>Ga0210040_10008914_pt1 | contig 11769 bp, 11 predicted proteins | sample CryGeyCG12114_NA_FD_185462 | JGI IMG/M metagenome (GOLD analysis project Ga0210040, IMG submission 185462) | Groundwater microbial communities from aquifer - Crystal Geyser CG19_WC_8/21/14_NA (SPAdes) (version 2) | ecosystem: Environmental > Aquatic > Deep subsurface > Groundwater | place: USA... | reverse complement strand
CTGACGCTGCTCTGCAGGTATCACCACCACGGCTTCGCGTCCCGGGGCTGGACGTGCGTCATGGTCGACGACCTGCCGGCCTGGCTCCCGCCCCGCTGGGTCGATCCCGAGCAGAGACCCCTGCGCAACACCCGGGTGGCTCGCCTCGAAGGACTCGGGCTCAGATGCTGATGCCGGGGCGAGAGTCAGGTTGCCGATCGGTAGCGGGACGGGCGGGTCACCCGACCGTCGCCGGGCGTGGCCGCGGTGGTCAGGCACTGCTTCAGCTGCTGCACGCCCGGGCTGGGCTGAGTCATCGGACCCGCGGGCAGCGGCACGGCCGCCTCGATCCCGAGCAGGAGACCCTTGGCGTACGCCTCCTCGGTCGCGATGCTCATCGCCCGGGTGGTGCTGCTGCCGACCTTGGCGCCGGCCTCGTTGTAGACCCACGGGACCTTGGCCAGCAGCTGGACGATCGCGAGGTTGCCCGGCTCGAGCGGGGCCCGACCCGTGTAGGTGTTCTCCCGGACGCCGACCGCCCGGCCCTGCGCCCTGGTCCGCTCCCGGGCGATGGTGGCCGCTGCCTTCTCGCTCGCCGCCGCGACCGCGGCGTCGGAGAACACCGTCCGCCTGCTGCCGGTCCCCCGGTACATCGCGTGGTACGAGCCGTCGTGCCTGATCCCACGCTGGGAGTAGGTCGCCTGGAAGCCCGGCCCCTGCGAGTGGTCGTCGTGCACGCTGACGGCCAGCGCCGCCCTGCCCTCGTCCGCGACCTTGACCCGCGCGGCCAGACCGACGCTGTCGAGCGCCTTCGTCTTGGTCAGCGTGACCCGGTAGCCGTCCTGCCTCAGCCCCGCACCCACGCAGGAGCTGATGTCGAACATCTCGTAGATCTCGGGGTAGTTCGGGTAGTCGATGTCCTGCAGCCCGGTGGCGCGGTCCGTGCTCCGGATCGACCTCCCGCTGTGCCCGGGGTCGATGACGATCAGCGGTGCGACCGCGGTCGTGGAGGGCGAGGGGCTCGGTGAGGGTGCGGCCGACACCACCGGGGTCACGAGCGGGGTCGGCGCCAGCGTCGGCGTGGGCAGCTCGGCCGGGCTCGGGCTCGGGGACGCGGGTACCGACGAGAAAACGGTCTGCGGGGGCGCAGGGAGCAGCGGACGCGCCACCGGTTCGCTCGAGCCACAGCCCGCCAGACCGACGACCAGCCCGGCGAGTGGGCCCAGCACGGCCAGGGCCACCGCCCCGCACCGCGCTGTCACGAGGCGCCTGCCTCAGCGGCCCGTCCCGGCGTAGACGACCGCCTGCTCCGTGGCGTCGAGCCCGAACGCCGTGTGCGCGGCGGCCACGGCCCGGTTCACGTCGTCCTGGCCGACGACGACGGAGATACGGATCTCCGAGGTCGAGATCATCTCGATGTTGACGTCGGCGGCCGCGAGGGACGAGAAGAACTTCGCCGTCACGCCCGGGTGCGAGCGCATGCCGACCCCGACGACCGAGACCTTGCCGATCTGGTCGTCGTAGAGGAGGTCGGTGAAGCCGATCTTCTCCTGCAGCGCGTTGAGGGTCGCGATGGCCGTGGGGCCGTCCGTCTTGGGCAGCGTGAAGGAGATGTCGGTGCGGGAGGTCTGCACCGCCGACACGTTCTGGACGATCATGTCGATGTTGATCTCCGTCGCGGCGACGGCCTCGAAGATCCGCGCGGCCTCGCCCACCCGGTCCGGGACCCCGACGATGGTGATCTTGGCCTCGCTGCGGTCGTGCGCGACTCCGGAGATGATCGCCTGCTCCACGAGCTTGCCTTCCTGGTCGGACGAGTCGGTCGGGCTGGACGGGGCCGGGGTGACGCGGTCGCGCACCCACGTGCCGGGGAGGTCGGAGAACGAGGAGCGCACGTGCACCGGCACCCGCTCGCGCCGCGCGTACTCGACGCAGCGCAGGTGCAGGATCTTGGCCCCGCACGCCGCCATCTCGAGCATCTCCTCGTACGAGATCTCCGGGATGCGCTGCGCGCTGGGCACGATGCGCGGGTCGGCGGTGAAGACGCCGTCCACGTCGGTGTAGATCTCGCAGAAGTCCGCGCCGAGCGACGCGGCGAGCGCGACGGCCGTGGTGTCCGAGGCTCCACGCCCCAGCGTGGTGACGTCCTTGGTGTCCTGGGCGACGCCCTGGAAGCCGGCGACGATGACGATGTGGTCCTCGTCGAGGGCCTTCGTGATGCGGCCGGGCGTGATGTCGATGATCCGGGCGTTGCCGTGCGTGCCCGTCGTGATGATGCCGGCCTGCGAGCCGGTCAGCGACCGGGCGTGCATCCCCTGGTCCGCGATGGCCATGGCGAGCAGCGCCGCGCTCATCCGCTCGCCGGCAGTGAGGAGCATGTCGAGCTCGCGCGGCGGCGGCTGCGGGGAGACCTGCAGCGCGAGGTCCATCAGGTCGTCGGTGGTGTCCCCCATCGCGGAGATGACGACCACGACGTCGTGACCCTGCTGCTTGGTGGCGACGACGCGCTTGGCGACCCGCTTGATGGCTTCGGCGTCGGCGACGGACGAGCCGCCGTACTTCTGCACGACCCGCATCCGAGACCCTTCCACGACACCGGCGCTCACGCCGCCTCCACACCTTGACCGAGAACGTCGACCGCCGCCTCCGGCGCCGACCGCGCGCAACTTTACGTGGGGCCGCGCGCCCCGGCGACGTTCGTCCAGGTCAGCGGCTGCGCGCCCCGGTGTGGACCGGTGCGCGCGACCTCGTCGGGTGAGAGGGTGGGGATGTGACCGAGCAGGGGCAGCCCAGCCCGCAGCGGATCGGGGACGCCGAGCGCGACAGCGCCACCGAGCTGCTACGCGAGCACATGGCGCAGGGCCGGCTCACGGCGGAGGAGTTCGACGAGCGGATCGACGCCGCGCTGCAAGCCCGGGTCGCCAGCGACCTGGACCCCCTGTTCAGCGACCTGCCCGGACCGCACCCCGGCCAGGGCGTCGCCACGACCCAGCCGTACGCGACCCCGCCCTGGCAGCAGGCCGCCGCTGTCCCCTCGCCGTCCGCCCCGGCACCCACGACCGGGAGCGACACCCGCAACCGGCTCCTGGTGGGGCTCACCGCGGTGATGTGGCCCGTGACGATCCTGTTGATCACCTTCGTGTTCGGCTGGGAGAACTGGTGGCTGGTCTTCGTGCCCGTGCTCATCTCCGGGATGCTCGGCAAGAGCGAGTCCGACCGGGACCGCGACCGCAAGCGGATCGCCCGGGACCAGGAGCGTCTGGACCGGCGTCGGCGCGAGCTCGGCGACTGAGGTCGCCCGGCTCGGCACCCTTCAGCGCCGCCCTACAGTGGCGGTCGTGAGCACAGACCGGGTGATCCGCTGGGGCATCGTCGGACCGGGTCGCATCGCCGACTCCGTGGTGCCCGACTTCGCGCACGTCGAGGGGGCCGAGCTCGTCGCCGTCGCGAGCCGTTCGCAGGAGCGCGCCCAGGCTTTCGCCGACAAGCACGGCATCGCCCGGGCGTACGGCGGGTACGGCCAGATCCTGGGTGACGACGAGGTCGACGTCCTCTACGTCGCGACCCCGCACCCCCAGCACGAGGCCGTCGCTCTCGCTGCGGCCGCCGCCGGCAAGGCGCTGCTCGTCGAGAAGTCCTTCACCGCCACGGTCGCCGGCGCCGAACGGGTCATCGACGCCGTCCGCCGCGAGCAGGTCTTCGCCATGGAGGCGATGTGGACCCGGTTCCAGCCGGCCGTGGTCAAGATCCGCGAGCTGGTGGCGGACGGGGCGATCGGCGAGGTCCGCCAGGTGCAGGCCGACCTCGGTGTCGACCGGCCGTACGACCCGGAGGACCGGCTCTTCGACCCGGCCCAGGGCGGCGGCGCGATGCTCGACCTCGGGGTCTACGTGGTCTCCCTCGCCCAGCACTTCCTCGGCAACCCGACCACGGTCTCCGCCAGCGGCTCGCTCGCCCCGACCGGGGTCGACGTGGAGGCCGGGCTGCTGCTCGGTTACGACGACGGCAAGGCCGCCGCGCTGCTGATGTCCCTGCGCAACCCGACGCCGGGCACCGGGCGGCTGCACGGGACGGGTGGCTGGATCGAGATCCCGCCCCGGTTCCACCACCCGAGGTCGTTCGTGCTCAACCGGAAGGGGCACGACCCGGAGACGTTCGAGCTGCCCCCGCTCGGCGTCGGCTACAGCCACGAGCTGATCGAGGTCACGCAGTGCCTGCGCGAGGGACGGCTGGAGAGCGCGGTGATGCCGCTCGCGGACACGCTCGCCGTGCAGCGCGTGCTGAACGAGGCGAGCGAGCAGCTCGGCGTCTTCCACCACGAGGACGAGCGGGCGGCGCTGTGAGCACCGGAGAGCTGACCGCGAGCACGCCGGTCCCGACCGCCGTCCTGCCAGGCATCGTCACGGGCGCCGGCGCCGCGCTGTCCGCGATGCTCCTCTACCAGCTCGTCCGGCTGAGCTTCTGGGCGGCGGACGGGCTGACGCTGCACGCCGGCGAGACCGTCCCGTCCGGTCTGTCCACCACCGACCACTTCATCGGCAGCGAGCTGATCCCGTCCCTGATCAGCCTCGGTCCGACCCTGCTCGCGGGCGCGTTGCTCGGCGGTGCGGTCGGGCTGGTCATCACGCAGACGTGGGACCGGCAGGGGCCCCTGCGGGCCGCGCTGACGGGCTCGCTCCTGACCTTCGTGGTCGCGTTCATCGTCAACGCGTCGGTGCTGACCCGCCACCGGGAGGCGGCGCTGACCTACCGACGCTGGTCGCACCTGATCGGCTACCCCTCGGTGCTGCTCGTCATCGTCTTCGCGGGGGTCGGCGCCTCGATCTACCTGGCCCGGGCCCGGCAGGCCGCCGCACCGGTCGGCTTCGACCTGCGGCGCTAGACCGAGCGCTCCACCAGGGGCTCAGGCCGGGGTCGCTCCGGCCGAGGTCGCTCAGGCCGTCAGCTGGCCTCGACGAACCGTCGCCCCTCGAACGCGCGACCGAGGGTGATCTCGTCGGCGTACTCCAGGTCGCCCCCCACGGGCAGCCCGCTGGCCAGGCGGCTCACCCGGACCCCCATCGGGAGCAGGAGCCGGGAGAGGTACGTCGCGGTGGCCTCCCCCTCGAGGTTCGGGTCGGTCGCGAGGATGACCTCCATCACCGTCCCGTCGGCGAGCCGGAGGCAGAGCTCGCGGATCTTGAGGTCGGCCGGGCCGATGCCGTCGATGGGGCTGATTGCCCCGCCCAGCACGTGGTACCGCCCACGGAACTCGCGCGTCCGCTCGACGGCCACGACGTCCTTGGACTCCTCGACCACGCAGATGGTGGTCTGGTCGCGACGCGGGTCACGGCAGATGCGGCAGCGGTCCTCCTCCGAGACGTTGAAGCACACGTCGCAGAACTTGACCGTCTCCTTGACCAGCTTGAGGGTGGCTGCCAGGCGCAGCACGTCGTCGGAGTCGGCCGCGAGGATGTGGAACGCCAGCCGCTGGGCGCTCTTCGGCCCGATGCCGGGCAGCCGCCCGAGCTCGTCGATGAGGTCCTGGACCGGACCCTCGTACATCCGTAGGCCTAGAAGCCGAGCCCGCCGCCGAGCCCACCGGCCAGCGGACCGAGCTTGGCGGCAGCCAGGGCCTGCGCCCGGGTGTTGGCGTCACGGACGGCCGCGAGCACGAGGTCGGCAAGGGTCTCGGTGTCGTCGGGGTCGACGGCCTCCGGCTTGATGACCAGACCGATGAGCTCGCCAGCCCCGGTGACCGTCGCGGTCACGACGTCGCCACCAGCGGTCCCCTCGACCGTCGCCTCGGCCAGCTCCTGCTGGGCGGACATCAGCTGCGCCTGCATCGCCTGGGCCTGCGCGAGCAGACCGGACATGTCGCCACCGTCGGGGATCATGCCGCCAGCCTAGTCACGCGTCGTCCTCGACGATGATCTCGGCGCCCAGCTGCCGGGCGAGCAGCGCGTGGTGCGACTCCGCCCCGTCGTCCACGTCGGCGTCGTCGCGGTCGACGGCGTCGTCGGGGTCGACGGCCTCCTGCGGACGCGCGGTCTGCACGCTGGCGACGGCGCGTTCCCGGGCCGACGGCACCGCGGCCACCGGCGCCTGGCCCAGCGGTGCGTCGGCGGGCGGCTGGTCGAGGGACGCCCGCGGGGCCGGGGCCGCCGGGCGACCGGGTGCCTCGCGGGGTGCCGACCCGCCCGCTCCCGCGTCGACCATCGTCTCGACGCGGAAGTCGGTGCCCAGCACGACCACGAGGGCCTCGCGCAGGACGTCCTCGCTGCCCCCACGGCCAAAGCTGTCCCGTGCGCCCGCGTTGGCCATGGCCAGCAGCAGCGTGCCGTCACGGACCTCCGCGACCTGCGCGTTCTGGCTGAGCAGGATCCAGGTGAAGCGCCGCTTGCTCTTGACCTCCTCGAGCACCTCCGGCCAGAGCCGTCGGACGTCGGTGGCCGTCAGCCGTGCGTCCGAGGTAGCCGTCAGCCGTGCGTCCGAGGTGGGCGGCGAGACGGGAGCCGAGGGTTCGGCGCGCGTCCCCCCGAGCATGGTGTCGTCGGTCTCGCCGCCGGCCGGCCCGCGTGCGTCGGGCTGCTCGGGCTCGTCCGGCTCCGGCGGCTCGTCGTCGTCCTCCGGGGGCCGCAGCGCCGCGAGCTCGGGGCGTACGGGCTTGGGCGTGGTCGGCTTGGCCGGTCCACGACGGACGGGGCTCGGTGCGGTCTGCGCCACGGCGGGCTCGGGGTGCGCGGCGGCAGGCTCGGGGCGCTCGGCGGCCGGCTCGGGCTGCGCGGAATCAGGGGCCTCGGTGCGGGGGGTCGGAGGCTGCGCGCGGACTGGCTCCGGGGCTGTGGTCGCCAGGCTCGGCTCGACCCGCGCCGGAGGCGTCGCCGCGTCGCCCGGGACACCGCTCACCATGTCCAGACGGCGCTCGATACGGTCCAGGCGCGCGTGCAGGCCGCGTTCGTCCACGTCCGCCCCGGGCAGCAGGACCCGGGCGCACATGAGCTCGAGGTGGAGCCGCGGCGCGGTCGTCCCGCGCATGTCCGTCAGCCCGGTCGAGATGACCTCGGCCGCCCGGGCCAGCTCACCCGGCCCCAGCGAGGCGGCCTGCGAGGAGAGCCGGTCAGCCTGGTCGGGCGCGACGTCGACGAGACCCGAGGTCAGGGCGTCGGGCACCGCCGCCACGATCACCAGGTCGCGGAGCCGGCGCAGCAGGTCCTCCGCGAAGCGCCGCGGATCCTGGCCGACCTCGATGACCTTGTCGACGCACGCGAAGACCCCGCCGGCGTCGCCCACGGCGAACGCGTCGACGAACTCGTCGAGCAGCGAGTCGGGCGTGTAGCCCAGCAGCGAGGTCGCCTGCCGGTAGGACACCCCGGAGTCGGCCGCCCCGCCGAGCAGCTGGTCGAGGACCGACAGCGCGTCCCGGACCGAGCCGGCCCCCGCCCGCACGACGAGCGGCAGCACGACGGGCTCGACGGTGATGCCCTCGGCCGCGCAGAGCTTGGCCAGGTAGTCGGTGAGGATGCGCGGCGGGACCAGGCGGAACGGGTAGTGGTGCGTCCGCGACCGGATGGTGCCGATGACCTTCTCGGGCTCCGTCGTGGCGAAGATGAACTTGACGTGCGGCGGCGGCTCCTCGACCAGCTTGAGCAGGGCGTTGAACCCCGCCGTGGTCACCATGTGCGCCTCGTCGACGATGTAGATCTTGTAGCGGCTCGAGACCGGCGCGAAGAACGCGCGCTCCCGCAGGTCACGGGCGTCGTCGACGCCGCCGTGGCTCGCCGCGTCGATCTCGATGACGTCGATGCTGCCCGGCCCGCCGGTGGCCAGGTCGCGGCACGAGCGGCAGTGGCCGCACGGCTCGGCTCGCGGTCCGTACTCGCAGTTCAGCGCACGAGCCAGGATCCGCGCCGAGGTGGTCTTGCCGCAGCCCCGCGGGCCGGAGAACAGGTACGCGTGGTTGACCCGGTTGTTCGCCAGCGCCCGCTGCAGGGGCTGCGTGACGTGGTCCTGGCCGATGACGTCCGCGAACGTGTCCGGCCGGTAGCGACGGTAGAGCGCGAGCGGCGCGGCCGTCTCGACCCTGCCGCCCTCGGGCTCGCCGAACAGGGCCTCGTCCTGGGTCGTCTGCTCGTACGGGGCCGGCTCGTCGCCCGGCTCCCAGGGGTCCTGATCGACGTCCGGGTCGATCACCCCCGACCCCGAGCGCAGCACCTCGTCCACGGCACAGACCTTATGCCCGCCCGCTGACAGTCCGACCGGTCGCGGAAGGATGAGCGCCGTGATCGCGGTGGGCATCTCCGGCTGGACCTACCAGCCGTGGCGCGGCACGTTCTACCCCGAGGGCCTGCCCGTCCGCCGCCAGCTCGCGTACGTGGCGGAGCGGATGACCAGCGTCGAGGTCAACGGGAGCTTCTACGGCCTGCTGCGCCCGTCGAGCTATGCACGTTGGCTGACCGAGATCGACCCCGTCGCCACCGGCGACTTCGTCTTCGCCGTCAAGGGCAGCCGGTTCATCACGCACATGCGCAAGCTGGTCGAGCCGACGGCGGCCCTGGCCAACTTCTACGCCTCCGGCGTGCTCGCCCTCGCCGAGCGGACCGGGCCGTTCCTCTGGCAGCTGCCCGCCACGTTCCGCTTCGACGAGGCCAAGATCGCCGCGTTCCTCGAGGCGCTCCCGCGGACGGCCGGCGAGGCGGCGGCGCTGGCGGCCCACCACGACGACCGGCTCGCCGGCGACCGGGCGCTGACGACGACGACGGTGCCTCAGATGCCGCTGCGGCACGCCTTCGAGGTGCGCCACGAGAGCTTTCGCGACCCCGCGTTCACCGCGCTGCTCCGTCGGCACGGCGTCGCCCTCGTGCTCTCCGACAACCCCGGGACCTGGCCGGTCTTCGACGAGGTGACCGCACCCTTCGCGTACGTGCGCCTCCACGGCCACGACGAGCTCTACGCCAGCGGCTACGACGACGCCGCCCTCGACGCCTGGGCGGCGAAGGTGCAGGGGTGGGCCGGGGCGGACCTCGACGTCTACGTCTACTGCGACAACGACGCCAAGGTGCGGGCCCCGTTCGACGCCATGGGCCTGCTGGCCCGGGTCAGGTGACGGACGCCGGGACCCGCCGGGCTGGGCCTCGCAGGGTGCGGCCGACGCAGCGCTGCCAGACTGGGCGGGTGAGCGCACCCATCCGAGCGGTCCTGTTCGACTGCGACGGGGTCCTGCAACGACCGGCGAACGACTGGGCCAGCGAGATCGGCACGGCGACCGGGCTGGACGGGGCGGAGCTGGACGCGTTCCTGGCCGACGTCAGCACGGCCGAGCGGCCCGTCCTGACCGGGTCGGAGCCCTTCGCCGGGCCCCTGGCGAGGGTCATCGAGGACTGGGGTCTGCGGGTGCGCGCGGAAGACCTGCTGCCGGTGTGGCAGCACCTCGTCGTCGACGCCGGGATGCTCGACGCCGCTGCGGCGCTGCGGACGCAGGGCATCGTCTGCGCCATCGCCACCAACCAGCACCGCGAGCGCGCCGTCTACCTGCGCCGCGAGCTCGGCTACGAGCGCCTCTTCGACCCGATGGTCGTCTCGGGCGAGATCGGCGTCGCCAAGCCGGACCCGGCCTACTTCCGCCACGCGCTGGACCGCCTCGGGCTGCCGGGCCGACAGGTCCTGTTCGTCGACGACGTCGCCGCGAACGTCGACTCCGCCCGTACGGTCGGTCTGGTCGCCGAGCTCTTTGCCCGCGACGGCGGCCGGCCGGAGCTGGAGCGCATCCTCGCGCTGCACGACCTCGCCGAACCCGTCGCCGCCTGACCCTGGAGAACGTCCCCTGAGCCGATCGACGGTCTCAGACGTCCCCGGACCCTGTCGAAGGCCCGGAACGGGTGACGCACCACGTCCCCTGAACCTGTCGAAAGGCCCGGAACGGGTTGACGTTGCTGCTGGTCGTCACGGACGTCGACCTCTTCGAGGCCCTTCGACGAGCTCAAGGGACGTTCGGCGGGCCGTCGACAGCCCAAGGGAGGTTCGCGGCCCTCCCACGAGCTCGGAAGACGTTCCTCGATCGCCGTAGCGAGAGAAGAGTCCCCCGCGCACCCGGCAGAGCTCACTGACCCTTGCTGCCGCTAAGCCCTGGGGGAGTTGGGTGAGGTGCCGCCACGCGGGGGACCAGGAACCACTGTACGCGACCGCCTCCTGACCCGTCGTGGCCGAGCGGGGCCCGGACGCGTTCGGCGGGCGGGCGGGTGGCGGGTAAGGTTCCGCGCGGAGGATTCGCCTAGAGGCCTATGGCGCTCGCTTGGAAAGCGGGTTGGGTTCACGCCCTCACGAGTTCGAATCTCGTATCCTCCGCCAGCAGGGAGCTGTCAGGCTCCCGGGAGCTCCTCGCCGCCCGCCACCTGGTCGCAGAAGTCGGCGAGATCGGTCCACATCGCGACCCGCAGCGCGAGCGGCATCCCGTTGTTCGCGCCCGACGGCCCGGGCAGCACGAAGGCCGGCACGCCCGCCACCGACCAGCCGACCTCGCCGTAGCCCTGCGGCAGCCGCTCCCCAGCCCCTCGGGCGTACCAGGTCGCGGCGGTCTTGCTGACGAACGCCACCACCTGCGGCGCGACCGCCCGGATCGCCTGGTCGAAGGGCAGCCGGTGGACAAGGGTCTCGGGCTCCCGACCAGCGACCAGCACCCGCTCGAGCACCAGGTCGGTCAGACCCACCCCGAGGTCCGGCAGCCGTCCGGCCTGGTCGGGGTCGAGCCGCTCGCCGACGAGGCCGCTCTCGTGCAGGAGCTCCCAGAAGCGGTTCCCGGCACCGGCGTAGTACTGCGTCGGCAGACGCCCACGACCCACGGTCCCGGCGATCACCAGCCGCAGCCCGGGACGCAGCAGGGTGCGGTCGGGATGACGGCTGTCGAGGTCCGGGCGTGGCATGGTCTGGCCCATCTCACCAGGTCGGGAACGAAGAACCGGGTGACGCGCAGCGCGCATCACCCGGTCCCGACCTCCTGACGAGCAGGGATCAGCGAGACTCAGCCGAAGCGCATCGTCTGCGCGGCGGGGCAGTCGAACGGGTCGCGGGCCTTGAGGCCGACGCGGTCCAGGTGCGCCAGGACCGAGTGGTAGGCCCGGATCAGGTTGGTCTCGGTGTAGGGCACGTCCAGCGTGCGGCAGTGCTCGCGCACCATGTTGCGAGCGGCACGCAGGTGCGGCCGGGGCATGCTCGGGAAGAGGTGGTGCTCGACCTGGTAGTTGAGCCCACCCATGAGCACGCTCATCCAGAAGCCGCCCCTGATGTTGCGCGACGTGCGGACCTGCTTGCTCAGGAAGTCGAGCTTGGCGTCGGCCGGGACGATCGGCATGCCCATGTGGTTCGGCGCGAAGGTGGCGCCCATGTAGAAGCCGAAGATCGCCAGCTGGACGCCGATGAACGCGGCCGCCATGCCGAGCGGGAGGAACCAGAAGAGCACGCCGGCGTACAGCCCGAAGCGCACGCCGAGCATCGCGAGCTCGACCGCCCGGCCCTTCACCGGACCGCGCTGGAGCAGCGACTGGACCGACTTGAGGTGCAGGTTCACGCCTTCGAGGAGCAGCAGCGGGAAGAACAGCCAGGACTGGCGGGCCGTGAACCAGCGCGCGAGGCCGCGCTGCGCGGCCGCGTCCGCCTCGACGAAGGAGAAGGTGTCGCGGGCGATGTCGGGGTCCTTGCCGACCTGGTTCGGGTTGCCGTGGTGCTTGGTGTGCTTGTGCATCCACCAGCTGTAGCTGAGGCCCGCGAAACCGACGGCCAGGATGCGGCCGCTGCGGTCGTTGGCCTTGCCCGAGG
>Ga0210040_10008913_pt1 | contig 11769 bp, 8 predicted proteins | sample CryGeyCG12114_NA_FD_185462 | JGI IMG/M metagenome (GOLD analysis project Ga0210040, IMG submission 185462) | Groundwater microbial communities from aquifer - Crystal Geyser CG19_WC_8/21/14_NA (SPAdes) (version 2) | ecosystem: Environmental > Aquatic > Deep subsurface > Groundwater | place: USA... | reverse complement strand
CGCGTCTACATCGAGGGCTTCCGGAACTTCCGCCAGGGCTACGCCTCCGCGCTGTCCTTCATCCTCATGGCCATCACGATGGTCGTCGGCGTGGTCCAGCTGATCATCAGCCGTCGGCAAGAGAAGGACCTGGCATGACCGCCCTGCCGCCCGCCGCCCTCGCTCCGGCGGTCGCACCGCCCCGGAGCCGCTCGAGCCGGAGCGCCGGCGGCGCGAGCCGGTGGGGCGCCTGGGTGATCGCGGTGGGCGCCGCGGTCGTGGCGATGTTCCCGCTGGTGGTGATCGTTCTCACGGCCTTCAAGCCGACGTCGGAGGCGCTCCAGTTCCCGCCCAAGTTCTTCCCGAGCGACTGGACGTTGGCCAACTTCCCCGACGTCTTCGAGCGCATCCCGGTGTGGGACCAGCTGGCGAACACGGTCGGCATGTCGGTCGGCGTGACAGCGCTGTCGTTGTTCTTCGACTCGCTCGCGGCGTACGCGCTGTCGCGGATCGACTTCCGGGGACGCGCGCTGATGCTGACGGTCCTCATCGCGACGCTGATGATCCCGTTCCAGACCCTGCTCGTGCCGCTGTACAAGATGTTGACCGAGCTCGGGTGGATCGGGACCCTCACGGGTCTGATCGTCCCGCGGGCCGCCGACGTCGCCGGGATCTTCCTGCTGCGGCAGTTCTTCATCTCCATCCCGCGGGACCTGGACTCCGCGGCCCGGATCGACGGGGCCTCGGAGTTCCGGATCTACTGGCAGATCATCCTGCCGAACGCGACGGCGGGCCTGCTGACGCTCGGGCTGTTCAACTTCATCGGCAACTGGAACGACCTGCTGTGGCCCATGGTGATGACCAACGCGGCGTCCGACCGCACCCTCACCGCGGGCCTCGCGCTCCTCAACGGCAGCTCGCAGGGGGTGGTGCCGTACGGCGTCACGATGGCCGGTTCGCTGATCTCGGTGGTTCCTCTGGTCATCATCTTCGCCGTCGTGCAACGCCGCTTCATCGAGAGCGTCGCGATGTCCGGGATCAAGGGCTGACGCCCGGATGCGACTCGTGGCTGAGACCCCGCTCGTCGTGCGGGCCGGGGCGGTGGGGGAGGGCCCGGCCCTCTACACCCGCCTGCTGGTCGGCGACCCGGCCGGCCGCAACGCCGGCCGGGTGTTCCTGACCTGGGAACGCCGGCTCGGCGTGGCCGACGTCGGCGGGCCCACCTTCCCGGTCCTGCGCAGCGAGGACGCCGGTCGCACGTGGACCGAGATCGCGTCGGTCGCCGACGTGGCGCACGGGGTGGGCAACCGGTACCAGCCGACGCTGTTCGAGCTGCCCGCCGCCTTCGCCCACCTCGAGCGGGGCGACCTGCTGCTCGCCGGCAACGCGATCCCGGCGGACGGCTCCTTCACCTCGCTGGTCGTCTACTCGTCGCGCGACGGTGGCGAGTCCTGGGACCTCGAGTCGGTCGTCGACACCGGCGGTCCGGCGGTCTACGACTGGCGGTCGGACTCCGAGACCACGGCGATCTGGGAGCCCGATCTGCAGCTGGTCGACGGCGAGCTGCACTGCTACTTCGCCGACGAGCGGCGCAAGGGCGACGGCATGCTGCAGACCATCGTGCGGCGGCGGACCCGCGACCTGCGGAGCTGGGCGGCACCCGAGCTGATCTGCGGGATCGGCAACCGCTACCAGCGACCGGGGATGTTCGTCGGCACCGGTCCGCTGCCCGCCCCCGGCGGCGGCACCCGGTACCTCGCCGTCGTCGAGGTCGTCGGGCCCCGTGACGTACCGGTCCACCTCCTGGAGTCCGCCGACGGCGTGGACTGGGGAGACCCTGCCGACCTCGGGCGGCTCCTCGTCGCCCGTGACGGGGTCTCGCTCTCGGGGACGCCGAACCTCGCCTGGCACCAGGGCACGTCCGGCCCGGTCGTCATCGCCACCGGCCGCCACTCGCTGCGCGACGGGCGCGAGGGCAACCGCGCGCTGGTCAGCACCGACCTCGGCGCCAGCTGGGACTCCTTCGAGCTCCCCACCGCGGCCAGCCGGTACGTCGTCGGGGACGGCTCGGGCTACAGCCAGAGCGTGCGCTGGATCGACGACCGCACGCTTCTGCAGGCGACGACCCTGCGCAACGGCCACGGCTCGCACGACGTGGTCGTGACGCGGGCCCAGATCGAGGAGGACTGAACATGAGACAGCGCTGGAGCGTCGGCGAGATCACGGCCTGGTACGAGGAGCGGCCCTGGATCACCGGTTGCAACTTCATCCCCAGCGGGGCGATCCACGGCACCTTCTGGCTGATGCAGGAGCACGACCACGCGGCCGCGTTCCGCGACGCCGCGCGCGAGATCGCCTTCGCGCACTGGACCGGGCTGAACTCGATCCGGTTCTTCCTGCCCTTCGAGGTGTGGCAGGAGCAGCGCGACGCCTTCTTCGCCCACCTCGACGAGCTGCTCGCGCTGCTGGACGGCTACGGCATGACGATGATGCCGGTCCTGTTCAACGACTGCACGGTGCCGAAGAGCCGCTTCACGGAACCGCGTTTCGGGCCGCAACCGGAACCGGAGCCCGGTTACTTCGGGGGCTCGTCGGAGAGCCCGTTCGACGACGACGTGCAGGGCGGCGACAAGGTCGGCTACCTGCCCTTCGACGAACCGGGCAGCGAGACGGTCATGCGCGAGTACGTGCAGAGCCTGGCCGGGCGCTACGGGCAGGACCCCCGCATCCTCCTCTGGGACGTCTGGAACGAGATCGGCAACTCCCAGCGGGTCGACCGGTCGCTGGAGATGATGACGAGCGTCTTCGGCTGGCTCCGCGAGGCCGACGTCGCCCAACCGCTGACCGCCTGCGTGTGGGGCGGTGGGGCCGAGACCGCCCTCTCCTGGATACTCAGGCCCACGAGTCTGCCGCAGGTCGAGCAACGGGCGGCCGAGCTGTCCGACATCGTCACCTTCCACTACTACGGCGACTACCTGCACGCGAAGCAGTTCATCGCCCACCTGCGTGGCGTCGCGGGTGGACGTCCCCTGGTCAACACCGAGTGGATGCACCGGCCCTTCGGCAGTCTCATCGAGACGCACCTGCCGCTGTGGCGCCGCGAGGAGATCGGCAGCTACTTCTTCGGGCTGGTCAACGGCAAGCCGCAGTTCGACGTGGTCTGGACCTTCATCAAGGACATCCAGAACGTCGACACGTCGGTGTGGATGCACGACATCGTGCGCGCCGACTTCACCCCGTACGACCCGGACGAGATCGCCGTGCTGCGCCAGCTCAACCTCGGCGTGCTTCCTTGACCGGTGTCACCCGCGTCACCCTCACGGACCACCCGGTCGCCGAACCGGTCAGCGAGCGGCTGTTCGCCCAGTTCTTCGAGCACATGGCCGCGGCCACCGAGGGCGGCCTCGGCGCGGAGCTGCTCGCCAACCCGACCCTGGTCCGCGACCCCGGCCTGACGGCCGGGCAGATCGAGCTGCTCGTCGACAACGAGCGGGTCGCCGAGGCGTGGGTGACCGCGGGTGACGACAGCGGCATGCGTGAGCGGTGGGCGTCGGCGCCGCTGCACGGTGGTCTCCCGGCGACCCTCGTCGAGGAGCCGGTGCCCGGCCTCCCGCTCGGCTGGGCACCGCTCGGCTGGGCCAGGGCCGTGCGCCCCTGCGTCGGGCGTCTCGGCGACGGCGTGCTCATCGAGGGGATGGTCGGCTCGGCCGAGACGCTGCACCGCACGGTCGCCATGCTGGACGAGGCCCCCGGCCTGCGTCAGGGGATCCGGGTCCCCACGGGACGGTGTCGCGCGCTGGTCGTCGACGTCGTCGCACGCACCACGGTCGGCCGGGGCACGCTCGAGATCGTCGTGCGACGGCGTGGGCCGGGTCCCCACGGGCCTGGTCACCGGGTGGGTGAGGTCCTGGACCGGTCGACCGCCATCGTGGACGACGGTCCCTGGGCCGCGACCCGGCACCGTCTGGAGGTGCCGACGGACCTTGCACCGGGTCAGCTCGTCGACCTGTTCGTCCGCTGGCACGGCACTCCCACCGACGCCGACCCGTCACGGGCGACCTGCGTGGTCGTCGACCGGGTCTCGGCGATGCCCGCCGACCACGTCGACGGCTTCGACCCCGACGTCCTCGCGATCGCGAGGGCGGCGCGGATCAGCGAGGTGCGCTGGCCCGGTGGCAACTTCGCCTCCCACTACCACTGGCGCGACGGGATCGGCCCCGCCGAGCTGCGGCCCACCCGTCCGAACCACGCCTGGGGCGGGCTCGAGCAGAACGCCATCGGCACCGAGGAGTTCCTGACCTTCTGCCGGCTCATCGGTGCGCAGCCGCACCTCACCGTCAACAGCGGCACCGGGGACGCGCAGGAGGCGGCTGCCTGGGTCGAGTACTGCAACGGTCCGGTCGACACGCCCATGGGTGCCCTGCGGGCGGCGGGCGGGCACCCCGAACCCCACGACGTACGCGTGTGGGAGGTCGGCAACGAGAACTTCGGCGCCTGGCAGGGCGGCTTCGTCGGGTCCGAGGAGAACGCACGACGGTTCGCGGAGTTCGCCACCGCGTTGCGGGCCGCCAGCCCGGTGCCGCTCGAGGTGCAGGCCTGCGGAAATCTCTTCGACGACGTGGGCGTCGACAGGCCCCTCGACGCCGTCGCCCACGACGGCCGGTGGCACGGGGAGCTCCTCCGGCAGGCGCTGGACGACCTCGACGTCGTGTCGCTGCACGCCCTGCCGGTCAACGACCGCTACCTCGACGGCCTCGGGGAGGAAGAGGTCCACCGGGCGCTGATGGGCTACGTCGTGACCCTCGAGCGGACGGTCCTGCCCCAGCTCCTCGCCGCGTGCGACGCCGCCGACCGGGACCCCGCGCTCCCGCCGGTCCGGGTCAGCATGACGGAGTGGGGGCCGGTCGGTGCCCGCCGGGACCGGGTGCGCTGCGAGAACGCCGGCGGCGGGCTGTGGGGTCTCGACCTGCTCGGCATGCTCACCCGTTTCGGCGCCCGGATCGCGATGGCCAGCCCCAACGGGCTCCTGCACGGTGGCTCGATCAAGAAGGGTGCTGGTGTCGCCTACACCGACCCGGTCTTCGACAGCGTCGTCCGGATGCGCGAGCTCGTCGGTCAGGTGCCCGTGGCCGTGCGGACCGAGGGACCGACGTTCGACGTCGGTCACCCCACCGACCTGGGTCTGCCCGAGGTCGAGGTGCCCACCGTCGGGGTGACGGCGACCCTCTCGACCCCGTCGCCCCCGACGGGCTCGGCCAGGACCGGGCAGCGTCGACTGACCTGCATCCTGGTCAGCCGACGCCTCGTGGGGTCGGACGTCGTCCACCTCGCCCTCCCGCGTCCGGCGGGGGTCGGCGAGCCGGCGTCGGTGTCGCTGTCGCGGTGGCGGCCGTCCTCCGTCGGAGTCGTCGCCACGCCGGCAGACCCGCGGCCGGTGCGTTGGCTCGCGGGGGAGCCGCAGTGGGACGGCGACGAGCTCGTCGTGGCGCTCCCTGCCCTGGCGGCCGCGTGGATCGAGCTCACGTGGCCGGGCTGACCTGGGTCCGGGTCGCCCTCGCGGCCGTCGTGGCGGCGTCCCTCCTCGGCTGCGCGTCGGGGGGTGCACGTGACCCCGGGCCCGTCGCGGCGGTTGCCGTGCCCGTGGCCGGGGACGTCGGCGTCCACGACCCGGAGCTCGTGGTGACCGCGGGTGCCTGGTACGTCTTCTCGACGGGCGAGGACGGCAAGGGCGACGGTGCGCCGCAGGTCCGTCGGTCACGGGACCAGGGCAGGACCTGGGAGTACGTCGGCACGGTGTGGGACAAGGACACGCGTCCGGCGTGGGCCTACGCGAAGGTCCCGCTGGTGTCGAACTTCTGGGCGCCCGACGTGATCGAGCACGACGGCACGTACTACCTCTACTACTCCGCCTCGTCGTTCGGGTCGAACACCTCGGCCATCGGGCTCACCACCAACACGACGCTCGACCCCGACGATCCCGGCTACCGGTGGGTGGACCGCGGCGAGGTCGTCGGATCAGGTTCGGGAGACGACTTCAACACGATCGACCCGGGCGTGATCACGGCCGAGGACGGCGTGCCGTGGATGGCGTTCGGCTCGTTCTGGGGCGGCGTCCAGCTGGTCGAGCTGAGCTGGCCGAACGGCAAGCCGGCCGCGGACGCAGAGCCGGAGCGCATCGCGGTCCGCGACACCGGCACCAACCCCATCGAGGCGCCGGTCCTCGTGCGGCACGGATCCTTCTACTACCTGTTCGTGTCGCGGGACTACTGCTGCAAGGGCACCGGCTCGACCTACCAGATCGCGGTCGGTCGCTCCAGCACGATCACGGGTCCCTATGTGGACGCGGTCGGCCAGGACCTGGTCACGGGCGGTGGCACGGTCCTGCTGACCACCCACGGCGACCGCATCGGCCCTGGAGGCCAGTCCTACGACGACGGCTACCTCGCCTTCCACTACTACGACGGCGCCGCCGGGGGGGCGCCCACCCTCGCCATCCGTTCGGTGTCCTGGACCGAGGACGGGTGGCCGGTCGTCCGCACGGCCGACGAGCTCGCCACCCCCTAGCCGACCCTGCACCACCCCGATCGAAAGGCCAGCACCAGAATGAAGATCACTGCCTTGGAGACGTTCCTGGTGGAGCCGCGCTGGCTCTTCCTGGCCGTCCGCACCGACGAGGGCATCACCGGCTGGGGCGAGCCGGTCGTCGAGGGCCGCGCCGCCACCGTGGCCACGGCGGTGGCCGAGCTCGCCGGCTACCTGGTCGGCCGGGACCCGGGAGCCATCGAGGACCACTGGCAGACCTTGTTCAAGGGCACCTTCTACCGGGGTGGTGCGATCCTGGCCAGCGCGGTCGCCGGCATCGACCAGGCCCTGTGGGACATCAAGGGCAAGGTGCTCGGGGTGCCGGTCCACGAGCTGCTCGGCGGCCCGGTCCGGCACCACCAGCGGGTGTACGGCTGGATCCACGGGAACGACCTCACCGAGCTGGCAGAGCAGGCCCAGCGCCGGATCGACCAGGGCTACACGGCGATGAAGATGAACGCCGGTGTGCAGACCCGGGCGCTGGAGTCGCCCGCCGAGATCCAGCGGATCGTGGACCGGGTCGCGGCCGTGCGGGACGTGATCGGGACCGAGAACGACGTGGCGATCGACTTCCACGGCCGGCTCACCCCTGCGGTCGCCCGGCTCGCCTGTCGCGCGCTGGAGCCGCTCCACCCGTTCTTCGTCGAGGAACCGGTGGTGCCGGAGCTGCAGACCGACCTGGCCGCGATCACCGCCTCCACGGTGATCCCGATCGCCACGGGCGAGAGGCTGTACTCCCGCTGGGACTTCCGCGACGTGCTCCGCACCGGCATCGCCGTCGCCCAGCCGGACCTGTCGCACGCGGGCGGCATCTCCGAGACCCGGCGGATCGCCGCCGCGGCCGAGACGCACGGCGTGTCGTTGGCCCCGCACTGCCCGCTCGGGCCGATCGCCTTCGCCGCGTGCCTCCAGGTGGACTTCGCCAGCCCGAACGCGATCATCCAGGAGACGGTCCTCGACCTCCACGACAACGGCGGGGTGTTCGAGATGCCGAACTACCTGGTCGACCCCGGGGTCTTCGCGTTCTCCGGCGGTGCCGTCGCTCGGCCGACGGGCCCCGGCCTCGGCATAGAGGTCGACGAGGACGTGGTCCGCACGGCGGCCGAGAAGGGCCACAGCTGGCAGATACCGCTCTGGCGGCACCAGGACGGGTCACTGGCGGAGTGGTGAAGCGCGCCGTCCACGCTCACCCGCCGATCGCGGTCTGCATGACGTCGGCACCACGAGGGTGTCGCGAAGTGCTGGGCTCAGCCCCGCCAGGCGTCGTCCTGCGGCCGGTAGCCGAGCCGCTCGATGGTGTCAGCCAGGTCCGCCCGGCGGTGCTCGTGGGCCGAGATGCCGTACCCCACGAAGAAGCTCACGTCCTCGGCCACCACGGCCGCTCGGACCAGGTCCGTCGCGTCCCGAGAGCTCAACCAGGCCGTCCGGTGGGCGACGTGCGCCGCTTCGGAGCCGGAGAAGTCCTCGAGGAAGTACCCGATCCGCAGAGCCACGACCGTCGTGTCGGAGCTCGCCGCGATCCAGGCCCCGAGCGCCTCCACCCAGGCCTTGGTGGCGCCGTAGAGGTTGCCCGGCCGCGGCCGGTCTGCCGACCGCACCTGCACGACGTCCTCGGTCCCCGACATGGCATGGATGCTGCTGGCCACCACCAGCCTGCGGACGCCGCAGTCGGCCGCGGCGCGCGCGACCGTGTAGGCCCCCACGATGTTCGGCGTGAGGAGCTCCTCGAAGGTGGCCGTGGGGCTGGGGTTCCCGGCCAGGTGCACCACCGCGTCGAGCCCGGCGAACGCCTCCCGGCAGGCGTCGAGGTCGGTGACGTCGAGCGCCGACACGCCGTCGGACTCCTGCAGGTCGGTGAGGCGGAGCTCCCACGCGTGCGGCAGCTGCGGCGCCACGGATCGACCGATCCGGCCTGCGGCACCAGTGATCAGGACCTTGCGCGGTTCGTCGGACACGGCTTGACGCTATCCGCAGAGCGCCCGGCCTCGACCACGCGGTGTCTGCCAGGCTCGCACTCGCTCCTCTCTCGGTCCCGGAGGACGACTTCGCTGCCGCCCTTCCTCCTCAGACCCCGTGCACCGGGCAGCGGAAGACCTCGGCCGGCGAGGGCTTCGCGACCCGGGGGGTCGTCCCTCGAAGAGGGTCCTGCTCGTCCACGGCTGCTCCGACCGAGGTGAAGAGATGATCCCTGCGCTACGTGGTGTCCTTCCGGTCGCGCCGACCGTCTTCCACGACGACGAGAGTCTGGATCTCGCCGGCCAACGGCGGGTGACCGAGTTCCTCGTCGACGCCGGCTCGACGGCGATCTGCGTGCTGGCCAACTACTCCGAGCAGTTCTCGTTGACCGACGACGAGCGCAGCCAGGTGCTCCAGGCGACGCTCGACCAGGCCGCCGGCCGGGTCCCGGTCATCGCCACGACCAGCTCCTACTCCGCGCGCATCGCCCGTGAGCGCTGCATCGATGCGCAGCGCCGTGGCGTGGGTCTCGTCATGCTGATGCCGCCCTTCTTCGGCGCGACCCTCAGCGTCGCGGAGGCGGCCGTGCTGGACTACTTCGCCGTCGTCGCGGACGGCCTCGACGTCGACATCATGGTGCAGGACGCGCCGATGAGCTCGACCCCTCTTCCCGTGGACCTGCTGGCCCGGCTCGCCGCCGAGATCCCCCAGGTCCGGCACGTCAAGATCGAGATGCCTCGTACGGCAGCGAAGGTTCGTGCACTGGTGGCCGCAGCCGGTCAGACGCTGCCCGGGATCTACGACGGGGAAGAAGCCATCACGCTGGTCCCCGACCTGGACGCGGGCGTGCAGGCCACCATGAGCTCGGCCACGATCCCCGAGGTGCTGGCCCGGGTCGTCGACGACCATCACGCCGGGAACCGTGAGCGGGCGGTGGCCGAGTGGGAACGCGTGCTGCCGCTGATCCACTACGAGAACCGCCAGTGCGGGCTGGCCGGGGCCAAGCATCTTCTCCAGGTCGGCGGGATCATCCGGTCTGCGCGGTGCCGCGCGCCGTTCCCCGGACTGGCGCCCAGCACCGCGAAGGAGCTGGAGGAGCTCGCCAGGCGCAAGGAGGCGCTCGTCCTCCGGTGGGCCAGCTGATGGCTCGACCCCGGAGCACGGAGGGCGGTCGGGCGCCCGACAGCTCGCCGTCGTGCGACGTCCGCCACGGACGGTGCCTCCTGCCGAGCGCCGGTCCAGCCGCGGACGCCCCGCCCTGACGGCGGCTCTGCACCTCCGGGATGACGTACCCCTGCAGTCCTCAGGAAGCCGTGTCGGGCCGAGGGAGGACGCTCGATCGTCATGAGAACGTGCCGGCGCGGATCGTTCGGCGCGACCGAGGCCAGGACGACGAGCAGCGGCCGCACGACGACGCGCTCCATCCCGCCCTGGCCCAACCCGAGGTGGTGGGGGCTGGAGAACAGGAACGTCGCGACCAGACCCGCAAGTCCCATCAGCAGCGATCCAGCGCAACGTGGACCTCCGGGCTGAACGGCGTGACGCCGCAAGCACGAGGCCTGCGTCAGGCGCGTACGTGGACCGCGACGTCCCCGCGCACGACTGCAGCCCCCGGACGAGGTCCGCGGGGGCTGCAGCTGGCAGGAGGTCTAGCGGTGGGTGGGGAAGGCTCCCTCGAGATGCTTGTCGAAGGCTTTCTGCCGGCGAGCGTTCGCCCGGAGGTCGCCGCTGTCGTCGTTCTGGAAGGGCTGGATGTCGCCGGTGCAGACCTTGCCCTTCCTGGGCAGGGTGGCCTTGAGCAGGTAGTTGTCGACGGCGTTGGTGGTGCACTTCGAGGTGCCGTAGGCGGTGTGGCCGAAGGAGTCGCTGCTCAGCAGGCGGGCGTTCGGCATCCGCTTCGAGGCGCTGACGGCGGCGTCGTAGTTGGTGGCCGGGTCGTAGTAGTCGCCGACGTACAGGACCGGTGCCTTGGTCTTGGTGGTGAACGGGCCGGTGTAGGCGTCCTCGTCCTGACCGGTGAAGGCGTCGCCGGCGCACACCGAGGTGCCCCACAACCAGGCGCGGCCGAAGTACGGAGCCTTCTCGTCGGCCTGGGCGGCGAAGGCGGGGAACTGCGCGCTGGTCGTCGTCTCGGTCGAGTCGGTGCAGGTGACCGAGGCGAAGGCGTCGATGCTGTTGTCGTAGGGGAAGCCGTGGCGGGGCCCGCTCGTCGGATCGTTCGACGGGCTCCACACGGGCCGACCGGCCGGCGCGTCGTGGTGCAGGTGGGCGAGCGTCGCCGCCGCGGCGGTCCGACGGGCGTTGGCGGTGCGGGCGGCGGGGTTCGGCGGTTCGGTCAGCACGTAGAGGCTGGAGAGCAGGTCGACGATGTCCTCGTAGCCCGCCGGGTCGTACAGGTCGCCGAGCATCTGGGAGACCATGTCCTGGTAGGTGATCGTGTACGAGTCGCCGAACTCGTCGTCGGTGATGACCACCGGGTGGGCGCGGAGCCGGTCGGCGATCAGCCTGAGGTTCGCCACCGGGTCGCCCGCGGCGAAGGAGCACCTGGTGCCGCCGACCTTGTCGCAGCGGACGAGGATCTCGTGCAGGGCCCGCCAGGCGCCGGCCGCGGAGTCGAGCCGGGCCTCGAGCGGCTGGGAGGCGTTGCTCTTGGTGCCGGCCCACGCCTCGGGGTCGAGGACGCCGTCGACGGTGATGGCGCGGAACCGGTCGGGGAACATGTTCGCGTAGACCTGGCCGAGGTAGGTGCCGTAGGAGAAGCCGAGGTAGCTGAGCTTCTTGTCGCCGACCGCGCGGCGCATGAGCTCCATGTCCCGGGCGACCTCGGCGGTCGACATCGACGTCGCGAGCGTGTCCTTGCTGCACGCCTGGCCCTCGGCCCGGTCGGAGGCGATCCACGCCTTCTCCTGGTCGGCGCCGAGGGGGAACGCCTCGGCGTAGCCCTCCAGGGCCTCGTCCTGCGTGCGGGGCGTCAGGCAGGTCACGTTGTCGCTGAACGCGATGCCGCGGGGGTCCATCCCGACGATGTCGAAGCGGTCGCGGACCTTCTTGGACAGGATGCCGTCGGAGTAGTAGGCGAGCTCGGTCGCCGACCCGCCCGGCCCACCCGGGTTGACGAAGAGGCTGCCGATGCGGTGCTTGGAGTCCAGGGCCTTGCGGCGCAGGAGCGCGAGCTCGACCTTCGCCCCGTCCGGCTCGTCGTAGTCGAGCGGCACCTTCACCGTCGTGCACTGCGCGTCGCCATAGCAGCGG
>Ga0210040_10008912_pt1 | contig 11770 bp, 4 predicted proteins | sample CryGeyCG12114_NA_FD_185462 | JGI IMG/M metagenome (GOLD analysis project Ga0210040, IMG submission 185462) | Groundwater microbial communities from aquifer - Crystal Geyser CG19_WC_8/21/14_NA (SPAdes) (version 2) | ecosystem: Environmental > Aquatic > Deep subsurface > Groundwater | place: USA... | reverse complement strand
ATGCTAAAAATGTATCTAATTTTTAAGAAAGAGAGACGAGCAATATTATTAATGTGTGCTTCCCAATTCAATTTGTTGTCTATAATTAGACCCAGACATTTAAACTGTTGTACATTTTGCAACAAAACGTTGTCCAATGTCAACGAGAAGTTTTGGATTTCATATACATTACGGGAGTTAGAAAAAATCAGGACTTTTGTCTTGTTTGTGTTAAGACATAAATCATTTGCTTTGACCCAATTGACAACTCTGTGCATATCATTTTCCACTGATTGTTGAAAACATGAAATATTATACGCTTTGTCCTTTGTTGCTTTGTTTTGTGTTTTAATGACTCAAAGCAACGTTTGTTGTGATTAAAATTGTTGTTGAGAGTTGTACACATGGATCTCCAGTTCTCCACTAGTTAAGTGACCGTGAGCACTTCAATATTTTTAATGCAAGTAGCTTTACAGTTAATATGTGAGCTCCATATTTATTTTTTAAACTAATGTCAAAATTTATCCAACGCTAGTATTTTTTATTTATTTTTATGGCTCATTTAAACTTTTTTGGTATTAAAAAAATCCTATTTGTCCACACTATTAAGGAAATACGCATTCGGTACTACATGATAACTTAAGTTAGCCACTTAAGGCAGATTTACAATAATATCAGTGTGAAAACTTAATTTTTACTGGTGTCGGTGCATAAACAATTATGAATGACTTATTTCAATCTATCATAGAAATAATCACCATGAACACGGTTTATTTGCATTAAAATCACTTAGAAATTTCCCGATAGTATCTACTATTTCATAATCTCAAGTTTGAAGTCAATCGGTTTATGCGTTCAAAAGTTATCGTGGAAACACCAAAAAACTGGCACAGATGCTTAAGCCCTGTACTGGGTTAAAAACGCAATATATTCGGATTTTTGACGCCAATCAATTAACACAGCCTACTGCACCCAAATTTAGCATGCATTTTTTGCTTTTCTAAAGAATAAAATTTTTCGGATGATCGTGGATTTCTATATACAGAAATTAAAATGGATTGGTACTATAAATATGTACATTGTCTATTACACGTTTGAGCAACTCTCCGCTCACAAATTCAGCTACATAACCGTTGTATTCCATACACAGGCAAATACAAATGAATTGAGAATTTTCCTGGTAACGTTTTCATTACCTGGTATAGCATTACAAGATTACAGTCCCGACAAACGACAATAAACGACTTCAGCCCTTCAGCTAAACAGCAAGCAAAAATACCAGATAACATGAGGTGAGATGTATAATTCATTTAATTCAGTAGTTTGGGCGAACAAAAGGAAAATGATGAACACAATATTGGACCATGTTTTATCCGTCTGTTAGTTAGCTACGATTGGAAGATAAACGCCTGTATGAATGCTAAACAAACATTCACCCTTGTTTTTTGAACATCATTCATACTTTGCACATATTACGCACCATGCATGCATATGGAAACAAGGTGGGTAAAACTAAAAACGAGCAAACAAGGATCTAAAGGGAGGAAATTTCGGGAATTCATTCGTGTCTACAATCACATGGTATGAAAACACTATACATATGGCTTGCACACTTGCCCCAAAAATATTCTACCCGACTGTTGTGTACCATTAAATTCTGACAAGTGAGTGAATTACTTTAAATTAAATAAACTGACCAATAAATTTCTTATCTGATATAACTATGCATCAGATACACCCGCATTAAGATTTAAAGTTTATTCCCTGACAGCATATTTAACCATGAAGCTTTCAATCACAGAATATGTGAACAGAAAAAAATCAAATTCATTCCACTAATTTCACATAAATGATGTGTGCAACCCAAAAGAAACCAAATTGTATACCACATAAATCATAATGACGAAATTTCTCTAAATATTACAGCAATAGGGTAAAACCCGCATTGGTTATCACTTATCACTTCACAATACAACAGGATGTACACAAACTCCCATCCATGCAAATAATGCATTACTGTGTTTTAGTTGCTAAAATAATCCCCTTGCTCCATTTTCTGTTCGTACTGAACAACATTGTGCATCATTTACTAGCCCACTATGCATATATTTGGTAAAATTTAAAAACAAGCAGCAAAACCTTTCTATTAACGCAAAAAAATTCCATCATCCTCCAAAAAGCATCTTTTCAAAAAAGCATCCTTCTTTCTCATACTATATGTTGCATATAGAAAGATCAGTACGAGTTAAATTAAGGGAAAGCAATACTGAATTTCCGGTATTCTGGATACGTTTTATTTTCCTATTTATTTTCAGTTGATGCACTGTCATGTTAGAGTGCTGACTTTGTTGACTCCCTCTCACTCTGGGTTATATGTTGCTCTTTTTGGGAGCACTAAAGTGCCCATTTACGGATGTCCTCTGGGCTGATGCCCTGTTCCATGTGTCCATTTCATGCATGCATTCATTGGAACAAGTAGGAGAGGCAGTGCACTTGTTTTATCCGGTCTTTTGGGGCGGCTGTCCTCCCAACAAGTGCTACAGTTGTTTTCCACCCACCACAGCAAATATCTATTTCTGTAAATACGTATGCACGGGCATGAGAGAGCAACCTGCTTTTACACGAATAATGGTAATACAGCATGACCAGAGTCCATGACATGTGTCCCTGCTTCACCATATAAATATGAATGCTTGCACTGTGAACTTAAAATTACCAGCTCCGATATATTTTTTTTTCATTTAATTCTTTGAGCTCCAGTTTAAATAGAGCTTATCTAGCAGTTAAACTTTTCCACTTACCTCATTCATTTATATAAATGATTCTTGACGCACCAGACAATGTAGCCTTATCACATAGGGGACAAAAAAACTTTGTTCGTTTTTGGAATAATAATTTTCATAATGAATGCAACGCGGGTGTAGTATGCTTTGGCAAAATTATGAATTCTACATGAATACGTAGAATAAAACTGACTAACTAACTAACTAACTACGATAAATAAACTCTCCAAGAACACTTACACTAACTTACCAAATAAAAGACCAAATAAATGTATGCTGAAAACTTTATGAGCCAACTGCATACAAACAAACAAAGTTCCAGCTAACTAGAAAAAAAGAGAAAAGTGGAATGCCATTCAAGCCATGAGATATATAAATATACAGAGCAGTAGGGCAGTGCCCTTTTCACCACTGCTGTACTCCGCTTGGCCTTGGGCACAGATACAATTTTATATAGACACATGTGTACTGATCATGATGTACACGCAAGAATTTCTTTTTAACACTCTCTTTGAATTAAACGGGGAAAAAAATCATCGTTCCCAGTTTACAGCAGCATCACCATGGTCTTGATCGTAAAAACTTATAAATCTGCGGTAGATATTACGCAAACACGCAGCCGTTTATTATACTCTGTACCACTACTAACTAACTAAAATATCAGTAGTTAGTTAGTTAGTTAGTTACTTACTTACTTAGTTTGTATGTGTTCAAGTGTGCAGGAGGACATGCATGCCAAAGTGGATTAATGCTTCATCATGGACCTGACAGAGTTTGAAATGTGAACTCAACTTTATAGCGGGTATGTACGCAATCGGGCAGAACATGGAACTATCTATACCTAGTAGTATACAGTATAAACTCATTTAGAACACTTGTTTGCTGAATAGAATGCACCACAGGATGATGGGAATGAATGTTGTAGCATGCGTTTTTGTTAGACACATTGTACAATCCATCCACCATGTACATGCACATTAGAGAGAGAGTTGAGAGCAAACATCCCACGCACCTGAGCAAAGGAATCTCACCGAAGGCGGAGTTCCACTCTGCCAATCCGACTCTCTGGTCTTGGGAAAAGACGCAGGAGCATAGAAAAAGTAACCACAACGAAAAGTTTCCGGACTCTGTCTGCCGCCTGTGCATATTAACAGTCCCAAAAGACTTGCTCAGTCAGTCAGTACAGTACGCATATCTTATTATGCGTACACACACACATTTCTTTATAGTTAGTTAGTCAGCTTGCGTTTTCCATGTTTTCCAATCCTCTTTTCATTGCTTGTATGCATACCTTTCGATTTTTTTTAACTCGGTGGAATGAAGGGTTACCTGGCTCGTTTCAATCTGATGAATAAAAGAAGCTCTCCTTTCGGCAAAAAACTCAAGTCTCACCTTGTACATGCATATTACTTTTGCACACTTTACTATATGCAGTAGTTTTCAGTGGGAACGATACAGATTGGATTAGGGAATATATGCACGGTTGCATGTAACATGTGTAGCTCGGAAAGGAAAAAGTTGAAATTTGTAATAAATTAAATCGAGATAGAATAGCTGCTTGTCTTTTCAGTAAATTCAAACGGAGGGTGCAATTACTTAGTTAACTTAAAATTTATATTTCTTTCATAAATTCACTGTCCTTGTTTGTTCAATGCATTCCAATCTGGTCCCAAATGTGCATGGTGGACTAATGAGTTGAATGAATGGAATGAGAAATATCAGGGAGGATCCCTGATTGATTCAGAACAATATAGTATTTGCTATATGAGCAACAGGGTTTGCATGGCATACACAGAAATAAAGGAATAGTGGTACGTGCAATGCTTTTAGCCACGAGTATTGCTTATAACTTACCTGAAGAGAAATCTCACCAGTGATTCTATACAGAAGCCAACTAACGAGTGTATATGAAATGTTTGTGAGAAAATTTTTGTCTTCAACTCGATTAGGATTGTTCCCCTGCTCACAACGGGTAGCCAGGTGAAACCAGAGCATTTTTCTTTTTTAGGGGAAACACAGGAAACAATAAAACGGTAGTGTGAATTTCGGGTGGGTTGGAGAGACGTGAGATTTCTCTAATTATCGTAAAAAAATGGTGGGCTCTTGCTTTTAAATGCCAGACATCCTTCCATTTGTTTCATGTTCAGTCGTTGTTCCACATGCCGTTAGATTTTCTAATTTGCTGCAAAGATGCAGGCAGGCATCTTGAACTGACTATAGTTTGTAAAAATGAACACACTTGTCGAGCTTTTTTCCCCCTACAAACGGTGTGAGGTCAGCCTCCACTGACGAGTTTAAATAAATGACAATCTTGTCCTCTCTTATTTAGTTAGTTAGTTTCTTGTACGAATGTTACACAAGACGAGTGAGGAATCTGTGCGAGCAGCAATTAAAGTAGAGCAGGTTTCCTTCGTGGTTTTCTAATGTACAAGAAACAAGATACTCCAAAGGCAGGTGGTCTTTCTCACTGAATCCTCGCGTAGCAAAAATCTATATGCATACATATATACTGGTGACCCTTGATCATTGCATGCTCTTCACATCTACCACATAATCTGCACTCCTTCTATTTGCATTCCCAGCCCTTTGGTTGCACACATAGAAAGGACAACAAGAGGAAGGAATTTCTTTCCCATTTACAATTTTTATGCATTATGTGCCTTCAAGATGCCAATCAGTCCTTAAAATGCATTCACCTTCATTGTATGCACACACACTCATACCATGGATGGTGGGTAGAACGAGGGAGAGGGTCCCTTGAATTGCCCTCCCGACTATGGGTTTACTGGAATAGTAGCTTTTCTTGGGTTGCTAGCTAGCAGTTAGTTAGGGTAGAAAAATACCCTTTGTATTTAAATGGTGATAAAATTGATCCAAGCAAGCAAAGGAGTGCATGAATAAGGAACCGAGAAGGGAATATTCTAAGGGAGTGGTGAATCCCGAGAGACTAGGGAAAGGTAATACGTTTCACAGTACAAACTATATATCTAGCTACACAATAGCATTACTGGACCACTAACTAAAAGTCCTTTCCATGCTTCTTTTCATTTCATGCATACTGAAGACGAGTGAGTGAGTGACTCAGTGGTTCCTTCCTCTTTTTTTTCGCCTCCGGGAGAAAAACCCAACGAACCGACTTTGGCATTTTACTTGTCTTGTACACATGGGTAGTTTGCTAGACATAGCAATGGAGTGGTAGGAAAAATCATGGATAGATTCCATGACATGTTGTTCTGTAGAGGGCTCATTTTGGTCATACACACGGTGGACGTAAGCAGTTCGTATTGGCAGCATGCGTGTAGGCAAGTATATTTGTTATCATGGTCGTGCATAGTATGTGAGTATATATTATTATATGAGTACCCGAAGGACCGAAAAGTTGCCTTTCAACCCTCCCGTCATGTCCTTCAGAAGAAATCCGGTCTAAAGTTTTCCCTTATTTCTTGAACGTCTTATTGTTGTTTAGATTCCTGATTCACCCATGTTGTTTCCTCCCCTATGTTGAATAAATATTTCGGTGGTTTCATTTGTTCACACAAAACTTTGGTGTGTAATAATATATGTACGGATTTAGAGGGTCGTTTAAGTTCAATGAGTGAACTAAAATACTCCCTTGGGATCTAGGTTCAGTATTAGATTAGAGTGCAAGTTGTGGTAGCTAATTTTGGTCACAAGTAATGTGAATAGCGCTGCATTTTATATGTTAGGGGTCAATTTCGGTAAAAAAATGGAAAGTTCAACAGATGAGAGAAAAGACTTGAGCATAAAATTATTTCAATGTGTAGTCAAGATAACTGCAATAGTTAGTTCGTATTGCCAACATTGTACAAAATTGTTCTCATAGATTGGCAACTAAAAAATTTTCACAACCCTTCAGTACAACCATTGAATTGACAATAACCTTTTCAACAATAATTTTACATGTATTTTAAGCCAGAAATTGTAATTTTGTAACCACCAGGGATAATATTTGTGTAACTATTTGATACGCTAGTTGTACACAACGGAGATCACAATTCTCTTTCCTGTGAGCATCGTATGATATAAAAAAATTACACATAACACATACGACTACACAAAGTGTACCAAATATTCAGCTGTACATTGTGAAAAAGGATGAAGGTAATAATGAAAATTCAAGTCCCGAGTGAATTCCTCCTTTAGTTTCCCAGCGAATCAAGTACAACATTGTGTTCACGTCCCCGATTTTCGTTTCGGTTTGCTGCTTTCATGTTTGGACATGAGCATGCATGCAGTACGAACTACGATATGAACCTACCTATAGCATATAGGGCACTTCACCTGAAATCTCTCTCGGGTTAAAAAAATTTATATCTGCACACTCTGACAAAGTGTACCTGGTACATAGAATGGTCCGCTGCTCTCATATAAGCGTTGTGTTTGCCTTTTACAAAAACTCTCAAAATACAAGTTCTTGTACAGATCTTGCTGAGTGAGTAGCTAACTGGCACACAGACGTTTTTACCTGTTCTCCTGTAAACCCTATGGTTCTTATCTACTGTTATTACTACTTTTTCTTATAATTCTTTTGGTGAGCATATCTACGCATGCACATACAATATGTGTGTGAAGCTAGTACGTTATATGGCCCGTCAGTAACTACTTTGATTCCACCAAGCACTCCGTTTAGTCCTACAATGTTTCAGCAGTAAAATAGTAAAGTACACAAAATGCTACAGAGCGAGAGAGAGAGAGAGAGACTGTGCCACGATAGCAGGTGAAAAAATGGCTTCCGCTCGAGCTAAATGCTATATGAAATCTAACCTCCGCCACTCATTTCTTCATGGCTCTAAAAGTAGGAAGAATAGGATTTATGCAATAACATGTGCTTTTCTCGTGTCATGCAGTAATCAGCTGCCAATAAAAGTATACTGATGGCATTAAATATGATGAATAATTGTTCAATTTCCACATTCAGCGATTCAAGTGGGTTTTTTAAGCTTCATGCCAGATCAGTGGCAATTGGCAAGTTGAGTACATAAATATTGGTTCCTGGGACGACAGTTGCATAGGACACTTTGAAATATGTGGAGTTATAATTTTTTTTGATTTACATGTCATATTAGTTGGTTGGCTAGTAAATACGACGAAATTATTTGAAAAAATTGATGACGGGTGAAGTATTTTGCTGAATAGTACAACTGAATTTGTGAACGGTGTGTACACACATAGAGTTAGCAACCAAGATTTTAGCCGAGAAGAACCATATTATGAACGTGAAAGTAGACCACAGATTTGGTTTGTTACACACACTCGCTCACACAAACGAGAACAGAGTATAGTTCACATAATAAAATGTTCCAAGGATTACAACTAACTGGCTGGCATAATGTGTGTTCGTTCACACAGTGTTCTCATAAGGTATACAAAACCTAGTGAACTTTATGATCTCGCAAAATACGTGGATTTCACTTTGACTAGTAATGTGTTCAAGATAATAAATACTGAAAGCATAATGGGGAAATATCTGCGGTTGAATTACGTTCTTTTAGGCAAGCAAGAAATCCAATAGAATGAATAATGCCATGCATGCATCGTTGAGCCAGCAATGGTAGGCAAAGTGTGCAAAATTTATGAATACAAGAACCCAACAAAGTTAAAAATTAAATGCTTTAATTGAAGTTCATTTTCCTTGGGTACAAGCAGCGGATACATAAGCTTCCTGTTTCCAAAGGAAATTCGCAGAAATCTGGGCAAATGGTGTAAATGTGTACCTACCCCACCTAATATGGGGATACAAAACTAACTATCTATGTACGCTTTTAATTGCATTCCTCTTATTCATACTTTCTTAACCCAGTAATCCGTTCTGAAGTAAATGGAAATCTTAGACTTTAGCAACCCAGGAGGCATTTGATGCAATCTCCATAACCCAATGTCTCCCTGTTGCTAACCTAATTAAAAAGATGCAATAATTAAAATCAAGTCGAATTGGAGAGGACAATTTATGAATAATAAGTATTTAGCTTTTTTTCTAACATCAGAACGTGACACAGACAGGGTAGCTCTATCAAAAATTACAGAGGTATTTACTTTACTAGCAGTTTAATATGATCTTAATACTCCCACCTAATAGTCAGATTTCCTCGTCTCTTCCGCATGGAATGTAAAATTATTTCAAACCCTTCGAGTGTGAAAACGAAAGATTCCCGCAATAAATGTATAAAATGTAACAAGCATGCATTGAAGCATTGCATATGCGGTATATGCCATAGCTTAATATTTTCAGGGTATCCACTCTTCATCCTTATAAGAACCGAATGTTCATTTTTTGCATAGACTAACTAAACAGTACAGCGAGACTAAAATTCCAAATCCTCTTAAGTCTGTACTACCAAGGCGGCATATACAGCCAGTCAGTCATATACTTCAGGTTTTTTTGGAGCTCCATGAACTGGGAATGAACTGAAATGTGAGTTCATCCTAATAGATTCGTTAGCTGCGCAGCAATGCCCAGGAAGGACCAGTGTGCATAGTTTAACAACCAATGGAGATTGCTGCAAAGCCAACGTACAAACACTTGTAATACTTGACTGGAAGAATCATCGTACTGTACGTACGCTGGTGGTTTGTGGTCATGCTTGCATTTTTCTGTTTGAACTTTTCCAAATCATGGTAGCTGTCTGTATTCGGGAATTACATGTAGAGTGAGTGGGTCTGTCTTATCTCATGTCTCGCCCATTTCATGGAATTTTTGTAGTCAACAGCCACTATACTTGCTGTACATAAGCTTATCACAGTTTAGATGGTAATCGTCCGGACTCCGATATGGAACCTATAACAAGTAAAGACTGCATGTCATTCTACCCGAGTTCTTATTTGCCTTTATTTTTAGAGGGAATAAAGGAAACAAAATACAAGGCAATGAGGCATGAATGTTGATGGATATATGCAGATAAATATTAATGAAAAATCAGAGTGATGGAAGTAAACGATGCAATCGCCGAGAAATATAATGGGCGTTTGTGGCGAATACACTTTTGCAACTAACAAATTATACTTGATAGATCATCACTTGAGTCAAACAATGTCAAATATTCAAAACCCGTGTGAACTACTGGGACATAACCTCTGTCTTGGTAAATAATATCTGAACCGCAGTTGTTACAACAAGTCGTAGCAATTAATCAAAAAACCTGTAGTGTGCTCAAAAAACCAGTGCAGCGAAATAATGGTATGTAGCGAAACGGAAACAGTGTCAATGGGTGTATAAAATTAAAATGCCCACAGTCTGCATTATTGGAACACACTGGGGTAAAAAAAAACAAGTTTTTTCATATCAACAGAATCAAAGTATAACATAGTTTGAAGCTGAACAAGCTCCCATCCATGTGTAACAAGTGGGTGAACTTTAGCAAGCAAAATGCATGAGGCGTGTAGAGGAGAACTCGGCAACAACCTGTGGCATGGGTTCGAAAATCCTGTGCTCCTCAGTGTACACACCCTATTCGGTTCATATCCCGAAGAAATGGGAGTACAGAGTGCCCGACAAAGTAGAGCAGAGCCAAAGCACAAATGAATATCATTAACCATGCATAGGATATACGCATCTATATATGAAAGCCGTAACAAATAAATGCGGACGACTAACTAGTAGACAACTTTAAGGTATAGTTAGTTAGTTACTACAACAAGTATACAATAGCATCATAATAACACAACCACTTTTCGTAGGCAGCAGAAAAAGGCAACCACATTAAAAATACTGTGTTGCGTGAGTGGAGCACCGTCAGTCAGTCACAAATACACCAGTACGTGCAGTTTACATACATGGGTACCAAACGAGCACAAACGGGACGGGGGACTACTGTACCTACTTACTGGGGGGATGTTGTTGGCTGCAATAATCGTTTCACTGCCTTAGCTTTCATATCTCTCGCAACTCAACTAACTAACTAACTGCACTACTAACTAACTAACCAACCCAAAGCATAACAGGGATACGGAGAATACGAATGTCCCGAAGAACTGCTTTCAGCTCCTCATGTGAGAGTGCAACTACTATACTACCAGCTACATTAGCTAACTACAACACAACGCACGTTCAAAACTAACTGAAATGACTGGCTAGGATTTTACGATAGAGCCGAAAGAGGAGAGGAATGCTCATAGTTTCCTTTCATCAGTCTTATCTTCGACCCCGAACCAAGCACAATTCACGTTCTGAACGCAGATCATTTCTTTTTCATCATTCCAATAAGTCATAATAGTTGAGCACCAGGCTTGTCGCTCACTCCATTGTTTATCTCGGTTCCTTTCTTACGTAGTCAAGTGTTTCGCCTGTTGATAACAAACCGCAACTTGTGTGTTGTTTTCCATTAATAGTCTACAATCCAACATACAGAGTTCATAATTAGTGTGATTAATAATAGTTACATTCCATCGTTAATATTATTACCGCATTGTTTACAACGACCAAGTAACTACTTCCTTGTACCCATTCTTCTAAACCAAGTCACAAGGGGTTAATTGTGAAACGCCAACAAAACTGTTCTATTCCATTGCAAACATTTTTCCTCCCCTTTGTTTCCATTCTTGGATGGTCAAAGGTGACCGATTGTTTTGACACCTCCGAGTCACGGGCATTTCAATTTTCCAGGGAACAACCTATATACTCCTGTGTTGCTACATAAATGTGACTTGGTCTACGTAAAAAGAGTGAATAACTAGGTGCTGAAAATTCCACGGGACACACACATTACACATGGTTAACGTGAGCTCAATCAAATCAACCAGTTGTTGCATGTTCATACATATAACGTTTCGTGTTACCTACTAGCGTTGCAATCCAGTCACTCCATTTCTCCACAAGGAAAAGTACACAATATTCCAAACGTTTTAGTCCAGTTTCCAGTTCCATGAACGGCGCAATTTCAAATTCGGAGACGAACAGACTAGACAATTTTTCGTTTCATTCTCAAACATTCCAAATTTTTAGAGTGTAACATAAACAAAAGAAAACCAACAAGTGGTTACCGAAAAAGTTG
>Ga0210040_10008911_pt1 | contig 11770 bp, 13 predicted proteins | sample CryGeyCG12114_NA_FD_185462 | JGI IMG/M metagenome (GOLD analysis project Ga0210040, IMG submission 185462) | Groundwater microbial communities from aquifer - Crystal Geyser CG19_WC_8/21/14_NA (SPAdes) (version 2) | ecosystem: Environmental > Aquatic > Deep subsurface > Groundwater | place: USA... | reverse complement strand
GGGTCGCGGCTGTCGAATCTGCTGCGGACCACCGACCACAAGACCATCGGCTTGATGTACCTGACGACGTCGTTCGTCTTCTTCATCCTGGGTGGCCTGATGGCCATGCTGATCCGGGCCGAGCTGGGGCGTCCGGAGCTGCAGTTCCTGTCCCCGGAGCAGTACAACCAGCTGTTCACGATGCACGGCACGTTGATGCTGCTGATGTTCGCGACGCCGTTGTTCTTCGCGTTCGGGAACCTGATCATGCCGTTGCAGATCGGTGCGCCGGATGTGGCGTTCCCGCGGTTGAACGCGTTCTCGTTCTGGTTGTTCCTGTTCGGCAGCCTGATCGTGATCTCGTCGTTCGCGACTCCGGGTGGGGCGCCGGACTTCGGGTGGACGGCCTACACGCCGCTGTCGAACGTGACCCACAGCCCCGGGGTGGGGGCGAACATGTGGATCGGTGGCCTGGCCGTGTCGGGTCTGGGCACGATCCTGGGTGGGGTCAACTTCATCGCCACGATCGTGTGCCTGCGGGCGCCGGGGATGACGATGTTCCGGATGCCGATCTTCACCTGGAACACCCTGGTGACGGCGATCCTGATCCTGCTGGCCTTCCCGATCCTGACCGCGGCGCTGTTCGCGTTGCTGGCCGACCGGAACCTGGGGTCGTTGATCTACTCGGCCGAGAACGGTGGGCCGATGCTGTGGCAGCACCTGTTCTGGTTCTTCGGTCACCCCGAGGTGTACATCATCGCGCTGCCGTTCTTCGGCATCGTCACCGAGATCATCCCGGTGTTCGCCCGCAAGCCGTTGTTCGGCTACAAGGGCATGATCGGGGCGACCCTGGCGATCGGGTTCCTGTCCCTGGCGGTGTGGGCGCACCACATGTTCGCCACCGGTGCGGTGCTGCTGCCGTTCTTCGCGTTCCTCACCTACCTGATCGCGGTGCCCACGGGGCTGAAGTTCTTCAACTGGATCGGCACCATGTGGCGGGGTCAGATGACCTTCGAGTCCCCGATGCTGTGGTCGATCGGGTTCATGGTCACCTTCCTGCTGGGTGGGCTGACCGGTGTGCTGCTGGCCTCCCCGCCGCTGGACTGGCACGTGTCCGACAGCTACTTCGTCGTGGCCCACTTCCACTACGTGGTGTTCGGCACCGTGGTGTTCGCCGCCTACGCCGGGATCGCGTTCTGGTTCCCCAAGATGTGCGGCCGGATGATGGACGAGCGGCTGTCCAAGCTGCAGTTCTGGATGACGTTCATCGGTTTCCACGGCACGTTCCTGGTGCAGCACTGGCTGGGCAACGAGGGCATGCCGCGCCGGTACGTGGACTACCTGCCCACCGACACCTTCACCACCTTGAACATGATCTCCACGATCTTCAGCTTCGTGCTGGGCGCTTCGGTGATCCCGTTCATCTACAACGTGGTGCGGTCGTGGAAGTACGGGAAGCTCGCGCTGCGCGATGACCCGTGGGGCCACGGCAACTCCCTGGAGTGGGCGACGTCCTCCCCGCCGCCGCGGCACAACTTCGTGGAGATCCCCCGCATCCGCTCCGAGCGCCCCGCCTTCGAGGCGCACTACCCCCACCTGGTCGACCGCCTGCAGAACGAGGCACACGCCGGCAAGCGCCACGAGCCCTACGGCGGCGTCAGCGAGCTGGTGCCCGGCACCGGCCGGCGTCAGGGGCCGAACGACCCCGACCCCACGTAGGACCCGTCCAGCGGACATCGGACGCCCCGTCGGCCTCACGGCCGGCGGGGCGTCCGTCGTCGTCGGGGGTTCCCGCGGGGCCCGTGGCCCGGGTGCGGCACGATGACGGCGTGCCGCTGGACCCCACGCCCGAGACGTCCGAGGTCCCCGAGGCCGTTCCTGCCCGTGCCCTGCTGACCGTGAGCGGGGCCGATCGTCCCGGCGTCACGGCGCGGCTGTTCGCGGCGCTGGCCGGCGGCGCGCCCGACGTCGAGGTGCTCGACGTGGAGCAGGTCGTGGTGCACGGGCAGCTGGTCCTCGGCGTCGTCGTCGGGGTGCTGCCCGCGGGCACCGGCCCCGCGGTGGGCCGGGACGAGCTGCTGGAGCACCTGAGGCCGCTGGCCGCCGGCGTCGCCGCCGAGGTGGGGCTCCGGGTGGACGTCGAGCCGGCCACCGCCGGACCCCTGCCCGTCTCGGACGGGCGGCCGCACCACGTGATCCTGCTGGGCCGCCCGGTGTCACCCGAGGCGGTCGCCGGCGCTGCCCGGGGCATCGCCGCGGTCGGCGGCAACATCGACGCCATCCGCCGGCTGTCGGACTACCCGGTCACCAGCTTCGAGCTGACCGTCTCGGGCGCGGAGGCCACGGCCCTGCGGACCGAGCTGGCGTCGGTCGCCGCGACGACCGGGACCGACATCGCGGTCGAGCGGGTGGGGCTGGCGCGGCGCAGCAAGCGGCTCATCGTCCTGGACGTCGACTCGACCCTGGTGCGCGGCGAGGTCATCGACGAGCTCGCGGCCCGTGCCGGCCGGGCGGCCGAGGTCGCACGGATCACCGCCGCCGCCATGAACGGGGAGCTGGACTTCGCCGAGTCCCTGCGCAAGCGGGTGGCCGTCCTGGCCGGGCTGCCGGTGGAGGTGCTCGACGAGGTCCGCGAGGCGCTCGTGCTCACTCCCGGGGCGCGCACGCTCATCCGGACGCTGCAGCGGCTCGGCTTCCGGTGCGGGATCGTCAGCGGCGGGTTCACCCAGATCACCGATCCGCTGGCCGACAGCCTCGGGCTGGACTTCGCGGCGGCCAACACCCTCGAGGTCGTCGACGGGAGGCTCACCGGCGGGCTGGTGGGGGAGATCGTCGACCGGCCCGGGAAGGCGCGCGCCCTGGCCCGCTTCGCCGCCGAGCACGGCATCCCGCTGGACCAGACCGTGGCCGTCGGGGACGGCGCCAACGACCTGGACATGCTCAACACCGCGGGGCTGGGCATCGCCTTCAACGCCAAGCCGTTCGTGCGCGAGCAGGCGCACACCGCACTCAACCAGCCCTACCTGGACGCCGTCCTCCAGGTGCTCGGCTTCACCCGCGACGAGGTGCTCGACGCCTCCTAGGGACTTCCGGTACCGAGAGTCCCTACGAGGGGCGGTGGACGGCGCCCTCGAGCGCGACGCCGGCCGTGCGGAGCTGGTCGAGTGCGGCCCCGGTGGTCGCCTCCGAGACGCCGGCCGTCAGTGGCAGCAGCACCCGGGTGGTGAGCCCGTTCGCGACGGCGTCCAGCGCGGTGGCCCGCACGCAGTGATCGGTGGCGATGCCCACGACGTCGACGGCGTCCACGTGGTGCTGCCGCAGCCAGTCCGCCAGCGCCACGCCGTCCGCCGTGCCCTCGAAGCCGGAGTAGGCGGCGGCGTACTCGCCCTTGTCGAAGACCGCCTCGATCGGGGCGCGGTCCAGCGCCGGGTGCAGCTCCACGCCCTCGGTGCCGACGACGCAGTGCCGGGGCCAGGAGTCGACGAAGTCGGGGGCCGCGGAGAAGTGCGCGCCCGGGTCGATGTGGTGGTCCCGGGTGGCGACGACGTGGTCGTACCCGCCGCCGGCCATGTGCGTGCTGATCGCGGCGGCCACCGCGGCGCCGCCGGCGACGGCGAGGCTGCCTCCCTCGCAGAAGTCGTTCTGCACGTCGACGACGACCAGCGCGCGGGTCATGGAGCTCCTCGGGGGATCAGGCGGAGACGGTGTCGAGCACGGGCTCGCCCCGGGAGAGCGCGAACGCCTCCGGCGGCAGTGCCCCGCGGACCTGCAGGTGGTGCGCGGTGGCCCGGGTCAGCGCCTCGGCGGGGGAGACCGGGTCGCAGATCTCGCCGCCGCGGACCAGCGGCACGAGCAGGTCGCGGTCGCCGGGGCGTGCGGCGACCGGCTCGGCGGTGACCACCTCGACGGTGGCCACCCCGTCGGCGTCGTGCCGCCGGACGGCCGACTTGCGCCCGCCCACCGAGCGCTTGCCCTCGGACCGCTTGGCCACCGGCACGCCGTCCCGCTCGACCAGCTTGTAGACCATGCCGACCGTGGGCGCGCCCGACCCGGTGACCAGCGAGGTGCCGACGCCGTAGCCGTCGACCGGCGCCGCGGCCAGGCCGGCGATCGCGTACTCGTCGAGGTCGCTGGTCACCACGATCCTGGTCCCGGTCGCCCCGAGCTCGTCCAGCAGCTCGCGGGCGCGGGTGGCCAGCGTCGGCAGGTCCCCGGAGTCCAGCCGGATGCCGCCGAGCTGGGGTCCGGCGACCTCGACCGCCGTCCGGATGCCCTGCTCGACGTCGTAGGTGTCCACCAGCAGCGTGGTGCCCGTGCCGAGGGCTGCCACCTGGGCCTCGAAGGCAGACCGCTCGTCGTCGTGCAGCAGCGTGAACGCGTGCGCGCTCGTGCCCGTGGTGGGCACCCCGTACCGCCGGCCGGCCTCCAGGTTGGAGCTGGTCGCGAAGCCGACGAGGTGGGCGGCCCGGGCGGCGGCGACGGCGGCCTCCTCGTGCGTGCGCCGCGAGCCCATCTCGATGCACGGCCGGTCGCAGGCGGCCGAGATCATCCGGGCCGCGGCGGAGGCGATGGCGCTGTCGTGGTTGAGCACCGAGAGCGCGAGGGTCTCCAGCAGCACGCCCTCGGCGAAGGACGCGCGCACGGTGAGCACGGGGGAGCCGGGGAAGTACAGGTCGCCCTCGGCGTAGCCGTCGATGTCACCGGAGAAGCGGAAGTCGGCCAGCCAGTCCAGCAGCCGCGCGTCGGTGAGCCCCTGCTCGCGGAGGGCGGCGATCTCGTCGTCGCCGAAGCGGAACCAGGGGAGGGCCTCCAGGAGCCGGCCGGTGCCCGCGAGCACGCCGTACCGGCGACCGTGCGGGAGCCTGCGGGCGAAGACCTCGAACACGCACTGCCGGTCGGCGGTGCCGTCGGCCAGCGCCGCGGCGACCATCGTCAGCTCGTACCGGTCGGTGAAGAGCGCAGGGGCCGGTGGGGGAGTGAGCCCGGTGTCCACAGCCATGAGCGGGAAGCGTAGGCGGGCGCCGGGTCGGGGGCAGATCGGCGTCCTAAGGTGGACCCGTGGCCGGACCGCTCGCTCCGACTCGGACCCCCGAGACGACGGAAGAGGAACGCGGGGAGCTGGACCGTCCCTGGGTCACCATCGTCTGGAACGACCCGGTCAACCTGATGACCTACGTGACCTTCGTGCTGCAGGACCTGTTCGGCTACGACGAGCCGACCGCGACCGCGCTGATGCTGCAGGTGCACCACGACGGGAAGGCGATCGTCAGCTCCGGCCCGCGCGAGCGCATGGAGCACGACACCAGCCGGCTGCACGCCTACGGCCTGTGGGCCAGCTACCAGAGAGACTCATGACATCCCCGGGTGAGACGCGGCGTGGAGCCCACCCGACGGTCGCCGGCGCGGAGCTGTCGTGAAGCCCTTCCGCGCCGCGCGCAGCGGTGAGCTGGTCGCCCGCCTGGAGGCGGCCGAGGCGGGCATCCTCGGGCTGCTGCTCGACCAGCTCGAGCAGCTGCTCACCGCCGACCTCGACGACGTGGGCGACGACCCGGTGCTGGGCCGGCTGTTCCCCGACGGGCACCGGTCCGACCCGGAGCTGGCCGCCGACTACCGGGAGCTGACCGAGTCCTCGCTGCGCAGCGCCAAGGCCGACGACCTCGCGACGGTGCGCGCCTCGTTGCCCGCCGAGGGCGGTGAGGTGCGGCTGGACGCCGACCAGGCGGGAGCCTGGCTGCGCACCAGCAACGACCTGCGCCTGGCCCTGGGCACCCGGCTCGGCATCAGCGAGGACACCGAGCCGCCGGAGGAGGTGGCCGACGAGACCGACCAGCAGCTGGCGGTCTACTACTGGCTCACCGCCGTGCAGGGCTCGCTCGTCGACGCCCTGGTCGCTTCTCGTTCCGGCCGAAGGTGAGCAGCACCAGGGCGGCCAGCAGCAGGTCGAGGGTGAAGAACACGTAGACCAGGCCGTGCAGCTCGACGTCCTTGATCATGGCGCCGATGCACGAGACCAGCGTGAGGGCCGACAACGCCAGGACGAGCAGCAGGACCAGCGCGCGCATCGTCACCATGACGACGACGGAGGCGCGGTCGTTGGGGTCGCCGGTGACGTAGCCGCGGTGCCGGAACAACCCCCGGGCGCCGAGCACGAGTGCGGGCAGCGGGAACACCACGACGCCGGCGATCAGCAGAGCTTCATCCCACACGGACCGAGACCGTAACGGTTGTTCACCCGATGGTTGCCGAGGCCACCCTTCCCGGCCCTGTCCCGGTCGCTCGACGGCGGACGCCTAGACTGGCCGCGTGCTGCGCATCGACCGCGCGACCTACGACGCCATCGTGGCCCACGCCCGGGAAGACCACCCGGACGAGGCCTGTGGCGTCGTCGCCGGTCCCGAGGGGACCGAGCGCCCCGAGCGCTTCGTCCCGATGCTGAACGCCGCGCGGTCGCCCACGTTCTACGAGTTCGACTCCGCCGACCTGCTGCGGCTGTACCGGGACATGGACGACCGCGACGAGTGGCCGGTCGTCGTCTACCACTCGCACACCGCCACCGAGGCCTACCCGTCGCGCACCGACGTCGGCTACGCCTCCGGGCCGGCCGCCGACCCGCGGACGCACTACGTGCTGGTCTCCACCCGGCACCACGCGGAGCAGACGGGGCTGGCCGGCGACGACGTCGAGTTCCGCAGCTACCGGATCGTCGACGGCGAGGTGAGCGAGGAGGAGGTCGAGATCGTCGAGTCCTACCTCTTCGGCCACTCGCCGACCACCGTCGTCTACGACTGAGGAAACACCCCGTTCCCCCACGCCTCGCATGCTCGCCGCGGGCCCCTGAACGGGGCCCGGAATCCCAGACGGCGGCCGGGCGTTGGCCCGCTAGACGCACCACCCGCTGCCCGTCGCGGCAGCGCGCCCCCGACAGCTGAACTCCGAGGAGAACGCACGCCATGGCCATCCAGGTCCGGATCCCGACCATCCTGCGCACGCACACCGGCGGCAACAAGACCGTCGAGGGCAGCGGCGACACCCTGGCCGCGCTCATCGACGACCTCGACGCCCAGCACTCGGGCCTGAAGAACCGCCTCGTCACCGAGGAGGGCAAGCTGCACCGCTTCGTCAACGTCTACGTCAACGACGAGGACGTGCGCTTCACCGGCGCCCTGGACACCCAGGTCAAGGACGGCGACTCGGTCACGATCCTCCCGGCGGTCGCGGGCGGCTGCTGACCGCCCTCCCACCCTCCCCGCACACCTCTCGGAAGAGCTCTCATGGCCCGCTTCGCCTCGCTCGTCGACTCGCTGGGCGGCACCCCGCTCGTCGGGCTGCCCAGCCTCTCGCCGACCTCCGACGTCCGGCTGTGGGCCAAGCTGGAGGACCACAACCCCACCGGCTCCATCAAGGACCGCGCCGCGATCAAGATGATCGAGGCGGCCGAGAAGGAGGGGCTGCTGCAGCCCGGTGCGACCATCCTGGAGCCGACCAGCGGCAACACCGGGATCTCCCTGGCCATGGTCGCCCGGCAGCGCGGCTACCGGCTGATCTGCGTGATGCCGGAGAACACCTCGGTGGAGCGCCGGCAGCTGCTGGAGATGTACGGCGCGCAGATCATCCCCTCGCCGGCGGCCGGCGGCTCGAACCAGGCCGTCGCCATGGCCAAGGAGCTCGCCGCCGAGCACGACGACTGGGTGATGCTCTACCAGTACGGCAACCCGGCCAACGCGCAGGCGCACTACGACGGCACGGCGCCGGAGATCCTCGCCGACCTGCCCTCCATCACGCACTTCGTCGCCGGCCTCGGGACGACGGGCACCCTGATGGGCTGCTCCCGCTACTTCCGCGAGCACAAGCCGGGCATCCAGGTGATCGCCGCCGAGCCCCGGTACGGGGAGCTGGTCTACGGCCTGCGCAACATCGACGAGGGCTTCATCCCCGAGCTGTACGACGCCGAGCTGCTGGACTCCCGGTTCTCCGTCGGGCCCGACGACGCGATCCACCGCACCCGTCAGCTGGTGGAGCGCGAGGGGATCTTCGCCGGCATCTCGACCGGCGCGATCCTGCACGCCGCCCTCGGCATCGCCGACAAGGAGGTGGCGGCCGGGCGCAAGGCCGACATCGTCTTCATCGTCTGCGACGGGGGCTGGAAGTACCTGTCCACGGGCGCCTACGCCGGCACGCTGGAGGAGGCGTCCGCCGCGCTCGAGGGGCAGCTCTGGGCGTAGGAGAAGGACCCCGTGCCCCTCGCCGGCTCGTGGTGAGCCTCTGGACGGGGCCGTAGCGGAGTGCTGATCCAGGCCTGTCCCAACGGTCCGCGCCGCCCCGGTGCGCACCCCGCCCTGCCGCTCACCCCGGACGCGGTCGCCCGCGACGTCGCCCTGGTGGTGGCCGCGGGCGCCGGTGAGGTGCACCTGCACCCCAAGGACGACGCCGGGGCGGACTCCCTGTCCGCCCTCGACGTGGCGGCCGCCGTCACCGCGGCGCGCGGGGCGGCCCCCGGGGTCCCGGTCGGCGTCACCACCGGTGCCTGGGCGCTGCCCGACCCGGGGGAGCGGGTCGAGGCGGTCCGCGGCTGGACGGTGCTCCCGGACCACGCGTCGGTGAACTGGCACGAGGACGGCGCGGACGACGTCGCCGCCGCGCTGCTCGACCGCGGCGTCCGGGTGGAGGCGGGCCTGTGGCACCTGGCCGGGGTGGCGGCCTGGTCGGCGTCGCCGCACCGCGACCGGTGCCTGCGCGTGCTGCTGGAGCTGCCCGACGGCCTGGACGCCGCCGCCGCGCAAGCCGAGGCCGAGCGGCTGCTGGCCGCCGTGGGCGCCGGTCCGCCGGTGCTGCTGCACGGGGAGGACGGCAGCTGCTGGCCGGCTCTCCGGCTGGCGGCACGCCTGGGGCTCGACACCCGCATCGGGCTGGAGGACGTCCTCGACCTGCCCGACGGCTCACCGGCCCCGGACAACGCGGCGCTGGTCCGCGCCGCCACCGCGGTCGTCGCCGCCGTCCGGGCATCCGACGGGGCGGGCGGCTAGCCTGACCGGCGACATGGGGACGACGCAGCCGGGTGCGGACGCACCGATCGGCATCTTCGACTCGGGCGTCGGTGGGCTCACCGTCGCCCGGGCGGTGCTGGACCAGTTGCCGGGCGAGGCGATCCGGTACATCGGGGACACCGCGAACGGCCCCTACGGGCCGCTGCCGATCGCCGAGGTGCGCCGGCACTCCCTGGCGGTCATGGACGACCTGGTCGCCGACGGCGTGAAGATGCTGGTCGTGGCCTGCAACTCGGCCAGCGCCGCCTCGCTGCGCGACGCCCGGGAGCGGTACGACGTCCCGGTCGTGGAGGTCGTGCTGCCCGCCGTGCGCCGGGCGACCGCCGCCACCCGCAGCGGACGGGTCGGCGTCATCGGCACGCAGGCGACCGTCACCAGCGGCGCGTACGAGGACGCCTTCGCCGCGGTGCCCGGGCTCAGCGTCACCAGCGCCGCCTGCCCGAGCTTCGTCGACTTCGTCGAGCGGGGGGTCACCAGCGGCCGGCAGCTGCTGGGGCTGGCCCAGTCCTACCTCGACCCGCTGCTGGCCGCCGGCGTCGACACCGTCGTCCTGGGGTGCACCCACTACCCGCTGCTGACCGGCGTCCTCTCCCTGGTGCTCGGGGACGACGTCACGCTGGTCTCCAGCGCGGAGGAGACCGCCAAGGACGTCTACCGGGTGCTGACGAGCACCGGGATGCTGCGCGAGGACGGGACTCCGCCGCAGCACGCCTTCCTCGCCACCGGGGACCCCGAGCCCTTCGCCCGGCTCGGCCGCCGCTTCCTCGGACCCGAGGTGGGCTCGGTGCTGCGCGCCGGCGCCGTGGGAGCGGCATGAGGCTGACCGTCGTGGGCTGCTCGGGCAGCGGTCCCGGCCCCGGTTCACCGGCGTCGAGCTACCTGGTCGAGCACGAGGGCTTCCGGCTGGTGCTCGACCTCGGCAACGGCGCGTTCGGCGCCCTGCAGGGGCTCATCGACCCGGGCTCGGTGGACGCCGTCTTCCTCTCCCACCTGCACGCCGACCACTGCCTGGACGTCGCGCCGTTCGTGGTGTGGCACCGCTACTCCAAGCGATCCCCGGGCCGGCTGGTCCCGCTGTACGCGCCGGTGGGTGCCGAGCGGCGGCTGGCCATGGCCTACGACCCCGACGGCGACGGGCTCACCGACGTCTTCGACTTCGTCCCGGTGGGGCCCGGCGCCCTCGCGATCGGCCCGTTCGAGGTCGAGCTGGCCCGCACCGCCCACCCGATCGAGACCTACGCGATCCGGTTGACCGCCGACGGCCGGTCCTTGGTCTACACCGGCGACACCGGCGTCAGCGACCGCGTCGTCGAGCTGGCGCGCGGCGCCGACGTGCTGCTCGCCGAGGCTGCGCACCCGGACAACGACCCCGACCAGCCGCCGGGCCTGCACCTCACCGGCCGGCAGGCCGCCGAGCACGCGGCTGCGGCCGGGGTGGGCCGGCTGCTGCTCACCCACATCCCCGCGTGGGTCGACCGCATCGGCCAGCTGTTCGCCGCCAGCTCGGTGTTCTCCGAGACCGAGCTGGTGCAGCCCGCGGGCGTGTACGAGATCTGAAAGAGGACCCTCCTGCCCCCCGCCACTCGCACGCTCGCGGCGGGCCCCTGCAGGAGGGCCGGTTGCTGATTGCGTGCCCACGCGGAACGGTGGCCCTCATGGAGGAGCTGGACGGCGTCGCACTGAGCAGCCTGGACGCCCCGCTGGGGGACGGGCTGGGCGTGACCAAGGGCGACCTGGTCGGCTACCTCGCGGCCGTCGCGGACCGCATGGTGCCCGGGCTGGCCGGCCGCCCGCTCTCGGTGATGCGCGTGCGCCCCGGGCAGGCACCGTTCATGCAGCGCAATGTCAGCAAGGGCGCGCCGGACTGGGTGCGCACCGTGCCGGTCTGGGCGGCCGGCGCGCACCGCGAGGTGCACCAGGTGGTCTGCGACGAGCGGCGGACGCTGATCTGGCTGGCCAACCAGCGGGCCGTCGAGTTCCACGTGCCCTTCCTGCGGGTGGACGAGCCCGGGCCCACCGGCCTGGTGCTCGACCTCGACCCGCCGGAGGGGGCGGACTTCGCGGCGGTGGTGGCGGTGGCCGGGCTGGTGCGGCGGGCGCTGGAGGACGCCGGCCTGACCGGCGCGGTGAAGACCAGCGGGTCGAAGGGCGTGCACGTCGTCGTCCCGGTGGCCGGGTCGTCCTTCGACGACGTCGCGGCCGCCACGCGCGCGCTGGCGGCACGGACCGCCGCGCTGGACCCCGAGCGGGCCACCACCGCCTACCTCAAGGAGGACCGGGAGGGGAGGGTGTTCGTCGACTCCACGCGGTCGGGGCAGGGCACCGTCGTCGCCGCCTACAGCCCGCGCATCCGGCCGGGACTGCCGGTGTCCTTCCCGGTTCCGTGGGACCGCCTCGACGACGTGCGACCGGGGGACTTCACCGTCGCGACCGCGCCGGGGCTGCTGGGCGACACCGATCCGTGGTCCGCGGCGCTGCCCGATCCCCAGGCGCTGCCCGCCGACCTGGTAGCCCAGGGGCACACCATCCCGGTCGCCCGGGTCCAGGCGATGCACGAGGGCAAGCGACGCAAGCGCGCCCGCGAGGGGACCGGCACGGAGGCGCAGCCGCCGAACGGCACCTGATCCGCGCCGTCCGCCTCCACCCTCGCCGGGTGGCGGGCACCCGCGCGGTCGACGGCGGGGACGGCGACCATGCCGCGAGGGCCGCGCCACCGCACGGAAGTGGTCAGTCCACGCGCACGGCTG
>Ga0210040_10008910_pt1 | contig 11771 bp, 16 predicted proteins | sample CryGeyCG12114_NA_FD_185462 | JGI IMG/M metagenome (GOLD analysis project Ga0210040, IMG submission 185462) | Groundwater microbial communities from aquifer - Crystal Geyser CG19_WC_8/21/14_NA (SPAdes) (version 2) | ecosystem: Environmental > Aquatic > Deep subsurface > Groundwater | place: USA... | reverse complement strand
ACGAGTCCCCGACCTCGGCCGTCCATGGGTCTTATCGATAATGCGCAACTCGAAAATTTGGAGTCACGTCACACTTCCAGTCACAACAAATGGCGGATAAATAGAGAACATCCGTCTTGTTCAGGGCTGAACACTCACAATGGCTCTGCGAATATCGTCCAAGCGGGTCGGTGCCGCGTTGCGCGCGCCTCGCATCAATTGCGTGCCTACACGCTTCGCTTCAGCGGCCTCGGCTGCGCTCAAGGGTTCAAGCCTACCACAAGATGTGAAGGACTCAATAGCTGTGAGTGCAGGATGACTCTCTCGCTCATTGACGTGCTGATCTCTCGCAGCGCGAATCGTCGCTACCCACACCCGACCCGCCCTCCAGCTCCAAGACCGCCGGCCTCGTCAACCAGCAGCTCCCGTACATGGTCCCGACCTATGTCCGCCCACCACCCATGTTCGAGAAGGGCGAGGGGTGCTACATGTGGGATATCGAGAACCGGAAGTATCTTGATCTTACGGCCGGTATCGCGGTCAATGCATTGGGGCATTGCGATCCAGGCGTATCGCAGGTGCTATTTGAACAGGTACCGCATTGTCTTGATGGAGATGGAGATGAGGGCATACTCTGACAATACAAAGTCCAGACAGCTCATGCACACGTCGAACCTCTATCATAACCCACACACCGGTCTGCTCTCGAAGCAGCTCATCCAACTCACGCACGCGACCGGTGGCTTCGCCAGCGCAACTCGTACCTTCATCTGCAACAGCGGTTCCGAAGCCAACGAGGCCGCCATAAAGTTCGCGCGCAAAGTCGGAAAGTCGATATCGCCGAATAAGGACAAGCACGAGTTTGTCTCATTTCACAACTCTTTCCATGGCCGAACCATGGGAAGCTTGAGCGCGACACCAAACCCGAAATACCAAACGCCCTTCTCGCCCATGGTGCCTGGCTTCAAGTATGGCAATTTCAACGACATAGATGGCATCACTGACTTGGTGACCGAGTCGACATGTGGTGTAATCATCGAGCCAATCCAGGGCGAGGGTGGTGTTAATGTTGCGACATCCGAGTTTCTCCTTGCGCTGCGCAAGCGATGCACAGAAGTCGGCGCCGTCTTGATCCACGACGAGATCCAATGCGGTCTTGGCAGGACAGGGACATTCTGGGCACATGCTGGTTACCCCAAGGAATGCCATCCGGACATCGTCACCACCGCCAAAGCTCTGGGGAATGGCTTCCCAATCGGCGCAACCATCGTCAACGACTTTGTTTGCGATCACATCAAGACCGGTGATCACGGCACAACATTTGGCGGTAACCCGCTTGGTAGCCGCGTGGCATCTTATATTCTCTCCCGGTTATCATCACCAGAGATTCTGGACTCGATACCAGCCAAAGAGGCGGCGTTCCGCAAGCACTTTGATGCTCTGCGAAAACGGTTCCCAAGCCAGATCAAGGAGGTTCGAGGCAAAGGTCTGATTCTAGGCCTTCAGCTAGACACTGATCCTACGCCCATCATCACCGCTGCCCGCGAACGAGGACTGCTGGTCATCTCGTGCGGCACGAACACTTTGAGATTTGTACCGCCGCTTGTGATCACCGAGCCGGAGATCGAAGAGGCTATGCAAATCTTGGGTTCGGCGATGGAGAGCGTCTGGCGGAAAGGCGAAGACGTTGAAGGTACTCCGGGCCAGCAAGAGATGCAATAACGCCATTCATGAACCGGTAGCATTCGATGGTGTTTTTAGCATGGTGTTTGGGAACTATAGATTTGCCTTTGTGATACACCTGAAATATATATATTGAGCAACTCACATCATAATTGTCATCATCCTGCTATACTGACAGTTCCAGACTCTGGTTCAAGAGCAGAAATGTAGGTTTGAACAAGGGCTTGGCCGCTGGCCACTGTAGCCTGAACAAGCTCTATGCACTCTGCGAGTGTCATATTCTAATAACAGAAAATAATGAAGGCATGCAGGCTCTTCAAATAACCAAACTTGTGAGAGGTGAGGTACGCATCTTCGTACCCGAATGTCAGTCGAATCTTCATCTCACGGCCCAAATTAGCTAGCGCGGTGTTAAGTCCGAGGGTCCGCTTGGCAGTTGCCTCCTATGCCTCCCGCGGGCGTCGCTCCCCACGCCCACGGTTACTACATTCTTTTCTGAGCCATACTCTTGAACTTGACTTGTCAAAACTTTGTGCATTGTGTTGGATGTCCATTACCTCGTCATGAGTGGGACCGTGTTACTGGACGTGCCAGATCCATGGCGCCGCAACGGCATCGCGTATCGCACGACACCAACATCGCAACGTGATGGTTTACATCAAAAGCAACCTTTCGATGCAAATTACGGGGATCTTGAACATCCATGGCCACCACAAGAAGACTCAACTGGTAGTGCAGCGCCGACTCCCGCAACGAGCATCTCGTCCGATACGCAGAGCAACTTTGGCGACATTGATCGCTATGTGGCACTCGGCTGTTTGCATTTCCACGCGGACATCCCATCGGGTGATGGACCGGTGCTGGATGCCAAATGGGTTGAGCTGCTCAATCTTCCTGACGAGGTAAAACTGATCATCGGCAATGAGGCGACAAGGCTCTTAGATGCACGCTGGATCAGGCTGTTCTTGCATCAACCAAGCTCAGAAGGCCTACTTCGCAGCGTCTTGCGTGTATACCTTCTACCCGAAGACTGGAATCGGCGCTTCATCGATCGTAACAGCAAGAGCCTCAAGGCGGCTCTGCGACAGCTCCTCGCTCAGATTGATACGTCCCCGAGCGCTTGGTCTGGTGATCGCCGCGAAGCTGAGATACGCCGTTTTGATCCATGGGCAAGCGCTGAGAACGTCAGTCTCTATTACTTGTTTAACAAGCTACCATCTCCTGCGCCGAACCCAGAGACCATCAAAAGCCGCTATACAAGGATAGCCGTGCGCGAACTTCTACGATCTGCGGCCTCTTCAGAGTGGGAGGAGCATGGCGAGCAGCCTTTGGCCGGACTGAGAACGAGGCTGTATCCATACCAAGCACGATCTGCGAGCCTCATGATTCAACGAGAAGCTGCTCCTCAACTGCAACTTGATCCGAGACTGGAGATGCGCACGTCTCCAAATGGGGATCAGTTTTTCTTCGGTGCACGCGATGGATCGTTTTTGAAAGAGCCGAAATACTACGAGGCGAACCGAGGAGGCATCTTGGCCGAGACCATGGTACGTATGCAACAATTGCAAGTGAAAAATGCACTGACTTGGTGTCTAGGGCTTAGGGAAAACAGTCATCTGCCTAGCCGCGGTTCTGGCAACTAAAGGTCACCTTCCGCAAATACCGGCTGCATATATGCCTCCCACGCCAATCAGAACTCGAATCGGATGTCTATCGGATATGGCTGCCTCAATTATCGGACGCCTTTCAATTCCTGCGAAGGCCTTGATTGAGCAGCACGAATTGACTTACGACGCAGACTACTCTTACCTCAAGGATGCTCTCAACCGGAATATTCCATTCTATGAGATTCCACCTGACCTTCCACGCATGAACCGAAACACCAGGATCCCTCCTTCGCGCCAACTTGTGATGTGCTCTGGCACTATTATCGTGGTGCCAAGAAACCTGCTGCACCAGTGGCAGTCTGAAATACGGAAACATGTGCTCCAAGGAGGCCTGAGAATCCTCGTGGTAGACTCAGTACCGAAGCGCGGCAAGGCTAAGCAGACGCAACAGGACACCGACACTATGACTTTCGTGAGCGATCTGCCAGCACCCACTGAGCTTATGAAATTCGACGTAGTTCTGTTCACTCGCAATAGGTTCGAACAAGAGATCCAAGATGGTGCTGATGAGCAAGGCCGACGAGCCATGGCCGGTGTCAACCGCGTCTGCACGTGTCCTTACATCGGAGCAACCCGCATACCTGACTGTAATTGCGTAGGCAGAGGGACCGTATACGAGTCGCCATTACGAAAGCTACATTGGCTGCGTATCATCATCGACGAAGGCCACAGCTTTTCATCATCCGTCTCTAACGCGGTATTGGTAGCGAAACAAATCCAGGCTGAGAGGCGATGGGTCGTGTCTGGAAGTAAGTGTGGAATGGCCCCGGCATACTGCTATAATGAATGCTAACTTGACAGCTCCCGCCAAAAATCTGGTAGGCGTTGAGCTCGAGATGTCCACACTCGATGCCAATGAAATGGATGCGACAACACTTCGCGAGTCAGCCATCGAACAACGTAAGATATTCAGTATCGACGACGTCGATGGGGCCAAAGCTGCAAAGGCTCTCGGATCGCTAGCCTCGAACTTCCTTATGGTCCGCCCTTGGTGTGATGCCACCGCTGAGGGTCGGCTGGAATGGGACGATTACATCTATCGCCACGAACATCAGTACAAGCGAACGTACTCTGGTTTCTCTTCTTCCTTCCTACGCGCTCTTGAAGGTTTAGTCGTCAAGACACGGCCCGAGGATGTGGAGAAGGACATTGTCTTGCCACCAATGACACATCGCGTGGTCTACCTCAAGCCATGTTGGTTCGACAAGATGATCGCAAATCTGTTCATTCAGGTCTTGAGAGCCAACTCCATTACGAGCGAGCGAAGCGATGTTGACTACCTCTTCCACAAGAACAGTGTGAAAGCTCGGCATAGTCTGATAAGGAACTTGCGCCAGTCCAACTTCACGTGGACTGGTTTCCGTCTCGAAGATGTTGTCGGCACATTGGAAACCACCCAGAAATATTTGACCAAGGATGACAAGAAGTGCTCACTGGAGGATGCAAACTCGTTACTAGAAAGTAGCCAGATCATATCAAAGCTCACCACATCCGATGCTTGGAAATCGCTAAGTAGAGCCCATGAAGTGGGCATGGCCGTGGAGGAGTGGCCAACGACTTCTGAGGAGGTGTTTTCTCTTGTATATCCCGCGAAACCTGCCATGATCGGTATCACGCAGCTCCTCGATGGGCAGCTCCACGTGGACAGTAATGTCCTGTCGCCAAACCCTGCAAATGGTCTTGAGCTAGTCGGTCAAGCCGCAAGAGCAAGGATTAACGCCATGGCGGAGCGCCAAACCCTGCAAATGGTCTTGAGCTAGTCGGTCAAGCCGCAAGAGCAAGGATTAACGCCATTGCGGAGGCCGAAGACGAAGGCAATGATACCCAAGAGAAGACTGCGGGCGATACGCAACTGAACAAGATTGGTGTGCCGACATCATGTATCGGTGGTCAGCAACCCTCCATCAACCGACGAATATCGGTGTTGACAAGCAAAACTTCTCCTCAGAAAGCAATAAAGGCCGAACCCACAGGAACTTCGTCGGATTCAGTTGTGCCAGCATCGCCGGTACGCCCTAAGAAGCGCAAGCTTACCTTAGCAGATGAGCAGGCGGACCTAGCCGCACAATCACCCCTCCGCAACACTCGAGTTGTTGCTACCACATCAGCAAAACTGTCCTACCTACTCGACAAGATAATGCGGCATCAAGTCACCGAGAAGATCATTGTCTTCTATGACGGCGACAACGCCGCTTACTACATTGCCCAATGCCTCGAAATGCTCTATATCAACCATCGCATCTACGCGCGGACGCTGGATAACACAACGAGATCGCAGTACGTGGCGCTCTTCAATGAGGATCCGGACGTTCGCGTGCTCCTCATCGACGTGGCGTGCGGTGCTTTGGGGCTGAACCTCAATGCAGCAAGCGTAGTTCTTATTGTCAATCCCATTAACCGTCCCGGTATCGAAGCGCAAGCCATCAAGCGTGCGCACCGTATCGGTCAGACCCGTCCTGTCCAAGTTGAGACTCTTGTGCTCGAGAACACAATCGAGCACGCCATTTTCGACCGCGCAAAGAAGATGTCACGAGCACAACATTCGGAAGCGAAGGAGCTCGAGGACGATCTAGGTATCACTGAGATTATCCAGAATGCGCAAGTCTTACCAATCTTACCCGGTGAAGAAGAAGGAGAGGGCATGTTTGCAAAGCTTGAAATGCCGCAGCAAGTATTTGGCCGTCCTGACCGCCAGAGGTATCATCGCTTTGGAACCGCAGACACAAAAGCGCAAGACAAACCGAGGAAGAAGACGAAGACCGTGGCGCAGGCTCCAAAGACTTCAAGCAAAGAAAAAGCCAAAGCAAGCAGTACGACCAACGGAGCTGTGCCAATACTTCCCGCGGGTGGAGCTTCCATGGATATAATGACCGCTCAAGGTTCGCAAGCGCAGACTGAAGGTCAGCAGGGCATCGTGGGCAGCATTTTCGGCAACATTTAGGTCTCTCTGTGTGGCTACTATACACGGCTTAGGCTTGCATCTTACACATAAACGGATTGAAAGATCATGGTTAGGAGCATGGAGTTTTGCGGACACATGAGTCATCCCGAGGCCGTAGATACCAATGTCTGAGGCAGCTAGTTTCATTCTTATTGTACCATACTGTCTATCGTCAACCCCATTATTCATCCTTATCGGTCACTTGATCATCCTACTCAAACTCTCACCCGCACTATCAACCACCGCTTACACCTTCTTCGCCTGTACCAACACTGGATTCTTGCCCGGCGCAAGTCCCCAACCGCATACGCCGCTTCCACCACAAGTGCCCGCAAGCTGCTGGCCAACCTCAAAATGCCCCTCTCCCTCGAAGCTCGCGGTGTACTGCGAGCCCTGGTACAGTACATCCGCAACGTGCGTGAACTTCAGGTTGAAGTTGGTGGACGCATACGATCCGCTAGACCCGGCGAGAACTTGCATAGTCCAGTAGCCGTTGCCGACGGGGTCGCACGGCCATGTGCGACCGAGTGGGTTTTCGGATTTGGTGAAGTATTTAGCTACACAGTTCTGTGGTCGCTGAGTTAGCTACGTTTCCCATAAGGAGTGGTTTGGCCTTACGATGCCCTGACTTCCGGCAGGTACAGTGACAGCGCTGCCATCAGACTTCGCGGGACCCAGATCGATTTGATTGGGGTCGGTGACGTTGGCTGTGATGCTGGCCCATGGGTAGCTGCCTGGTCGACCGGAGGGCGTGCCGACTGCTACGCCGGTGACTTCCCAGTCTTTGAGCGCATCTTGGCGGGCTTGAAGAGGTGTAGCGGCGACGGAGGATGTGATTGCCAGAATAGCGGCGAGGGTAGAAGTGGTGAAGTGCATCTTGATTTCGTTGCTTTTGGACGTGGGAAGCGACAGTGGTAGCGAGTGTCTTGTGATGATGTGTGCGTCTGTGGTGCTGGAGTGTTCGATCTTAGTCGAGGAAAAAGGTCTTTATACACAATCGCACTTCGAATACGAACTCCATCATCATGTCTCATGCCACTTCGACTTTCCTACTTCGGCATCGTCAGTGGTACATCCCTGGTGAGCTTGTTCGTGTCCCTCGGCTCGTATGCAGGAACCTTGCGCCAATAATAGAGAGATCGGCGTCAGCAAGAGGACCGATTTCGCGATGGTACCTTCAGTCCTCAGTTGCTGCACTCTTGTCTAAAACAATGGCATTGCGCTACTTTACATCCATATTCCTCTTACCGTACGACAAGATGACACGTGCTGAAAGAGTACTGCGCGATCTTCTCGGTGGACTCGAAAGCGAAACAACCATTCTCCCCGGAATTCCACGCTTAGGGCGTCCCACGAGACGGCAAAAAATCTGGGGCAAATACGAAGTCTTTCCCGTCATCGCGTGAGCGATCAAATACTCGGTGCATGTGTAGTAGCATTCGTGCGACAAAGCTAGCGGGCTAGTTGGTGCTTACTCAACGGAAGGAACTCCACACCATCTCGCGAGGCCGTCAGCTCGGACACGAGGTGTTCGAGTGTGGTAGAAAGGTTCGTATCCCCGGGTGGAACCAATATATACGATGACGTGCGGAGAAAAGGTACGGCACGCACGGCAGGAACCCGTGTGGCACCGCGTGCGCCACGAGGTTGAAGTAACTGTGTCTGGGTATTGATAATCTGTTGTAGAATTCACTTGTGTCCCTCACTGAATTTTCTGTTCGTTTGATGGGACGCCTTGCGATAAGATGGTGACCGATTCTAGCATGAGTCGAGTGTGAGTTCCGAATTTTGCACCGTTCTACGACGAATTGTAATGCGCAATTAAATGTACTGAAAATGCGAGGAGCTTATAATTCGAAGCCAAAAACGGAGTAATTCGTACTTGCGGCAATTGCTGACGACCGGATTTGCATTCGTTTTGGGCACGATGCCACGTCGCTGATGCATTTTAGGTAACGAGTATTGGAAGCAGCCCATCGCTTCTGCGAGGTGGTATTGATATCTGTTGCTACGTTGAGTGAACGTGAATAACTCTCGTGTTCGTTTGCTCTTCTCTCCTCTGCTTCGTCATCGTCCTTACAGTTTTCCTCGCACTCTGTCCCATGCCAAAGTCTTCGAAGCTGCTCCAATCGAGGTCAGTCTTCGTTTCTGGTATCCCAAAATCCCAACTTTAACATTCCTAGCCTTCTCTTTGCCAGGACATGACAGTTCTGGTCGTGCGCGTATCTTCGCCTCGTCGTCTGGAAAGCACGCCCTCGCCATGTAATGTTTGCGGAAAATCACCACGCGCTTGTCATAGCTCAATGGCCAAGTAGCCAAGTCCCCACCATATCAGAAGGAGCACACCACCGACCCAGCCGTCGGTGCCTGTAAATCCTGGGCTCAAGGCGCCACCAGCAGAGACCGGCTTCGCTGGTGCTTCTGCGGGCTTTCCAGTCGGTAATGCCCAAGTGCCACCGCTTGTATATGCTGCGTTGCCGCCACCAAGACCGCCAGCTCCCACACTTCTCGTTAATGTCACAACCGTCGTGACTGGCTGCAAGATGCTTGTACTGCCTTGGATGACTACCGCAGTTCCACTGTGTTCCAGGCTGAGGGTTGTGCCGCTGATCGTGACAGCTTCGCCGCCCGGTTTGAGTACAGTGCCTGGACTGATCGTAATGTAACCGGCGCGGTTGGCAGTATAGACGTGATTGTTGAAAGTGAGAGCTGGTGCTGCAGTGGTCCAGATGTTGCCAAAGTTCGGTGCGAGTGTAGAGCTTGCACCGTTGATTACGACGACTGTTGCGGAAGGTGCGAGTGAGAGGGTTGTTCCTGACACTGTAATCGCTGGTCCGCCAGGCGCCAAAGTCTGCCCAGACACCACATACTGAGTTTGTTGATTCGCGATTAGGGTTTCGGATCCAACGGTGAGCACAGGTGGGATTGCGGATGGTGCATATGTGACTCGGGGTCCTCGATTGGACTTGGGTGGGTTGGGTGCTAGCGGAATGATGGTTGTGCCCACAACGACCTCAAGACTATTCCCTATCGTTTGAATCGCAATTGGTACGTTGTCGACGGTAACTGTCTGTCCGGGCGTCACAGTCACTGAGCCTCCTATAACAAAGTTTCCATTTGAAGGTGCCTGACTGATCAGTATATTTGAAGGTCCAGCGGATATTCTTGTCCGGATGACGGGAATTGGGGTTTCGTGCTGCTCTTCGGGAGGACTGTCGAGCCAGCCAGTAGCTGTCATCTCAATGATTGGGGAGCATCCTCGGCATGGCTTGGTGGCGCTGAAATTCGGTTCCGTGATTTCATGGTGGCCGTTAGGGTCGCCTACTTGTGTTTCTGCTGGTGGTATTGGTCTCAGGCCTTGATCTGTCGATGTCATCTGCGGCGTTCCTATAGTCGTCGCCCTGGACGAGTTGATTAAAGACGGTGCATCCGTCACAATTGGTGCAGAAGGTATTGGGCCAGAACCTGGGGTCGATGGCAGGGAGGGTACGGGTGCGATCGACGGTGGCGCCGAGAGTGCAGGTGCAGAAGGTATCGGCGCAGGACCGGATGGTGACAAAACTGGTTGGCTAGGTGGAGGCGCTTGCGATGGGATCGGTCCCGAAGGGAATGGCGCTGAAGGCACCAGCCCTATGGGATTTCCCTGCGACGGTATGGGCGCTGAGGGGATGAGTGCGGACCCTACAAGAAGGAAATGTCGTTAGCTATGGACATGGCTGACGACCATGCTGCTTACCTGGTGCTGAGGGTATCAACCCCAAACCACCGAACGCAGCTGGTGCATAATCGCCTGTACCTATGATCCGAGGTTAGTGCAACGCTCAGTAGGGAGCTGAAACATCACCAACGAATGCATACCCGATCGAGGCTGAGCTTGGACAAGTTGTACCCATGTTGCACATAAGCATAGAACGCGACATAACGAGAGTGGAAGCGCCCGTCCACCAGGCTCAGAAAAGACAGTGAACATGTTGATTCAGAAAGTTTGAAGTCAACTCGCCATGACGCAGGCGGTGCAGCAATGAGAAGGTAGGAAACGTGCAGTCTTACAGCAAGTCAAAGTGGCAGCGCAACCCAATGTACCAGGCGCCGAGTCGCAACCAAGCAATCAAAGAGATTGGGCCCAAATTCTCCGTACTCTCCTCATACCGCGGCGGCGGCTGATCACTAAGAAGGGGACGAGAAGGGTGGTTGACGGTATTTATCTATATTGTTCTTCATTAGGGTGCCATCAGATCCTGGGGCGTTATTGTGCCGATTGGAATCCCGAGTGTGGAGGTGACCCGGTGCTGCACAGGATAAATTGTAGGATGATGCTGTGATACGCCAGTTGGGTGTTTACAAGAGGCCAGCCTGTTCCGGCCAACGTAGCGAACACCTATCCCTGTTGAGATGCCCTGTCAAGATGCCACGCCGCTGACAATGCTTGCCACGAAGAAGAGTAAACACCTTTGAGGGACTTTTTAGGAACGACTTAGGGCAATGCAGAATATGTGGAATAATTTTATGCCTGCCATCCACGAACCCGGGCGCATGACTAGAAACCGTCCAGGTATGTCAGAAAGCAATCCATGTGCCTTGTGTCTCAGCCTAGGCTGTTGGTTGTTATGTGCTCATCCTATAGCATGCATTATAAGCATGATCAATTGTGGACGCCACGCACGGTGTTTGCTTGTGTAGAAGTCTGCTTCTCAGTAGCTTCGAGCCTGCACTGTTGTGCGGTGTACTGAAACGCAAGTTTGGTACACACGTGGATTTGATCCTGATGTACACAACAAATCGTGTTGTAACATTTGGTTCGGAGCGCTCGCAGCGGGTGGTCCGGTCCGTAGTGACAATCAGCCGGTAACGCCCAGCCAATGATTGCGGCATCTTGCCTTCGAAGCACGTGGTGCAGGCATGTGAGGCTTCGAATTCCGCGATGCTTAGAGTGCTACTTGCTCTGCGATTTTTCCCAGGCCCTGGTCACAAAGTCTTCTTACGGGGGGTAGTAGCTGACCTGGTACCGGCAGTACAGGCCTGTTTCAAGGATATAATAGATTGTTGAAGTTGGATACATCTTATCTGCAGTCGGCGACGTGGAGCAGCGGAAGGAACATTATGCACGCTGCCGGCAAAGCGCTTTCGAACCCGGCTGACTTCAACGCAGTCCTGTCCTCTCCAAGATCGAGCCTAAGGATTCGTCCAGCCCGCTGCCTCAATCGTTCTATGAAAAGCTAGGCAAGCGGTTCCTCCAGGACTTCATGGTGCTTGAGATGCTAACCCACTGTGTAAATCATGAACTTATCAAGTCACTCTGGCCACCCATCCCAATGTAAATCGGCGTTGATCGTCAATCATGCGCGAGGAGTGGAAAATGGATGATCATGGCCGTTTGTACGGCCGAAGTTTGCTAGCAATCGCTGCTTCGTCCCGTCTTTCCGTGGAAGTTGTACATTTGTGACGCTGAGAGAAGACTGGGTGGCTAAAGCTGCAAGATCAGTGTAACGCGATCCTTCGAA
>Ga0210040_10008909_pt1 | contig 11772 bp, 11 predicted proteins | sample CryGeyCG12114_NA_FD_185462 | JGI IMG/M metagenome (GOLD analysis project Ga0210040, IMG submission 185462) | Groundwater microbial communities from aquifer - Crystal Geyser CG19_WC_8/21/14_NA (SPAdes) (version 2) | ecosystem: Environmental > Aquatic > Deep subsurface > Groundwater | place: USA... | reverse complement strand
CGCCACCCAGATCGACCCGTTGGGCCGCTGGTTCGCCTGCCCGGTCGACACCCAGCGGGAGATCTGGCCGACCGAGGACTACGAGCTCGTCCGCTCGCTGATCGACGCCCCGACGCCGGAGGACGACCTGTTCGCCGGGCTGCGCAGCGAGGTCGGGGTCCGATGAGCCCCGCCGTCGTGACCGTCCTGGCCGCCGAGCGTCAGCTGCCCGAGGACATCGGCAAGGCCGGCCCCCTGGGCCTGCTGCTGATCGTCGTCCTGCTGATCGCCGTGGCCCTGCTGGTGAAGTCGATGTCCGGCCACCTCAAGAAGGTGCCCCGCAGCTTCGACCCCGACGACGCGGTGCCCGACGTGCCGGACACGCCGGCCGAGCTGGTCGACCCGGCACCCGGAGCCCAGGTGCTCGACGGCCTCCGGCGGCAGCCGCTGGCGATCGAGGCGCCGCGACCCGACGACGGGGAGCCGGGGGACCGTCCCGCGCAGGGCTGAGCACCGGCGTCCTGCGGTGTCCGCTCCGGGCGCAGCCTGGACGGGCGCCGGCGCGCGGTGATCCGGCTAGCGCCGGAGGTCGCGGCCAGGACGCGCCGCCACCGGTCGAGCGCACCGAGGTGGCGGGCTGGTTCGCCGGCCGGCTGCCGGACGGCTGGTTCACCGGGCCGGTCGAGCTGGTCGTCGACCGGGACGAGATCACCGTGGTCGGCACGTTGCCCGAGCCCTCCGCCGGTGAGGGCGATGCCGCCGCGGCGCAGGCCGGGCGCATCGCCCGCTTCCGCGAGGACACCCGTCGCGAGCGGATGGCCATCGCGGACGCCGCGCAGCAGCGCTACGGCCGCTCGGTCGCCTGGGGAGCGGCCTGTGGAGGCGCCCGCGAGGTGTTCACCACCGTGTCGATCCCGGTCATGACCCGGCTGCGGCAGCCCGAGCGGCTGGTGCTGGACACCCTCGTGGACGCCGGGGTCGCCCGGTCCCGGTCGGAGGCGCTGGTGTGGGCGGTCCGCCTGGTGGGTCGCAACGCCGACGAGTGGCTGAGCGAGCTGCGCGCGGCCATGGCCTCGGTGGAGGAGGTCCGCGCACGGGGGCCGCGGGCGGACTGACGCCACCAGGGACACTGGGCGTCGTGCCAGCCAGCCCGTTCCCCGCCGCGACCGATGTGCTCGTGGTCGGGGCGGGGCCGGCCGGCGCCGCGGCCGCGGCCTGGGCCGCGCGCGGTGGTTCCGACGTCGTGCTCGCCGACGCCGCCGTCTTCCCCCGGGACAAGACCTGCGGTGACGGCCTGACGCCCCGCGCCATCGCCGAGCTCGACCGGCTCGGGCTGGGGGACTGGTCGCGGAGCCGGGCCCGCAACCGCGGCCTGCGGGCGGCCGGCTTCGGGCGCGAGTGGCAGCTCCCCTGGCCCGGGGGCGACCTCCCCGACCACGGCAGCGCGGTGCCGCGCACCGAGCTGGACACGCGGATCCGGCAGGTGGCCCTGGATTCCGGGGCGTCGGCCCTGGACGGAGCGCGGGCGGTCGACGTCGAGCGGGACGGCGAGCAGGTGCGGGCGGTCGTCTTCGAGCACTCCGGCGGCGAGCGGTCGACGGTCTCCTGCCGGCGCCTCGTCGTCGCCGACGGCGTGCGCTCCCCGCTGGGCCGCGTCCTCGGCCGCGAGTGGCACCGCGACACCGCCTACGGGGTGGCCGCGCGCGGCTACGTCCGGTCGGGCCGCAGCGACGACGAGTGGATCTCCTCGCACCTGGAGCTGCGCGGGGTCGACGGCGAGCTGCTCTCCGGCTACGGCTGGATCTTCCCGCTCGGCGCCGAGGCCGGCGAGGTGAACATCGGCGTCGGCACGCTGGCGACGGCCCGCCGTCCGGCCGGGGTGCAGCTCAAGCCGCTGCTGGAGAACTACACCGACGCCCGCCGGGGCGAGTGGGGGATCGAGGGCGACGTCCGGCTGCCGGCGTCGGCGCTGCTCCCGATGGGCGGCGCGGTGTCCGGCGTGGCCGGGCGCAACTGGGCGCTGATCGGCGACGCGGCCGGGTGCGTGAACCCGCTCAACGGCGAGGGGATCGACTACGGCCTGGAGACCGGCCGCTCGATCGCGGCGCTGCTGGACGAGCCCGACTGGTCGGCGGCCTGGCCTGCCACGCTGCGGCGGCACTACGGCGAGGCGTTCTCCATCGCCCGGCGACTGGCCGGCCTGCTCACGATCCCGCGGTTCCTGCCGGCGGCCGGGCCGGTGGGGATGCGGTCCCGGCCGCTGATGACGGTGGCGCTGCGGGTGATGGGGAACCTGGTCACCGAGTCCGACCGCGATGTCACCGCCCGCCTGTGGCGCACCGCGGGCCGGCTGTCGGTCCGACTGGACGACCGCCCGCCCTTCAGCTGATCCACCCTCGTGCGACACGGCCGGTGCCGTCCTGCGTGCACTACTGCGCAATGAGCAGTACCGTGAGCATCGACCGGGAGGGCTCATGGACACCACGCAACTGCTCAAGGGAGTGCTGGACCTCGCCGTCCTCGCCGTCCTCGACGACGAGGACGGCTACGGCTACGACGTCGTCCGGCGGCTGCGCGCCGCCGGTCTGGACGACGTCGCGGACGCCTCGGTCTACGGCACGCTGCGCCGGCTGTTCGCCGCCGGCCACCTGACGTCCTACGTCGTCCCCTCCGTGGAGGGCCCGCACCGCAAGTACTACGGCCTCAACGCGTCGGGCCGCGCCGAGCTCGAGGGCTCCACGAAGACCTGGTCGGGGTTCGCCGACACGATGGCGGCCCTGCTGGCCGCGCGGAAGGAGGTGGCGGCATGACCGCTCCCCAGCAGGCCGAGCCGGACGTCGAGGTCCGCGCCTACGCCCGGCAGGTGCGCGCGGCGCTGGCCGACGTCCCGGAGGATCGGCTCGCCGAGCTGCTCGACGACCTCGAGGAGCACCTGGTCGAAGTGGCCGCCGAGGGTGGTGAGCCGCTGGCCGTCCGCCTGGGCCCGCCGGCCGAGTACGCGGCCGAGCTCCGCCGGGCAGCCGGCCTGGCCCAGCCCGCCGAGCCGGTCGCTGCGGTCCAGCCTGCGTGGCACAGCGAGATCTCCGCCGGTCTGGACCGGCTGACGACCTCGCGCCAGTACGCAGCGGTGCGCGACTTCCTCCCCGAGCTGCGGCCGGCCTGGTGGGTGCTGCGCGCCTGGGCGCCGCTGGTGGCGGTGGACGCCGTCCTCTTCGGGCGCACGTCGTTCCCGGTGCCCTCCCTCGGCCTGAGCCCGCTCGTCGGGTTGGTGGTCACCGGTGCGGCCATCACCTGGTCGGTGCGCCGGGGTCTGCGCGCCCGGCGGGGACCGGAGCAGGGTGATCCGCGGGTGGCGGTGGTGGTGAACGGGCTGCTGGCGCTGCTCTCGCTGGTCGCCCTCGTCGCGGTGGCCGACCAGCCGGAGCCGGCCATGGCCTACTCCTCCTACTCCGAGCCCGGCCTCACGGAGCTCGCGCACGAGGACGGGACGCCGATCACCAACATCCACCCGTACTCCGCGAGCGGGGAGCCGCTGAGCGGGGTGCTGCTCTACGACCAGGACGGCCGCCCGATCGACAACGTCGCCACGTTCACCTTCGACGGCGAGGAGGTGCAGCGGTTCGACACGGACCCGCCGGCACCGGCCAACGCCTTCCCGCAGCAGCAGCGGGTCCTCGGCTGGGACGAGTCGGGCAACCCGGTGTGGACCGCCCCCGGTACGCGGACGCCGGACCCCGCCGTCCCGTCGACGCCCACTGCGCCGTCGACCCCCGCGCCGTCCACGGCGCCGAGCCCGGCACCGGACGCAGCGGGCGACACCGTCCCGGAGTCCCCGGTGCAGCCGGGCCCGGGTCCGTCGGTCCCGCCGCTCCCCGACCCGGCGCCGGAGCCCACCCCGTGAGGGGCGCGGCTCAGGTGAACGGCGAGTTGTACATCGCGAAGTAGACGGCGATGTAGTGGCAGATCGCCGCGACGACGGTCATCGCGTGGAAGACCTCGTGGTAGCCGAACGTGCCGGGCCAGGGGTTGGGCTTCTTGAGGCCGTAGGCCAGGGCGCCGAGGGTGTAGAGCACGCCCCCCACCGCCAGCAGCACCAAGGAGGCGACGCCCGCGAAGTGCAGGATGTCGGTCAGGATGAAGACCGCCACCCAGCCCAGGGCGAGGTAGAGCGGCACACCCACCCACCGCGGCGCCGTCGGCCAGGTCATCTTCAGCGTCACCCCGGCGAGCGCACCGATCCAGACCACCGCCAGCACCCAGAAGCCGGTGACCTCGTCCACGGCGAGCAGGGCGAACGGGGTGTAGGTGCCGGCGATGAACAGGAAGATCATCGAGTGGTCGAGCCGCTTCATGATCCGCCAGCCGCGCGGTGACCAGCGGCGGCGGTGGTACAGGGCGCTCACGCCGAACAGCCCGCAGATCGTCAGGCAGTAGAGAGTGACCGACAGGCCGGCGCGCAGGCTCTCCACGTAGGAGAGCGGGACCAGCACGGCCCCGGCGACGATCGCGCCGAAGAACGAGAACAGGTGCAGCCAGCCGCGCATGCGGGGCCGGGTGTCGGGGTGGGTCCAGTCCTTGTCGGCGAAGTCCTCGGCGGTCCACGCACGCTCGACGCGCTCGCCCTCCTCGAGGACGGCGGTGACCGCCTCCTGGCGCGGTGCCTCGATCTCCGCGCTGTCGACCTCCACGCGGACGGGCTCGCGGTCGGACCGGTCGGGAGAACTCATGGTCCGAGGCTACGGAGCCGTAGCTTCGGCGGCATCCGCGCAGGCTGTGAGCTTCCTGCCAGGCGCACGGCGCCGGCCTCCTGCCGGTCGCGGTGGTGGGGCCTAGGGTGACGCTCGTGGGGGTGCGGCGGAGTGTCCGGGAGGCACTGACCCGCGTCTACGAACGCCGCCTGGCGAGGGCGCTGGTGGGCGCCGACGTGCCCCGCCACGTCGGCGTGATCATGGACGGGAACCGTCGGTGGGCCCGCTCGATCGGGCTGGAGGACGTGGCGCACGGCCACCGCCGCGGCGCGAGCAAGATCGTCGACCTGCTGGGCTGGTGCGACGACGCCGGCGTGCAGGTGGTCACCCTCTTCATGCTCTCCACCGACAACCTGCGCCGTCCCGAGCCCGAGCTCAGCGCCCTGCTGCGGATCATCGAGGACGTCGCGGTCGACCTGGCCGGCCCGGGACGCCGGTGGAAGGTCCGCTCCATGGGGGCGCAGGAGGTGCTGCCCGCGGAGACCGTCGCCGTCCTCAAGCAGGCCGAGGAGGACACCCGGGACCGTCCGGGAGCGACGGTCAACCTGGCGGTCGGGTACGGCGGACGACGCGAGATCGCCGACGCCGTCCGGTCGCTGCTGGCCGAGCACGCCACCCGCGGCACCTCCCTCGAGGACCTCGTCGAGGTGCTGCAGGTCGAGCACATCGCCGAGCACCTGTACACCCGCGGGCAGCCCGACTGCGACCTCGTCATCCGGACCAGCGGCGAGCAGCGCATGTCCGGCTTCCTGCTGTGGCAGACGGCCAACGCCGAGTTCCACTTCACCGACGTCTACTGGCCCGACTTCCGCCGGATCGACTTCCTGCGCGCGCTGCGCGACTACTCGGCCCGGCACCGCCGCTTCGGCGAGTAGCCGGCGGCTGGAAGACTGCGCGCATGAGCGCCGGAGCCCTCGACCTGCCCGCCGAGTACGTGCGGCTGGGGCTGCGCTTCGACCGGCTCGAGCCGGGGTTCGTCGACGCCTACACCGGTGATCCGCGCACCCGGGCCCAGGTGCAGGACGAGCCCGCGCCCACCCCGCAGCAGCTGCGCGACCGTGCCCGCGAGCTGCTCCGCGAGCTCGACGCCGCCGGCCTCGCGGCCGACCGGACGGAGTTCCTCCGCGGTCAGCTGACCGGCCTGGAGTGCAGCGCCCGCAAGATGAGCGGTGAGCCGGTGGGCTTCGTGGACGAGGTGTCCTGCTACTTCCAGGTGGACGTGTCGCTGGGGGACAAGGCGGCCTACGCCGCGGCGCACGCCGAGCTGGACGCGCTGCTGCCCGGCGGTGGCTCGCTGACCGAGCGGTACGCCGCGCACCGGCGTCGCGAGGAGTGCCCGCCGGACCGGCTGGAGGCGGCGGTGCACGCCCTGTCCAGCGCGCTGCGCGACCGGGTCCGGGGGCAGTACGGGCTGCCCGAGGTGGAGACCGTGCGCTACGAGGTGGTCACCGACAAGCCCTGGTCGGGCTTCAACTACTACGAGGGCGGCTACCGGTCGCGGGTGGCGATCAACGCCGACCTCCCGCACCGGCTCTCCCAGCTCGCGCACCTCGTCGCCCACGAGTCCTATCCGGGCCACCACACCGAGCACTGCCGCAAGGAGCGCGGGCTGGTGGAGCGCTCCGGCCGGGCCGAGCACACCGTCTTCCTCGTCAACACCCCGGAGTGCCTGATGGCCGAGGGGCTGGCCGACCTCGGCGTCGAGGCCGCCATCGGCACCGGGTGGGGGTCGTGGGGGGCGGAGATCCTCGGTGACCTCGGGCTGCGGTTCGACGGTCACCTGGCCGAGCGGATCGCCGCGGCGGCGGCTCCGCTGAACCGCGTGCGGCAGGACGCGGCGATCCTGCTGCACGACCGCGGCGCCGACGCCGACGAGGTCGCCGCGCACCTGCAGCGCTGGTCCCTGGTCGCCGGCGACCGGGCGCGTCAGCAGATCCGCTTCCTCACCGACCCGCTGTGGCGCGCGTACATCTCCACCTACGTCGAGGGCTACGGGCTGCTGTCGCGGTGGCTGGACGCGCGCCCGGCCGGCCAACCGGTCGCCGACCGCTTCCTCCGGCTGCTCGACGAGCCGCTGACCCCGGCCGCCGTTGCCGGCGAGCTCGCGGCGGCCTGAGCCCCGTGCCCCGCCGCGACCCGCAGCAGGCCCGGGCGCTCGGGCTGTGGACGGCCGGCTGGCTGGCCGTCTTCCTCGTCGTCGGCATCGTCTGGCTGGGGGAGCCGTCGGTGCAGTGGCCGGTGCTGGCCGTCCCGCTGCTGTGGGCGCTGGTCGCCCTCCGTCCCCGCCGCCGCGGGAGGGAGGACGGCCCGGCGGACGACGACGGGTGGGACGAGGGCTGGGACGAGGAGCCCCACCGGTGGGACGACGACCGGTGGGACGACGACCGGTGGGGCAAGGGCCCGTACCCGGCGCAGGACCTGGCTCCCGGACCCCGCCCGGCGGAACGCACCGACACCGTCGAGCGCCCGGCGCTGCGCCACCCCTCGGACGACGACGCGTGGGAACGCCGCCGGCGCCGCTGACGACCGTGCGCGGCCGCGCACCCGGCTCCGGAGGGTGGGGAGCGCGTGGCGGATGTGACCCCTCCAGGTGAACGTTGGGTTCCCTTCGGGGTGGTCGCGGCGCTTTCGTCGGTGCCCCGTCCTACCGTCCGAGATGAACGGCGCGGAGTTTCCCGGGCCGTTCACGGGAGGCCCGGTTGGTCCAGACGAGTTCGTCGACCAGGGGGGCCGGTACCCGGCCTCTGCGCCGGGGCCCGGCCACCACGAGACGGGGCGCGCCTGTGCGCCCCACGGGAGTCGACACGTGAACCCTCGCCGCACGTATGTCCTCGACACCTCCGTCCTGCTGTCCGACCCGGGCGCGCTGCTGCGCTTCGGGGACTCCGACGTCGTGCTCCCGCTCGTCGTCATCGGTGAGCTGGAGGGCAAGCGCGACCATCCCGAGCTGGGCTGGTTCGCCCGTCAGTCGCTGCGCATGCTCGACGACCTGCGCGTCCGCCACGGCCGGCTCGACGCCCCGGTGCCGGTGGGGGAGGCGGGCGGCAGCCTGCACGTGGAGCTGAACCACAGCGACCCGTCGGTCCTGCCGGCCGGCTTCCGCAACGACAGCAACGACAGCCGGATCATGGTCGTCGCGCTCAACGTGCGCGCCGAGGGCCGGGACGTCTGCCTCATCACCAAGGACGTGCCGCTGCGGGTCAAGGCGGCCGCGGTGGGCCTGGCGACCGACGAGTACCGCGTGCACGACGCCGTCGACACGGGCTGGACCGGGATGGCCGAGATCTCGGTGGACGACGCCGAGATCGACGAGCTGTACGAGAGCGGCCAGGCCTTCCTGCCGGCGGCCGCGGAGCTGCCCACCCACACCGGGCTGGTGCTGCTGTCCTCGCGAGGCTCGGCGCTGGGGCGGGTGCTTCCGGACAAGCACGTGCGGCTGGTGCGCGGCGACCGCGAGGCCTTCGGGCTGCACGGCCGCTCCGCCGAGCAGCGGGTGGCCCTCGACCTGCTCCTCGACCCGGAGATCGGCATCGTCTCCCTGGGTGGGCGCGCGGGCACCGGCAAGTCGGCGCTGGCGCTGTGCGCGGGGCTGGAGTCGGTGATGGAGCGCCGGGCGCACAAGAAGGTCGTGATCTTCCGGCCGCTGTACGCCGTCGGCGGCCAGGAGCTGGGCTACCTGCCCGGCAGCGAGAACGAGAAGATGTCGCCCTGGGCGCAGGCGGTCTACGACACCCTGGGCGCGCTGGTGTCGCCGGCCGTTCTCGACGAGATCGCCGACCGCGGCCTCATCGAGGTGCTGCCGCTCACGCACATCCGGGGGCGGTCGCTGCACGACTCCTTCGTGATCGTCGACGAGGCGCAGTCGCTCGAGCGCGGCGTGCTGCTCACCGTGCTGTCCCGGCTGGGTGCCGGCTCGCGGGTGGTGCTCACCCACGACGTCGCCCAGCGGGACAACCTGCGGGTGGGCCGGCACGACGGCATCGCGGCCGTGGTGGAGAACCTCAAGGGGCACCCGCTGTTCGCGCACATGACGCTGACCCGTTCGGAGCGCTCGCCGATCGCGGCGCTGGTGACCGAGATGCTGGAGGACCTCCCGCTCTGAGCCCGGCGCGCTGTCCAGGTCGGTCGTCGTACTCGTGCGTGTTCTTCGCGCTCCTGGGGTTCTGCAGCACCCCAGGAGCGCGAAGGACACCCGAGGAGCGGTCCAGCGCCTGGTCCCGGTCGAGCGCCCTGCGCACGCGCGCGGCCAGTCGGCGCCCCGTGGCCAGGCCGGCCCGGACGTCGAACTGGAGCGACGAGGGGCCCACACCCCAGCGGTGCAGCAGGACGCGGCTGTGGGACTTCCCGACGCTCTCGCTGCGCCGTCCGCGAACTCGACCGCTCGAGCAGCGGCTCGGCTGCCGGGTGTCAGGCGGCGGGTTCCTCCTCGGCCACCGGCTGCTGGGGACGCCGGGGAGTGCCCTTCGTCCCGGCCGGCACGCGGGGAGTGCTCGCCAGCCGCAGCAGCGCCACCGCACCCCAGGCCGCGGCCAGGCACCACGGCAGCCGCATCACCACCTCGTCGGCGCTGAGGTCGCCCCGGAGCCCGAGCGCGAGCAGCGGGAGGGCCAGCACGAACCCGACGAGGAGCACGTCCCAGCGCAACGGGTTCATGCGGGTGCGCTCTCCAGCCGCTCGCAGAGGACCGATGCCCATCGGTGGGGGGTGGCGCGCAGACCGTCGACGACGGCGACCGGGGTGGTCAGGTCGTCCAGCACGACGGCCGGGTCGGCGGAGAGGTCGGTGTCCTGCACGATCAGCGCGTCCACCCGGGCCAGGCCCTCGAGCCAGTGCTCGATGTCCTCGGGCTTGCGGGTCGCCTCGACCACCGCCCAGACCGCGACGGGCGACCAGATGGCCAGCATCTGCGCCATCCAGTAGGCGTCGGACCGCAGCGGCGCGTCCACGGCCACGATGGTCACGCTCCCGGACGTCGAGGCGTCCTGCCGGCGGCGCAGCGCGGCGTCGAGGGTGCTCATCCGGCTGGTCTCGGGGGAGAGGCCGACCAGGTCACCCCGGGTCGCCCACTGCACCCGGTCGGGGTCCAGCCGCATGGTCGCGGCCAGCGAGCGCGCGGCCCGCAGGGTCTCGACGCCCGGGCCGACGACGAACAGCACGTCGTCGGCGCCGGTCGGCAGCTCCGGGACCTCCGGCAGCCACTGCCCGAGCGCGCGGGTGAGTGCGGCGTAGATGCCGTCGGCCGCGACGTCCGCGGTGAAGGTCGCGCCGAGCAGGTCGGAGGGGACGCCGAGCGCGGACAGGCGCGACACCACCTCGTCCGGGGTGCTCGGCGGAGCGATGCGCACGCGGCCCGGTCGGGCCGGGACGGCGGCGGGCAGGTCGGGACCGTCCAGCAGCCCCGACCCGTCGGCCTCGATGAGGTCGGCCAGCTCGGCGAGGTCGGCGAGCTCCGGCATGTCGGGCGTCTCGGGCGTGGCCATCAGCGGACCGACCGGCAGCCGGGTCACCGTGGCCAGCAGCTCCGGCGTGCGGTCTTCGCCCGGGACGTCGCCGGCCCCCCGCGCGGACGGGGACGAGGCGGCCGGGGCGGCTGCGGACGGCCCCGCAGGAACGCGGGTGGGCGACGGCGGCACGGGCGGGCGGCCGGTGCGCGGCGGCACGGGCGGCAGCCCCCGGCCCCGGGACGGCGCACCGGGCAGCAGCGAGAGCGGCGGCATCACGGTGGTCTCGTCCATCGACATCGACCGGCCGACGGGCGCGGGGTCGCTGGCGGTGCGGGCCAGCACGGGTGCGATCTCGAGGTCCAGGGCCGCCGCGAGGACCTCCTCCGCCGGGCTCTCCGACGGGACGTCGAGCTCCGACGAGGCGGGCGCGGCGGACGCGGGTGCGGGGGTGCCGAACAGCGCCGTCGCGGCGAGGGGCTCGTCGGCAGGGGCGGGCGACGCCTCGGGGGTGGACGCCGGTCGGACCTGCGTCACCGCGGCCCGGATCGGCGTGTCCGGCTCGTCGGCACGGGGGTTCTGCGCCGGGGCCGGGGCGACCTCACCCCACAGCCCGGCGGAGGCCGAGGGGACGGCGGCGGGGGCGGCGGCCGGTTCCGGCGCCCGGACGGACGGCAGGGGGCCGAAGAGGTCGCTGACCGTGGTCACCGTGGCGGGTGCGGGGAGGACGGGAGCGGGGACGTCCGCGGCGACGGGCGCGGGGACCTCGGCCACCGGTGGCTCGAACGCCGGCAGCTCGGGCTCCGGGTCGAAGGAGGGGGCCGGCTCCGCGGCGACGTCGGCCGGCTCGACCGGGGCGGCCTGCGGAGGCTCGCCGGCGACGACCCTGCGCAGGATGCCGGCCAGGGCGTCGTCGGAGTGCCCCTCGGCCAGGGCCGCGCGCAGCAGCTCGGCGATCGCCTCCTCGCGGGAGACCGGCGTCGCCGCCGCCGCGGGCGGGTCAGCGAGCGTCGCCCCGACGACGAGCGGCTCGTCGTCGAGAACCGCGTCGTCGAGGCGCTCGAGCACGAAGGGCTCGTGGACGAGGGGCTCGCAGGCGATGGAGTCACCCGCGAACGACTCGTCGGTGAACGACTCGCTCGCGAAGCTGAGCTCGTCCGCCCACGAGGCGGACTCCGTCCGCTCGTCGACCGACGTGGAGGGCGGCGCGATGACCTGGTCTCCCACCGTTTCCTCCTTCTGGCTGGTCGCACGCGACCACACCGCTGGCTGCTTCGTTGCGTCGAGTTCGGGCTCGGGCATCGGCTCGGGTCCGGGTTCCGGCTCGGGCTGCCCGCCCCCGGATCGCACCGCCTCCGACGTCTCCAGGGCCGCCCGCACCGCGTGCTGCACGTCGCGGTCGCCGGCCACCATCCGCGCGAGCGCGGCGGTGAAGGGGGAGGGGGCGCCGCTCGCCTCGGCGGACGGGCCCGCGTCGTCGCCGGGATGGTCGTCCGCGGAAGGCGGCGCGGCCTTCTCCCGCGGAGCGCGCGGGAAGCTGGCGAGCGCGACACCGGGCCGGGAGGAGGTGGCCGCGGGCGTGCTGGTCCACGCGGCGGCCGGTG
>Ga0210040_10008908_pt1 | contig 11774 bp, 8 predicted proteins | sample CryGeyCG12114_NA_FD_185462 | JGI IMG/M metagenome (GOLD analysis project Ga0210040, IMG submission 185462) | Groundwater microbial communities from aquifer - Crystal Geyser CG19_WC_8/21/14_NA (SPAdes) (version 2) | ecosystem: Environmental > Aquatic > Deep subsurface > Groundwater | place: USA... | reverse complement strand
TCCCGCACGCCCACTCCCGCACACCCACCTCCCGCACACCCACCTCCCGCACACCCACGTCCCGGGCACCGCCTCCCGGGGAACCCCCGCTGCCGGGGCGAGCGATGCCCCGGCGTGCTCACCCGACCAGTGCGGCGTCGGTGATGCGCCAGCCGCCGTCGACCTGCTGGAGCACCATCCGCACCCGCGCCTCCCCGCGAGCCGACAGCACGGAGACCGCACCGGCCGTGTCGTCGCCGGCTGGGCCCGGCGTCGCCACCCGGTACTCCGGCACCGTGTCGACCAGCAGCAGCTCCACCCGGGCGGCGTCGAGCGGCGTCACCTCCAGCACCTCGACGACGCGTGGCGTGAAGTCCTGCAGCACCTGCCCGGCTGCCGCCATCGCCGCGAGCTGAGCGGCGTCCCGCTCCAGCAGGGATGCCCCGGCGACGTAGACCCCGGCCAGCCCGTTCGGATCGGCCGTGGCGAAGGCGGCCGACCGGCGCGCGTAGAGCTCCCCGAGGAGCGCGGCCCAGCCCGCGGCACCAGCCGGCGCAGTGGGCTGATCAGCGAGCGCGGCCGGCTCGGTGGCGTCTGCGTCGGCTGGCGCCGGATCCGCCGACCCGGTGGACGTGCCGCTGCCCTCGGTGGAACCCGGCTGTCCTGCGCCGCTACCGGGGGCGCCGTCCCCACCCTGCCGTGGCACCCCGCTGCGGCTTCCTCGGTCGGTGCCGGCGCCCTCGCCGTCCGGAACTCCCCCGGCGTCAGCCGCCGGCACCGGGTCGCCCCCCGGCTGACCACCCCAGCTGGCGCCGACCCACACCGCACCGGCCAGGGCGAGGCCGATGGCCGCCAGCACCACCGCGGCGAGCCCGGCCCGGCGCACGACTCCGGCCACCAGCCGCCCGTCCAGCCGGTCCGCCCGAGCGCCCCACCGGTGACCCGGGAGCCGGGCGCGCACCCGGGCGAAGCGGCCGGCGGGGGCCGGCACCGCGTGCGCCGACGGAGGCCGCCGACCGGGCACCTGGTGGGTCAGCTCGGTGCGCGGCCCGCGTCCGGTCGCCCCGAGCTCGGCGTCGGGCACCCCGCTCTGCGGCAACCGCACCGGTTCCGGACGGCACGCATGACGCAGGTCGAGGGCGAACGCCGCCGCCGACCCCCGCAGGTGCGGCTCGGCCGACAGGCCCCGCAGCACCACCTGGACCAGGCCCGACGGCGCCTCGGGGGCCAACAGGGCCAGGTCGGGCAGCTCCCCGGCGGCCGCGACCGCCAGCGTGCCGCCCGGGTCTGCGGCGTTCCAGGGGGCGATGCCGGTGAGGGCGTGGAAGGCCGCCGCGGCGACGCCGAAGACGTCCGAGGCCGGTCCCGGCGCGCCTCCGCGGGCCACGACCGGGTCGACGTAGGCCGGCGTCACCTCCGCCCGCACGGTGTCCCCCACCAACCGGGCGGTGCCCAGGTCGGTGAGCACTGGTCGCCCCTCCGCCGTGAAGACGACGTTGCCGGGTGAGAGGTCACCGTGCACCACCCCCCGCTCGTGGGCGTGCGCGAGGGCGGCGGCCACCGGTGCCACGGTGGTGACCACCTCCCCGGGCCGGAGTCGTCCGCGCCGGGCCAGCAACGCAGCGAGACTGCCGCCGGCCAGCAGGTCCAGCACGAGCGAGACCTGCGCCGGCCGGTCGCGGACCTCCCGGCGCACCACCTCGCGCAACCGGACCAGGTGCGGGTGGTCCAGCTCGCCGAGGAGCACGGCCTCCCGCTCCTGCCGCTCCGGGTCGCCGCGCACGAGCACCTTGATCGCCACCGGCTCGCCGCCGGACCTGGGCCGCGCCCGCCACACCTGACCCGAGCCGCCCCGGCCGAGCAGCTCCTCGAGCACGTAGCCGGGGACGACGGGAGCCGCCGATGGGGTGGTGGGCACGGGCATACGGGGACGGTAGGACGGATGGCGCGACGCTCGCCCGGCGTCGTCCACAGGCCGGCTGCCGGTCCACAGCGCGGTCGACAACACGGCGGGGTGGTCAGCGACCCGGTCCGGCAGCTGCCCGAGGTGGACCGCCGGACGGGCATAGGCTCGGGCCATGAGCGAGCTGTCGGTCCTCCGGGCGGGCCTGATCCCCTATGAGCAGGCATGGGCACAGCAGCGTGAGCTGCACGAGCAGCGGGTCGCCGGTACCGGTCCGGACACCCTGCTCCTGCTCGAGCACCCGCCGGTCTACACGGCCGGCAAGCGGACCGAACCCCACGAGCGGCCCTTCGACGGAACGCCGGTGATCGACGTCGACCGCGGCGGCAAGATCACCTGGCACGGCCCGGGTCAGCTGGTCGGGTACCCGATCGTCGCGCTGCCCGACCCGGTCGACGTGGTCGCCCACGTCCGCCGGATGGAGCTCGCGCTGATCGAGGTCTGCGCCGGGTTCGGCCTGGCCACCGAGCAGGTCGAGGGGCGCAGCGGAGTGTGGGTCCGGGCCGACGACCGGGGGCCGGACCGCAAGGTCGCCGCCATCGGTGTGCGGGTGGCCCGCGGCGTGACGATGCACGGCTTCGCGCTGAACTGCGACCCAGACATGCAGGCGTTCAGCAACATGGTCCCGTGCGGCATCCCGGATGCCGGCGCCACGTCCCTGACCGCCGAGCTCGGCCGCGACGTGACCGTCGCCGAGGCCCTCGACCCGGTCGAGGCCGCCATGCGCCGAGTGCTCACCTCAGCCGTCGTCCCCGCCTGACGGCCCACCGGGCGCCCCCGGTCGCTCGTCCTCCCGCACCGACGACTGTCCCCCCACACCGAACGTCGGTGCCGGAGGACAGTCGTTGATCGGGTCACCTGATCAATGCTGGGCCTCAGCCGAGGACGAAGTTGACCAGCCGGCCGGGGACGGCCACGACCCGGCGCACGGTGGCGCCGTCCAGGTAGCCGGCGACCCGCTCGTCGGCCCGGGCCGCCGCCTCCAGCGCCGCCGCGTCGGCGTCGGCCGGCACTGCCACCTGGGCCCGGACCTTGCCGTTGACCTGGACGGCGACCTCGACGGTGTCGTCGACCAGCCAGCGCTCCTCAGCCACCGGGAACGACGCCCAGGCCACCGAGGAGGCGTGCCCCAGCCGGGCCCACAGCTCCTCGGCCAGGTGCGGGGCCAGCGGCGCCACCAGCAGGACCAGCGCCTCGGCCACCGACCGCGGCACCGCCGTCCCCGGGGCGTACGCCGCGGTCAGGTGGTTGGTCAGCTCGGTGATCCGCGCGATGGCGATGTTGAACCGCAAGGTCGTCATGCCGTCGCGGACCGCCTCGATGGCTCGGTGCAGCGCACGGGAGGTGCCGTCGTCCGGCTCGACGTCCCCGGCCCGGGTCTCCCCCGTCTCCTCGTCGACCACGACCCGCCAGATGCGGGCCAGCAAGCGCGCGGAGCCGATGACGGCCTTGGTCTCCCAGGGGCGCGACTGGTCCAGCGGCCCGGTCGACATCTCATAGACCCGGAAGGTGTCCGCGCCGTAGGCCGCGACCATCTCGTCCGGCGTGATCATGTTCTTGAGGCTCTTGCCGATCTTCCCGTACTCACGGTTGACCGGCTGACCCTCGTACAGCCACTGGCCGTCGGACTCCACGACCTCGGCGGCCGGCACGTAGAAGCCCCGGGCGTCGGTGTAGGCGAAGGCGGAGATGTAGCCCTGGTTCACCAGGCGGCGGAACGGCTCCTCGCTGGTCACGTGCCCCAGGTCGAACAGCACCTTGTGCCAGAAGCGCGCGTAGAGCAGGTGCAGCACCGCATGCTCCACCCCGCCCACGTACAGGTCGACGCCACCGACGTCGCCGGGCTCGCGGGGGCCCATCCAGTAGGCCTCCAGCTCGGGGTCGACGAAGCGCTCGTCGTTGGCCGGGTCCAGGTAGCGCAGGTAGTACCAGCAGGAGCCCGCCCAGTTGGGCATCGTGTTGGTCTCGCGGCGGTAGCTCTGCGGCCCGTCGCCCAGGTCCAGGGTCGCCGTCGTCCACTCCGTGGCGCGGGACAGCGGCGGCTCGGGTTGGGAGTCCGCGTCGTCGTCGGCGAACGTCTTCGGCGAGTAGTCGTCGACGTCGGGCAGCAGCACCGGCAGCATGGTGTCCGGGACGGCGATCGGCAGGTCGTCGGCGCCGTAGACGATCGGGAACGGCTCGCCCCAGTAGCGCTGCCGGCTGAACAGCCAGTCGCGCAGCTTGTAGGTGGTCGTCGCCTCGCCGTGCCCGTTCCCGACCAGCCACTCGGTGACCCGGGCGATGGCGGCGGCCTTGTCCAACCCGTCCAGCGACAGCTGCTGGTTCGAGCTGTTGATCATCGGTCCGCTGCCGGTGTAGGCGCCGCCGTCGAAGTCGGCCGGCGGCTGCACCGTGCGGACGACGGGCAGCCCGAACTCCCGGGCGAAGTCCCAGTCGCGGGCGTCCTCACCGGGGACGGCCATGATCGCGCCGGTGCCGTAGCCGGTCAGCACGTAGTCGGCGATGAACACCGGCAGGTCGCTGCCGGTCAGCGGGTTGCTGGCGGTGACCCCCAGCCAGACGCCGGTCTTCTCCCGGCCCTCGGACTGCCGGTCCAGCTCCGAGCGGCGGGATGCCTGCCGCTGGTAGGCGGCGACCGCCTCGGCCGGGGTGGCCGCACCGGCGGTCCACCGCGGGTCGGTGCCGTCGGGCCACGCGGCAGCGGTCAGCGTGCCCACCAGCGGGTGCTCAGGGGCCAGCACCAGGTACGTCGCGCCGAACAACGTGTCCGGGCGGGTGGTGAACACCTCGACGGACCCACCGCCCGCCGCGAACCGGACTCGCGCACCGGTCGAGCGGCCGATCCAGTTGCGCTGCATCTGCTTCAGCGAGTCCGACCAGTCCAGCCGGTCCAGGTCGGTCAGCAGCCGCTCGGCGTAGGAGGTGATCCGCATCATCCACTGGTTCAGCGGACGGCGGAACACCGGGAAGTTGCCGCGTTCGGAGCGCCCGTCCGCGGTGACCTCCTCGTTGGACAGCACCGTGCCCAGCCCGGGGCACCAGTTCACCGGCGCCTCCTGCCGGTAGGCCAGCCGGTGGGCGTCGACCACTCGGCGGCGCTCGACGTGGTCGAGCTCCGCCCAGCTGCGACCCCCGGGCAGGGTGCCCTCGGCGGGCTGCCGCGTGCCGGCGTCCAGCTCGGCGACCAGCTCACCGATGGGACGGGCCTTGCCGGCCGTCTCGTCGAACCATGCCTCGAAGATCTGCCGGAAGATCCACTGGGTCCACTTGTAGTAGCCCGGGTCGATCGTGGCGAAGGTCCGCCGGGTGTCGTGGTCGACGCCCAGCCGGCGCAGCTGGGCGCTGATCGCGGCGATGTTGGCCTCGGTCGTCACGCGGGGGTGCTGGCCGGTCTGGACGGCGTACTGCTCGGCGGGCAGGCCGAAGGCGTCGTAGCCCATCGGGTGCAGCACGTTGTGACCGTCCATCCGCAGGAACCGGCTGGTGACGTCGGTGCCCAGGTAGCCCAGCGGGTGCCCGACGTGCAGCCCGGCACCCGAGGGGTACGGGAACATGTCCATCAGGAAGGCCTTGGGCCGGTCGGCGACGCGGTCGAAGCCCTCGCTCAGCCGCCCGACCGGGTTCGGCGTGTGGAACGTGCCCTCGGCGTCCCAACGGTCCTGCCAGGCGAGCTCGATCTGCTGTGCCAGGGCCGGGGTGTACCGGTGCGGCGGCACCCCGTCGGCGGTGGGCTCGGTGTGCTGGCTGGCCGTCTGGCTCATCGTGCGTGCTCCCGGGTGCTGGGTTCGGTGCGGCGGGCAGAAAAAAACCCCTCACGCAGGAGGGGTCGCCGTGCTGGTCCGGGTGGTCAGGTCAGCACGGCGGGAGAAGCAGGAGTCCGCCGGTCACAGGGCTGATGTTAGCGCGCGGCCCGCCCGGCGGGCCGCGCCGATGCGGCACGTGGTGGCGCTTCCCCCACGGGACGGTTCCGTTCGCTGATCGTCCGGGCAGGCGCGGGGTGGCGTTCAGCACACCAGCGCCCACTCCCGCCGCCCTGGACAAGGCCTTCCCGGCCCCGCCGCGCAGCTGGCCACCGAGCACGGCTTCGCCGCCTCGACGGCATCGGCCCGGCCCAGGGGCCGGCGGTGGAGAACTCCGCCGCCGGGGCCACCTCCGCGGTGCGCGCGGGCTGCCCGACCGTCGGCAACCTGCTGTTCGTGCCCGCTGGGGCCCGGCCGCAGCGGCGGGCGCAGCTCGTCGACGCCGGTGTGCTGACCGTGGTCACCTCCTGGCCGGAACTGGCCGAGGTGCTGCTCCCGGTGGGACCGGCGACGGTCCCGTCTGAGTGAACTCCCGCCCGGCGATTGGACCGGCGGGCGGGTGATCACTACCGTGGGCGTTTGGCGGGGCCCGACCTGGGCACCTCAGCCATCCGGCGTTCAACAGCAGCGCCGCCTGCGTACGGTTCGCGGAGCGGCGCGCTCCCGGAGTGACGCGATCGGACCGGCGACTGGCCTCGCCGTCCAGGTCGGCGGTCCCCGGTGGCAGCCACGCGCGACGGCGCTCCGACCGTCCTGCGGCCCCCGCCGCGACGGGGAGCCCGCAGGGGCACGGGCACGGATGAGCACCCCGGACGTTGTTCGGCTGACGAGGAGGACCGCGCATGGCGCAGCTCGCAACCCACGACCGTGGGACCCCGGACCCCGGGGTCGTTCCGCACGTCGTCGAGCTGTCCGCGCGGACCCTCCCCCTGCACGCCGGCCGCGTGCGCGTGCCCACCTACGACCGCAGCGCCCTCACCCCGGCGGTCGTGCACTTCAGCGTCGGCGGCTTCCACCGCGCTCACCAGCTCGTCTACCTCGACGACCTGGCTGAGCAGGGCAACACCGACTGGGGCGTGATCGGCGTCGGGCTGCACTCCCCGGCCATGCGCGACGCGCTCCAGCCGCAGGACCACCTGTACACGGTCGTCGAGCGCAGCTCCCACGGCGAGCGTGCCCGGGTGATCGGCTCGATGATCGACTACCACTTCGCGCCGGACTCCCCCGAGACCGTGCTCGACGTGCTGGTCGACGAGCGGACCCGGCTGGTCACCATGACCGTGACCGGCAACGCCTACCGGATCGACGCCGCCAGCGGCGAGTTCACCCCGGACGGCGCGGCGCTCGCCGACCTGGCCGACCCGCGGCACCCGCAGTCGCTGTTCGGCTACATCGTCGAGGCGCTGGACCGCCGGCGGCGGGCGGGGCAGCGCCCGTTCACCGTGCTCTCCTGCGACAACATGCAGCAGAACGGCGAGGCCGCGCGGACGGCGGTGGTCGGGTTCGCCCGGCTCCGCGACGAGGTGCTGGCCCGCTGGATCGACGACAACGTGGCCTTCCCCGGCAGCATGGTGGACCGGATCACGCCCTCCACCAGCCCGGCGGACCGGGACCGGATCGCCGCGACCTTCGGCGTCGGCGACCGGTGGCCGGTCATCACCGAGCAGTTCTCCCAGTGGGTCATGGAGGACGCGTTCTGCAACGACCGCCCGCCGCTGGAGCAGGTCGGCGTGCAGTTCGTGCCGGACGTGGGTGACCACGAGCTGATGAAGACCCGACTGCTCAACGCCAGCCACTCGGCCATGGGCCACCTCGGTCAACTGGCCGGTGTGACGCGGGTCGACGAGTTCCTGGCCGACCCGGTGCTGGGCGGCTACGTCGCCCGGCTGATGGCCGAGGAGATCGCCCCACTGCTCCCCTGCCCGGCGGGGGTCGACCTGGCGGAGTACCAGCGCAGCCTGCTGCAGCGCTTCGCCGACCCCTCGATCGGCGACCGGCTGGACCGGCTGTGCCGGCGGGGCTCGTCGAAGCTGCCGCTGTACCTGCTGCCCTCCCTGGTCCAGGCCCGGGCGGAGGGCCGGCCGAGCACGCTGCTCACCGTGGCCGTCGCCGGCTGGTGCCGATACCTGCGGGGCACCGACCTGGCCGGCCGGGAACTGGTGCTGGCCGACGACCGGGCCGAGGAGCTGGGGCTGCTGGCCCGGGCCGGTGGCACCGACCCGCGGCCGCTGCTGGCGGTGCGCTCGGTCTTCGGCGACCTGGGCGATGACCCGGGGTTCGTCGAGGCGGTGGCCGACGTCCTGCGGCAGTTCGAGGAGCACGGCGTGCGGGCCACGGTGGCCGCCGCGGTGGACCCGGAGGCCGGCGCCCGTCACGATGCGGTCAGCCCGCTCACCGCTCGTCGTGCCGGGGACAGGCCCCGGCGGGCCCGCGCCGGGCTCGCCGCCCCGACCCTGGCCTCGGCCGGGGACCGCCTGCTGCAGGCATGACCACGCCCGACCCGACCCGATCGACCCCTGAGGAGGGCGCACCATGACAGAGACCCCCGCAGCGCTCCCCGAACGTCTCGAGGCCCTGCTCTGTGACGCGGACGGGAACCTCTTCCCGTCCGAGGAGCCCGCCTTCGTCGCCTCCGCCGCCGTCACCAACCGCTTCCTGGCCGAGCACCGGATCGACCTGCGCTTCACCGCCGAGGAGCTCCGGCTGGCCACCACCGGCAAGAACTTCCGGACGACGGCCGCCGAGCTCGCCGCCTCCGCCGGCGTCCCGGTCCGTGACCTGGACACCTGGGTCGCCGAGGAGAAGCAGGCCGTCACCGCGCACCTCGCGCAGGTGCTCCGCCCGGACGCCGAGGTCACGGCCGCGCTCACCACGCTCGGTGCGCACCTGACCCTGGCCGCCGTGAGCTCCAGCGCGCTGAGCCGGCTGGCCGGGTGCTTCACGGCCACCGCGCTCGACGAGCTGATCCCGCCGGCCGCCCGCTACAGCGCCGAGGACTCGCTGCCCGTCCCGACGAGCAAGCCCGACCCGGCCGTCTACCTGCACGCCTGCGCCCAGCTGGGCATCGCGCCCCAGCACGGCCTGGCCGTCGAGGACTCGGTCCCCGGCGCGCTGTCCGCCGTCCGGGCCGGCTGCCCGACCGTGGGCAACCTGCGCTTCGTCGCCGCCGCCGAGCGCGCCGCGCGCGCCGAGCAGCTCCGTGCGGCCGGGGTCGTGGCGATCGTCTCCTCGTGGGCCGAGCTGACCGAGCTGCTGGCACCGTCCCTGCCCCGCGGCGAGACGTCGCTGACCCCGGCGGGCGGTGCCCGGTGAAGGTCGTCCTCAACAGCTTCCGCGGGCTGTACTCCGACAGCCCCCGCACCCTCTTCGAGGCCTTCCGTGCGCGCGGCGACGACCACGACGTCGTCTGGCTCGCCGCGCCCGACCGGGCCGCGGACTTCCCCGCCGACGTGACCACGGTGGACTTCGGCAGCCCGGCGGCCCGGGCGGCCCTGGAGTCCGCGGACGTCGTCGTCTCCAACGACCACATCGGCTTCGACTGGGACAAGCAGCCGGGCACCACGTACCTGCAGACCTGGCACGGCACCCCGCTCAAGCGGATCCACAACGACGTCATGTGGGCACCGGAGGGCCGGCTGGCCTACCTGGACACCGAGATCGCCCGCTGGGACGCACTGCTGTCGCCCAACGCCGTGAGCACCCCGCGGTTCCGCAAGGCCTTCGGCTTCACCGGTCCGGTGCACGAGACCGGCTACCCGCGCAACGACGTGCTCAGCTCCCCCGACCGGGACCGGATCCGGGCCGAGGTCCGCGCCCAGCTGGGCATCCCCGACGGGGTCACCGCCGTGCTCTACACGCCCACCTGGCGCGACGACCAGGTGTTCGCCGACGGCGGCGGCCCGCAGCACGCCTTCCCCCTGGACCTCAACGAGTTCGCCGCCGACCTCGGCGAGGACCACGTGCTGCTGCTCCGGCTGCACCAGATGGTCTCCGACCGGCTGGAGTTCCCCGAGGGCGGACCGGTCCGCGACGTGTCGGCCTACCCGGACATCCGGTTCCTGTACCTGGCCGCCGACGTGCTGGTCACCGACTACTCATCGACGATGTTCGACTTCGGCGTCACGGGGAAGCCGATCCTCAACTTCACCTACGACCTGGACTACTTCCAGAACGAGCTCCGCGGGTTCTACTTCGACCTCGCCGAGGCCGCGCCGGGTCCGCTGCTGTCGACCAGCGAGGAGGTGCTGGCCGCGATCGAAGAGCTGAGCCGGCAGCCCTGGCAGCCGACCCCGCGGTACCGGCAGTTCCAGGAGACCTTCTGCTCCCTCGAGGACGGCCACGCCACCGAGCGGGTCCTCGACCTCTTCTTCCCCCCGGCGAGCCAGCCCGGCGAGCCGCAGTCCACGAACGAAACGAGGAGATGAGCATGCGCACTGCTGACCCGATCCTGACCGGGGACCGCGATCGGCGGTCGCGCCGGGCAACCGCCGGCCGCTCCTCCGACAACCGCGCCGCCGTCCCGCAGGTGGTCATACTCGCTGCGGGGATGGGCACCCGGCTGGGCCGCAAGCTGCCCAAACCGCTCACGCCGCTGATGGACGGCCGCAGCATCATGCGGCAGCAGCTGGACGGCGTCCGCGCCGTCTTCGGCGGGGCCGTGCCGATCACCGCCGTCGTCGGCTACCGGGCCAAGGCCGTGATGCGGGCCCAGCCGGACCTGCTGTTCGCCTTCAACCCGGACTTCGCCGTCACCAACACCTCGCAGAGCCTGCTCCGGGCGCTGCGGTCCTCCCAGGCCGGCGGCGTCCTCTGGCTGAACGGCGACGTGGTGTTCGACCCGGCCGTGCTCGACCACGCCGCCCCGCTGGTGCACGCCGACGAGAGCTTCGTCTGCGTGGACACCTCCACGGTCGCCGACGAGGAGGTCAAGTACACCCTCGACGGGAACGGCTACATCGCCGAGCTGTCCAAGACCGTGGTCGGCGGACTCGGCGAGGCGGTGGGCATCAACTACGTCTCCGGGGGCGACAAGGCCGCGCTGATCGAGCACCTCGCCACCGTCGAGGCCAACGACTACTTCGAGCGCGGCATGGAGCTGGCCATCCAGCGGGCCGGCGTGCAGTTCCACCCGCTGGACATCTCGCGCTTCTCCGCGGTCGAGGTCGACTTCGACGACGACCTGCAGCGGGCGAACACCTGGCTGGGCTCCCGCGCGGCGCTGGAGCCACTGGCGTCCGAGCTGAGCTGACCGCACCGGTCCGACCTGCGCCCCGTCCCCGCTCCCGGGGGACGGGGCGCTGTCGTGTCCGGGGGCTCAGCCCAGCTGCGGGGCGACCTCGGCGGCCACCAGGTCCAACTGGTCGAGGTCGGCCAGGTCGAGCACCTGCAGGTACACCCGGGTGGCGCCGGCCTCGGCGTAGCGCCCCAGGACGTCGACCGCCTCGGCCGGGGTGCCGGCGACGCCGTGCGCCCGCAGGTCGTCGACGTCCCGGCCGATCGCCGCGGCCCGGCGGGCGAGCTCCGCGTCGTCCCGGCCGACGCAGAGCACCAGCGCCGAGCTGTACACCAGCTCACCCGGGTCGCGGCCGGCCTCCTCGCAGGCCTGCCGCACCCCGGCGAACAGCCGGGCGTTGTCCGCCGCGGAGGCGAAGGGCACGTTGAACTCCGCGGCGTAGCGCGCCGCCAGCCGCGGCGTGCGCCGCTTGCCGTTCCCGCCGATGAGGATGGGGATGCCGCCGGCCTGCACCGGCTTGGGCAGGGCCGGGGACCCGGACAGCTGGTAGTGGGTGCCGGCGAAGTCGAAGGTCTCCCCCGGCGGGGTGCGCAGGAGCCCGCTGATCACCGCGAGCTGCTCCTCGTAGCGGTCGAACCGCTCACCGAGCTCGGGGAACGGGATGCCGTAGGCGCTGTGCTCCTCGGCGAACCAGCCCGAGCCGATGCCCAGCTCGACCCGGCCGCCGCTCATCTGGTCGACCTGGGCCACCGAGATCGCCAGCGGGCCGGGCAGCCGGAAGGTCGCGGCGGTCATCAGC
>Ga0210040_10008907_pt1 | contig 11774 bp, 7 predicted proteins | sample CryGeyCG12114_NA_FD_185462 | JGI IMG/M metagenome (GOLD analysis project Ga0210040, IMG submission 185462) | Groundwater microbial communities from aquifer - Crystal Geyser CG19_WC_8/21/14_NA (SPAdes) (version 2) | ecosystem: Environmental > Aquatic > Deep subsurface > Groundwater | place: USA... | reverse complement strand
CAGCAATCGCTGAAACTGACCACTTACCGCGCGGAAATGAAAAAAGCCCGGGAAGAAAACAGCCAACTGGAAGCCTTGGAAAAAGGTGCTTCAACTGGTAGTGCGGCTGCTGGCAATAAAACGGCTTTGCAAGTAACTCCGATTGCCGCTGATATAAGTGCAGCCAAATCCGATACCATCAAGGTTAATAGATATAATAAATTTGCCAATAACGTGAAGAAAGATATCTATATACAAGAAGCAGTTGCTATTCTGAAAGATCAATTATAATAGCTCATATAATTAAAAAAAAAGCCTCCTGAATAAACAGGAGGTTTTTTTTTTGCTGAGACTATCCGGTTAATTACCCAACTACCAGAAGTATTTTCTTATTTTATCAGTAATAGAAACTACGCATCGTAGACTGAAATTACAGTAGTTGCTTAATAAGATTTTAGCTCATATTTATTTAATGCTGTTTTATCAGGAGAATAGTTGAGCAAAAACAAATGAACTAAATGCATAAGTTAAGAAAAGCAGTAGCATAAAGAAGAGATGTTAATCTCTGGGAAGAGGGCCTGCCGGAAGTAAACTTCTAGGTTCCGGTGCCGCAGGCATTCCGACGCCAGGAGGAAAACAAGCTTAGCCCGCCCTCTTCCCAGGGACGGGGCCCGCCAGCCTTGAGGCAACTTAGGCCTATAAAGCCAATTAGCACCAGCACCTTAAAAGATGTAAATTTTCAAAATATAAATGTTTAAACCCCTCCATTCATCTAAAGAAATATTTTTCCTTGCGTTATATAATTTAGTAACTACTTACTCAATATTTCCGCTAAAATAGCCAGCCTGATTATCATGGGTTATTACCAATCCTGCTACTTAAAAATCTAAAGTTTACATCCATCATACACCAATTATACGCTCTCTTTCCAGCCTTATTCACTGGCTAAATTCAACCTTTTTAAGGCTACTGTTTTTTCTACTTTTTACACATAAGTTACTGATAATCAATATTATTAAATTACTTAAAAACCTAAATTTCACCTCTTTTTTGCAACTAATACCCCGGCAGTTATTGTTTCATAATTATGAAAAAGGTAACTGACGAAAACGTAATTCCGATCTATGCGGAAGAGCCGAAAAAGCAGGATGAGGCTTGGCGTAAGTCTATCCCGGCTCAGGTATTTTTAAATTATTTCTTTGCGATTAATTATCATATTCAGCGCGCCGATGATAATAGCCTGCAGAATCTTACTTTTTTCCGGGAGCATCACGCCGAACTGGAAGAAAAAGATTTAGAAGCCGTAAGTAAGATATTATTAACGAGCTGGAGTACGGAATATGCTTTACGGGCCACGGCCGAATTAGGTAGTGAAGATTACCTGCGCCATGCTTTACACTGGACCTTTCCGCAGGCTTACTATACTATTTTTGCCGGCTTACAGGCATTTTTGTATACGCTTAATATCAGAACAGCCAATGCCGAACTGATACAGCGCGAAGCAGGCCGTTTGGTAGTTCGCAACGCTTATCCGCGGGCCATCGGGTTTTATGCAGCAGGTCCGTACAACGACTTTTCTATTCATCGGTTACCTTTGGCCGGCAATAAAGCCAGTTTGCAAATGCCGGAAAAAGAAATTGATGCGCAGGCCCAGATAGGACAGTTTTTACGTACGACACGCAAACTTAAAGCTCAAACTATCCGGAACCAGGTACAAAATAACAGCCAAACAGCACTGCGTAGTGTTAAAACCGGCAAGATCTTAGACAAATGGAATAGCCAGCACTGGGGGCAAATTACCTGGCGTTTGGGCTATACTACTTTGTTTGATTTATTGAGCCGTTTGCGTATTTCTACCAGTAACAAAGAAATCGAACGGTTTGTGGAAGCGGATATTGATTTTAAGTTGTTTCATGAATCGTTGCTGGAAATTGTATCTTATCTTAATGGTTTGCACGAAAGCTATGTGGCGAAAGCCATAGGTCTGGAGAAATACCTGGAAATAGTAGCTGCCTTGCCGGCTCACCTGCAGGATAGCTTTATTAACGACCGTTTACGTAGTAAAATAGAGCCGCTGCTGGGTTCCGGCAACGTGCTTAGTTTGGGCCAGGCGGCTTAATAAAATATCTTACATTACTACCTATATCGGAAGCATTGTCTCTCTGTTGGAGGCAATGCTTTTTACTTTTATACGGCTTTAGTAATTAAACTATAAAACCGAAAGAATCCAGCCAATAGGGGTTTCGCCGTTGAAAGTTTTAATTAGTTTACCCTGGCCGGAATATACATACACGCTCGGCAACTGTACGGCGCCAATGGTACGCATAATATCCGCAATCGTGGTCTGATAGAAGTGAATGTCCGGATTACCGGCTAGTTTATAGGTTTGTGCAAACTCCGCAATTTGGGGCAAAGCGGCATCCGAAATAAAATACAACTGGTAATCTTTAAAAGCGCTTAAGTTTTGTTCAATCTGTACTGTTTCGCGTTGACAATGATCGCAATCCGGCTGAAAGAATACCAATACTGTTTTACCGGTTATGGCGCTCGCATTTAGTTTAGTCCCATCAATGCCGGTTAAAGCCAGGTTAGGCCGATCGTTATACACCACTTCGGCAGCGGGCGGAACTGGCTGGTTTACCGAAGTATCACCAGTAGCTTTATTTCTAAAAACATAAACAGCAATGCCGGCTATAATGATAATCATTATAATTAGTATGGATTTATTTTTCATGGAAATCATTTATATACTTCTACTATTAATTAACTTTTAATTTTTCGGGTTTGCGGCAAGATATCAATGCCCAACTAAAATACGGCGAATTAAAATAGCACTTTATACGTAGCTCATAAAAGTAATTACTATTATTATGGCTTTCAATTTTGATTCGGCAAATAATCCAACGGCAACATATCGCCTAACTTTTCCCAGCCCCAATAACCTTCAAATACAATGTCGAGTGGCTCAATAATTTGCCCTGTTTTCTCCAGAACAACCGATTCATCGAGCAGGTAAATCACAGATGTTTGATAACTTGGTTGAGCAGCTTTAAAAGGACTTCTTTGCTGAACGTAAGCTAGCTCTTCTTTTTCGCCGGTATATACTACATTAAATAAGTTCTTAAAAGCCATGCGAGTTTCGTCGCCATCCTTTATCAGGTATTCGGAATACGGTACCCGAGTTGTATCGAGCAAATCAATGGTTTTGGGTAACCTGGCTTTAGATATAATTTCCGAGATGGAATCATTTGCAGGAATAGTCAAGTTCTTATTTTCTAAAGCGCGCTGCCGCATAATGGCCCGTGCTGCTTCAATGCGTTCTTCGGAAGGCCGGTTAGGATTAGGCTGGCGGTAAAGGCGCCGGATATTAAAACCCTCCGCTTCTAAATTTTGATTTCGTAAAGCCCGCACAAAATGCATGGAAGAGCCCCGGTAAGCCTGCAGCCTATTTTTACGCCAGCGATTTTGCCGTGCCGATCCGCCCTGCATGGGTTCGTAATTAGGAAAACCTAAATAAGAAATATAGCCCGACCGGCCGTCATATTCAAAATTCTGCAGCAGATATTTAATTTTATAACCCAAAGCTGGGTTCTCAATCAGTAGAAAATCGCGGGCTTTTACTTGCAGCAAAGCAGTTTCGGGGTCGAAAGTAATAATCAGTACTTCGGGATTTAGTAATTTGCATTGGCTGCCAAAAGAACTTTTACCCAGAAAATGTTCTTTAAAAACATTCAGATTGGCGTACCAAGTCGCATCGCGTTTGGCCGTAATGGCTACTTCGCCTAAAGCTAAGCTCTTTGGGCTTAATTTAAATAAATAAGATGGCTGCGGTTTATTTAAATCTACCGGGAAAATAATGGGTTCATAACCCGTAAAGGAAACAATAATTTCGTATTTGCCAGCCGAAAGATTTAAACGGAATTCACCTTTGGCATTCGTTACCGTGCCGATGGTAGTAGTATTTACATAAACAGACACAAACTCCAGCGGCTCATTGGTTTTTTCGTCTATTACCCGGCCTTTTACCAGATTTTGACTTAAACTGGCCAAACTGGTTAACAGAAATATAAATAGGGAGAAAATGTTTTTCATCAAACAATTTATTCAGATAGAAGATACCTGTATTTTTTAATTAATACCATGCTTGAAACTTAGCTTAACCAAATGGCAATAATCTCTAAATATTAGTAATTATTTTGCGAAAAATTAGCTTCAAAAATAAGCAGGCAAAACCGATCACAAGCTATCTTAAAGGTACTTGCATCCTGATAAAGCATTAGTTTGCAGTATGGTTAAAAAGAATTGAAGTTTTAGAAACGTCCTGCGATACCTTTGTATGCCTTAAAAATATAATCTCTAAAAATTCAGATTCTTATCCCTTTAGCTTACATTTTACTTTTCTAAAGACTTAGGTGCTTTATTCTCTACTATTTTCCTTATTTGCGGGTAGAATTTAGTTTCTTTAGCAGCATTACCTACTTCTAAAACCGAAAAATTGAATTGTTTCCCCCTACTTTGCCGCCGAAGTTCCGGATGTTATAAGTGAAGGTAAGCAGGCTGTACCGTTTCAGAACCGTAGTCTGGAAGTCCTGCACAATATTTTCCTGGATGGTGCGGTAAGTATTAAGGTTTTGATTCAAAATGTCATAAACGGCCAACTTAAGTTGCGCCCGGTCATTCTTTAAAAACAGGTACGTAACTGCCGCATTTATCCGGGTATAACTCCGCCATAGCCCGGGTGCCACATTAGAATTATACCGATACTCCAACTGCGATTCCCAAACCAGTTTTTTGGGTGTGCGGATAATTACTTCGGAATTCCAGGTTCGGTAATTAACAGTTCGATTTTCGAAATCTTGATTGGTATAAAAACTGCGCTGGTTGTTCAAAGAAAATGTCTGATTCAATTCTATTTTGTCATCCAAGTTTATCCGGGCCTCTGCCGAAGGAGCCAATTCCCAGATTTTAGCATTGCTTTTTTGATTGTTTAAAATAATCAATGTTTTATTGTAAGAATAGCGCATTCTGCCACCCAGTGAAAATTGATTTTTAGTATTAAATTTAAAGTCTTTCATCAGGCGCCCTCCCCCACCCAACGACCAGATATCATCATTAACATTGATTGGCCTGGTAGTCTGCACGCCTTCTGTGCTTACCGAACGTTCCCGGATAATTCCGTTTCTTTGAATAGAACCATAAGAATAAACATTTATATTCAAGAGCCTTTTAGTATCAAATTTATAATAGTTAAGGTTGATATTGTTAGATAAGGCTGGTTTTAAGTTGGGGTTACCGGCAAAGATATATAGCGGATTGGTGTTGTTTATGATGGGTTGCAAGTCCGAAATTTCGGGTTCCTGAATATAGGAGCCGTAGGTAAAGTTTAATTGTTTCCAGAAGATATTTAGTGTTGGGTTTAGGTAAAAGAAATTCTGGTGCAGATTTGGGCTTACCTGAAAGAAATTAGCAATATTAAGCGTACTAAAACGCACGCCTGGTTGTAAAGATAACTCACCAAGTTTCACCCGAATACTGGTAGTCAGGTTGTTGCGCCACCCTTTCCGGTTTAGCAAATTAGATAAATCCGGCAGCGGAATTTGGTATTCTGTATCATTATCCCCGCGGGCGTAAGTACCTATAGTACTGCGATTGCTGAAATATTCGGATGAAAGCTGCAGGTTTCCGCTAATATTCTTAAATAAAGGTTCATCGTACTGGATGTTGTTGCTCACCGACACATTAGATTGGTCGTTTTCCCGATACTGATCAAGCAACGTGGTAACTGGTTGTGGTTCGTAAAAGGTATTCCGCACCGTGTTGTACTGGTCGTCGCCACTATTGCCCGTATTAATTCTGCTGTAAAAATTTATAGACCGGCCTTTCTTTTTAAATCGGTGGTGTAAATTTATATTAGCGGTAAAATTAGCAGAACTATTTGTCAGTCGTTCTCTATTATCACTTTGGTTTAGCATATCCGCTACATCCTGGAGCGTGTTAGTAAAGGAATTCTGCCGGGAATAAGCGTTTGTGAAAGTAAAACTGGGGGTAAAACTAAAATTGGTAAGCGAATCAATTTTCCCTTCTAATTTGCCACCCAATCGGTGACTATTATTATTGCTGTTCTGGTTCTGGGTACTACGGGTATTCAGTATCCAGTTGTCCAGGAACTGGTTTGCGTTGCTAACCTGCTCTAGGTCAGCATTAATATTACCGAAAAAATATTGCCCGTTAAGCTGAAAGCCATTTTTCAGGAGGGTGTTAAAGTTGGCTCCCGCGCCCGATGATTGTTGAATGCCTTGACCGGTAGCGCCAAACGAAATATCATTAATGGCAAAGCCTCCATCACTCCTGATCATCATTGAGTTCATGCCACTGCGATTAAAGCCACCAATCCGGGAAATATCTTCGAAACCAAAGCCCGGGCGGTTCAGGTTATTTGAGTAGCCCAATATACTTACCTGGGTAGTATCCCGGAAAATATTTAGAATGCCACCGCCTTCGTAGCGACCAGTCGCCCCGGTACCGGCGTATAATTTGCCGAATAATCCTTTTTTAATGCTTTTTTTGAGTTTTAGATTTACTACCTGCGGAATTTCGCTGGCCGGCAAATCGGGGTTACGGCGCAGCGCCTCAAGATCATTCATTACCTGCACTTTGTCTATTACATCAGCTGGCAAGTTCCGGCTGGCAATTTTAGGATCGTCGCCGAAAAACGCTTTGCCATCTACTAAGATTTTATTTACGGCTTTGCCATTTACGCTGATGTTACCGGCATTATCTACTGCTACGCCCGGCAATTTCTTTAAGAGATCTTCCACCAGGGAGGTGGGTAAGGTTTTGAAAGAAGCAGCATTAAATTCCAAGGTATCTTTCCGAACTACTATCGGGGGTACTTCAGCCGTCACTAAAACCTCACTTAACATTTTAGTGGATTCACCCATAATTACCTCACCTAAATCCGCTACGGTTTCGGTGGACGTAAGCGTTAGTTCTTTGCGATATACGCCAAAGCCCGTCATGGACACTACCACGCGCAAGCGCACTTGCAAAGGCAGACCTGGTGTTCGGAAAGCTCCTTTATCATCAGTTACCCGAAAAGTAATTAAAGAGGTATCCTGCGCCAGGTAAACCGCCACGGTTGCATAAGGCAAAGGCTTTTTACTTTCATTATCAATTACTTTACCTTTTATTTCACCTTTCTGGGCTTGAGCAAAACCAGGTAGGGGCAGCCAAGTTTGACAAAGTAAAATGGCTATCACTAAGCGTAATATATTGTTCATAAAAGGTTTATTAGTGGTTTTTAATTATTACCTTAAATTTTTGCCTTTTAGCTATCAGGCTTGCTATTATAAACCCTTTATTCCTGTTGCTCACATAACCTTTACAGTAAGACCTATGCAACTCCAGAATCTCAGAATACATTCATTAAGAAACAGATAAGAACTTATTCCTACAATTGATTACCAATAGAATTAAATCATTTTCTAATACTAAACTTTCAGCAGTACCCTTGTAGGCTCCACGGGCTGTTTGGTAATGTAGTTTAAAGCAGGTCAGCGTTTTCCTTGTTTTGTAGCTTATTACATGTCCAATCGGTTTGGTAGAGGAAAAATGTAAGAGATAAAGCAAAGTAGTTTTTATGATTTTAATGAAAACTTTGTTAAAAGCATAATGAGCTCTTCTTTAAAGCTGCTTATCAGGCCAGAACTCAAAAACTAATATTAGAATCCCTTTATTAAACAGGTTCATAAATGATTTATCACCATACCGTTAAATTTTCGGCAGCATGCTATCACAATCCTTGAACCTGGAGAGAACCTTAATTTTTCTTGGTTATGATTTCAACAATTCCATGGCATCTATTTTTTCCAAATGCTTTTATAGCACTTTCATCCTTGTATACATTTATGCTTTGAATTTTCTTTGGGTCTAAATTTTCGACGGCATTTAATATTACTTCTTTTCCATCGATGTCGTAAACTACAGCATCCGGAGTCTTTTATTTGTACACTGGCCTGTTTCTGGACAATAATTGGCGAAGTTGCCGCTAGCTCTTCGTTGCTGACTGTAAAGGCAAGCATAGGTGCCACTATTAAGGGTATTAACACAACATATCGGGCTACGTGCATCAAGGGGGGCTGTTTTTTGTTCATCATGGCTACCCGCTTTTTGGTGGTGAGAAAATCAAAATTATTGACTCGGGCAGCCCCCTTTGAAAAACTGCTGATGCGGACCAGGCTGTACTGGTTGGCGTGGCTATTCACCACGCTATGCAGTATCTGCTGGTCGATAAAAAACTCAAGGTTCTCCTTTACAGCTTACTTCAGAAGCCATGCCGCCGGATTAAACCAGCACAGGACAATATTTAATTCACCCAACAGCCCATCTAGGGTATGCCATGGTGGAGGCCAAAGTAGTATAAGGCAGCTGCTGATCAGGAAGTAGCTCCAGAAAATTCTTGGTAAAGCCGCTGTTGGTTTGCCAGACGACCTGCATGACTTCTTTCTCTTGTTTGGTTAATTTTTCCATCAACTACTATTTTTTCGTAATATTACGAAAATTTCGTTTTTAGTAATATATTTTCGGAAAAAATTTAACTACCTTCTCTACAAGCACTTTTATCTATTGGTCAACCATGCTGTCTTCGGATATTATAAGAATTTTAAAAATATTACATTTAGCAAACTAGGTATGTACGCAATGCTAAGCGCATTTTTAAATTTTAAAGTTCATTCCATCTTCTTTTAAGGCATCATTAAATAATCCTGAATAAAAAATCATTAAAAATTAAGATGATAACTTTGATTATCAATCATATATAAATATAAACATGCTCTAAATTGATTATAAACCAAGTTGCTGATTAAGTTCAGGAATAACCTGAAGTGCTTGATTTCAAAATCTGTTTACTGGCAATAATCAGATGAAAATGAATAATGATTGATTTTATAAAAGGTAAGAGTTCTATATAAAACAAAAAAAGACTACAAATGTCCGAAAACACCTATAGCCTCATTTGCTCTCTCGGGGTATTTTTAAGATTTATGGCTGCTTAATTGCTTTGTCTACCGCCTGCCCTAACTATAGCATTGCCTTTATTATCACTGCTGCGTTTAATCGAGAATTATCTGTTACCTATTGTTTAGGCAAGTTTAAAATATATTCCGGAATTCTTTTCTTATAACTTGCCCAATAAAAATTGGTTCTATTTTCTGTCTTAACCTTATTATTAGTCTATAGAACCGTTTCTTTATTTGTGTATAAATCTTTCTGGTTTGACAGAATCAGACTAATTTAATGATTAAATTTTATAGGAGCGTGTAATTTAGCAAATTTACTTTCCGCTATAAACAAAAGGCTAGTTTGGTAATTTAATGGGCAATAGAAATAAAAGCAGTTCTATCAGTAAGCTTTGTTTTTTATTAAAGAAATTCTGTTTACAAACATACATCCTTAGATATAGCACTTAAACGTTAACTCCGATAATAAGATGTATTAACCTAAATTTCTTTACTAAAATAAGTATTAAACCTCAAATTTGCTACTACTTCTTTTTATTTTTAACATCTTTTCCGTAATGGAGGTTAATATAAAATAAGGTTAAAGAATTTCTTAAGTTATTAAAGAGTAAAACAAAACAGGAGCTTGTATGTTTTAGCTTTGGCTTGGCACTTAGATATATGTTCTTTAATGTTAGATTGAAAGCAAAATATTTAAGACCTTTGCAGTTTCTATTTATTATAATAAAACTGACTACGCATGCATTTAAGCGAACAGGAATTACGCCGTCGGCACGAACGCGAACAACTTCAGCAACGCGGCATTAATCCCTACCCTTCTGAACTTTTCCCGGTTTCGGCCTTTGCAAAAGAAATAAAAGAAAATTATACCCCGGAAGCAAATAATTACCAGGATGTTTACCTGGCCGGCCGGCTCATGAGCCGCCGCATTATGGGTAAAGCTTCTTTTGCCGAATTAATGGATAGCTCGGGCCGTATCCAAATCTACGTTTCCCGCGACGATATTGCCACCACCGAAGATAAATCGTTGTACAACGATGTGTTTAAAAAAATGCTGGATATTGGTGACTTTATCGGTATCAGGGGTTATGTTTTTATAACCCAGGTGGGAGAAATATCGGTGCATGTTACCGAACTGAAACTGCTGAGCAAATCGTTGAAGCCGCTGCCGATTGTAAAAGAAGCGGTAGATGAGCAAGGTAATAAAACTACCTACGATGCCTTCACCGACCCGGAATTACGTTATCGCCAACGATATGTAGATTTAGTGGTAAACCCGCAGGTGCGCGAAACTTTTATCAAACGGACGCAACTTACCAACTCCATGCGTCAGTACCTGAATGCTAAAGGCTACCTGGAAGTAGAAACCCCTATTCTGCAGCCTTTGTACGGAGGCGCCGCTGCGCGACCGTTTAAGACACACCACAATACCCTGGATATGACTTTATATCTGCGGATTGCGAACGAGTTGTATTTGAAGCGACTGATTGTAGGAGGATTTGACGGGGTATACGAGTTTTCGAAAGATTTCCGGAACGAAGGCATGAGCCGGTTCCATAACCCGGAATTTACCCAGATAGAATTGTACGTAGCGTACAAAGATTATTACTGGATGATGGATCTGGTAGAGGAAATGGTGGAGAAAGTGGCTTTTGATCTGCACGGTACCACTGAAGTACAGGTAGGAGAAAATACGATAAACTTTGCTCGTCCCTGGAAACGCTATACCATGTTCGAAGCCATTGCGCATTTCACCCAGATAGATATCTCCCAGATGGAAGAGCCGGAATTACGGGAAACGGCCGAAAAATTGGGCATTCGCCTGGACCCGAAAATTGGCAAAGGCAAGATCATAGACGAAATATTTGGCGAAATGTGCGAGCCGCATTTAATTCAGCCTACTTTTATTACTGATTACCCGGTAGAAATGTCGCCGCTGGCCAAGCGTCACCGCAGCAAAGAAGGTTTGGTAGAGCGTTTCGAAGCTATTTGCAACGGCAAAGAAATTTGCAACGCGTTTTCGGAACTAAACGACCCCATTGATCAGCGGGCCCGTTTTGAAGAACAGTTAGAACTAGGCAAACGTGGCGATACGGAAGCAATGGTGCTGGACGAAGACTTTCTGCGGGCTTTAGAATACGGCATGCCGCCTACGGCCGGTTTGGGCATTGGTATCGATCGTTTAAGTATGATTATGACCAATTCCAATTCTATTCAGGACGTATTGTTCTTCCCGCAAATGAAACCGGAAAAAGCAGAATAATACAGCCCTATATACAACAAAAAAGCCTTTTCTAAACTAGAGAAGGCTTTTTTTGTTTACTTGCTATAAAATAAATTAAGCGTCTTCGCCTACTTCCGGACCAGCACCAGTTGGGTTGGTTCCGCCGGCGGCTCTGCCTCTGGGCGCATTGCCTGCGCTGGCATCGGTACCAGTACGGCCGGCTGCACCACCGGTTGCATTTACATTCAGATCAGCATCTGTGCCTACTACACTATCCCCGGTTACAGTACCACCGGTAGTTGTGCTACCGCCAGCCGCGCTGCCGGCTTCGCTGGCCGGTCCGGCACCAGTACCGGTATCTGGTTTAGATAATCCTAACATAGAACCGGCACTTCCTAATAAAGCACTCGGATTAATTTCACTTAATTTACCTAAATTATCCTGAATCTTACTTAAGTTATCCTGAACCGCTTTTTCTAAGTCTTTGCTTAGTTTACCGGCATATTTTTTCAGGTTGTCTCTTGACACGGTACCGCTATCGGGAGCCATTA
>Ga0210040_10008906_pt1 | contig 11775 bp, 11 predicted proteins | sample CryGeyCG12114_NA_FD_185462 | JGI IMG/M metagenome (GOLD analysis project Ga0210040, IMG submission 185462) | Groundwater microbial communities from aquifer - Crystal Geyser CG19_WC_8/21/14_NA (SPAdes) (version 2) | ecosystem: Environmental > Aquatic > Deep subsurface > Groundwater | place: USA... | reverse complement strand
AATAGCCCCGCATAGCAGGGCTACACTAGATAGACTATCGTCGAAATCTCGCCATTAGCCTTCTTTTGGCTAATGCAAAGATAATTTTTTGTTCGAAATATTTGGAATTAAAGACAGTACCTTGTACTGTATCAAAAAAATCAGCATGTTCATTTTGTATGGCTTCAAAAGCCCCTTCAGGGGTTTGCGGTTCCTCTTGCGCCGCACTCTCAGACGAGGCCAATATTGGGTAATGCACAAACTTATCAGGCCGGAAGTATAGTATAGAAGCTGAACCAAATACGATATCTCAGTAATACTCTTTAAAACAGGGGTTTGTCTTGCCTGCCGTTCGGATACAATTAATTCTACCAAAGTTTACCCTCATTAGGGCGTGCCGATATAAAAAAACACTCGATACTTTTTCAATTTTAAGAAGTACAGATGTATTCATGTTGTACGATTTTAAGTATTTAATGCAAAAAGGACAAGTAAGCTTCAGCACAATTGCCGTCACTGCAACATGAAAAAGCGAATTTGAAACAATTGATAATTAGTGGGTTAACTTTTTGGGTACAAGTTAAAAGGTGCGTATACTTGTTCGTTGTACGCCACCCTTTTTTGGAACTTATGTTATGCTGGCAGGACAAAACGCAGAGTTTAAAACTGTTGGACAAAGTATTATCTGGACAGAGGAATTTTTAAAAGGTTTTCATTTAAGCTTAGCTTCATTCGGTTGACAAAACGCTTTTATCAATTATGTGAATTTTATTTCTAAAAATTGATTTCGCACAATTTATTTTTGCTTTAAACTGTTTGCTTTTGGAGACTTTCTTAATTTTTTAAAAAATGAATTCAAAGACTTTTTGTATTAACAAATCAGCTTTAACTGGACAAAGAACATTAAGTTTTTAATTTCTAACTGTTGGACAATTGCTGAAATTTTAAAGAGAATTGCAAAAGCTGTTTATAAAATTACCAGCAGTTTCATCAGGACAAAGAACATTAAGTTTATAAACGCTTACAGTTGGACAGATGACAAAAACGCAAGCGGGACTTATTAATTTTAAGACTTGATTTGTTGCTGAAATTATTGCAAGGCTGCTTACTGTTTTCAACCAATTTTCGGTGGACAGGACGCAGGGCGGCGTACAACAGTGTGTTTATAAAATTGTGGCTGGAAGTTAAGCATTCAACTATAAATCGCTATTTTGCTTTTGTAGTTAATTGGTTGGAAGTTTTTCAAATGCCACAACTTCATAAACACTTTAACGTTGTACGCAAGCTTTGAAGACCCTAATTCTCATAGTGAAATTTTTCATTTGGACAAGTGCCTTTGGACAACTTAACAAGTTGAAAGGAACATGGATAACTCCTGCCCAAGAACTGTTGCTTATTGACGACACGACAAATCTGAATAACGGAAATTATCTTTCTAATTCACAACTTCAGGATGAAAATTTTGAGCTGTTTATTTACGGTGACACGTTGAGTTTTCAAAAACGTTATTATTCATCTCGAACTAACTATGAAAAACTTTATGTAGACCGATACGACTTAAAACTGCTAAAGTTGACGGACACCGTTATCATTGCAAAACCAGCTTCTAAACACGCAAGAGACTTCTTTAAAGGCAGAGACAGACTTGCATTTAAGCGGCAAGAATTTGCTATCGCCAGCAATTTGAAGTTTGAAAAAATTGTCTTTCATACAACGGAGTGCTTTGGGACATGTAGCGTATATCACCTGCAAGTCGACCGTTCTAAGTCTTTCAAGCTTCATGCTCCTATCGTCTATTCCAATAAAGGTTTTCAAAGTGACACCGCATTACAAGGCTATTTTACAGGACAACTAAGTGACACACTTTACAATAAGCTAATGAAAGCGCTGCAAACTTCTAATTTGCAGACGTTGAGAATGAGAAGTGCGTTATGTTGTGACGGCTCAATAAGTACAATCATTGTTTATTTCAACGGACAGCGGAAATATTACAAGATCATGTTTCCGCCGACAATAGCCAACAACTTAATTGCGACGCTTTATCAGGTGTGCCAAAACAGCAACGGGACGAAGACGAATGAGAAGTTTAAGCTGGAAGAATAAGCCAGCAGGCAACAGTGTGTTTATAAAATTGTGGCTGGACGTCAAGCATTCGACTTTAAATCATTATTTTGCTATTGTGGTTAATTGAAACTGACGTTTTTCAAATGCCACAACTTCATAAACACTTAAACGTTGTGCGTAACTAAGGAAAAATGCTTCAAATTCAACAAGCCAGACAAATTGCGGAGAAGGAAATCAAAACCTTTTGGACAATTCCCAATGATAGTCCTGTTATAGTTGACAAAGAGACAATTGAAAAACCCTATGCATGGATTTTTCTTCTATACTTCTAAACATTGGCTGGAGACGGGAGACATTAATTACGCGATTGCAGGAAATGCTCCTCTATTCGTAGCAAAAGCTAACGGACACATTTCAGGATTTGGAACGGGCTATAGCGTTGACGAGATGATTGACAAATACGAGGAAGAAAATAAGATATGGAGCTTAAGAGTGACCGGTGAGATTTACAATAATGCAAAGCAGCTATTATTTTTAAAAACAGTGCTTGGGTTGACACAAGAAAAACTATTAAATTTTAAAAAAAGCAAGGAAATTACAGTTGACGAAGGAGCATACACAAGACTTTACAAATTGAGACAGGAATTGACGGAGAAGCAAGTTGACGCTGACATTATTGCGACAGTACTTAATGCTTATAGCTACGCACAACAAGAGTATTGCCAATAGTGGGGCTGGACGTTGGAGCAATGGGCAGCAGTTCGCTATTTGGCTTTGGTTCCGGCTGGACGTTATCTATTTGGCTTTTAGTTATTATCTTCATCAAAAAATTTTCAATTTGGCTTCTGTTGCCAGGCGGGAGGTTTTTCAATTCCCCCACCATCGGCAATACTTTTTCGTTGTGCGCAACCTGAATTCGAGTCGTTTTTATTGTCGCAGGAATGGAAGCTGTAGAATTTTAAAGAAGCTTTCGGTGGACTAAAAGCGGACGTTGAAATTAAAGTTTTGCTGGACTTATGTTTTGTTTGAATTCGTGTTTTGTTGAAACTTATATTTTCCTTGAATTTATGTTTTGTTTGAACTTACGTTTTGTTTGAATTCATATTTTTTTGACCTTATGTTTTGAATTTATGTTATGTTGAATTTATGTTTTGCTTGAACTCATGGTTTGATGAACCCATGTTTTGTTAAAACAAATGTTTGCTGAACTCATGTTTTGTTGGAATTCACGTTTTGGGTTGAATTTGTGTTATGCTGAATTCACCTTTTGCTGGAATTTATGTTTTGCTGGACTTGAGCGAAGCGAAGGCAGCGCACAACATGCGGTTTGGCGTCATGGCGGCGGGAAGTATATGCCTTCGGCTTTTTGTTTGTTATTGTGCTTAAGTTTCAGCGGAAGGAAAGCTATTAAGCTTTTAGTTTTCTCACCAACTTTTCTCATTAATTTAGCTTCGGCTGCCGAGCGATAGAAATTCTATTGCCGCCACAACACCAAGCCGTTATCCGTTAGCTGCCACTTTTTAAAACCGCTTATGTTTGGACCTTTTAATAAACGAAACAAACGATTAAACATTCAGGGCAACGATATTTTCATTGACAATTCGAAAAACAATATTGGTGAAGCAATTGAAATAGAACCGATATTCAGGTTGACACAACCAACACCTGAAATTAAAGTCTACGAGGACGAAGAATTAATAAACATTTATAAAATTGAAACCCTGTACACTAATCCAAATCTTACTGGATAATTTCTTCATAGTTCAATCCGTATATTGTCAAACAGCGCAGTTATGATTGACGGTATAATTTCTAACAGTGAGGCGTCATTTCCTAATTGAACAGATAAAGATTATGAAGCTGTAAGACTTCAACCATTTTTTCTTTCTAATGCTAATAACAATAACATTGGATTAATCGGTAAAGGACTCTTTGACCGTGGTTTGCATTTTACTGGAACAGTAACCCCAACTACCGTAAGATGTGTTTGCATTTGCGATAACTGCAAACAATCATTTACGCTTCAACATTTTCACGCCGGTTTTTCCGAAGTTCAATATTTCTATTCAACTGATAGTAAAGAAACGTTAGTCGTTCCTTACAATGCAATTGTAAACATGCCGACACAGCTACAAGAAACAGTTGACTTATCTACTTTACCCGAAGTTGAAAGAAATTTACCAGAATCATAAGATGGAAGTTTCCGTTACTATAACTCATTCAAGTGCCCTCACTGTTCGACAGCATTTATTGACTTTGAAAAACATAAAGAAATTAGACCGAATGAATATTACGGAAATACTTTACTAAACCACAAACCAAAACGGTGGACAGACCAAAACGGCAGCTAACAGTGTGTTTATAAAATTGTGGCTGGACGTTAAGCATTCGACTTTTAATCATTACTTTGCTTTTGTGGTTAATTGAAGCTGCGGTTTTTCAAATGCCACAACTTCACAAATACTTTAACGTTGTGTGTCATGCCTTTTTAAATCCAACTACCTCATATTCCGTCAAGAAATCTTTGCAAATGTTTCCTAATTCGCTAACTTTGTTTGGTGAAAGAAAACTTTAAAAGGAACATCTTTTTTTACAAGCATTACTATCTGGACTTCTATAAAAGCCAGTCCTCTTCTGTTCAAAAAAAGCTAAACTGAACAATTGAGCTTATAATGACTATAGAAATGGTTCCAAAGAAGTATTTCACTCACATGGAGGATTTGGAGGGACTTTTTGAAATCCGAGTTGAAGTAGGAAGTAACATTTTTAGAGTGTTCAGCTTCTTTGATGAAGGAAATTTAGTTATCCTTTTAAATGGCTTTCAGAAGAAATCCCAAAAGACACCAAAGAACGAAATTGAATTAGCAGAAAAATTAAAAAAGGAATATTTCAATGAAAAAGCAAATAAATAAAAATCTTACCTCTTTTGAAGACTTTCTTGACCAGCAATATGGCAAGAGAGGGACAGAAAAACGCGAGGCATACGAACAGGAATTTGAAGCGTTCAAATTAGGCGTACTTATTCAGGAAATGCGGGAAAAAAGTAACTTGACACAGGAACAACTTGCTGCTAAATGTGGTACTACGAAATCCTACATTTCCCGCATCGAAAATAATGCAAGTGACATAAGACTTTCAACACTTATGCGCATTATTAGAGAAGGCTTTGGAGGACGTTTACATTTATCTGTACAACTCTAACTTCGGAGAGAGGCACGAACACACAACATGGGTATTTATGCAAGTGTGGCAGGACGTTATAAATTAGGCGGACAAATATCACGGCATCAGTATTTTTTCAATCAGCAGGAGTGCTGCCAATCCCACACCTGCATAAATACCTAAACGTTATAGGCAATTAATACAATCATGCTTCTATTCCAAAGGGTTAATGCTAAGCGTTTTCTTTTAGCATTGATTATTGTTATTATTTTGACGGGTCTAAGCTACCTGTCCTTGTTGGGTGGAGGTAAGGGATTTTTGCCATATCTATTTCTCATATTACGTTTTCCAACACACACTCTGCTATGGAAGGCGATTAGTAGCAGTTCTGCTTTATATAGAATTGGACTTGTAGTTAATATATTCTTTTGGTCATTTGTACTGGAGAGGATTCTTGCAGCTTTTTACTCGTTGAAAAATAAGCGAAGACCATGAAACAGCTTTATAGGCTATTAAACAATTATCACTAAATCGACTTAAAGCATAATCACTCTTTTCGATACATGGCGACAAATTACAAGTGGACAATTCGTTTTAGTATTCTGACACCTATTTTGATTCTCATTTGCATTTTCCTGATGGGTGGTACACACCTGCAATGGTACTGTTTCCTTGGTCAACACTAAACACAACTTGGCAGGACCACTTATCAGAATCCCTGTCAATTGCAGGAGCCTTTCAGTTCATTGTGTATGGCTTTCTCATGGACAAAACAAGCGGTACTAAAAGTCATAACCTTGTAATTGTAGCTATTTTGCTGTCTCATATTATCTTGGCCATTCTTATTCTTTTACTACGAAGCCCGGAATGGCGGTAGGTCGAGCAGCACCTTAACTGCCTATAACAGTGTGTTTATAAAATTGTGGCTGGACGTTAGGCATTCAACTATAAATCATTATTTTGCTTTTGTGGTTAATTGGTCTGACGTTTTTTAAATGCCACAACTTCATAAACACTTTAACGTTAGCAGACATTTTATTCGACAATTCCTATGTGGACAAAAAGAGAGCAACGACTTGAAAGCCGAAAGCAGAAATTAGGAGAAAAGTTTACGTCCGACTGGACTTGGAGGAAGTATTCAGTAAAGGAAATTGCTCGATTAAATCCTACAGTTGACTTTAGTAAAGTGGACAGTATTTATGAGATTGGTTGTTGCAATGGACAAAGCAAATTCTTCAACCTTTTGACAAAGTACATTAGTGAAAATCAGCTATCTAAAATAGAAGACCTTAACATTACAATCGAATACGAAGAAGATGGATTGGGACGAGTTCCAATCGGTGAATATCTAAAGACCTTTGTATGGACAATGAAAAATGGACAAACATTTGTTCAAGTAATCAAAGGCTCATTCGACAAAAATGGAGAAGAAATCAAGGTTCAGCAAGACATAACAAAAGCGGACATCAAACAACTTGAGAATAGAAAGCTAATCTATCCGGTTGACTGAAAAACGTCTGCTAACAGTGTGTTTATAAAATTGTGGCTGGACGTTAAGCATTCAACTTTAAATCGCTATTTTGCTTTTTCGGTTAATTGAAACTGACGTTTTTCAATTTCCACAACTTCATAAACACTAAAACGTTAGCCGCAATAAAATGAAACTGTTGCCAACTATATTATCTTTTGCAATTGTAATTCATTGTTATGCCCAAAAAGCTTCATTTAAGGAATTAAAACTAAAACCTAATACAAAATACTATACGACGAAAGAGCAGACTATAATATTTCCAATTATCACGACCAAGAACCCTAAAATTGATAAGTTAATAAACACTCAAATAAAAAATGACGTGCTACAACCTGATGATAAAAATCAAAGTTTAAGAAAAGCACTTCTTGAAAATATCAATGAATACGGTCTGACTGATGTGTCTTATGAAATCACATACAATAGCTATAATTTTTTGTCATTTTCAATATTTTCTCAAGGTTGTGGCGCATACTGTAGCTCAACTAATACTTATTTCAACTTTGATTTGTCAACAGGGAAAAAGGTTTCAATTTATGATGTTATCTTAAAAAGTAAAATTGATAGCTTTAAAAATGTTGTTCACTCCGACAAGATAAACTCTTTAAATAAATATAAAATAGAAGAAAGGAACCTTATCGGAAGTGAAGGCATTGACTCAAGTGACTATAATTGGATAATATCAGAGGTTGATGACAATTGTATAAATCAAATTTCGATTGAGACTTTTTCAGTGTCAAGTAATTCAATTGAAATACTTGACCCTTGTGTATTTCCGCATGTAATTCGTTCGCAAGAACCAGAAATTGAGCTGAAATATACATTTAGCTCAATCGAAAAATTTCTTACTCAAAGGTTTAAAAAACTATTAAAGTAACTTTACTGCGGCTAACAGTGTGTTGATAAAATTGTGGCTGGACGTTACGCATTCGACTTTAAATCGCTATTTTGCTTTTGTGGTTAATTGAACTGATGTTTTTCAATTGCCACAACTTCATAAACACTTTACCGTTAGCCGCCACTCTTTTTGAAAACATATTGCAAAGCTATTTACAGTTTTTAATCAACTTCATGGGGACAAGAATTATTTGATTTTATTGAATTTTATTACTGGAGTCTTGCTGAACTTTAAGAGTAAATTTTGAGAGCTGTTTTACAAGGTTTCAATCAGGTTTCGCAGAACAAAAAGCATTTGTTTTATTGGAGACGCTTACTGTTGGATTCTTACTAAACTTTAAGAGTAAATTTTGAAGTTATTTTCAGGTTTCAATCAGGCTTTGCGGGACAAAAAGCATTTTGTTTTATTGGAGATGCTTACTGCTGGAGTCTTTGCTGAACTTTAAGAGTGAATTTTGAGAACTGTTTCAAGGTTTCAATCAGGTTTCACAGGACAAAAAGTATTTGTTTTATGGAGACGCTTACTGCTATAGTCTTGCTGAACCTTCAAGAGTGAATTTGAGAGCTGTTTACAAGGTTTCAATCAGGTTTTGCGGGACAAAAAGCATTTGGTTTTATTGGAGAGGCTTACTGCTGGAGTCTTGCTAAACTTTTAAAAGCAATTTTACAAGCTGTTTACGGTTGATACTTCCTAAATTTTAAAGAGAAATTGGTAAGCCGTTTACGAATTTCAAGCAGCTTCCTCGGGAAAAAGAGCGGCGGCTAACAAAAGTATTGCTGCAAGTCGGGTTGGACCTTGGCAACTTCGGCAGTAGTCCGCTATTTGTCTTCGGCTCCAGCGGGACGTCATTAATTTGGCTTTTTGTTTTTATCTTCAACTTTTAAAATAAAATTGAGCAGCAGTTGTCGGCGGATGTTTTTCAATCGCCCCACCTGCAGCAATACCTAAACGTTGGCTGCAAGGCGCGGTGACAGTTTAAAATAGTTATAAAGTACATTGACAACTTACAAGTGAATAAAATTATTTCTTTAGCGACAATTGCCTTTCAGCTTTTTACTGCCTTTGTTGGACTGTTTATTATTTACTTAATATTCGCTTTGTTGGACATGAATGATTTTGACGTGCCAAGTGGAATTGGTTTCTTAATTTTTCAACCTGCTTTTGGTATCATTATTTCCGGTTTGACAATTATTGCTTGCATTATTTTAGGACTTCCAATCAGACTAATTCCAAGACTTTACAATTGGTGGAGCAGAAAACCGCTTATAGTTTTTGTAGGTGTATTCATTGGACTAATTCTTCTTTTACTGTCCTTGAATTCACATTTTACCGAGACTGCAAAGATTAATGTTGACGGCACAGAACAGACCAAAGAAATTCCAAATTCAATTCTGGTTTCAACAGGTTGGCTATTGACAGCTTTTTGTTTATTGCATTTTTATCCTGTTCCAATTATTAAATGGCTAAAGAAAAAAATATGGACAAAAGCCACAACTAAAACGCAAGCGGCTTAGTGTGACAGAGAACAGCCCTGCAGCCAACATGAGTATTTGCAATATGGCGGCTGGACGTTCTTAATTTCAACTTTTATTTATTAATTTAGCTTCATCAGGTATTTAGGCTGGGTTCACTATTACCACCACATCGCAAATACTTAACGTTATGGGCAACCTTAAAATTCGACAATGCCAACGATAGAAATTGCCTCAATAAATTCCACTGGACTTGACCTTAAACAGGTTGACTTTGACGTTGCAATAATTGAAGAAAATAAACTTGAAAGTCATCGAGGATTGTTTTATGACTTCCTTAAAAGCCAGAAAGGTGTAATGGTCCACATTGGTAACCCCGACTTCAAAAGCGACAAGGGTGGTGGTTTTTTTGCAGGACAAATTATTGACTGGAACGCAGACCTTGGAGAGATTGAAAATCCTGAATTTGACCCAGAGTATGAAATGAGTGACAAAAATGACAACAGGGGTTTTAAGTTTCAATTTCTGAATCAATATAAAAAGGATGTTGACAGAATATTAAAGGAAGCCTTGTTGAATTCTCCGATAAATAAGATTTACTTTCTTACAGACTATCAATGTGGACTTAAAGGTCGAATTGAAAAGTTTCGATTCACAATTCAAGACTTTTGGACAAAGCATAACACGGAAGGATTGGTGTTTAATACTCTTTATGAGATTCAAAACTCGTAGAAGAAGGCTGCCCATAACAGTGTGTTTATAAAATTGTGGCGGGACGTTAAGCATTCGGCATCAAATCGCTATTTTGCTTTTGTGGTTGGTTGAAACGGACGTTTTTCAAATGCCACAACTTCATAAACACTTAAACGTTAGGCGATATTAAATTTTACCTTAAATGAGCGAGGAATTGCAAGAGGATTATATCAGACTTTTTATTGGTGACGTTACAAAGGAATATGAGTTTGAGGAATGGCAAACAGTTAAAGAGACGCAAAACGCCTCCGAAAAAATTAAATTTACAACAATAAGAAAGGGCATTTTCAGAAGCAAGGATAACATTGCAGGCATTTTTTGCAAGATCGCGGATTTAAACACATTAAGAGAACCGCTCCACCAAGCGCTAAAAAATAAGCATAAAGTTCAAAACATTTATCATGGAGAAAGTTATCTTTTATGCTTAACAGAACATAAGATTTATTCCTATGATATAGAGCAGTATAACACGATGACTTCAATTATAAAGTCTATAGATTTTGAATTACCTCTGAAGCAGAGAGAACTTTTCATCGGTCTTGACGACGAAGCTAAAGTAGACATTTGCATCATTGAAACTGAAATTGCGTTATTTGCTTTTGCAGGACTGAAAGGAACAGGTCAAGAAGAGGAAGAAAGGGTTATACTTAGCAACAAGTTGGAGCAATCCCAGCCATTTTTCAAGTTTAAAGCACCTATACATTTTGAATGGAATAATCTGATAGGCGATAAAGACAGACAATTTGAAAGGATTTGTGAACTTTTACTTCAAAAGGAGAAGAACGTTGTAAGAGTAATTCCAATCGGAAAAACACGTGCAGGAGACCGAGGAAGAGATTTTGAAGTAGTTGAGAAAGGAGAAGGATTTAATAATACAGAGGAGCAAAAGTGGCTTGTTCAATGTAAGTATTCTGAACATAGTATTGCTCCATCAACTATATCGGGCTGGACTGATAGAGTAATTGAACACAAGTATGCGGGTTATTGGCTAATGACAAATAATGATATTACACCCAGTCTATTTGACCAGTTAAAAGATGTAGAGAAGAATAAAGATTACAACATACAAGTTCGGTTTTGGCAGAGAAGTGACTTCCATATCAAACTTAACGTGTATTCAGAGCTTTTTACTAAAGGGGACATCTTCCAAATCACTTAACATCGCCTAACATTGTGTTTATAAAATTGTGGCTGAACGTTGGAGCATTCAACTATAAATCGCTATTTTGCTTTTGTGGTTAATTGAAACGGACGTTTTTCAATTGCCACAACTTCATAAACACTTTAACGTTGGCGGCAAGGCATAACGGACACCACGCAAACATTTAGAGTTACGACAAGTAAACTTATTGACGTAAACCAAAACGGCAAATGACAGAAATAATAATTGGCGGAATTGTTTTGTTTGTAATCTTTCTTATCAGACAAAACTACCTTGACAATAAGCGGCAAGAAGAACTTCGACAAAAAAGAATTCTTGATGAGCAAAAAAGAAAACAGGAAGAAGAACGAAATCGTAAAGCCGAGGCGGAGCGAAAAAGACTTGAAGAACTTAAATACGAAAATCCAACAGTTGTATTTGCAAGTATTGACGACAATGGTAAGCCGACAGCAATTCTAAAACGTTCTGACAACACATATATTTCTGTTGAAAGAGTTGCAGATAATTCAGAACCATATACCATTGGCGAAGCACTTCGACTTCCACGGGAGACAACTAAAAATTGGAGTTGGTATAATGAAACGGAGTATAAAAGACAACTTGCCTCAAAGCAAAAACAAGAAAATGATAGACAACAAAAATTAGAAATTCAGAAAAAGCAAGCCGACTTTCTTAAAAGTTTTGGAATTGACTATCTGTATCATATGACCCACAAAGACAATCTACAAAATATATTACAAAACGGGCTTCAATC
>Ga0210040_10008905_pt1 | contig 11776 bp, 9 predicted proteins | sample CryGeyCG12114_NA_FD_185462 | JGI IMG/M metagenome (GOLD analysis project Ga0210040, IMG submission 185462) | Groundwater microbial communities from aquifer - Crystal Geyser CG19_WC_8/21/14_NA (SPAdes) (version 2) | ecosystem: Environmental > Aquatic > Deep subsurface > Groundwater | place: USA... | reverse complement strand
TACTTCAGCAGAGCCCTACCGATTGGTAGGGCTTTTTTTGTGATTGATGGCGAGGCATCGAAGCCTCAATGCTTTATTATAGTTTGCTTTTCTTGGCGGCTATGTACAGATACTGAAGCTGTTTGGAAACTCGGAAAGGCTGTCATCCTAAGCTGGCCATACTGGCGATGGACTTTAGCGTGTGTCCTACCCCAAGGCCAGCAGTGGAATGGGAGGTAGCCTGCTTGCACAACTAGCTGCTACGGGGCGGTAGCTCCACCATACTCGCATAATCAGACAGGGTTTATTGAAAAAAAGGCAGCCCAACGACTACTTTTTGCGTACGAGGAATTCATGGCTTATTTTGCCATATCTGTTTCCTCTACCTGTACACCGAAATTTTTTTGCCTCTGCTATGGACAGTGAACTAGACCAACAACTCGAAAAGATTATGCCCGAAGACATTGCCCGCACCTTCGAAAGTGCGTACCACGTTTTCAAAGGCGACCAAGACCACATGGATGACCTGCTGAAGCACGGCAGCGTTTTGTTGAAAAAGACGGCCCAACGCCTCTCGCCTACCCAACTGGTATTGGGTATTGCTGCCATTGCGGGCGTAGCCATCTTCTTTATCAAGCGCGCGGAAGACAACTAACTTTTCCGTCTCCCTACTTACTATCCCCCGTGGCTTGCGCTGCGGGGGATTTTTGTTTTTAACAGGGGTCGCTTACTCTATTGTCCTAGTGAAAGCACCACAAGGTCTTTCACCGCCAGTCAGAAAAAGGATAGTGCTGCCAGCTTTCTAATTGAATATGAGATATTTATGATTTTTTGTTCAATTCAAATAAAAAATTATCTATTACCTATATAATAGTTCACCCATATTCTTTATAATTGCATGCAAATGAGATTTTTTTGCACACAGCTACTACCAATATAGGTGGTGGTAAACTATACCTCTTTTCTATGCGCACACTTATTACCCTCCTTACTGTATGCCTGTTTGCCTTTAGCGCTTCCACGCAGGCAGCTACAACAGCTAGTACATCAGTCAAAGAAGCGGGCATTCGGCCCAAATCGCACTTCCGGCGTCCAATGAAAGCGCTACGCCCTCTGTACAAGCGCAAGAAGGCCAACCACGGTCGGCCCCTTACGCAGTAGTTTTTAACCTACTTACCACTGCTAGGCAGCAGCTACCAACACTTCCGGGTCATTATGGGCGGGCGAATTCACGCGCGTGGTCACGGCGTACTCCTTCATACCGTCGGCGGGGTAGGGCAGCAATAATCCTTGATGGTCGGCGGCGCTAATGCCGTCGTTGAGCCAGGCTTGTTCGGCTTCTCGGCCGGGTAGCAACACGGGCATGCGCGTATGCAAGCTGGCCATCAGCTCGTTAGGACCGGTGGTGATAATGGTGAAGGTAGGCAGCACCTCCCCGGTCGTGCGGTCGAGCCACTCATCCCAGAGGCCGGCAAAGGCAAACGGCTGCTCATCGCGCAGTAAAATGCGGTGCGGCACTTTGCCACTGGGCGTTTGCTGCCATTCGTAGAAAGAATCGGCCAGCACCAGGCAGCGCTTGCGTTGCAACAGTTGGCGAAACGACGGCTTTTCGGCCAGCGTTTCGGCGCGGGCATTAATGGGCTTGGTGGCCTTTTTCAGTTCCTGCACCCAGCCTGGCACCAATCCCCACTGCATCAGCCGGATGTGGTGCGGATTGGTATTGGTAATAACCGGTAGCTGTTGCGAAGGCGCCGCGTTATAATTAGGCGTTGGGTCGGCGTGGAAGGTAGCATCGAAGCGCTTTTCCAGCGCCGGGCGGGGAGAAATGGTGGTGTAGCGGCCGCACATAGTAGTAGAGAGAAAATTAGATACTACTCCTTCTACGTAAAAGACGGGTTGAATGCTGCCAGAATAGGCTATTGACCCTATAAGCGCAGCAACCGGGGTAGGGACTCTTACTGCGCTGGTGGCCGTTTGTGAAACCACGGCTGCGCCTGCTCCAGTTGGCCGGCTAGCTTAAACAGCACATCCTCGGCCCCAAAACGCCCGATAAACTGCACGCCGATGGGCAAGTTGTCGGGCGTCCAATGCAGGGGCACCGACATGGCCGGCCGGCCAGTGAGGTTGGCAATCTGGGTGTAGGGCGTTTTGGCGAGGCTTTTCTCGGCTAGCTGCATGGCCAGGCCCGTGCGTTTCATCAACCGGCCCAGGCCCAACCGATTTACCAGGCCCAGTAGGCGCTGCTCGGCGGGCGACTGCCGTAGCTCGCCGATGCGCACGGGCGGCGCGGCTGCGGTTGGCGTCAGGAGCAGGTCGTAGGTGGCGTGAAACTCGTCGAGGGCGCGGGTGAGCGGGTACCAGGTACGATGCGCCGACACAAACTCGGCGGCGGAGTAGGTGCGACCCAGCAGGCCCAGCAACCACGTGGCGGGCTCCACGTCGTGGCGAGTAGCAGGGCGGCCCAGCACGTGGTGCATGGCCTCTATTTCGGCCCCTACCTCCCCAAAGTACAGCATCATATACGTACGCGCTACCAGCTTCCCATCGTAGGGTAGGGCTACTTCGACTACCTCGTGGCCCAGGCTTTCCAGCAAGTGCGCTGCCCCTTGCACGGCCGCTACGCACGCCGGATCAGTGGTGAGTCCCAGCGGGTGCGCCGTGCTGAAGCCGATGCGCAGGCGCTTAGGCGCCTGCTCGGCGGCGGCCCGGTAAGAGCCAGTTGGCGCCTCTATCCGAAACGGAGCCCCCGGGCCAGGGCCGCACACCGCATCCAGCACGGCGGCACTGTCGCGCACGCTGCGGCTGATAACGTGCTCTGCCGAAGCGCCCTGCCACACTTCGCCTTTCAGCGGCCCCACAGGGTTGCGGCCCCTACTCGGCTTCAGCCCAAACAACCCGCAATATGCCGCCGGAATCCGGATGGAACCGCCCCCGTCGCTGGCAGCGGCCACGGGCACCATGCCGGCCGCCACGGCAGCAGCGGCCCCGCCGCTAGAGCCGCCCGGCGTGCGGGTCAGGTCCCAGGGGTTGCGGGTAGGGCCGTGCAGCTGCGGCTCCGTCACGGCCATCAGGGCCAGCTCGGGCGTGTTGGTTTTACCAAAAATAGTGAAGCCCGCCCCCAGGTAGCGCCGCACCAGCTCCGAGTGTTGGGTGGGCACATAGTGCTGGTAGGCGCGGCTACCCGCCGTGAGGGGTGCCCCAGCGTAGGCGGCCGTAAGGTCCTTCAGCAGAAAAGGCACACCCGCAAATGGCCCGGTTGCAACTGAGGCCGCAGACCGCTGGCGGGCATCGTCGTACAGGGTGTGAATGACGGCGTTGAGTGCCGGGTTATATGCTTCGACGCGGGCAATGGCCGCTTCTAGTAGCTCGCCGGGCGTGCAGTGGCGCGTACGTAGCAACTCGGCCAGCGCCAGGGCATCGTGTTGCTCATAGTCGGGGAAGGGGAGCATACGGGCAGCTTAGGCAGTAGGGGGCGGCGATTGGGGGATGCGGACGAAGAACGTGGTGCCCACGTTCTCGGTACTCTCAAACCAGACAGTGCCGTGGTGCAGCTCTACAATGGTTTTGATAATCGACATGCCCAGGCCCGTGGCTTTTTCGCCGCGCAACCCTGGTCGCCGGGCCTTGGTAAAACGCTCGAACAAATGCTCCTGCAAATGGTCCGGGATGCCAATGCCCGTGTCGCGCACTGTCACGAGCACCTGGTTGTCGTCCTCTTGCATTAAGGTGAGGGTAATGGTACCGTTATCGGGCGTGAACTTTATGGCGTTCGATATCAGGTTGTTAAACACCTGTTGCAGCTTATTCTCGTCGATGAACGCGTACACGTCCGGCTCCGGCAGGAATTCAAACTGCAACTGTATCATTTGCTCCGAATATTGGTAATTATTCAGCAACAGTGCCAGCCGCTCGCTCATATTAACGCGCGTCAAATGCAGCTCTACGTTCACCGACTCCAGAAACTCATTGTTCACGAAATCCTGTAACATAGTTACCGCTTCACGGCAGGTCTGTTCCATCGTGCGCAGCATCCCAACGCTATACTCGTCTAAGCTGCCCTGCGGATTGCGGGCTAGCGTCTGGGCCAAGGTGTGCACAGCATGCAGTGGCCCAGCCAAATCGTGCGACAGAATTTCCAGAGTAGAATTCTTTTTCGCATTAAATTTCTCGGCGTTTTGCGAATATGCCTTTGGCCCGGTGATATCCGAAACGGAGCCTCCTATAATATCGTCGCCGGTAGGAGTCTGGCAGTGGGTCAATGAGGCGCAGTACCAGTGCACATCGTTTTCTTTCCCTACCAAGCGTAATTCAATGTCTTCCCGCAGCCGATCTAAGCGCAGCTTTTGCAGGCATTCCTCCGCATACTCCCGATCGTCGGGGTGAATGCGGTGCAGTAGGTTGGGAAGCTGCTGCTGAGCTACCGCGGGCTCAATCCCAAACGTCTGCTGCACAGTTCCATTCACGTAGTCGAACTGCTGCTGAGTCAGGTTATAAATGAAAAATACTTGCCGGCTTTGGTCGAGTAAAGAGGGTAAAGAAGATAGATCAGCTTGCATAGAAGGTAGGGACACTTACGGGCGATAAAGCGCAACAGTTTATTCCTATAATACTGTTATTTACAGATATTTCCAAGTTAATTTTTTCGCCGAGCGAAATAGGCCATCAACTACAAAAAGAGCTTGGAGAGAAGAAATAGAAACCTTACGGCCAGTTCTAGCTGACAAATTACTCATGAGTCAACTTAAACTTTTGAACCGGAGATCAGCCCTACTTCTTCTTGTCGTTTAATAGCTTCAGCAGCACGCCATTGGTCCACCCGAAGCCATCCTGCAACGGGTATTCGCCGCCGCCAGCCGCCACGTTGATCTTCTCCACGTTGTACTTCTCCAGCAGCTTGCCGGTTTGCTGAAACACCCGCACGTTCAGGGCAGTCCAGCGGTTGGCAACGGTGTCGGCGAGAGCGTGGTACTGGTAGCGGCGCAGCCCTACCACGGCTAAGTACTGCAACGGGGCCCAGGCATTGGGGGCGTCCCACTGCTGCCCGCTTTCATTGCCGGTGGTGAGTAGGCCGCCATCGCGTAAGAACTCGCTTTCCAGGCGGCGGGCAGACTTGCGCGCCTGGCCGCGGGTAGCCACGCCATACGCCAGCGGAAACATGCCGGCCAGGGTATGAATGCTGGCCCGCCGACGCTCGGGCAGATCATAATCGACGTACCAACCGGCTTGCCGGTCCCAGCAGTAGCGCCGAATGGCCTGGGTGCGGGTTTTCGCTTTCAAGTTGTACGCCGCTGCCTGCAAGATATTCCCGTCCTGCTGGTAGGCGCGGGCCAGGGTTTGCTCCAGCACCAGTATCAGGCAGTTCAAATCTACGGGCACCAGCTCGGTGGTGTGAATGGACGCCAGCGAACCGGCCGGCCCAAACCACCGGGTGCTGAAGTCCCAGCCGGAGGCCGCCGCGGCGCGCACGTTGCGGTAAAACTCGGGGGCCGCCTGCCGGCTCTGGCGGGCGGCCGTCACGTCCTCGACGTAGGATTCCTCGCGGGGCTGGTCGCTGCTGTCCCAGTAGCGGTTCAGCAGCTCGCCGCCGGGCATGCGCACCGCGCGCCGGGTGGCCGTAGCGGGCTGAAGCGAATCGGCCCCAGCCATCCAGTAGGCGTATTCTTTTTCGAGGGCTGGGCGGTAACGCGTCAGCACCGAGTCGCCCTGCACCTGGGCTAATAGCTGCACCATCTGAGCAAAGAAGGGCGGCTGCGAGCGGGTAAGGTAGTAGGTGCGGTTGCCGTTGGGGATGAAGCCGTAGCGGTTGAGCAGGTAGGCAAAGTTATCGACCATGTCGCGCAGCAGCTCGGTGCGGCCCGCCTCGCGCAGACCCAGCATGGTGAAGTAGGAATCCCAGTAATACACCTCCCGAAACCGCCCGCCAGGCACAATGTAGTCGTGGGGCAGCAGCACCAGCGAGGAGTAGGGCACCGCGGCCTTGGGCGAGCGGCGCAGCACCGTCCAGAGCGTGTCGAGGTGGTGGCGGATGCCGGCTTTGACGTTGCTGTGGTAGGCCGCCGTGGTATCGGTAGGGGCCAGGAAGTAGCGCTGCACAAACTGGCTCAGCGCAAAATCGGGCTGGTCTTTCTGCTGCTTGTAGGCGGCCAGTATCTCGGCAGGTGGAGCCTTGGGTAGGGCGTCTACAAAGGTTTTATTGTCGGGGTACACCCGGCCCAACTGCACGGCCTCAAACAGCCCCGGGTAGAGTTGCCGGGGGGTAGGCTGGGCATAAGCAGTCAGGCCAGCAAGAAGCAGGCAAAATAGGAGAAGCGAGTTTTTCATGGTGGGCAGATGGAGATGGGCGCAAAGCGAGCAGATTAATGGTACGCAAAAACTGGCCTTACTGCTGCCCTTATGTCCGCAAAGGACTTAGCCTATGAAACCAACCCTGCATTGTATGAACTTTATTTTAATCTTGTGTTAATTCTGTGTTAACTATGTTTGCACTTGGTCTGCCTGCCATTAGGCCCGCCCAGTGCTCCGCTGATGGGGCGCACTTATTCCCGCTCTGAGCAGCTTATTATTCCCCAGCTTTTTCTATATTTAAATACTGATTACTAGTATTTTAACCATAACCCCCTACCTCTGATTTAGCCTGTGAAAGAAGCACCTGTTTTCCTTCCTAACTCGCCCTCTACCCCGGTGGCACTCACTCAGCACGGCCGACTAGTGCAAGCCGTACCCGACCGTATTCTGGCCTATTTGCTGGGAGCCTTTGCGGTGCTGGTCGTGGCACAGCTGATCATTGCGGTAGAATTTGTGCTTGGAATGCGGCCACCTACCTTCCTGTTCACCAAGTTCTACTTTGACCGGGAAGCCAATTTCCCCTCGTTCTTTTCTTCCTTCCTTTTATTTTTCGCGGCTATTCTGGTGGCTGTTATTGCCGCGCTGAAACAAGAGGACCGAGATACGTACCGAGTGCATTGGCGAGTGCTAAGCATCCTGTTTTTTATCTTGGCCATCGACGAAACCGTGGGCTTGCATGAAACCCTGATTGAGCCCTTGCGCGGTATGTTTCACCTGACGGGCTACCTGCGCTTTTCCTGGGTGCTGGCCGGGGGCGCGTTCCTGGTGGTGTTTGTGGTGGCCTACACTCGCTTTCTATTCCACCTGACGCCGCGCATGCGCGTGCGCTTTCTGGTAGGGGGTATTGTGTACGTGCTGGGGGCCGTGGTGCTTGAGGCCATCGGCGGCGCCCATTTCACGGACGGTAACCCCGACCCAACCACCGACAACCAGACGCCTATTTACCTGGTCCTCATGACCCTGGAAGAAACCCTGGAAATGGCCGGCATCCTGTTCTTCATCGCCACATTGTTTGCCTACTTAAAAACCTATGCCCATCGGTTGGTTATCACGGTAGGCAGGTAGGGCTACTGGCGTAGATGTACAGTCCCTACAATATGTCGCAGTGTTTGATCGGCTGCACCTACAGGGCAGGTATGTTTACTTAACGCTAGTCCATAACTACGTGGTTTCTTCTCTATTATTGACTGTGGTGGATAGCTGGCGGGTGCCGGGCTTGGGCACCATTGTGCGCGGTACCGCTGCCGGGGAGCTGCGCAGCTTTGATCTGCATACTGCCCTACCCGTGTTGGTCGAGTTTGCCGATGGACGACAGCAGGCCGTGGCGGCCACCGTGGAGGAAATGGAGCACGACGGTAGCACTTGGCGAGGGCTATTGCTGGAATTCCTCAACCCTACTCCCCTCCCGCCTGGCACCCGCATACTATCGACAGAATCGATACCGCTGTCCGATAATTCAAGGGCGTATTCAGAACTAATTTGAATGCTTACTTGTTTATAACAGTTAATTTTAAGGCCTTAAACCCACTACTAACTATGGCAGAAGCAACCAACAATGACCACGTTGGCACCAATGGTACCGGTACCGCCGTCAACGGGGTAGGCTCGTCGCACGACCAGCGCACGGCTACCGGCGAAAACGCCCAGACCCTAACTACCCGCCAGGGCCATCCAGTTTCTAATAACCAGAACCTGCGCACCGTGGGCAACCGCGGCCCAGCTACGCTGGAGAACTACCAGTTCATCGAAAAAATCAGTCACTTCGACCGCGAGCGGGTTCCCGAGCGCGTGGTGCACGCCCGCGGCGCTGGCGCCCACGGCACGTTTGAAGCTTACGGCAAGGTAGGCGACGAGGCTATTGAGAAATACACTCGCGCCAAGCTGTTTAACACCAAAGGCAAGGAAACGCCCGTGTTCGTGCGCTTCTCCACGGTAGGCCACGGCGGCCACTCGCCCGAAACCCTGCGCGACCCGCGCGGCTTCGCGGTGAAGTTCTACACCGAAGACGGCAACTGGGACCTGGTAGGCAACAACCTGAAGGTGTTCTTCATCCGCGACGCGATGAAATTCCCAGACCTGATTCACTCGCAGAAGCCCGACCCGGTGCACAACCGCCAGACCGGCGAGCGGATTTTTGACTTCATCTGCAACACGCCCGAGGCCATGCACATGGTATCGTTCCTGTTTTCGCCCTGGGGCATTCCGGCTAACTACCGCCAGATGCAGGGCTCGGGTGTGAACACCTATAAGTGGGTGAACAAGGATGGCGAGGCTGTGCTGGTGAAGTATCACTGGGAGCCGCAGCAGGGCGTGAAAAACCTGACCGCCAGCGAAGCGGAGAAGATTCAGGCCAAAAACTTCAACCACGCTACCCAGGACCTGTACGAGAACATCAAGAAGGGCAATTTCCCCAAGTGGGAGCTGAGCGTGCAGATCATGTCGGACGATGAGCATCCGGAGCTGGACTTCGACCCGCTTGACGACACTAAAATCTGGCCCGAAGACCAGTTTCCGCACCTGCCCGTGGGCATGATGACGCTGAACAAAAACCCGGAGAACTACTTCGCCGAGGTAGAGCAGGCGGCGTTTGGTACCGGCGTACTGGTAGATGGCCTCGATTTCTCGGACGACAAGATGCTGCAGGGCCGCACCTTCTCCTACTCCGATACGCAGCGCTACCGCGTGGGCGCCAACTACTTGCAGCTACCCATCAATGCGCCTAAGAAGCACGTGGCTACCAACCAGCGCGATGGCCAAATGGCGTATAACGTGGACACGGTACCTGGCCAGAACAACCACGTGAACTACGAGCCGTCGTCGTTGAATGGCTTGACAGAGTCGCCCCGCTCGGCCCCCGACCACATGCCCCAATACACGGGCCGCTTGGTTCGCCAGACCATCGACCGCGAAAACAACTTCAAGCAAGCCGGTGAGCGGTATCGCACGCACGAAGACTGGGAGCGCGACGACCTGATCAACAACATGTCGGGTGCGCTGGCTGATGCCGCCGAGGTGATTCAGAACAAGATGATTGAGCTGTGCACCAACTGCGACCCAGAATGGGGTCAGCGCCTGCGCGACGGCATTGCCGAGAAGAAGAGCATGATGATGAAGGAGGAAGAAGCCGTGCAGCAAGCTGAAGAGTTGGCCCACGACGCGAAGCCGTACTAATTATCGATAGTTTAGCTGAAAAAGGGCGCTGACAGTAGTCAGCGCCCTTTTTTGTTCGTGGCTGCTACCTACGTGGCCTAAGCCTTCGCCCGCCAGTCGCACCATTCGTTGAGGTATCTGTTTCCTACCTCCGCAACAAGTTGTTTTGCGGGCTAAAGGCCAAGCCAAGCAAGCTGCTCTGTCCCAATTATTATTTTATCTTTTCACAACGGAATGTTAGCAAACTGTTAACTTGCCAATCCCTACTTTTGACTTATCCGCCCCCGAGGGGGCGGTTTTTTGTTTTATCTATTTCTCTTTTGGCGCCATTGAGCGCCGGACCGCCTAGCCGGCGTCCTATTTTTCATTCAGGCTATGTCAAAAATTACCAAAAACAGTAAAACCAAGATTGCCGAAGGTGCCCTGAATGCGGGCAGCGGCAAAACGATTGTACGGCCCGACGCCAACGACAACAAGGCTAAGACCATCAGTGATATTCGGGAGCAAACCCACGGCCAGCGCACGGTGCAGGTCGACGACGAGCAGCGCATCCGGCAGGCGTTCGTAGATAAGGACTGGAACGAAATCAAGATTGCCGACTCCTGGCAGATCTTCAAGGTGATGGCCGAGTTTGTGGAAGGCTTCGAGAAGATGAGCAAGATTGGACCCTGCGTGTCCATTTTTGGCTCGGCCCGCACCAAGCCCGATAACCCTTACTACCAGATGGCCGAGGAAATTGCGGCTAAGCTGGTGCGCCATGGCTACGGCGTTATCACGGGCGGCGGCCCCGGCATCATGGAGGCCGGCAACAAGGGCGCCCGCTCCGAAGGCGGTAAGTCGGTAGGCCTGAACATTGAGCTACCCTTTGAACAGTTCAACAACATCTACATCGACCCCGATAAGATTATCAACTTTGACTACTTCTTCGTGCGCAAGGTGATGTTTGTGAAGTACTCGCAGGGCTTCATTGGTATGCCCGGTGGTTTCGGTACCCTCGACGAGCTGTTTGAGGCCATCACGCTGATTCAAACCAAGAAAATCGGTCGGTTCCCCATCGTGCTGGTAGGCACCCGCTACTGGCAGGGGCTTTTCAACTGGATTGACAGCGTGATGCTGCAAGACGAGAAGAATATTTCTCCCGAAGATTTACAATTAGTCCAAATTGTGGATGACGCGGAGTCTGCTGTCAAGATTATAGACGAATTCTACTCGAAATACCTTTTGTCTCCTAATTTCTAGTATTTTTTATCTTTTTTGGGAAAGCTGATCAGATAAAATGAGTCTGATCAGCTTTTTTTACGTCTTGCAATTCTATTTATAGACATATTTTCAGGGTGTCAGTATTCATTTTGCGCAGGGCTGTTGTTCTCACCCTTTTTATTGTCCCATCATCCTACTCCTACTGGTGCCTTCGCGCGCAACCTTGTAAGCAGGAAGCGTAACTTGCATGCAAGCGGCGGCGCCTACTCCGTGGCCGCCTAGCCGTTTGTTACCTAACGATACGCACTTTGATTACATTATTGCCGGTGGCGGTGCCGCGGGGCTGAGCCTGGCTTATGCTCTTACGCAGGAGCCGCGCTTGCGTGCTAAGCGCATTTTAGTAGTAGAGCCCGAAGCCAAGGACCAGAATGACCGCACATGGTCGTTTTGGTCCCTGGCTTCGGGCTCTACGCTGTTTGATGAAGTGGTAGCGCACCGCTGGCAGCAACTAGCCTTCCGCAGCCCCACGCTGGAGCGCGTATTCACGCTGGGCGAGTACCAGTACCAAATGATCCGGGGGCTCGACTTCTACCGCTTTGTGCGGGCGGCGCTGGCCCAGGCACCACAAGTAACGCAGGTGCAGGCGACCGTAACGGCGCTGCACGACACGCCCACGGGTGTGCAAGTAACGACCACGGCCGGCGAGTACACGGCCCAGTTTGCGTTCGACAGCCGTCCGCCCAACATTCAACAGCGGCCACAGAAGCACCGCTACCTACTCCAGCACTTTGTGGGGTGGGAAGTGGAAACCGATACGGATACCTTCGATCCTGCGACCGTGGAGTTCATGGATTTTCGGGGCGCGCAGCAGCAGGAAGCCCGCTTTGTATATGTGCTGCCCTTCAGCAAGCGCCGGGCGCTGGTTGAATACACGCTGTTTTCGGCCGAGCGCCTACCCCTGGAAGAATACGAAGCAGCCTTGCGCACCTACCTGCACGATACGCTTGGGGTCACGAACTACCGCGTAGCATCCACCGAAGTAGGGGCTATTCCGATGACCGACCACCCGCTGCCGGCACGGGCGGGGCGTCATATTGTTAAC
>Ga0210040_10008904_pt1 | contig 11776 bp, 4 predicted proteins | sample CryGeyCG12114_NA_FD_185462 | JGI IMG/M metagenome (GOLD analysis project Ga0210040, IMG submission 185462) | Groundwater microbial communities from aquifer - Crystal Geyser CG19_WC_8/21/14_NA (SPAdes) (version 2) | ecosystem: Environmental > Aquatic > Deep subsurface > Groundwater | place: USA... | reverse complement strand
ATTCATATATCCGTAAATGTCCATGCATGGAACGGTAAGAAAACGTTTGTAGGGCACGCAACGCAACACTTTGGGAGCATTTCATTGCCGCAGCCACTGCCAGTCACAAGATCTGTTTTGGATACGCAATGGGCTCCACATTTCCCTTAGTCTGCTGAACGAAAGGAACGGGAAAGTCATTCTATTAGAGTCATGCGGACCAGGACGAAAGGTAATCGTTGTTCGTCGTGAATTTTCTCCGTTACTACTGACGTGACAGGCACGGGAAAATGGGAAGTGCTTGCGTTGCTAACTAACCTAAACATGGGAGAAACTTGGGACTAGTCCTTATACTTTGAACCAACAACACCATGTAATTTGGGGTTCTAGTTTAACAGTCTTTTATTCGCATCTGCTACTGACAGAATAGATAGGAAAAATGAAGCGCGCAAAACTGACTGACTGATGTAAATTCCGGAAATATTGCATACTCTGCAAAAATATAGGAGGCTCAGCTTATACAGTCAATATATGATAGTCATAAGATCAATGATCAATCAATCTATTCAAGCAATGCGGATAAAGTCAAAGATTATCTTCTCATGTAAGATCCCCAACAGCGGCAAAATTTATTGCGGATAAAATGTAACCTATATTTGATTGCCGCTGGAAGACGCATTCAATAAGGCATGAATAATTCTCCAGTTGAGAGCAAATTACAAACCAACTAAACTTTTATACTCCATACAGCGTTCTATATATCAAAGGTTAAAGTTACAAAGTTAGTAAGTTACTACTGGACTATTACGAAACTTGGTGAAAGATTGGCTTTTGCCAAAATGCCAACAGAGCAAGTTAGTTCGTAACATTGTATAGCTATTCTGGGTTGCACAATGTAGTAGTTCCATTATAATTACTTTCTTACATTCCTAGTTTTGACAGGCACAGAAATAATTGCTTTTGTTTTTATCGATTAGACTTGCTCACTTCAGTCACTTTATTAATTCCCAACCCGCGCATCCATATGCAAAATACTGTACTGGAAACAATGTAACTCTGACGTTAATTAATTCACATATGAATTTCCAATAGTAAATACACTCTTCTCCAGCAATACTGTTTTTATCAATGTACATGAAAACATTGTGCAAGTAAAGCGTCCACGTAAAAAATACACAAAATCCATGTCTAGTAGTTATAGCTTGTAGTAAAAAGCTATGTGGTGTGGAGTGTATGTGAGTAAACTGTGAGCGCACACATGCATTAGGATTTAAGGATGGACCCAAATGAGATTCAGTACGTAATAACATAGTCGCACACACATACATGCTATGGTGAGTAGTTGGTGCACTTGGAGATAGGAAAAAGGAAGGAGCCAAAAAGTACCTCAAATGTTAAACTAATCTGACAGGTCTAGGAGAGCGCAGAGCAGTAGTTGTGTGACGTTCATTGGGAGAAGGTGGTACGAGTTAGAAGTGTTTGTTGTTCCATATTTGGACTCGTTGCTATCATATTTTTGGGTGAAAAAGTGGCATAAAACAAGGAAAATATTCATCAATCGTCTCTTGAATTGTACGTGTTCAGCATAAGACACGAGAAGGTAATTATTTGGCAATCATCATTCGTCGCAAACAATCCGTTCGTTATTGATTTTTGATACTTCCTTGACGTTTCTCCAAAAGTAGTTCACCCACAGTTGACTGTATTCGCGCAGTTTCCAATATCTTCCATTGTTTCTTCGCCATCGCGTACCAGTCAATCAACTAACAAACTGATTATCCCAGCTTCGAAAACGCTGGTGTGCATACATTATTGTTTTGACATTTGGGAAACTAACTTCCTAAAAGTTTAACATTGCTGTTGTTTGCTTCTCAAATGATTATTCTGCAAAGGACGTCAAAGTGAACCTAAAGTGTGGAGTTGATTGAAAACGACAAGACTTGAGAGATGCTTTCATCAGTATCATCAGTACTAAACTTGAATCCTTTGTCCTGGACCATCGTGATTAAAAAAAGAACTGCCTGTTCTTTCAATTGCGTAATAACCTTTTGTTCCACCTTGTGAGGAATACTGGAGGGAATTAAAGTTCCTGGACAATCTAGCTAACTGACAGAGGGTCTACAAAAAGATCCTTCCAATCAAAACTAATTAACTAACTATTATTATTGTTGGATCTGAATATAAAGTCTCTGGAAAAGCAACACAATGAGTAAGTTTTTCTCTGCCTTGTTGATAGTTTTTCAAAAGTAGGTTAAGCGCCTAGCAGTGTGTAGTACGAATTCTCTGGAGAAGCTCTCTTGCTCCTTCTAGTGTATGTAACTTGCTCCACACTACCATATGAATGTAAGTATCGATTTTTCAGACTCCATTGCCTATAAAACGCGTGCAGATGCAGGATCATACGTTTCATAAATATATAGGTGTGCTGTGCTTGATACGCTACTGTTATTGTTATTATCATCATCATCATCATCATAATGTTATTAAGTTGCCCCCGTTTGTAGTTAACTAGTTTCAAAATGATGACATGATGATGATAGAAAAATGGTCACTCAAGTCTTGTGACAATTATTCTGTCCGTCCTCTACATTTCAATGGTGGTACGCTTGACGATAAACTCTTCTCTTTTTGCAGAAAATCATACCACACCACCAAAAGAATTCACTAACTCAAACTATGTATATATTGACATTGACAGTTTGTCATGTCATAAAATGTCATGGGTTTCTATTACTAGTAGTCAACACACAGACTGGCTACACTACAGCCATCAGATAAAAATGTCATGCGCATTCACAGCTAGGTCATATAAAGATGTGACGTAACCAACAACATTGTTTGACATTAGAATGAATTGATTGCTTTGGATTTTGGCGTGCGATCATGAGTCCTATAACTACTATTCTACCCCTTTTTTTCCACATCCGAGCTCTAACTAAAACCAAGCAGCAACTCATTTTTTCTCAAATCAGCACTCTGTGCGAAATTACTTGAACAAACTCCATGCTCGTTTTGGAGCTAGCTTGGATGTAGTGGCGGCTAGCAGTGGGTTACGTCTTGAACGCATAATCATGAAATGTAGTAACTGACTATCTATAGGTATAGGGAACGTGTTTAAGCAAAACTTATATAGATCGTCTGTGTCTGCAATCTGCAGCAGTCCTTTCACAAGAGAAAGGCCATGGCCTAGATTTTGAGAAACCACTCTGCCAATGCGCTCGCTCTGTCTATGTGTACGTTTCGAATGTACGTAACTAACGTATTCTGACTGTGTAAAGTGCAAGTTGTGTGTGTGTGGTAAACTGTAGGTAGGTATAGGGAAGGAAAAAGTAGTTTTGTCTTGATGTGTGACTATAGGCTTCGCAAAAGGAGCTAAAAGTTCCAAAAACTTGCTTGCGTGTAGAGGTCTACGGGTATGGTTTTTGTACACAGTGAGTGATCTGGGAGCATTGTTGTTGGGTTGGGCTCTTTTCAGGGTCTATCTTTCATTCCATGCTCATGCTCAAACCCCGAGTTTATTATTATGAACGATTTGAAGCTTTTCTTCGTCCAAGGTTTGCCATTTTGTTATTATTAGAGTCCTCGGGATCGGGATTCCAATCCATTTTCTGTGAGCACTGATTAAATGGAACGCTTTAGTTATGCTTTTGGAGCCAACGTTGTTGCATATGTTAAGTTAGCGTGTTAGTGAGCCAGGGAGAATTCTTTAAATCTTTGAAATTCTTGTCAGCTTTTAGATACATGATGTACATGATGATAAGTAAAAATAAATGAATGACGTTTTTCGCGTGACTACAGATTAGGTTTTATGAAATTGAAAGATACACCTTGAGATAATAATTGTTGTGTTAGAATTGCCATGTCTGTCTGTCTACAAATAGTTTTCCTAGCTGTAAGTAACTAAATGAAATTGAAATCGCATTGGTCAATTTGCAAGCATCAATAATAGAGAATTGACTTAACGTGTCCGCGTTCAACCACGAGCGAGCAGGATAGTATTTTGCATGTTGTAAAGTATTCGATTTGTTAGTTAGTTTGTTAGTTAGTAACTGACCCGAACTAACTATCTGCATAACCAATAACTTTGCTTGAATCACATGCCTGTAGACTGTGTTTACTCAAATTGACATGGATGGGATGACAAGGATTGTACAAGATGGCCCAAGAATAGTTGATAAGTGCTTCAGGAGTGGAGTGACGACAGTAATTTTGGATCCCAAATTTTAGAACATCCTTGTAGTCAAGTCTTGCTGGGATCTTCTCAAAGAAAATGTGGACAGCCGCAGTAGTAAACGAGTGTAAGGTTGTATACCAGTTATGACTAGTCATGTGCTCTATGCGTATGTATATAGGAAGCTGTCATGATGCTATTATACGTTTCCTTGTGGGCTGATTAACATCATTTCACATGGTATAAATATAAGTGTTGCAGGAAGGCATCTTCAAGTTAAACATGTGTCCTTATCTCTAGTAGTAAATTTTATCATTAGTGTACCTCAAGTCAGATGGTTGCTAGCTTGAAGTTATAGTGTTGTGTGCATACGGATTTGTCGCTTAGCTTCTCCTTTTTTCGCCATACAAAGTTTCTCTGCTCTATAGCTAACTAACTAACTATGGTTTCATTTGCAACTTGAGTATGAGTGAATGCAGTGGTGGTATGTGTGTGAGTGTGTGCAGAAAAACGTGATTTCTTCTCCAGCATGGCATAATATTGCTATTGCTGTGTAGAGACACTGAAGGCTGCGCCAAATTGTTCCCACTTTGACTTTATATAAGATTAGAGCTAGCCAACTAATAAATAACTCACGCAGGGCTATACCGTAGGAATAAAAGCAAGCATTTGATTTCAGTAGCCAAATTTCAAGAAATTACTTGAAATTGTAAGAATAAAAGCAAGTAAAAATCAAATGCTTGAACGAAAGCATTTACGTCGTTTGCTAGCATTTGCTTTAAAAATTGTCTTGTATTTGTCTGAAATGGGCTGGATAAATTCTATGTAGCAAGCAGCTTATAGCATCTGCTAGAAATTAATCAAGCTGCAAACTAGTAGCTAAACATTTTTACTTGTTCAGTAATTGCCCACAAAGTTTTTCAACTTTATGGAGTGAAAAATGGAAAAATAAGTTAGATTAGAATCCTACAAACCGTTTAGTGCAATCATTGTTCATGCTAAGAAAAATTGAAGTGATATCAGAATCATCAAAGCTTACCTAAAAATTGTGAATTTTTGCTCAATCGGAATCAACAAATGAAAGTTTGGTAGCATTTGCGTTCACATAGTTATAATTTCTTTATTACCTAGCAAAAGTTTTTGCTTGACATCGTTTACTTTTAAGTAAATGCTTGTTATTATTCCTACGGCCCAATGAGTCGTGTGTAGTTTGTTGTATCGTTTCATATAGTATAGTTACTTAGTTAGTTGAGATATGCATTTTTGTGGGCTCCAGTTTTACAGGCAAGCTTATAACTTGTTATGTATGAGATTCACCCAGAATAACATTATGTATTCATGAAATTTGTGTGTGCAAGACAACTAGTTGTGGAGTTAGGTACATTACGTCGTCCATAGGTGATAAAGGGAGCTAATACTCAAGTGAGTTAAGTTAAGCAAATTTTAAATGTGTGTTAGTAGTGTGTTATTGTGTGTGGGTATCCAGAGTTGAGATGAGAAAACGTCATGCATGCATAGTTTAGCGTACAAGGTAGATCTTTTTCATTGATAGAGACTGGATTTGTTTTTATTATTTCTCAAATGACCCTGACTGTCTACCATGATTTGCTTGCGTCTCTTCCTTGTTGGCCTTAAAAGTTTCAGCATTGCACTTACTCATGGACTTATAATGTTTTTGGGTATAAAAAATTATATGCTCTCTTCATTCTCCCTCGTGCTCCTCTATTGTATAACAACCATGAAAGGAGAAAACTATGTATAGATTATATACATGAATAGGTATGTATTGTGTACATATATAGTTAGTAGGTTTGAGAATCTCTTTTTTCTTACATGAATATGAATTTGAGGATAGTTTAGTTAGCGAGTTTCTTTGTTCCTTTTGCAATTTCTCGCTTATACGTGCATGCAGGAGATATAAATATTCTTTGTTACGTTTTGCCTAACAAACGAAACGTCATTTTGCATACTACAATTATGAGCTGCTGAGACCAACCAAATGAAATGTACTCATCCCTGAAGCGAATACGTTTTTCTTGTCCATGCTTATGATTGTGCCTCATTTTTTATTGTTGTTGGCTGGTGGCAGTTCTAGTGTTCCTTTTAATCAATTGAGGCAGTCAGTCCCACTGTTGCTGAAACTATATTGACTACCAACCAAATCTTTTGTGCTAGTTGGTAACAGTGATTTTTGGAGCAGCTAGTTGTATAATAACATGAACCCTATGGGTTTTATTATTGTCTGTCTACGCACACTGACACTCATAAATACGCTTGTTTCTAGCCTGTGTGTCAGTTGGACTTGTCAAGGCGAATTTCAAGGACTAAAGTTATAATGCTAGCTGCATTTTATGTGGCTATGTTTCCTTAGCTAGTTACTAACTGTCTGTATACCACAATGTGTGCTATGTGTTTCCCTGCGATTTCTATGTACATTAGCATTAGTTGGAGAATACCATTGTAAATAATATCAAACTAATGCATTGCTTACACATTATAGTTAGCTTCTGACAAACAGAGCTACGTCTTAATTTTTTGCTGATCCGTCTGCAATAAATCTGTGGAGGGAATATGCTCATTTTTTTCTACCAAATAAATAGTGACAATAGTTAGTATAATAGGATGCAAAAGTGGATGGCATTGACAGACGTTTAGCTCTATGTGAGAGATGAATTCATATTGTAATGAAAATTAAAGGAAATGTCATGCAATATTTTGAATGCAGGCAGATGTATATAGACACATAACATAGTACCTATAAGTTAGTTGCATGTGTTGTCATGTGCCTATGTATTTTAGGTGACAGGTTTTGATTTGACAGCTTTGGTTGTTGGAGGTATAGAATATGAAATCGATAAAAGCTAGTGAGTGTCGCTACTGAACATAATGCAGTTGTAATGATTCACCGTTTCTAACTAACAAACTCGGACTTTTAAAACTAGAATACGATGAGAAATTGAACTACACGCTAGAGCATTAGTGCTTGAGAATATCCTTTCCAGCAACATAATGCAGCTGCTGCCGTTTTTCTTTGTTGTCTGCCTGCATATAGGAAACTCTCTTTGGCTTATAACAAAGGGTTATATCTACTAATACGTTACGAGCGATGAATGTCTTGAAACAGGGATAGATATTTACACAATGAACGCACATTACTATCCTACGGCATTGGCCTAAAACCTCTAAAAGCGAGTGCACATAAGAAGAAGTAAGTAAGTGTCTATTGGGAAAGAAGGAATGAAATAAATAATAATGATGGAGTCTTTTTGAAAAAGATGTGGAGGTTGTGAGTACAAACTAATGGAAGCAACTGTAGTGGTTCACAACAACACATTTTTTTTCCTACATGAGAAGATCATCCATACCATACACAAATATACACATTGGATACAGACGTTTCCTTTCATGCACTCGAGCCAATTTGCAATTTTTGCATATCATCAAGTCATACTCACGGTGTGTTACGTAAGAAGAGGAATGTGGGAGCCAGCAGAGTTAGAAAAAACAGGGAATCTTTGTAAGTTGATATAGATAGATGTTGTAACTAACTATCTATCTATAGTAGTAGTGTAAAATTTGGAGACATAGTTTTCACTGACTCACTCAGTAGCTGAGTCGGGAGTAAAAATAGAATGAAACGCAAGTGAATTCTGTATGGCTGGTAATACGTTTGTTCTTTATTTTCTGAGGGAGCGTTCATTGTCCCTTATATGCTGCGCAAGTAAGTTTTGAGATTGTAAGTTCAACTTGCATTGCTCTAATACACTTTCAAAGGTTACATTAGTAGTATTGAGCAGTTGTAAAGTGATATTGATACGGCTCCATGGGATCAGCAGCTATATTGAGTTTGTTATCGTTCACTTGTGTGAGTGTGAACCGAAAATTGTAGTTAGTTAGTTGGTGTGGGTCTTTTTGTCGCTATCTTTGGGACAATGATGAATCCAGTCAAAGTTGGTTAGTTATAATGAGGAGATGATTTTGAACTTTTAACCTGTAGGGGGGTAAATTGTGTCCAGAAGTATTTGAAATGGTCTGTAGTGTTATTTGCAAGCTATTAATGACATGAGTAGCTTTGGGTTGTTAAGTTTAAGGTTAGATAAAACTTGAGACACAACAGAACATAGCGTAGACATTATATGAATGAAACTTTGTTACGTTGACTGATGATAATAATTTGGGATGGGATACATGGTCTGGTTGGTTAGTTGGTTATCCCTCCAAAAAAATAAAAATTACGTGGGTTTGACAGTCGATACTGTATTTATCATTTTTCAAACCATGGTCTTGTGAGCTTATCATTATTATCTGTGCGTTTGAATTAATCTTGCTGTGCAAATATTATGTGTCTGGCAAAGACCAAGGACTGTACTGTATGATGATATTATTGCGTGTAAATAGTTGGTTCACCTGTACACATAATGATTCTGCTATATTAGTGTTGTGGTAGTTTGTGATATCCATTCATAATATGTTGTTTGTTGGCAGTACATTGTTACAAAGTGAATGCTGATATGAGTACAAGGTAAAAAACGTCAGTAAATGATATTAATTTCGTTGCCGCTATTAGTTTTAGTTACTTACAAGGATTAATTTGTATATACTAATGCCTTTGTTACACTTGAAAGTGTATTTGCCTGCTATCTGTGAAACATGTGGAGTAATGAATTCACATGAGAGAAACGTTTTTTGTGTGTGTGTGTTTGTCTGTGTTTTTGTCACTGACTCAGAGTTGATATTTTTGTGTTGTTTATCTACATTACTTGAAGACTGTAGGAGGGATTATATGTGTTATATTGGGTATGGGGAAATCGGTTGCACGATTTGGGAACCCATCTGCCGAATCTCATGAATATGGTAGTTTAGTTGTGTTGTGGTGAACACGTTTGCGTAAGAAAATGTAGCCAGCGACATAAATACTAGTACGGATAGCTATAGGTAGTAGGAGTTAGTTGAGACTTGCATTCTTAAATTGTCCTTATAAATGTGTCGTTAACTGAGACGCTCTGTGGAGAGATTTAAAGATGGTGCATAGACGTAACGTAATAGTACACCAGAGAAAAAAGTATCGGGTTGGTGGGATTCTCTCTTAGTTGTGTAGCGAACTAATAGTGTGTGTTATGTGAGCTCATATTATAAGAAATTAAGGCAGTCAATGAGGTACTAACTAGTGAGTTTGTGAGTTGTTTGAAATTGTATATTTATGCTATGGAGTGAAAAGAAGGATGATGGGAACCTTTTTGTTCTTAAATGGAGAGCAAAGTTTGTGCTCTAATTTGGAGAATATCATTGTAATGATTATTTTTAGGATTGTAGGCATGCATGGACTTTATTGAAAGCAAATGGTTTGAGAAAATTAGGTTTAGTTTTAATTACATGGGGGTGGTAAGGTGACTTGGATGGGTGAGTAAGTTAGGACTTTAATTTCTGTGTTTGAGAAATATTGTGATGCATAGAAACACGCCATAAAATTTTTGGGACTAATGTTAAAATTCACGATTCCATTTAGCGAAATTTGTCATTATATTTTGCATGTGTATACAAATAATTATTTAGTTGATTTTCGATCAAAAAGCAATTCTCACAAAAAAATTTTTGCAGTGGGAAAAAAGTGCGTATCTCAAGTAAAGTGTATTGTTTATGTAAACGTAATTAACCTCCAATGCAAGCAAATAAAATGGAATAGATGGATCAATATTAATTGCATTGGCAATAGTTAACCATCACTGTTTATGCTAAAATTCCATCGTCTCCAATATGTTCCTCCTGTGGCTTTGGCCTCAATTCAATTTTCCATGTTCTCACACATATGATACATATAAATTGAATATTATTCTCTTTTTTGCTACCTCATTTGTTCATATTACACATGGATTGTAATTTGGTGTCTTTGTTCACGCTGTGCCTACAGTATGTCTGTCTGGCTTTTGTCTATGCTAGTTAGTTAGCAATGAGTATATTATTGTGTGTATTCCTGCGTAAACATCCTTTATGGTCTCAGCTCAAAAGTTATTGTGCCAATAAAACCATGATGATGATGGTTGTTGAAAACTGTGCATTAGAATGCAAAGGAATGATTTTGTAATGTAAGACCGTATAGTTATTTAGTTGCTGTGTTTTTTAACTCTAAGGGAAGACCACTGTACAATTTGAGCTACTGCTGGGTAAATTAATGTAAGTAGGCTGCATGAATTATTGAGTAGACTGAACAGAAAGGGATGCAAATTTTATTTACCAAGTTTGCACGTTCTTCAAATAATAAAATTAGATTCTTTTGGATACTTTCGATCATGGTTCTTTGGTACACTACTACTGTTTATGGTTGGTTGGTACTTACATAAAATGTGCCTTTGAAATCCGAGCTTGACGCTTTTTGACAAATACTAGATTATCAGATGGGTACACATTAGGTAGTCAGTCAGTTAGTATTTGACTGTTACATAGCATGAGAAAAGAGCGAGGAGAGAGAGTTTTGTGTAAAATAATTAAATAATGTATTTGTGTCTGTGTGCTAACTATAAAAGCATAGAAGGTTGTTATTATGGAAAAGAGAGACGCGACATTTTTGTCTGCTCTTTGTTTCGTACCTTTGTGTTGGCACTTTTACTGTAGCTTGAGTTTGTCATGTAAACAGCGAAATGTGAACTGCTACTTGACGATTACAAGAAGTCATGTTTCATGTGGTAATGTGGATTGATATTGATTCTCAAGATAATCGAATTACAAAGGTTATGGTTGGGGCAGCATAGCTGCAGTTTTAGAATGTTCATCGCTGGGATTGTAAAATTTTCCATTTGGTGTCATTTTGCCAAAAAATTGGGCATGTGATTAATTATTTCAAAGTCGAGTAGATTCTTGCATGCCGTTTGGTGCTGTACTGTATACCATTAACTAGTTCAATCTGGTTTTAGGATTTACTTACTTATGCTTGTGATAAGTGAAGGTAGTCGATGAAATATGAAAAGCAGAGCATTTGGAAACAATGATGAATAAAGATGGGTTTTTTGTAATAACAATGGACTTTTTAATTTCATTCTTTGTGCATTCACGAGTTGGTGATATGACGGAATGTTGTATATGAGAGAAATTAGTTTGGTAATGAGATGAAGAAGCTTACTTAAGTGAGTGAACATATTACTTGGTGCTTGCTCATATAAGCTGTTAGTTATTAAAGTTACGGAAGTTTCGTAATTTCTTCGACTAGAGGGTTTTCGTATATGCAATGGTAGAAGTATAGTTTGTGTAGTAAGACCGCACGCTACGCTTCCTGATGGTATTTTGTTTGACTATTTGTGATTTGTGTAAACATTACTTCATGAGATTGTCAGGGATCCTGAAAGTGACAGTAAATATGAACACGTTTAAAGAGATGTGTTGTTGTTAATAGGCAGAAAAAGGTAAAGTGCGAGTGAGTAAGTTTGTAAAAGTGTGCTAAGTAGGTCTTGTTTGTGTAGACAGACGTCAAGTTTTTTTTTATTGTATATGTTATGGTGTGCGAGGATCTATGTTTTTTTGGGTGTTGTGCAAAATTCAGCAATTCACGCTAATTAATAAAAATGGGAATATAGATTCTGACATTTTGACTTCACCCCTGAAATTAATTGCTGTCGATTAGTTTTTAACGATGTT
>Ga0210040_10008903_pt1 | contig 11777 bp, 6 predicted proteins | sample CryGeyCG12114_NA_FD_185462 | JGI IMG/M metagenome (GOLD analysis project Ga0210040, IMG submission 185462) | Groundwater microbial communities from aquifer - Crystal Geyser CG19_WC_8/21/14_NA (SPAdes) (version 2) | ecosystem: Environmental > Aquatic > Deep subsurface > Groundwater | place: USA... | reverse complement strand
GGAGAATGACCTCGGGAATCAAGCAGACGAGAAGATAGGTCTATGCCTACCTTTATCTGTCTGACGTTACTGGAGCACCGTGTTGGAGATCCGTGTGCTACGTAAGCCAACCAATATAGCCATCGCTACATAGCGTAAGCAAACCGAGTGCTTCAACGCTGATGCTGTTCATGGTGGATATTCAAGAAAGGCATCCTCTAAATGCTCAAGTGTCCGTCTTCCCCATACCCTTCGTAAACAACGGACTCTCCTTCACCTTCTCCCAATCATGCAACAACCTCGTATTCGCCGTACCATCTCTCACCTCCGTCCCTCCCCTCTTAATCATCTCATCCTCAAACGCATTAATCACCGCTTTATGATCCGCCCCGTCGCCAATTTTGGCAAGCGCATCCCTCAACTTCCCAGCATCCGTAACAGAATGATTCAACCCCTGTCCGCGTTGATACGTCATGGGATGGCACGCATCGCCCACAAGCGTGACCAAACCACCGTGATTATCCCATCGATGATCTTCAGCGCCAGGATCCCAGGCCGTCAAGCCCATGTACCACACTGGCGCATCGTCGGGCGTCCATTCGTAGGCGCTCTTCCAGGGATCGCAAAACGACTTGGCGAAATCTTTCTGCTGCGCGAGGCGCTGTGCATCAGTCCAGTTTTCGGTAGCTTCTTGTTCTTCGAGACTGCTCTGCCATGAGATGTAGAAGAAGAACATCCAGGATGATGGATCGTTGGTGTCGGCGGCGTCTTGCATGCCGAAGAAGGCGAAGTTGTTGGATGGGTGCGCACTTGCTAGGAAAAGAGGGTGGAAGCTGCGTAGGTAGAGGGCTTGCTCGTTGGTAAATTTGCGTTGAACAAAAGTTGCAGCGTAGGGAAGTTTGTCAATGGATCCGAGATCTGGTCCTAACAGAAGCTGCCGTGTTGATGAGCGCGCGCCGTCTGCACCAACCAACATTCTCCCAGTCGTAGATGAACCATCCGCGAAGTGCGCAGTCACTGCCTGTACATCTTCTGCGTACGTGATGTTGACGAGGCGCTTGTCGTACTGGATGTCCAAGTCTTTCGTCAGTAAGTCTCTAAGCTTACTTCGTCGCAGGCGATAGAAAGGTCCGAAGCTGAAAGCCGCCATGGTCTCTCCAGTGTCACCCTTTAGCCATTTCAACGTGTCTAGCTCTTTCGTCGGAACATGTGGATCGACCTGTACGCTCTGAATTTTATCCCTCCACTCGTCTGGCATGAGGCTCTTGAGTGCAGGCGCGCCCCAATGTAGTCCCATATTCCAATCGCGCTCGCGATGTTGCGAGGCATTCTTCTCGAAGACGATGCATTTTATGCCAGCCTGTCACCAAGTAAGAGTTGCTTCAACTCAAAGTAGATGTAACATACCTTTCGCAGACCTTGTGCGAGTGCAAGTCCGGTGCTGCCTTGGAGTGGTGAGTTAGGGCGTGGGCGAGGCTCAGTGGTTGGCGTCCTGCTTACCGGAACCGACGATGATGACGGGCAGCTCGTGCGCGTATGCTGTGTCACTTGAAGCCGTTGAAGCCATGTCCACCCTTGATTTCCACGCTTTTCAATATCGCAACAAGTGTATTGATGTTCTTGTAGTGTATGGACAACAGAGTTGACCTGCTGTCTTTTCCAGACACCCTCGAATTGGCAGGTGCTCAACCAACACCAACCAACCCACTCTCCGCATCCTACCCCACGCCAAAGCAGCCCACCTGTTCGCTTGCACCAACTTCACGTGTCGTTCGCCTCATCCACGGATGTCCTAAACAACAACACTTGAGTCGCACACACTCCAGCAGAATCATCATGATGTGGAGCGAGGACACCCCACTTAAATCAGCAGGCGCGGCGCATGTACCCACACGACCAAGACGCGAGAGTAGCTATCGCCGAAGCTACCTTCTCGCCGACCCAGCCCTCCTCGCAACTCTGAGAACGTGACCGAGTCACTGCTCATTCTTCAAGCCTACTGCGATAGCATAGCCGTCGCCGTCGCAAATGGCCGTCGCGTAACACGCGATCTACGGCCACGATGCCCAGGTCCGCCTAAGTCCAGGTAGCCATACGCGCCAATCACTCCGCCAGGTCCTAGAGACACAGTTGATGAAGACGAAGACAACGACGATTTGGGCGCCAATCTGGACTTCGACAGCAGGAGTCTGTTGGGGTGACGAGACGGATACGCCGGCTCAATTGAGGAGGCGCAGTGTTGTGGATTTGGATGGCGGACGAGGGCGATTGTACGACAAAGACCAGTCGCGCATCGCTAGAGGGTGCTTTGCGATTATGATAGAAATACTAACGCATCCCACAGGACATGATCGCCCATTACCTCTCCGCACACGTAGCCACCGCTGACCTCTGTCTCCTTCAACCCTCCTTCATGCCCCAAACCTCGCCTTCGGAATCGACGACGTGCGTCACGCCTGGATCTTTGCTCGCATTGGCTCCGCCTTTTATACACATGCACAATCTCCTCGGCTGCATATCGAAGGTGGATTTCTTCTCTGCGCAGGCTTGCATGGGCTGCAAACAGGAGAGAGGGTCGAGCATATCGTGCAGCCTGTTGCGAATGATGGTTCAAGGACGTGAGCACCTTCACAATACGTGGGGTGATTCGGCAGTACAGATGTGGCGCAAGTTTGGCAAGAGGTTTAAATTTTGGGAAGAGAGAGCTCGGAGTGCTAGATATGCAGACATTGTGGAAATACGACACCACTGGCCTACGAATGGCTTGCCCGAGGACATGGTTCCAAGAACATCGGGAGGGGGTCTCATTACAGCTTTTGGATAGCGGAGAAGGGTTCTTGTTGAGGCTCTGGAGCAAAGTGGGCAGTGTATTTTCGAGCTCCCAAAGAAATGCTGCATGCGGGATAGACAGGCTAATGTCACCGGAAGTGGTCCGTTGCGCGTGTGCAAGTGCATCTCTCGCAGATTCGCAAGGAGCTCAAAGACCGCATTTGCTCTTTGCACACTGCCTTCCTTGAGGCTCATCGTGGAGCCTGGCTATGTAGGTCACATTGTGCGTTTTATGAGACACCCGTGTTTACACCAGCTTCAAGTTACCATCAGCACGTTCATTTGATCGCACGGCAACATATTGTGAGTTTTCATTGTCATTCGTTCTCTGCCGATCATCTACATAGCTCGCGATCTGAATGAAGTTGGAGCTCATCGATCTTCGGCTAGATCAATCGCCCTCCTGCGGTTTCCGTACTTTCAGTCTCCCAAGTAGGTTCTCAGAACATGTTCAACGCCTCCGAACCCTCGATAAACATGTCGCGACGCTTCGGACAAGTGTGACCACAGTCGCACGGCAGCTTAACGCCCTTGCACTTCCTGCTATTCTTGTGAATGCAGTTACAGACCTGATCGCAAGCCCCCGGTGTAGCGCAGTCTTGCTGGCAGTGCTTGACAGCCAGCCAGCACTCGCTCGCTGGGTTGGCTGGAACGCCGATGGCCTCGTTGGGATCCGAGTCGTCAGGAAGCTGGCGAGGTTCGGCTTGCTTGTCGTGGATTTCGGCGTTTGGGTCGTCGAGGAGCTCGATGGGCATAGACCGCTCTTGCATCACGTCCTCGATGCCGAAAATCTGGCGCTGTCGGCGAGCAAGTCGTGGACACGTAAGACCACAGTCACAAGAGGTGTCACATTCAGCGCAGAAGGGGTTGTGGTTTGCGTTCCAGCACTGGCACGTGTCGTCGCATGCGCCTGGGGTCGCGCATTGCTTCTTGCCGTTGTTAATGCTGTACGTGCATACGGTGCAATGGGGTATAGGTGGGACGCCACGCTCGATCACTTCCGCCATTGAGGTTGCGCCTCGGATGGTCCCTGTGGTTTCGTCGATGATGCTTCGCTGCTCGAGGGAAAGGTCGGCGGCCTCACAATGCCCTAGCAAGCGGCATGGAATCTTGCAATCCTTGCACATTTCGACATGGCGCTTGTAGTAGCAGCCACAGCAGTCGTCGCAGCGATGAGGGGTGCGACATTTGTTTTGACACATGGCGAAGGCAGTGCGGCATATGTCGCATGTAGAGGGCTTCTTGTCGGCTGATCCTGTTTCGTTTCCAATAGCTAGCTTGTCTTCGGCCGGTGAATCGACATCGATGCTGCGCTGCTCAAGCGTGAGACGCGGGCATGTATGGCCACAGTCGCATTTGATTTTGCACTCTTTGCAGAAGCGGTTCGTGCGCTTGTAGTAGCACTTGCAGGTGTCGTCGCATGCACCAGGCGTGGCGCATTTGTTCGCGCACAACCTGATCGAAAGCTGGCACTTGTCGCATGGATTTCCCGGAGGTGGAAGCAGTGCGTCCGCGACTTCAACTGGAGAACCGGTATCACGAGCGCCTTCGATGGCCTCGTCATCTTCGGAACGGCGCTGAACGAGCGCTTCGCCTTGAGTTGACTCGCAACCGATAGAAGCGCACTGGGAGCACTCGTTATTCTCCTTCTTGAGAGTACACGTGCAGGATTCTTTGCAGGCTTTGCTGTCGCCGCACATGCGAGAGCAAGTGTTGATCGCAGAGTGGCAGACGAGGCACGCGTTGATCGGCTCCATAGTAGTACGCACCTGCTTGAGTGCCACGTCGGGCTCTTTGAAGGTGCCGCTGGCTTCGATGACATCGGCAGCTGGAGCAGCAATCGCGACCTCATCGCTCTGTTGAGGCGAAGGCGCCAGGACATTGGCAGCCGCGCTGGCCAGCGCCAGAAGGCTGGAAGTCGTGAAGAGAATAGCCTTGATCTTCATGTCGGATAGATGTGGAGTGTTGTGTTTGTGCTTAAGTTGTTGTGTATCGCAGAGGAGAATAGAGCGTGTGATGGTGAGGTGAGAGAGTGAGACAGAGACTTAGAGGTGAGTAAAGTTAAGCATGGGAATTACCTCATCACGGAAGCGCGCGAGGAAAGTACGATTGCGGAGGCAGACAAACGGCAAGAACAGCCAGGTGAAAGAGGAAGGAGCTTGCAAGATTCAAAGCACAAACTGTACCGAACCGTAATCCACTGTCCTCTATCTTTAACGGCATTGCTTCGACGAACTTGTCGCCGACCTTGTGAGCGTATCCGCAAGTACAAGTGATATCTTTGTCCTGCGTGTTAACAGGCTCATACACAGACTCGTCTATTGCATTTACGTGATGCACCCAGGACATCATCTCAAACCTTTCCGCTTTCAAAGAACACTCACAGACTCAGCGTTAGCTACAGTAGCTTTAGACGTTTTAGAATAAGAAACACCCAGGACATCGAGTCGCCTCTGTCAAACGCAATGGAGCGTATACGGTGACCAATATCTTTGAGTCGCCTACACATAACCATGGATAGCATATGTGTCAATGTGTGGTACTCGAGGATGACTCCAAACGATGTTGCAGTACGCCAGAGACTGGTTATGAGGGCGTGCGAAGTAAATCAGCGTTTCTGCTAAAGTTTCTGGTGACTGAAGGTCCACCGACGCTGATCTTGTAAGCAGGCGCCCTGCAGTGATGTCTCTCCACAAGCACCCTTTACCCGGATTGCTAGACCAATAAAATCGTCTACTCCGCATCGCCGCGACTTTCCTCTCTCCATTGAGCTCTTGGTATGTCGAGTGCCCAATGGAAACAGGCCTAAGCAACGAAGCAGGCTATATGTACATGCCCATCAAAGCGAATGCGCAATCGTACTCCGGTCCGTGACGATGTTGCATATACTTGGAAGACCGGACACCTAAACTTGATAAGCTGCATCGTTTGACCTCATCCCTATTTTGTATCAACGCACCAACATTTGAACCTACTGCGCATTATCAGAACGTCCAAAGTCCTCTTCAACACTTCGCCATGTCTATCGAAGCGAGTGCCGCTCCAAGCGTAGAGTTGACTCAGCAAGCGTCCACTCCCATTGCATACACGGTGATTCCCTCACTTCATGTTACAGCTACTCGTACGTGCCTTTCTCCAGAAAGTTCAACATACTGCGATTAGTCAACGCAACTGACAGCTTCGACAGCTGAGGGAGTTCCTGTATGGACCGTCTATCCGTCATCAACGGGTGTATCAACGCACCACTCCACCGACGCAACCAACATCGGCGCAATAGTGGGTGGAGTTGTAGGTGGCATCGCGATCGTTTCCATCGTCGTGGGAGTGCTGTACTGGATGCGGCGGCGCTCAAGGACAGCTAAGAGTCGTTCGATGGATGCGGTTTCCGAACCGCCGCCTGGATACTACTCGTCGCGGTCGTCAATGCACTTACAGGGAAGCGACGTTCTAGGTGGGATGGAGGGGAAAGAGATCAAAGTGAACGAGAAGCCAGCGGGTGACTGGTATGCCGAAAGGAAGTCGTAACCCTGTAGCGAGATGACCGCAAGCCCGTCTCATTGCTCAGCGCAGTGGCAGAACAGCAAAGGTATGATCGTAATGAGGATTTAATAGAAAGGCGCTGTCCTTGACATACATGTATCCTAGGTGTTGTCGTGAGGGAAGTCGAGAAATCGCGCTGCTGCTAGCACATGCTGACTCATCCGAGAACGGTTAAGATCGCCTCTCGCCAATGTCATGCGCCTCGCGTTCTTCTCACCACCACTTCTCCTCTATCGTGAGGAGTCTTGCGTGTCACGATGCTTTGCACAATTGACGCGCGTCTCTCTCCCTTGACTACTGCATCTCGTAATGCCAATCTATCGATATGCCATCAAATAAGCCGCTGCCCGCCACAACTTCGCGCGCTCGACCATGCCGCGGCTCCTCCACCCAATGCACAACACACTCAGCCAGTGGCATCGCAAAATCATGGTATGAAGGAGCGAAGCACGAAGATGTCCGACAACTGTGAAGCTCCTGGGCACTTGGCGGACTTCTAGGCGTGTCCCCGTTTCAGGTTTCCCCCAGACTGGAGTTGGTACCCCAACCGCATGGTGTCTCAGCCTGACGCTCAAGAGGGATACCTCCGATCGTCCTAGTCAGACCATTCGTCGAAGAACCCTTTTGGCAACGACATCCCCACTGCACATGCGGTTCGTGCCGTTGTCGCAACGAGACATCTTCTTGGCTGTATGAGCATCAGCTGCATTGAGTTAGCGCTCAGTGGCGCAATGGCTTTCTCACGGACTTCGACGAGCTGCATCGGTGCATTCTGGCTTTTCCTCTAACACGCTCTGACAGCAAACCCACGATGCTGATCATGGGTCGGCCCTGTACGCGCAAGCTTTGTAGCGCTCGGGGTGTGCACCGCAGGCGTAGGCACCAATCACCCACTCTCGATGGTTCCCAGAGACGAGTCAATAGTGCTGTCAGGACAATGTCATACAAGTCACTCTAGTCATCGTTCTGGATCTCCGACGGCATGTGGGTCCACCTGGGATGAAAGGGCGAATACCATCTCGATCAGAGTCGTCAGGATAAGAACTTCGTGCTCAACCTGAGGCGTTCACCATTCCTCTCTGTTGTCTACATTCCAAACTTCATCTTTTGGTGATTGTTTTCTTCTGGCCCAGTGCCATCAATATCTAATCCACCCGGCGCCGGTCGCGAGCCTTTATACTAGTCTTAATACAACAACAGTAATCACAATGTCTACTCTAGCATGCCCGATTAGCGATCAGGGTGGGTCTGTTTGTCCGTCGGGTCGCGTGGGTCCACGCGGTTGCGCCTTTGCAGCATTCCAGCCTAACCTTGGTGCTTCGACAGTGTACACTGAGGTACGTATTCATCCGGCTTCTATCACTGTTGTCAGTACTGACCCGAGCAGAGCCAAGAAGACCCGAGCATTCTCCATGATAAGGAGCGTAAGGCTCTCAACGAAGTGCTCATGCCTCAAGCGCCCGCACGGTCAATCACGAAAGGCCTGAAGAATGCAGACATACTTCAACCGAAAGACGAAGACTTGCTCACATTCGCACTCGGAGCTCCCGCTCGCCGCGTATTAACACGGGCAGAAGAAATCGGCTCAAAGACGGGATGGAAAGACGGGTATCTGTCATCAGCATATGGCTTCCTACCACCGGATCCGTCAGACTCACCCGTCGCCCTCCGAGCATCACCCGGTCGTGTATGGTCTGACCTTTGCGAACGCATGCCAGGTGTGGTAGCACGCGGAAATATGCGCAACTCAATCCTAGCTCTGCCGTTGGTTCATGGGACTGCAGACATCATCCCGGATCGAGCACTATGGGCGGCCACGGTGTGTCTAGGTATACTGGCAAGTGTGTACCGATATGAGGAGGTCAACGATGGCAACGAGGGCGTCAGCGTGGTGGCACCCCAGTCCGCGTTCAAGAACATTCATGGCGACGACGACGAGGAAGAAGAGACCAAAGGCATACCAAGGAACATTGCCATTCCGTTGCGACAAGTCTGCACACGGATGGGCCGGGCTCTGCCACACCTGACGCAATTCGATGTTTCAATCTACAATTACAAGCTGCGAGACCCAACGAGCGTCCAACCGTATGTGGTACGAACAGAGAACATGGATCTAAGATGGCCTGTAAGTGTTGTCTATCTTAACCTTGTCATATACTGATGCAGATAGGTTTTCAACGACCGTGGCGAAGCCATGTTCTTGCAGTGCATGGCAGAAGTGCACGGCTGCTTCCAATCGGGAGTGGAAGTTGTCACTAGGTGTCAAGAAGCCGTCATGAACCGCGACTCGGAGTGTCTATTGCGAGAGATGATCGCGCTCAAGGAGCTGGTAGACCAGCTACCATTTGTCTTCCACAAGATCAGCGTCAACCCGAACGCAGGAGAGCAATTCGCCAATCCCGTCGAGTGGGGCCAACGTTATGCAAAGTTTTCCGCACCACTCTCCAAGCGTGTACCAGCTCTCTCCGGGCTTGCGCTTCCTTTGTTCCTCCTCATGGATGCTTTTATCGGCCGAACGAAGTATGCTTCATTCCTCGGTATTGAAGCGGTCCATCTTCGGAGATGGCTGCCACTGAACATTCGAGCCTTTATCACCGCGATAGAGCATCATTACCACATACCGGAGTACGTGAAGGCAAGCGGTGATCCACGCCTGGAAGGAGTCTTGGAAGGCATCATCGAGTCCTATGCGGGCGAGCGCGGCTTCATGGGGACCCACCGCTACAAGGTGTATGGCTTCTTAGAAGTCGTCGCCAAGACGGGACGTGCAGAAACCAACGGCAATGCAGGTGCCGGTGACTCGGAGGGACGTCCATGGGAAGAAGTACACCATACCTTGTCGGATTCGATGAAGGAAAGATTGGGTCCCTACCGTGGCGAGGTCAAAGTTGAGCCACAACAGATGAGAGGAAGCTTTGAAGAATGCCGATTCCAGGCTAGAATCCTTGACCGACAAACCATCGACTCTGACTCGTCTCGATCCACCGGCATGGTTACTTTTGACCTGGCAAATACTGGTATTACCTTCCAGCCGGGTGATCGTCTGGCGGTCATGCCATCAAATGCGTCCCACGAGGTTGCGAAGATCATGGCAGCCCTTGGGATCGACCAGATAATGGATACCATTGTACCCGTGGAGCAAGGCTCGGTATGGGCTCGGTTCTCCAAGCACCTGGAGGTTGTCTCCAAACGGCCGAGCCCCGGGCTGACTGTGAAGGACATCTTAAAGAGGGGCCACCTCGCTCCTTTGACCAAAGAACTCGTACTCTCGGTTCACCAAACTCTCCGCGCATCCTCAAGAAGCACGCTCAAGATCCTCTCTGCCAACGAGTGGCCAGTCAAAGGCAGCCTGGGTGACCTCCTACAGATCGCCATCTCAGAAGTGCCGCAAGACATCTGGGACCGTGCCTTCGATCTCAACAACCTCGCCTGGCTACCGAAACTCATCAACCTAGAAGTTCCCCGTACCTATTCGATCAGCAATTCGTCAATCGAGCTTCTTCCCAGCATGATTGATTTAACCGTATCACGCACTGAGACTGCTCGCGACCCAATCTTTGATAGTGTGCAGCCCTCACTGCCATTATATGGGGTTTCCAGCGGCTTCTTGAATCCAGCGCCAGGACTTATGGACTATCCTTGCGACGCGACAAACGATGATGCTGTGCTTATTGGAGTATCGAGGCCTATACAATTCCAATTACCGTCGTCAACGACAGTACCCGTCGCAATGTTTGCAGGAGGCTCAGGCATTGCTCCTTTCCGTGGCTTCTGGCAAAAGCGCATACAATCAGGAATCGGTCGAAACATCCTGTTCCTCGGTGTGCAGTCACGCGAAAAGCTCGTTCACGAGGCTGAACTACGCGGACTTGTACAACACGGCGCATTAGAGCTTCATACCGCCTTTTCAAGAGACCGCCAGGGCTTGGTCTTTGACCCCTTCATGCGAGAGATGATTGAGCAGGACATGGACCCTCGCTACATTGATACCACCATCATTGACCAGGGCCGGCTAGTATCAGAGTTGGTCATGTCGAAAAGCCAAGGTGGCCTCGGAGGTCATCTATACATTTGCGGTTCGGTGTCAGTGTACGAGACAGTTATGTCTGGTATTCGGCAAGCCATATACAAGTATCAGGCGTCCACGCATTCTACCGCCGACTCTCTTTTGGCGACCGCTTTTGCGGAACGGCGATTTATGCTGGATATCTTCATGAGCCCTAGGTCGATCTCGTCATCAACACCGACAATCCCCATGTCGAAGCTGGCGACGCACACGGGACATCGGAAGGGCTCAAGGATGTGGATCGGCGTACATGGTGGGGTGTACGACGTCACTGACTTCCTCCCCATGCACCCCGGAGGCACTCTGATCGTAGCCGCAAGTGCCGGGTTGGACGCGACGAAGACATTCCATGAGCTAGCTCACGATACCAATCCCGAGGTTTCATCGCTGCTCTCCAAGTATTTCATCGGTCACCTGGGCACCAAACCACAAAGCGGCAGCCCCGAGATTAGTCAACTCTACGACATGTGGTATCAGTACCTTCGAACCAGCATCGAGTCTCTTACGACGCTTTCATTCGAGACGTCCAACATCCTAGAGGATTCCAAAATATGGTTCTCCGGAGGTATGTTGAACATTGGAGGTGTCAGGAAGTTCTATCAATTCCAGTCACGTTTGATGCAGAACGGCTTCTCAACATTGTTCGGGGCGAAGCTCCAGGAGATATACCTGAAGATCTCATACTCATTGGCAAGCGCTATAACGCCCGAAGTGCGACTTCCAGACATTATCGGGACCATCACTCGTGCGCAGTCGGGAGTCAATGTAGCCAAAGCGATGCGTGAGATATCAGAAGTCGGCCAGTTCGTCAGCAACAACGCTAAAGCCGCCCGATTCCACGAGAATGGCATACTTAAGTATGCACAGATGGTTACTGAGCTGGATATTGCTTTCCTCGAACAAGTTCGCGATGAAGCGGCACAGGGCATGGATGCTTTTGACCTAGTCGCATCCATGGACGAACCCACAAGCGCCAAACAAGTATGTTCACTGTTTACCGTCCCAGAGGTCTGCAGGCTAACAATACTTTCAGCTGAAGCTCGCTTCGTATCTTCTTACTCTCCTCGAGCGCATTGCCGCTCGGTTGGAAGCATACTACGCCTCATTGTCGCAAGAGTCGATTTACCGCCCTGAGATCGAAAACAACCCTGCACGAACGCGTTGGCAGAACGTTCGCCGCAAAGTTCTCGATGGTTCTTTCTTCGTCCTGACCAAATCGCCATCGCTGTCGAGCAAAGGGGACTTTGCTTCTGGTCTCCAAGCGCGCACCGGGGCTAATGTGGATTTTGCACAAATCTTCGCGAGTGCACAACAAACGCTTCAGCTAAACCCACAGAGCTTGCAGTCGCATGCCAACGCTCAG
>Ga0210040_10008902_pt1 | contig 11778 bp, 14 predicted proteins | sample CryGeyCG12114_NA_FD_185462 | JGI IMG/M metagenome (GOLD analysis project Ga0210040, IMG submission 185462) | Groundwater microbial communities from aquifer - Crystal Geyser CG19_WC_8/21/14_NA (SPAdes) (version 2) | ecosystem: Environmental > Aquatic > Deep subsurface > Groundwater | place: USA... | reverse complement strand
ATATTCGTTGGGCACAGCGATCTAAAAATTTCACGTTGAGGTCAGCCATGGTTACATTTAATAAGCCCACGACATTGGTCGTTTGGATTTTCTTCCTAACTAAACTAAATGGTCGTCAACGGGATACATTTTTCCAATCACACGGTACGCTAAGGGTTAACATGTGCAGCATAGGGCGCTCCCGTTGGTAATTACCTGACTCAGCCTTAGGCTTCGTAATAAAAAGCATACAATTCCAAAGCGCATTTTCAATACTTGCTCCTTGCTCGTAGAAACCCGTCACACATGGGAATATGGTAATTGTAGATGTACGACGACTTTTTACAGTTCCAGTTTCGAGAGAAACAGTTTGTTTGGAGGGATCTAAGTATTTTGAATTTCGTTTTTTATTAAAAATTGTTTTCTTGTGGATAAGTTGATAGGTATATATTGAGCAGTGGAGTGGTGGAGTCAATTGTGATTTTTACACTTTGTTTACAAAGTCTACTTTTAGTTTAAGAGAAGGTTTTAATTGAATTTCAAATCGCTCAATTCAATCCATGTGAAATAACAATAACTCCAGGATCGAAAGCATAAAGAACGGAAAAATGTCGACCTCATTATTACTAGCTCTCCCGGAAGAGGTAAATATCGGATATTTTCTGAACAATTAAAATTGCAGTGATTTGATAGGGTCACTGTGGTGTTTAGGTTATGCTAAAATGAAATTCACTTTCCTTTCAGATGCGAGTCAAAATCTTCAGTTTGCTTTCCGAACGCAATAAAAGGAACATTCGACTGTGCTGTAAACAATTGAAACTAGAAATTGACACGCTGGTAGGACTAAATATCAAGTTTTCTAAACCAATAACAAAAATTTACCTGCATGAATGGATTAAAAATCTGCGCATTAACGAAGTGATTGTAGATACCAAAAACATGACTACCGGGGCATTGATAGTCCTTTTGCAGAACAGAATGTGTCTTCAAAGTGTGCAAATTTTTAATCCCGATAAGTTCGATTTGACTCCCGCTTTTACAATGCTGAGTGCATTGGATAAATTGCGGGTGCTTCACATTCACTATACTTACGAAAACTACTTGAGCTTTCTGCCCATTTCCATCTATCGGTTTTCTCGCCTTCAAAAAATGAGCATCTCTCTTTGTGTGGATGGTATTTCTTTCGACCTTGCTCGCGGTTTCTGCCATGTTCGATGTCCTCAGCTGCAAGATTTGGGGCTTTCGGTTTCCTTTGCCTCTCGAAAAAACATTATTTTGCACCAAAATGAAGGTCTTAAGTATTCTCAATGGCTGTTGGACATAATTCAAATTTTCCCCTCCATTCGGGTTCTGTCGGTCCAGTTGCTTCTCGACAGATTTGCACCAAATTTCCACGCATCTAACTTCTTGATAGGTAAGTAAGTTCATCTTAAGATATGTTGATTTTGCTTCAGCAAATCTCTTTGAACATTTTTAATCTAAGCAGTATTTTGTTCGAAATCGAAACTTTTCTATTACAGACTTCTCTGGCATGCGTCAAAAGGTGCGTAATGTGGCATGGGTGTTGACAAATCTTGAAAAACTCTCCTTGAACATTTCTGATGACAGCGGTGGCAAGTATGTTGGACCGCTCACTTGGATTCATTTTGTGCACTTTATTCCGAGTTTGAAAACTCTACACGTCGACTTATATAGTAAAACTTGGAAGGAATTTTATGGCCAACTATTCAGAAAAGATAGTTTGCCTCATCTTGAAAGCTTGACGCTAGCCTCATTGGAGGGAAGTTTGGATTTCCAAATTTTGGTATCGATATCGAAGAAAATGATCAAGTTGGAGTCAGAAGCGGAACTGAACTTCGATTGTGAGGAGTTTAGTTGGGAAAATTTGGAACAGACTGATCTGCGGGGCTTAAAAATGCTTTCTTTCGACCATCAGATGTTGGATATGGTGCAGTGGACTCACATTATGACTGAATTAGAAGCCAGGCCTGAATTTACTGTTAAACACACATACTACTTCGATGTCGAGATGGCTGAAAAACTGGGCAAATGGCTCACCTTACCAAATTTTGAATGGGACACGATTGATGCCTCATCGGATGAAGAATATGAACGAGCTGTGCAACTTTGCACCAACAATTGTATCAATTTAAACAGAATCAATTGTAATTATATCTGAACCATTTTTAATGCTATTAACTGACATTGAGTCTTGATGTATTTGTTCTTCATTATTTGGCTATACCATTGTTATTGTTGTTATCGGGATAAGCATTTCCTTTTCCTTATAATTTCAGCTTGAATGAACGATGAATAAAACATTCTACATCTATGTTATTATAGCACTTTGTGGATTTATCTTTTTATGGGAGATGGCTTCAAAGAAGGTGCAATTATGTTTCAACACCAATCTCACATGGGAATGAATTTTGTCAGAATCACTTTTATTGCGCATAGCAAAATCTCGGCAATAAATTCGGTTAAATGTGTATACAAATACAAAGTGTACAAGTGCGGTATTCTGCATAGCCGTTTATGAATTCGTCTTTATCTTGATCTTTGGAAAACACTGTGTAACCTTGTCAGCCACTTCGGGCATTTACTATTTACCATTTTTGAGGTGATTAGAAAATATTAAAAGTGAAGCAATCATATTTGGTCATCTTTAGCAGTTAGCAGCAATCAAAGGTTTCTGAAAATTCTTATGGATTTGGGATGAAGTTAAAATTGTACAGAACAAACGGATTTAAAACTTATTTTATTTGTATGAAAACCAACCGAAAGCGTTTTATACGCATACTTTATCGTTGCAACGGGAATTAATGAATTTAACTTTCATACAAGCGTATACAAGCTAGTCGCCGTGTACTGTGCATGCGCACACCGCGACATTGTTCCATGTATGTTCTGATTCGCACATAAAGAGATCATTCGGGAGTACTTACATAAAAAAAAGTTGAATTAGTTTCAACTCCACACGCTAAGAAAAAAGAGCGTACGGGCGTTTTGTCACCAGCTATCTGACAAAATTCGCTTACACGATGTCAGGAAAAAAATAAAAATTGATTGACAATTTTCCGGTCACGGCTGTTTTGTCCGGGATTTATTTCTTAGTGCCGCAAAATTAAAACCATATAGCAAATTGAATCCATCTCAAATTATCTATACAAATTAGAACGCCGTGGAGTAGTTTTTCAACTCAAACGTATTTGAATCCAAATCAACCATTTGTTAGCCATTTTGAAAAATCTGTTGTACGTGAAACTGTTGGAAATTTTGATTTTCTTTTTCGCTGTTCTTGAGGTTAATGATTTAATTGTCATCAATTTGGATTCAAAACAGTTTTTAAAAGAAATAGGAATGGTCATATATATTCAAGACTTTGCTGGTGAGTTTCTTTTTAATAATTTGAAAGACAATGGCCATTGTCTTTGTTCAAATTTCCTCCACTCTATAATAATATATCGATATATAACATAAATTTTCTAATTATAGATCATGGCTTTAGGAAAGAGGAGTATCTTCAGATGAACTTTGATGATCTGGAAGCATTCATTCCCATCGGAGGTCATAGAAATAAAACCTTTCTATAATTTCTATAATTAAAGAAAGAGAATTTTATGTTGTACCAAAAACCGAGATTAAATCACGAACTGCCGATTCAGACCAAGCAGTAGAGCTTCAAAATAGCAGCCTTATTGAGAAGAGTGACTATGGTTTTGTAAGTTCAAAAAAAAAATACTAATTGTGCTTTTTCTGCAATTGTGAATGTGATACGAACGTATAGTCCAAATTTCCCTAAATTTTCTTTTATTTTTATAGGATTTGAATAAAGTGCTGAAGACGTTATTATACACAGCACATTATTAGTCTTGGAGGATAAGAATTTCATTATTCTTGAAAACCGAAGAAGGATAGCTGAAGTTTTTGATGATAATTTGTTACCTCTGTAAGTATTTTTTACTGAATAAATTATTGAGAAAAATGAAACGTGTCAAAGGGTGACACGAAACGTTTGACCCGTGTCAATTGGTGACACGAAACGATTGACACGTGTCAAACCTTGACACGACACGAAAAATTCGTGTCGACACGCGTGTCAAACGTGTCAAATGTAATGTAAAGACTCTTTTTTCAAGCATGGTATTATACTGAAGTTAGGGTGCCACCTGAAAACGTCTACAAAATTTAGTCTACAATCAAAAGCGTCTACAATGATAAGGTCTACAAAAAAAATGTCTACTTCAAAAAACGTCTACAATTAATAATGTCTACAACAGAAAAAGGTCTACGTCTAAAAACGTCTACTGTAATAAGGTCTACAAAATAAATGCCTACATCAAAAATGTCTACTGTAAAAAATGGTCTACGCAAAAAATATAGCATAACACTCGATAAAATTAAAAGGTGTTTAAAAAACCTTGTGCCTTATGGAATAAAAAAAGAAGACGGCAATTCAAAACAAGCCGTAGTAAAGCGACGGCAATTCAAAACAAGCCGTAGTAAAGCGAATTTTATTAACATCACGCATGCGTACTACATTTCAAGTTGAATGAACTTTGTTGGTTACAAACATGTCAAACATGCATGATAATTTTTGCACATTCATTCTGAATGAGTGCTGTAATAGCTAATTGGATAGTCAGTCCTATTATTGAACGCAGGACGGGAGTTAGAATCTTAATGGAGAATTTTTTTGTTAATGTTATTTTCAAAAATTTTATGTTGTTTTTACTCTCTAGGCAGGTCAACAGAAATCCAATGTTGGCAGTAGTAATTTTTCAGGTTTAGACGTTTTTATTTAATAGACATTTTTACTGTAGACATTATTAATTTTAGACGTTTTTTCACTGTAGACGAAGTTGCCTGTAGACCACAATGAATGTAGACGATATTTTTGTAGAAATTATTTTTGTAGACCAAATTCAGTAGACCAAATTCGAGTAGACGAATTTCGTTGTAGACGTTTATTGGTAGAAGCGGAGTTAGAGAGCTTGCATGGCCATGCAATGCGTAGTTTAAACGGCATTTCTGCATTCCACTTCATAGTCATAACAATTTATTATTAGTATGGTGTGTTTCTGTTGAAATTATCTTATAGCCATCAGATACAAGTTACTAAATAAATAATTTCAGTTTTTTTAAATATGCACACTATAATTTTCAAACGTTGTTTTGTCTCCAAATTACAATTTTAAGAACTTTTTGGGAATTTACTAGTTCCTGTGATGTTTTTGTTAATAAAGACAGTTGTCAAGTTATTTAAACCGGTCATTTATTCTAATTTAATATTTGACATGACAGGTTTGACACGCGGTTCGTTTCGTGTCAAAGAAGTAAACCGACACGAAAATTCGGTTCGTGTCATGACACAAAACGATCGGTTCGTTTCAATGGCTCGACACGACACGAAATTACCGGTTCGGTCCGTGTCAAGCTATTGACACGAAACGAAACGAGAATATTGACACGAACCGACACGTGCCATTCCTTACTATGTACTGATGCAAAATATTCGGTAAATCATAATAAAATGCACCAATATAGATTTGGATAATATGACAATTTCTAAAGGGCTTAATCGACCACTCAAAAACTCGAATTTTCCGTTACTATCATGTTCACAGAGACAGTGATCATAGACTTCGGACATCTGACTTGAATTTGTCTTCAGACCTTAATTCATTCTCTCTTGAGAGCTTGAACAGAGAGGTTGTGTCAGACTGAGCTCCTCTGCTGGTTAATTTGACTATCTTGCTATACAGTGTTAAGCCCAAATTTGGATACTGGTTTCTGGTCTTGTCGTTCCACAGTGGTTGTTTTATTTGACAAATTGTCAACTGATTCAAAGTTATACAATTGAATTTCATCTATTACTATTCCTAGCGCCCTTAAGCTACGACCTGCAGGCGGAGGGTCCAGCTTTAGCTAATTTTGCAACAAAACGCAAAAGCTGGTAGCGTGAAGGAGGTGGCAACTTGTTTAATCATGGCACCCAGCTTTGAGACTTATGATGGGGATGCTGCTGTTATTGTGAACGAGCCACGAGCTCCCATACTTTATGCACAATGCAGTGAACTGTCTACACAAGAATGATATTCTGCTTCTATCGGAAGATTATTAACAAAAACAATTCCGGTCAACAATTCCAGTGATAGTTTGCATGTGCTCACTAATTCTTTCACTGATTCCCTCACCACCTCTCTTACACATAATGATAGAGCAAATAGACAAAACGACACTGGATGGACAAAAGTAGTTCATAAAAAAGCTATCGAAAAAAATAACGATGATAAAAGACTAAGAGCAGCTCCAGTAAAACGGAGGCTGCAACTGCATTTGACACGGCTGCATACAGATACAACGACTGGTCTTATTCAGGAATATATTGCTAACAAAAACCTTGTACCACTAGACTGTGAAGAACTGAAGATAAGATACAATACGTACAAATCTTTTAAAGTAGTACTTGACGTAACTGATAATTTTCCATGGAATGACATTTATGACGAGAACTTTTGGCCCGAGGGAATCATGATAAGAAAATTTTATAATGACTTAAAAAGTGCTAGAACAAACAAACCTGACCATGGAACGAGACATTAGCATATTTACGTGGAATGCAAGGAGGATAAAAAGGCAGTTAGGAATGTTGAACTTTTTAAACACTTATGACCTAATTTTGAATCAAGAGACTTGGCTTCACAATTTTGAAGCAAATTTACTGGAGAAGGTACTATCTCATCATACTATTGCATGCAAATCCTCCATGCCTGGAGATATTATAAGTAGAGGAAGTCCTTATGGGGGTTTAGCTATTGCATAGAAATCTAACTTGAGTAATGCTACTATGCAAGTTGATCTTGAAGAGAGAGGTCTACAAGGTATTAAAATTGTGTTGAATGATAACGTACTATATGTCTTGAACTTGAATGTATATTTCCCTGTTAACTGTGATGATAATGATATAATAGTGGTCCACCTGAACGGCGTGTAAGTTCGTACTTGTGTAGATTAGTAGAATTTACTCGATGGGGCCAAAAACGTAATGCTAAATCTACATTGTGTACTTTGATTCTACACGGCAACTGTGCGGTGTACTTGTGTACTTGTAATTACTTTTGCTACAAGGCTCCTGATTGGTCCATTCAAGTACGCAAAGTACACAAGTACACAAGTACGAGCTGTTCAGGTGGACCCCTAATGATCAGTGATTATATTAGTGCTATATGTGCATTCCGTATGATGAAGGAAAATTTGTTGTATGTGGGGATACTAACCCAAGTTAACTTGGACCCTAGAACGAAAAAATTCCGTGAACTTATGAGTGTATGTAGAGAGTATGATTTATGTATGTTTGGTGTTGAATTTATGCCTAATGATACGTTTACGTTTGTAACAAAAGGGGGCACAACATGGATTGGTGATTTGATTGTTAGCAACAGCATAAAAGATTACATGTAAAATAAACCTCAGTAAGAAGCATTTGCAGGGTTCTGTTTTATTAGTTTTATTTGGAATTCAAAAAAAAATTACGTAAATTTTGAATTTGTTGCCGTCGAGAAAACATTTGTGTGTTGCATAATCAGCCATCCTAGCTATCAGCCTTGCATTTTTTGATTTGGGTGCCACATTAAGGTTAAACATAGTCTGGCTCTGGGTACGATGTCGAGTTGCTAATCGTCGGATGTCGCCTCAAAATGTTGAGTCATGATGCTGAATAGTGCCTCAGGCACTCAGAAAAGACACGGATCCAAACTAACTCATGTTTTCCCATTTTTCAACTTGTTTTCTTAATTGTAGCTAAATTTTGTAACTAATTTGAAAAAAAACCCTCCAATTTCCAAATGTTCATTGTTTGCTCTATAAAATGTGCAATATGATGAAAACACTTTCGTCGTCCCACTTTTGTGAAAAAAGAAACCAAAGCCTAAAAAGCATAGTTTTTTGGATTTAATTGCTAAGTTAATCAACGAATTACGTCCAAAAACTAATTCGTTTACCAGTACATTAGAATACTTAAGTGTGGAAAATTTCAAGTCATTCTGTTCGGCCGTTTGGTCGGAAAATCGACACGGCCGAATTTTCAAGGTCATCCACCCGTTATGAGTAATCTCAATAGTGTTCTATACAGAACACTAATAATAAACGACCGTCTATTAAGTGATCATTTGGCTATGGAATGTGTGATAAGATGTAAAACTGTGCCGGTAATGGTTTTTGATAATGGTCAATATGGCAATGCATTATGTAGCATGAAATGGGACAAAAAATGTATGATTACTAACTACTAGCCGGGCCCACTGGCCTTTGGCCAGACTCACATTTACGAGCAAAATTTAAAACCTGCAAAATTTATAATGACCCACAAATTTTCTGGCGCATGGCAAGTTTCTAGAATGTCATAAACGACTACATTGCCACAATTTCCTTCTACAATTTTATTTATGACATTCTAGAAACTTGCCATGCGTCAGAAAATTTGTGGGTCATTACAAATTTTGCAGGTTTTCAATTTTGCTCGTAAATATGAGTCTGGCCAAAGGCCAGTGGGCCCGGCTAGTCAAGATAAGTAAGTGATAAGCATCTCCTCAAATACTGCAATCCCTCCATTAAATATTCCCCCCTGGGGCCTGGGGTAAAAAAATCAGGATCCTGATACTGTAAAAAAATGGTGGGAAACAAAACATGGAACTGGCGGAATAATTCGATAAACCCGTGTTTTCTGCTGAAAATAATTTTAAAAGCCCCTGCAAAAATTCCTGAAAATATTTGTTCCACATCCACATAATCTAGGTTGACTGTACACAATCAGAATGAATTTAATAATTTTATGTGAATAAACGTTTCTTACGAATTTGGAATTTAACACGTGTAAAAATCTATTTTGAGGGTGCCGCGCGTTATTCGTTCAAGACTTTTACGGAATAGGATTTTCAAGTAGGTACGTCATGCGATCAAAAACCTGTAATTTTTGTTTTCAGATTCATGGTAATATTCCCAATGGTCACTTACACTAACCCTAACTTTTGATAAAAATAAATTTTCCATAGCAATCAAATGTGAAAACTTATTTTAAACCGAAGTTTTGCGAGTTAGGGTTTGATCGCCCTAAATTCGATTTAAAATAAATTTTCACATTTGATTGCTATGGAAAATTTATTTTTATCAAAAGTTAGGGTTAGTGTAAGTGACCATTGGGAATATTACCATCAGTCTGCAATCATGAACTGTCAAACAGAAAGAAGAATATTAATCGGAAGAGAAAATTAGACTTGAAAAAAATTAGTAGTAACAGACTTTTTATTAATTTTTTTCCATGGTAACTGTCCAGTGACACGAAAATTTTGGGTTAGACGGATAAGGTAATGATGTAAAATACATGCCAAGGTCCCTATAGTTACTTCACAAACAGCTTTTTATAAGGTCCGGCAGTATTCCATTGCCAAACTTTTATTGAAAGGAAATTCCAAAAAATGTGCTAATTTTATGTCAACTATACACTTGTTTCGACGTGATGCTACTTGATAATGAACCTAATTTACTTAATCGTCTTTAAATTTAACTGAGGAACAATTTCCCACGAATTCAGGATGAAATTTGGAGACAATTCGCTAAAACTATAACAATGATAAGAATCAGTCATAATAATGAAATGATAAAAACTGCTCCATATTGTAATTATGGAACTACCCAAACGCGTAGTAAAGCAACAACATCCTTGGATAAAAATATGTACTCTGAGCTGTGTGAGTTAGAAAGGTATCCCTTAAAATTTTGATCAGTTAGATCGGTTTAGTTTACCTTTTATAGAAAATTTGTTGTTAGAATAAAGCTTAGTTTACAAATAGCACCTTTTTTCAATTTCTTTTTCATAAAAGTTTGAAAATTGAATACTGCCGGACCCTATAAAAAGCTGTTTGTTGAGTAACTATAGGGACCTTGATGCATGCAAAAAAGTTGGGATGTTTTGAATGACAATTTGTGCTTTGAACACGGCTGTATGAATGAATGTCATATAAGAGCATTAACCGAGGAATATGAAAATTGTATTAGTTTTTTTGAATGCATAGAGGAAAGTGTATCTGGAAATAAGACAAAATGTAACTCTCGTAATTATGTACCAGGATGGAATGATAAAGTTAAGCTAGTGTATGATAAGAATGAGGCTAGTTATAAGCTTTGGATTAGTTGTTGGAAAGTGAAAGATTCCAATTTGTATGAAAAAATGTGTAGTGATAGGAAAATATTTAAGAGTCAACTGAAGCTGTGTAGGAAGGAGTGTGAACAACAATGCTTTGAAGCTCTAGTCAAAGACCAGTTGATATAGAGACAATATTCCCAGAGGCATCTGACGTTCCCGGGAAACGGGAAAGAAATTTTGATTTCCCGGGAATTTCCGGGAAATATTGGTTCGACAAATATAGACAAAAACGTAACAAAACAAAGTAAAATTTTCATAATTTTAGCAAAAATCTCAATTTTTTAAAATAATACCGTAAAAAACAAAGCGTATTCAATGTATTGTCACTCATTCTACTTCTAATTTTGCTGCACAGGTAGCCAGCTGATGAATAGGCTCTTTCGCTTGCTACGCTAGTGGGTTGAATTGTGAGTAGCGCATCGTAGGTGTTTTTCAGCAAGATTCTGCGATTTCCAGTTGTTTCGAATAAGCTTATTTTCTTTTTGATTCAATGATCTGGGATCGTTTTTGGCTTTTGAAGGACCGTATCTAGAAGTATTGGTGGTTTTATTGCCTCATACAGCTGTGTTTCAAGATCTTTGTTTGTGTCGATTTCTAATATTTCACGGTCACGGTCTGTCAAATTTTCATCATCGTAATCATGGCCATGATTACGATTCAATCTTTTAACTACTTCAATAATAGTTGCTTGACGTGGCTGGGTAAACATTGAACGAAACGCTGGACACATATAATTGTATTAGATTTAGTTTTTATCCTGTATAAAGTACATGTACTGAAAATAGAGTTAAAAAATTTGGTTGGAGCCAGGAGTCGAACCCGGGTAGTTTCGCTAACATGGCTACTCCCCAGAACCATCCCTCCACCAGACTCCATTAAGGAACCTTAGATTTTAACTCTGTTTTATTTCAATTTGTTATTCTGCTGAAAGTTACCATAGAATGAGCACCGCAATCTGCTGTGATTCGCATTCGGTACATTTCGAAAGACACGAATAACGTCGTCAGAGTCTACCAGGAAATAGTGAATTAGCAGGTTTATTAGGTGACGACCTGTACTTTTTGAAATTTATTAGATTTAGTTTTTATCCTGTATAAAGTACATGTACTGAAAATAGAGTTAAAATATTTGGTTGGAGCCAGGAATCGAACCCGGGTAGTTTCGCTAACATGGCTACTCCCCAGAACATATCATTGTAGTCTAGATTACCCCAGTGCAAGTATTGTAGAACACTAGAGTTGTCAGAGCGGCGATATTGGAGTCTAGCAGTTAAAGCATCCACTAAATCTTCAGCTATTTTATTCTTCTGTGATTCCAATACTTTTAGCATGAAATTAATCCCAGTATCCGCAGTAAGTAATGTAGCATTTCTGTTGCAAATAGCTTCCACATAGTCAATACGAACTTCCCGCACAAAACATTTGGTAGTGGTGCGTACAGTCAATGAGATTTTGCTTTCACTTCAAGCTCATGCACGAATTGAAACCAAACGCCCAGACCTGCAGCTCGCGACCTCAGCCCTAACAGAAACTTTGACCGGTCATAACTTTGCACTGAGTGCACCGATTTGCCTGAAATTAAAAATCTGTGCTGTA
>Ga0210040_10008901_pt1 | contig 11779 bp, 9 predicted proteins | sample CryGeyCG12114_NA_FD_185462 | JGI IMG/M metagenome (GOLD analysis project Ga0210040, IMG submission 185462) | Groundwater microbial communities from aquifer - Crystal Geyser CG19_WC_8/21/14_NA (SPAdes) (version 2) | ecosystem: Environmental > Aquatic > Deep subsurface > Groundwater | place: USA... | reverse complement strand
GACATCGTCGACACCCCCGAGGCGCTGGAGCGGACCATCGCCGCGCTTGCGGCGGGGACCGGCCCGGTCGCGGTGGACGCCGAACGCGCGCACGGCTTCCGCTACAGCCAGCGGGCCTACCTGATCCAGCTGCGGCGGGCCGGCTCCGGCACCCACCTGGTCGACCCGGTCGCCTTCGGCATGCCGGCCGACCTGTCCCGGCTCGGGGACGCCATCGCCGACGCGGAGTGGGTGATCCACGCCGCCAGCCAGGACCTGCCCTGCCTGGCCGAGGTCGGGATGCTCCCCCGGACGCTGTTCGACACCGAGCTGGCCGGCCGCCTGCTCGGCTACCCCCGGGTCGCGCTGGGCACCATGATCGAGGAGCTGTTCGACGTCCGGCTGCTGAAGGAGCACTCGGCCTCGGACTGGTCGAGCCGTCCGCTGCCGCCGGAGTGGCTGACCTACGCCGCGCTCGACGTCGAGCTGCTGGTGGAGCTGCGGGACTCCCTCGCCGCCCAACTGGTCGAGGCCGGCAAGGACGAGTGGGCCCGGCAGGAGTTCGAGGCGCTGGCCGCCGGTGCCGGCACCGTGCCCGCGCCGCGCACCGACCCGTGGCGCCGCACCTCCGGCATCCACCGGGTGCGCACCCGCCGCGGCCTCGGCCACGTGGCCGAGCTCTGGTACGCCCGGGACGAGATCGCCCAGCGGCTGGACCGCGCCCCGGGCAAGATCCTCCCGGACGCCGGGATCAGCGAGCTGGCCGCGGCCAAGACGCCGGGCCGCTCCGCGCTGCGGCAGATCGCCACCTTCAGCCGCCGCCAGGCCAAGCGCTACGAGTCGGTCTGGGTGAGCGCCGTGGAGCGCGTCGAGCAGCTGGCCGAGAGCGCGCTGCCCGCCCTGCACATCCCCAGCGACGGCCCGCCCCAGGCCCGGCTCTGGGCCTCCCGCGACCCCGAGGCCGCGGCCCGGCTCACCGCCGTCCGGGAGGAGCTGGCCGCGAGGGCGGCCGAGCTCGGTCTGCCGGTGGAGAACCTGCTGACGCCGGAGCACCTGCGGCGGCTGGCCTGGCGACCGCCGCAGCCGGCCACCGCGGAGACGGTGGACGCCGCGCTGGCCGCGTCGGGGGCCCGGCGGTGGCAGCGCGAGATCGCCGTGCCGCTGGTCCTGCCGGCACTCCAGCCCGAGGTGCCCCCCGACTCGACGTCCTGACCGACGGACCGCCCGGCTGGCCCGCCCCGACCCCGGAGGGACCCGGTCACCCCTTCCGGGGCGACCGGGAACGTGTGCATCTTCCCAGCAGTCCGGCCGGCTCCCGCGCCCGCGAGACCCGTCAGTGGGCCATGGTGGGCGCGGCGCTCGCCTGACCGGCCGGCGCGTGCGCCGCAGCCGCCGGGCGGCCCCAGCGCAGCACGAAGACGGCCATCACCGCGATCGCGAAGAACACGCCCGCGGAGGTGTGGAACACCGTGTGGTAGCCGTTCAGCTGCGCGAGCTGCTGGGCGGACCCGGAGGTGCCGTGGCCCTGCAGGTAGCGGCTGACGGTGTCTGCGGCGAGCGTCGAGAGCACCGCGGTCCCGATCGAGCCGCCGATCTGCTGCGACGTGTTCACCATCGCCGAGCCGACCCCGGCGTCGCGGGGGTCGATCCCCGCGGTCGCGGTGTTGAACGCCGCCCCGAACACGAGCCCCATGCCGAGGCCGAGCACGACCAGGGCGGGCGGGATGGTCGTGGCGTAGGACGTGTCGAGACCGATCCGGCTGAGCAGCAGCAGACCGACGCCGCCGAGCAGGGCGCCACCGACGATCATCGGCTTCGGCCCGACGCGCGGCAGGAGGTTCGGCGCGATCAGCGTCGAGGTCAGCGCGATCGTGACGGGCATCGGCAGGAAGCCGAGCCCGGTCTGCAGCGGTGTGTACCCGCGGAGCGCCTGCAGGTAGTAGGCGAGGAAGAGGAAGACACCGAAGAGCGCGGCACCCGTCAGCGCGACGGTGAGGTAGGAGCCGCCTCGCTGGCGGTCGAGGACGACCCGGAGCGGTAGCAGCGGGTGCGCGACGCGCGACTCGAGGATCACGAACGCGACCAGCAGCACGACGCCGGCGACCAGGGCCACGATCGTCCGGGCGTCGCCCCAGCCGTCGGTCTCGGCGGAGGAGAAGCCGTAGACCACGCCGACGAGGCCGAGCGAGACGATCACGGTGCCGGGCAGGTCGAGCTTCGGCCGCGTCCCCGTGGGACCCTGGCGGCCGAAGAAGGTGAACGCGCCGATCATCGCGACGAGCGCGAAGAAGAGGTTCACGAACAGGCACCAGCGCCACGACCAGTACTCGGTGAGCACGCCGCCGAGCAGCAGGCCGACAGCCCCCCCGGAGCCGGCGACCGCACCGAAGACCCCGAAGGCCCGAGCGCGCTCCCTGCCGTCGGTGAAGGTCGTGCTGAGCAGGGACAGCGCCGCGGGAGCGAGCAGCGCGCCGAACGCGCCCTGGACGGCCCGCGCCGTGACGAGCTCACCGAAGCTCTGGGCGGCACCGCCGAAGGCGGAGGCAGCCGCGAAGCCGGCGAGGCCGACGATGTAGGTGATCTTGCGGCCGAAGAGGTCGGAGAGGCGTCCGCCGAGCAGCAGCAGGCCACCGAAGGCCAGCGAGTAGGCCGTGACGACCCACTGCCGCTGGTCGGCGCCGAAGTTCAGCGCCTCCTGCGCGGTCGGCAGCGCGATGTTCACGATCGTCGCGTCGAGCACCACCATCAGCTGCGACAGCGCGAGCACGGCGAGCACCCACCAGCGGTGCTCGTGGCGGGCGCCCTGCCTCGGAGACGTCTCGGGCGGTGCCGCAGAGGTCCGGGACGACAGCCCGGTCTGGGCAGCCGGCTCGATGGTGGTGTCCGCCATGCGGAGCTCCTTCGTTCGTACGCAGGGTCAGCGCGCCGCTGCGCAGAGAGGAGCCGTGGACGACCCGGGAGGAGAACCGAACGGTACCGCCGGGTATTCCGCACGGTGTCCGGTCGAGCCGTCGGCTCGTCCGCGGTCGTGCTCTCGAGGAGGGGCCGGCGGCGGCCAGGGCCGCCGGCGGGAAGTTACCGGTGGGTAATGTGACGGCCATGCCGCGTCTCTCTCGTGAGGTCGTCTTCGTCGACGGCGTCCGCACCCCCTTCGGGAAGGCGGGCTCGCTCTACGCGGAGACCCGCGCCGACGACCTGGTCGTCAACTGCATCCGGGAGCTGGTCCGCCGCCACCCCGGGCTGCCGCCGGAGCGGATCGACGAGGTGGCCATCGCCGCCACCACCCAGACCGGCGACCAGGGCCTGACCATCGGGCGCACCGCGGCGCTGCTCGCCGGGCTGCCGAAGTCGGTGCCGGGCTACGCCATCGACCGGATGTGCGCGGGCGCGATGACCGCGGTCACCTCGGTCGCCTCGGGCATCGCCTTCGGGGCCTACGACGTGGCCGTGGCCGGCGGCGTCGAGCACATGGGCCGGCACCCGATGGGTGAGGGCATCGACCCCAACCCGCGGATCGTGGCCGAGAAGCTGGTCGACTCCTCCGCGCTGGTGATGGGCTCCACCGCCGAGAACCTGCACGACCGCTTCCCGGCCATCACCCGGGACCGCGCGGACGCGTTCGCCGTGCTCAGCCAGCAGCGGGTGGGCCAGGCGTACGCCGACGGGGTGATCCAGGAGTCGCTGGTCACCGTGGCCACCCGCAGCGCCGAGCACGGCTGGGGCCTCGCGACCGCCGACGAGCCGCCGCGACCGGGCACCACCAGGGAGACCCTCGCGGGCCTGCGCACCCCCTTCCGCCCCTACGGCCGGGTCACCGCCGGCAACGCCGCCGGGCTGAACGACGGGGCCACCGCCTGCCTGGTGGCCGCAGAGGACGTGGCCGCCGAGCTGGGCCTGCCCGCGGCGATGCGGCTGGTCGGCTTCGCCTTCGCCGGCGTGGACCCCGAGGTGATGGGCGTCGGCCCGATCCCGGCCACCGAGAAGGCCCTCGCCCGGGCCGGGCTCACCATCGACGACATCGGCGCGTTCGAGATCAACGAGGCGTTCGCCGTCCAGGTGCTGGCCTTCCTCGACCACTTCGGGCTGGACGCCGAGGACCCGCGCGTCAACCCGTACGGCGGGGCCATCGCGCTGGGTCACCCGCTGGCCAGCTCCGGTGTCCGGCTGATGATCCACCTGGCCCGGCAGTTCCGCGAGCACCCCGAGGTCCGCTACGGCATCACCACCATGTGCATCGGCCTGGGCATGGGCGGCACCGTGATCTGGGAGAACCCCCGGCACGCCGCCGACGGGTCGGGCGCCCCGGCGGGAGGTGAGCGGTGATGCAGGTCGAGGAGATGCAGCAGCTGGTCGAGGAGGCCGCCGCGGCCGCCCCGCACGAGGTGGTGACGTACGCGCTCAGCCGGGACGTGCCGCTCCCCGCCGGCGGCGGGACGCTGGTGCTGATCACCCTGGACAACGGCCAGGACCACACCCGCCCGAACACCTTCGGGCCGCGCGGGCTGGCCGAGCTGGCCGCCGCAGTGCGGGCGGCGGCGGCCCGCGAGGAGGTGGCGGCGGTCGCGGTCACCGGCAAGCCGTACGTGCTGGCCGCGGGCGCCGACCTCAGCGGGCTGCCCGCGATCACCCGCCGCGAGCAGGCGCTGGCCATCGCCCGCCTCGGTCACGCCGTCTTCGACCTGCTGCACAGCACCCCGAAGCCGACCTTCTGCTTCGTCAACGGTCTCGCCCTGGGCGGCGGGCTCGAGCTGGCCCTGCACTGCGACTTCCGCACCGTCTCCGCGGTGGCCGCCGGCATCGGTCTCCCCGAGTGCTTCCTGGGGATGTTCCCGGGCTGGGGCGGGGCGTACCTGCTGCCCAACCTGGTCGGGGCCGACCGCGCCGTCCGGGTGGTGGTGGAGAACGCCCTCGACCAGAACAGGATGCTCACCGGCCCGGAGGCCGCGCAGCTCGGCATCGCCGACGCGCTGTTCGACGGTGCCGACTTCCTGGAGCGCTCGATCGCCTGGGCCGGGCAGGTCGTCGCCGGCGAGGTCGAGGTCGAGCGCCCCGCGGTGGACCGGGGCGAGGCCTGGGACGCCGCGGTCGCCCGGGGCCGCGCGGTGGCCGACGCCAAGGTGGCCGGGGCGGCGCCCGGTCCCTACCGGGCGCTCGAGCTGATCGCCGCCGCCCGGACGGCGGAGCGGGCCGAGGCGTTCGCCGCCGAGGACGAGGGCCTGGCCGACGCCATCATGAGCCCGGAGCTCCGGGCCGGGCTGTACGCGTTCGACCTGGTGCAGAAGCGGGCCCGCCGGCCCGCCGGCGCCCCGGACAAGAGCCTGGCCCGGCCGGTGACAAAGGTGGGAGTCGTGGGCGCCGGCCTGATGGCCAGCCAGCTGGCCCTGCTCTTCCTCCGCCGGCTGGAGGTGCCGGTGGTGATCTCCGACCTCGACGCCGGACGGGTCGAGCGCGGGCTCGGCCTCGTCCACGGCGAGATCGACCGGCTGCTGGCCAAGCGCCGGGTCTCCCCCGACCAGGCCAACCGGCTGCGGGCGCTGGTCTCGGGCACCACCGACCTGTCCGACTACGCCGGCTGCGGCTTCGTGGTCGAGGCGGTCTTCGAGCAGCTCGAGGTCAAGCAGCAGGTGTTCGCCGAGCTGGAGCGCCACGTCGCACCCGACTGCGTCCTGGCCACCAACACCTCCTCGCTCTCGGTCACCCAGCTGGCCGCCGGGCTCGAGCACCCCGAGCGGGTGGTCGGCTTCCACTTCTTCAACCCGGTCGCGGTGCTGCCGCTGCTGGAGGTCGTGCGGGCCGAGCGGACCGACGACGCCAGCCTGGCCACCGCCCTGGCCGTGGCCAGGAACCTCAGGAAGAACGCCGTCCTGGTCTCCGACGCGCCCGCCTTCGTGGTCAACCGGCTGCTCACCCGGCTGACCAGCGTCCTGTTCGCCGCCGTCGACGAGGGCACCCCGGTCACCGTGGCCGACGAGGCGCTGCGACCGCTCGGGCTGCCGATGTCGCCGATGGTGCTGCTCCAGCTGGTCGGGCCGGCCATCGCCCTGCACGTCGGGGAGTCGCTGCACGAGGCGTTCGGCGACCGGTTCCCGGTGTCGCCGAACCTGCAGGCCCTGGTGGCGGTCGGGCGACCGGGCGTCTACGACTGGACCCCTGAGGGGCAGCCCTACGTCTCCGACGCGACGGCGGCCCTGCTCACCCAGGGCGACGAGCCGAGCTCCGCGGAGCAGGTGCGGGCGCGGGCCCTGGACGCGCTGGCGCAGGAGATCGGGCTGATGCTCGCCGAGGGCGTGGTCGCAGCCCCGATGGACATCGACCTCTGCCTGGTGCTGGGGGCCGGCTGGCCGTTCCACCTGGGCGGCATCACCCCCTACCTCGACCGCGAGGGCGTCTCCGAGCGAGTGCTCGGCCGGCGGTTCCTGCCGCCGGGGGCGGCGTCGGTGGCGAGCGGCTGACCGGACGGACCCACGAGGGTCGGCCGCCGGGCTGGGCCGGGTGACCGCAGTAGGTAGTGGGCCGTGGCGGGTCCTGGTCAGGGGATGGGCAGGCCGAACTGGGTCTGCACCCCGGGCGAGCAGAGCAGCGAGTCCGGCGGCCGGGCGCTCAACCCGGGGAACCCGGCAGCGTCGAGCAGCTGGTCGTCCAGCTCGACCAGCTCGGCGCGGCGCAGCTCCCAGCGCTCGTGGGTGTTGGGCAGGTAGCGCAGCCCGCCCCACGCCCGGGTGTGCAACGCCCACCGCGCGGTGAGGAAGTCGGCCAGCGGATCGTCGCGGACGGCGTCACCACCCACCCGCACCGCCACCCGGCTGCGGACCCCGTACGGGGCGGGCCAGCGCCGGCGGCTGGTGTAGGTCAGCACGTCGCCGCGCCGCTCGACCCGCATCCGTGACCAGGTGTAGTTCAGCCCGAGCGCCAGCCGCGAGCCGAGCACGAAGGCGAGCCGCTCGGCCTCCAGCGAGGCGAACACCACCCCCCGGCGGCCGCGTCCGTCCACGGCGTACAGCCGGACGTTGGTCTCGGCGAAGGTGCCCAGGTACGGCAGCGGGTGCCCCCGGCCGAAGCCGGCGCCGCGCATCCGGAAGGGGATCAGCCCGACCCAGCTGGAGCCGTCGTAGACGTCGGGGACGGTCCCGGCCGGCAGCAGCGGAGCCACCTGGGCGGGGTCCACCCGCCAGTGCAGGAAGGCGAGGTCGGCCCAGAACTGGTCGAGCACCGCGGGTCCCGGCAGCGGGGCGGCCACGGCGTCGACGGGCTGTGGCGTCACCGGCCCGGCACCGGGTCCGGCCGCTCCCCGCCCGGGCGGGGTGGTCACGTGCTCACCGACCGTCGACGCGGGACCCCGTCGGCTCGCTCGGTTCGCTCTCCCCCCGCAGCACCGCCTCGACGGCGTAGCGGGCGACCGCCTGGCCGGTGAGGCCGAGCTCCTCGAGCAGCTCGCTCCGGGTGCCGTGCTCCAGGAACTCCTGGGCGATGCCGAACTCGCGCAGCGGCGTGCTGATCTCGGCGAACCGCATCTCCTGGGCCAGCCGGGCCCCGCAGCCGCCGACCACGCCGTTGTCCTCGAGGGTGATGACCAGCTCGTGCTCGGCCGTCATGGCCACCAGCGCCGGGTTGACCGGCAGCACCCAGACCGGGTCGACGACGGTGACGCCGATGCCCTGGTCCGACAGCCGCCGCCCGACCGACACCGCCATCACCGCGAGCTGCCCGATCCCCACCACCAGCACCCGCGGCCGGTCGGTCCGCAGCAGCACGTCCACCCCGTCGCGGGAGTCGACCGCCGGCAGGTCGTCGGGCACCCGCTCCTTGGAGTAGCGGATGAGGCTCGGGGCGTCGTCGATCTGCACCGCCTCGTTCAGCGCGGTCTGCAACCGGGTGGCGTCGCGCGGCGCACTCAGGTGCAGGCCGGGGACCAGCTGGGCCAGGGACATGTCCCACATGCCGTGGTGGCTCGCCCCGTCCGGGCCGGTCACCCCCGCACGGTCGAGCACGAAGGTCACGCCGCAGCCGTGCATCGCCACGTCGAGCAGCAGCTGGTCGAACGCGCGGTTGAGGAAAGTCGCGTAGAGGGCGACCACCGGGTGCAGGCCGCCCATGGCCATCCCCGCCGCCGAGGTCACCGCGTGCTGCTCGGCGATCCCCACGTCGAAGCAGCGGTCGGGGAACACGGCCGCGAACCGGTGCAGCCCCGTCGGGTAGGTCATGGCGGCGGTCAGCGCCACCACCTTCTCGTCGCGGCGCCCGATCCGCACCATCTCCTCGGAGAAGACGTCGGTCCAGGTCCGGCCCGAGCTCGCGGCCAGCGCCTCGCCGGTGGTGGAATCGATCTTGCCCACGGCGTGGAAGTGGTCCTCCATGTGGTTCTCGGCGGCCGCGAAGCCCTGTCCCTTGTGGGTCAGGCAGTGCAGCAGCACCGGTCCGCCGTACTGCCGGGCCTGCTGGAGCGCGCGCTCCACCGCGGCGGTGTCGTGGCCGTCGAGCGGGCCGACGTACTTCAGGCCGAGGTCGGAGAACATGCCCTGCGGCGCGAGGACGTCCTTCAGGCCGCTCTTGATGCCGTGCAGGATGTCGTAGGCGGCGGTGCCCAGCAGCGGGGTGCGGCTGACGCTGCGCTTGACCACGTCCAGCACCTGCTCGTAGCGCGGGTCCGTCCGCAGGCCGGCGAGGTGGCGGGCCAGGCCCCCCACCGTCGGGGTGTAGGAGCGCCCGTTGTCGTTGACCACGATGACCAGCGGCAGGTCGTCCGAGGCCGCGATGTTGTTCAGCGCCTCCCAGGCCATGCCCCCGGTGAGCGACCCGTCGCCGACCACGGCGACGACCGTGCCGGGCTGGCCCTGCAGGCGCTTCGCCTTGGCCAGGCCCTCGGCGTAGGAGAGCGCGGTCGAGGCGTGGGAGTTCTCCACCCAGTCGTGCTCGGACTCCGCGCGGCTCGGGTAGCCCGACAGCCCGCCCCGCTGCCGCAGCCCCGGGAAGAGGTCCTGCCGGCCGGTGAGCATCTTGTGCACGTAGCTCTGGTGACCGGTGTCGAAGACGACGGGGTCGGTCGGGGAGTCGAACACCCGGTGGATGGCCAGGGTGAGCTCGACCACCCCGAGGTTCGGGCCGAGGTGGCCACCGGTCTGGCTGACGTTCTGCACCAGGAAGGTCCGGATCTCCGTGCTCAGCTGGACCAGCTGCTCCGCGGTGAGCGTCCGCAGGTCCGAAGGGCTCTGCACGCTGCTCAGCAGTGACGCGGTTGGCATGGGGCCGAGTTTACGTGCTCGGTGTCGGCTGGCCCGGGGCGCGAGGACACGGAGTCGTGTGAGCCGGGTCGCGCCCCCGGACACGCAGCGCCGGGCGGTCACAGCCGCGGGCGGAACACCTGGCCCCGCAGCGCCTCCTCCACCAGCCCGACCGCCCGCTGGGTGCGGGTCAGGCGCGCCGACTGCTCCAGCCAGGCCTGGGCCGCGGCCTCGACGACCTCGGCCCCGACCTGGGTCTGCAGGCTGGTGCGGATGCCGGCCAGCCCCTCCGTGGACGCCCGGACCTGACCGGCCACGAAGTGGACGGCGAAGCGGGCCAGCACCACCGGGTGCCGCCGCAGCACGGGGTAGGCGCGGAAGTCGGCGGGGCAGCAGTCGAACAGGAAGGCGACTGCGCTCGCCTGCCAGTCCGGGGCTCCGGGCGGGAGCACGCCGTCCGGCCACCCGGGTGGTGCGTAGGCCGTCACGAGCAGCGGGCCAGGGGTAGGATCTCGAACATGCGTTCGATTCTACGGCCAGCGGCCGAGCCCGGTCCACGGCTAGCATCACTGCGGTGAGCGACGTCGTCTGCCAGGTCGTCCGGGGCGAGATCGAGGCCGCGGTGGTCAGCCGCGACGACCAGGTGGTGGCCTTCCTGGACCACCGGCCGGTGTTCAAGGGCCACGTGCTCGTCGCCCCCGTCACCCACGTCGACACCCTGCTCGAGCTGCCGCCGGAGCTCGCGCTCCCCCTGGTCGCCACGGCCCAGCGCGTGGCCCGTGCCATCGCCACCGCGCTCGGCGCTGAGGGCACCTTCGTCGCGGTCAACAACGTGGTCAGCCAGTCGGTGCCCCACCTGCACGTGCACGTCGTGCCGCGCACCAAGGGGGACGGGCTCCGCGGGTTCTTCTGGCCGCGGGTGCGCTACGCCGAGGGTGAGATGGCCGCCTACGCCCGGCGGCTGAACGACGCGATGCCCCCGGCCTGAGGAGCGGCCGGCTGACGCGCTGAGGACCGGGTGCACCGACGAGCGCCGGGACGACCTGGTCGCCCCGGAGCACCCGTCGTCGTCAGTGCGCGGGACGGGCCTGGCTCTGACCGGTGAGCTTGTCCACGGTGTCCTCGTCGGCGCCGAGACGGCGCAGCGAGGTCGCGAGCTTGTTCGTCGCCGAGACGGACTCGACTACCGGTTTGGTGATCGTGGAAGCGCGTGCCTTCTTGATGTTGCCGGGCGCCATGCTCCTCCTTCGCTCGATCTTCCTGCAGCCATGGTACGGCTCAACCGATCTGCTGCAGCAGTCCTCGGGCCGTCGAGTTCAGCAGCCCCAGCACCTCGTCGCTGCTGAGGCTGGCCAGCGAGCCCTCCGGCCCGTCGAGGGCGACGCAGCCGGCGACGGTCGAGCTGGTCCCGGAGTCCTCGATCAGCGGCGAGGCGATCACCACCCCGTACTTGTCCCGCACGTCGAGGTGCTCCTCGTGGCTGAGCCCGAGCCGGATCTCCTCGGGCACCGACGGCCACTCCGCCGCGGTCGGGTGACCGAGGTCGCGGTACATCCGGGCGAGGTCGACCGCGACCACCTCACCCCTGGCCACGCAGGTGCCGATGACGCCCTTGCCCGGGAGCCAGTCGACGTGGGAGGCGGTCGGTCGACGGGACGCGCGGACCCGGTGCAGGCGCAGCAGGCGGAGGCGGAAGGGCCACCACCACACCCGCCCGACCCGGTAGACCGCGACGCCGAGGTCGCGGAAGTCCAGACCGCCGCCGACCTGGTCGACGATCGCCCAGGCGGCCGCGGTCAGCGACAGGTCGGCCAGCTCGCGCCGGGCGCCCTGGCGGCGCCGGCGCCACTCCGACCAGGAGCCACCGATCGTGGTCACCGCCGCCAGCGCGGCCGAGGTCACGATGCAGGCGACGACGACCCGGACCGGGGCGTGCACGACCTTGGCCCCGTTCAGGGCCAGGATCGCCCCGGCCGCGGCTGCGAGCAGCGCGGCGATCGTCTTGGCGACAGCCTTGGTCACACCCAGCCTCCTCCTCGTGGTCCCCCGACCTGGGGTGAACGCTACGAGGAGGCACTGACAGAAGCGGCGACCGAGCCGCGCGGTGGGTGAGCGGTGGAGGACCTGCTCCGCCAGCACAAGCAGAGCACCCCCCGGCCGTGACGGCCGAGGGGTGCGTTGCAGGAGGGAAGTGGCCCGTCCGTCCCCCAACGTCGGACCACTTCCCGCTCGGGGGCTCAGCCCTGGTCGCTCCGCGCAGCACTGGCTGCGAGCGGGGTGCTGAGCGGGACGTCCCTGCGGCGGTGGCCGCCGCGGCTCACGGAGCCGCGACCGGGACCGCGGCCGGCGGCGGTCGTCGTGCGGGTCATCGGGGCTCCTGAGGGGGACGGTCGAGGTCGGTCTCGACACCGGAGACGATGCCGCCACCACCTCGGGGGCGGCTGAGGTTTGCTGCAGCGCAACCTCAAGATCCTCCAGGGTTCTCCACGGCAGCCGGGGCGCCGGCGCACTGACGGCCCGCGGCGGGGCGCCCCCGGGTGGTGCGGGCGGGACAGCCGGGAGGACCGCCGCCACGGGTGCCT
>Ga0210040_10008900_pt1 | contig 11779 bp, 3 predicted proteins | sample CryGeyCG12114_NA_FD_185462 | JGI IMG/M metagenome (GOLD analysis project Ga0210040, IMG submission 185462) | Groundwater microbial communities from aquifer - Crystal Geyser CG19_WC_8/21/14_NA (SPAdes) (version 2) | ecosystem: Environmental > Aquatic > Deep subsurface > Groundwater | place: USA... | reverse complement strand
CATGTACATACAATTCACAAGATGCCACTCATGTGAGAAAAATGATTGCATTTCTGTTCCTCTTCGGTTTTGGAACCGCTCCAACAAAAGCATGCAGAAACGAATGGAGCGAGCAAGTATACAAAATCGTTTTTTACTCCAAAGTTGTTGTTTGTTATTGTACAACTTACATTTACAAGCTTTGCATCAGTTCAGTTAATGCATTCAGAGATTCACAGTTTTCCATGAGCACTATATTTACCTATTACCAATTAATTTCCCTCTCTAACACTAACTAAAACAAATTGGTTTCATCAATACGTACGACCAAAGACTTTTTAAGATGATTTTTCCAAAACTAGCTAACTAGCTTATTCAAGTTTTTGCAAATACATATTACACAAACATTATATGAAGAGCAAACTAGCAAGGATAGATAGTTAGCATGATAACCAACTAACTAACCCCAAAAATTTACTGCTTTTCAAAGGACACTAACTAAAAACTAATAAAACCGTGTAGAAAAGATTACACAGGTTTTCACACAATACTGTTTTCCCTTCCTTATTGTGCAATTTCAAGGAAACCATACATGCTACATGAAATCCAAAAAATCCTCAATATTGTTTACACTCTGAACAAAAGTCAAGTCAAAGGGTTCACTTATTAAGGTTACGAACTTGACCCATTTTTGCACGCAACTAAATTATTGACTCCTTCACTACAATTAGGAAAGGGTGATGCGTTGAATTTACCAAACCAAACGAGGTTATTTAGTTAAGTTAGTTACTGAACAAATGAGTCTCTTATTCTACCATAAGTACATAGCTGCATTGAATCAGCCATAACATCTTGAAAATTTCATTTCGGCAGGGTCAACATTATGCATTAACCAACCCTTTCGGTATAATAAAAGTTCGGGTGAATGTTACACCTTGACTTTTTGGCATGCTTTCTATCATGAATTACTTCTCGGCTTTCTCAAGTCTATAGCACGTAAAATGGTCACCGAAAATTGTCCTATATGAATACTATCGTGTCCTTTAGTTAGTTAGTTAGTTACAAAACTGTCCAACCGAAACCCCCAAAAGTAAAAATATAGTATAGTAATAGTTAGTAGTGAGTGAACGTGCCACATGTCGAACTAACTAACTAACTAACCAAAGCAACGAAACTTGTGCATGCACGAGCCCTTTTTCTGTAGTTAGATACTACATGGGCAGTATAATTACAAATTGTTTGGCCCATCTAACACAAGACGATGACCCCACCTCTTGTGACTATTCAGTTAGTTAGTTAGTGCGGTTGTTAGCACGGAGGATTTGAGAAAATTTGTTGTTCGCCCACTGAATCACTTTTAATACGATTATTATGACCACACAAGTGAGGCCGATGTGCATTTACTAACTAACTAACTGTATAAATTGGAAGGATTCTAAAAATATTTGTGTATACCTGCATGGTGGGTGACTGTCCTTTCTTTACATTCATTACACATGTGCTTTGTATGGTGTGTGCGTATGCCCAGAAAATAATCCTTTTCGGTCCCTTTGTATGACGTTATTGTTTTCCTACATATTATTAATATCTGTACACAAGAAAGCTAGTGAGTGATCGTATTATTCGGCGGTAAAGTTCTTTGTAAGCTCCTTGTTTCCTTAAACTTGATTATTGTAACTTACTTATACAACTTAAAGCAAGCTAGTTAGTTACAAAGTAGACACATTTTCTATACAACTTGTCAATCTTAATAAATGTGTGTAAATTGAGTAAAATAACCCATATGGGCTTTAAATTTTCTGAAATTAGTCTCAAAATTTCTAGTAGATTTACAAATATACACACTTTTTTGCTATGAAATAGCTAAAACTAACCAATGGAACAAACCTTATGCTTTTTTTAGTGAAACGACTATACTATGGTAGACTGTAAACGTTTTATTGTTGTTTGAATGGAAATGGCGTGCAAAATGTGGGCCGTTCCCTAATTCTCTTTCAAGTTTCCAAGAAACCATAATTTTTTTTTGCATGTGGCCATTTATTGGTTTCACTCATACCCACTTATTTACTAGAGGGCGAAAAACATGCAACCATTTTTAGATGCGTAAAAAAGTTAGGACTGACTAATAATAATTATGTGATCCTTTGGAAACTTGAACGAGTCGTAAACTTGTTGTAGATAGAGCTTTGAGATAAAGATGAGAGTGATGACTTTTGTTAGTTAAAAAATGAGTGCACAGAAGAACGCTTTTTGGGTTGGTGTGAATTTTTTTGAGTACTTAATTTTATTTACCAACTGAAAATTGGTTTGTTAGTTAGTTAGTTAGGAAAAAAGCTATTCGTTCCAATGATACCATAAACCATATGAGTTTGAATGAAGCAGCAGACGTTTTCATCACTGTAGTGGTTCTTTTGGTGAGCTAAATTACACTGAAAAATTAAGGGGAAAAGATGCCATAACTTTCATAAGTATTGGAATAGTTATAGAGGAAGTCAAGTATCCGCCTCTAATAATTATGAGCTTTTTTTTTTTTCAAACTGTGAATAATTCATGAAAAACATGCGAAAATATTATTTGTTTTTTTGGTTTGTTGAAAAATTGGTAAACAAAGTGAATGATTTTTTACAACCCGAATGAATTTTAATACAGGTTTTGTTTTGTAAAAATTTGGGTTACAGCGAGAAAAATGAGTGTTTGTGCCTGCTCTTTGTCGTTAATAAAAATGCGGAGCAAGATATTATTAATATTTTACGGAGTTCCGCTTCACTCTTGCAATAAATAATAATTACAGAAGGATTTTTGTGAACGCCTTGTAGTTTTGTTGTTTTTTTTCTCCGAGAAACCTATATGTGGTGTATGGGATGGAGCTAGTGAGTAAATAAGTCATTATTTTTGGTTCCGCTCTTTGTTATTAGGAAGTTGGTTAGTTAGTTAGTTATAGGGTTTGCGTTTGGGAACATCAAACAAATGACTTAATAATAATAACCAACTCCTTGAGCCCACAAAGAGCGTTGAATTTGGGAGTTTTCTCATTTCACCTCCTTTTAGTGGATACCTGCGTGTTCTCATTTTTCGTTCCTTCACAGACTGAAGAGGAAATTAACTCATAGTTGATTTTAGATACGATAAATTTTCTCCGTAACAAAATTATTGTACAAAATTGTTCATTCAATATGATAAACATAAAATTCCTGCTGGGTGACGGAATAATGCAGTTTAAAATGAAAAAAAGTACTCTCATCTGAACACACTAACTACTCAAAATTTTAACTCACAAACCATGCTGCTATTGCAATGGCAATTTACCAGGTTTTTAGATTACAAGACCATAATAAGTCCCCACAGGATTTTGTTTTCGTCAATATTCCTTACATGAGAAACATAATACTTAAGTGCTCTCCATGGTGGTTTAGACGGAAGTCATCAGGTTCTTAAAAAATGAACACAAAAGTTTGCGTGATCTTAACTCATTTGTCGGTGTGCAGCCAATGCTACTGTAAGATCCGGTCAAATCCATCCATTAAGTTTATCCAATGTACGAACACTCCATATTTAAGTTTTAACACATGAAAATAAATGTCTGCACTAGTGCTGCACTACTATGTTAAGTGAACCTCAATAATAGCATTACTATGCATCTGAATTTTGAAAAAAAACATTTTTTTCTAAATGTAACCACCCATAATGCAATTTGAAAACAAAAACATAACTAATTTGGACCGACGCAATCTTTAATTCAATTGGTTCAGGTGGCCAATATAGCATGGTTACTGAGCTGGTTATTTTTTCCACCAAAGCCGAACTAACATCACAGATTTGTGACCCTAATGGCTCCTGAGACCGAAAAAAAATCATTTTTTCATGCATTGAACCCCAAAAAAGCAAGCAGATTTTGACATACCAAGTTTAACTGCCACCAAAATCCAATACATAAAGAATACGGGATAAAAGTGGAATGGAAATGTGAACACTGTGGGTATCTTTATGACTGCGAGGAGCAAATTGGGTTCACCAAAGATAGCATTTTTATATGCCACTAAAGTGTCTTGAATGCGACTAAAAGAATGAAACCACGGGGGCAAAAGTGATTCCATAAATTGATTCGTTCCCATTGAATTGTCCATACAATCTAGATACACCAGGCTCCAGTGTACACAGTCCATATTATATCAGTGGTTTTTTTCACTACTCAAATAAAATCTGAATTGTAGATACATTGCAAACTTGGGATTTATTCAAAAAGATACGAGAAATTTAAGAGACAAGGATTTTTTCCCTTTATACGCCTCACATCTCACACGAGTTTATCTTCTAACCGAATCCACTACTCATACCATGGGCAATTGCCTTTGGTACGAATGGGGAATCACATCGTTTCCAACGTGAGCTAAAAGTATTTCCATAAATTGTTGGCTTTGAATAGAGCATTCTCTAGAATTCACTTGTGAAATGAAACTATATATTTATTTATGCTTGAGAATCCAAAAAAACTGATAGTTCCCCAAAAAATTCATTTGTGCACCGAAAAATCTTCCTTGTATTATTCTTAAGGGTGTAATTGTTACATCACCTAAACACATAAGCAATAAGTAAGTAGCAAGTATTTATCTGATTACAATTATACGGGATAATGAAACTTGAGGACTCTAACTTACTCTAATAAGCTTTTAGAAGGGCGGTGAATTCAATATCCCCTCATTTGTTAAACAAGCTTTCATTGAGTACTTGATTACCCTTGGTAATCTTGTCTAGCATCTTGAACCTTATATCATGGAAAAATGATCCCATTAGAATCCCAGATTCATATCATCCTACCTGCATTCACAATCCCGAGTGTTGACACAATAGAATTAAGTGGTTTATTTTGCCCGGAAGAAAACAAGGATTCCATTTAAGCAATAATAGCCAACCTTTGAATTTGCTTAAGTAATCTTTACAGTCTATGTTGTTAGTTTCTTCCAGTAGTACTGTAAGTTACGTACTATAGTTAAAAAATGTGAAACCAAGTTGGTAGCCAACAAAGGGAATTAATGGGTCGACCCATTTGGTTAGTCCAAACCATTTCAACAACCCAGTCGGTTTCACATTTCATTCTCCACGGATATATGATTATATTGATGAGAGAGAAGGTTTTTTTTGCCTGACCCAGATGAACTTGTTGATACGAGTGACAATGAGTCCGCCCCGTTAAAAAGAGAACATTTGGTCTCTGTAGTTCACAATGGATTTTGGAAACGGGTATATTTTTAGTTTGTGTATAGTTAGTTAGTTAGTTAGGTTATGGTTAGGTTAGCTAACTATAACTAGCCATACATGTACATAGGATACATATTATAGGTTGTTGTAAGTGCTCCAACTTATGCAAGTAGTTTTCCCCTCTGTCATCATATACTAGATGGGAAGTTGTCTTTGAAATGGATACTTGTGTAAGTAGGATTCACTGTAGAGGGCTTTTACAACTTGTTTCTATTTTTCTTACCCATTCATTTCATTCATTCAGGCTTGTTTACACAAACTTTGTGACTACTTACCGGATTTGGAGTTTTAGAAATCTGAGCAAAATTGTAGTAGATTTTTTTAGCTATCGATGAAATTTTGTACAATTTTTGGATGCAAAGTGAAATAAATCGAGAAAATGTGACGACAAAATTTTCCTTATTTCTGGTGATAGTTTTAGAATCTTTGAATATTGAAAGATTTATACTACACTACTCAAAATGGGTCTCCAAATTCATATGCAGAGTTTGTAAATAAAAATGCAGCTTGCTTTTAAAACGAATACATCTATCACCAAACACTATTGAATTTTACATTTAGTTCCTAGGATCCCACATTCCTTAGATTCTACCAAAATTCTAACGAACTATAGTTCATAAAGTTTTCTTACAAATCCCTCAGCTGTCTTTAACAATAGTCGGGACATGGGCCATGCCCATTTTCGCGTACAATGAATACAGAATCCGTATCAACAACATTATTAGAGGATCAGAGGCCCTGTCACCGTGATAATGCATGTTACACACGTTGTACAAATAATACATGAATTGAAAGAAAAATCAGTCCTTCAGTTTGATCCATTCAGTTTTTAAACCTCTTTAGTCGTATTGTTAGTTTGTTACCTTGTATTTTTAAAGTAGGTGTGGACAAATGACATGAAAAGATCTGGTTAATAAGGAATTCAATCTGGAAGGTAAATATTTCTTGGTTAGAACGATTCCATACAAATTGTGACCGGTATGAATAGTTTAGCTAGTTAGTTGTACGACATGGTTTGGTTTTGGGAATTAAGAATCATAGAATTTTTTTTCCTTATTACATTACTAACTGTATGCATTAACTTTATTCCATTTTCATTTCATCCGTTTGTTGGTTAGTACACATTTCTTCATTTCAGATCCATTTTTTCGGTATTGCACAATGTAATGGTCAAAATAATAATAATAATTTGTACTGTGCAAATCATCACACTTTGGTTTGACTATCGTTGCTAACTAACTAACTAGCTAATTCCTCCATTCACAATTTAGAATCCCCAGTTAGATAGTTAGCCAGTGATACAGATATAACTGGCTTTCAATAAAAAGGCTCGTGTGTCACAAAAGTTGGGAACCAGGGTGAGCCAGTAAGCCCTTAAGTATCCACCAGAGTAATACTGCTTTGTGCATTATAGTTGTTATTGTTATTATTGTTGGTACAACCATTTAGGCCTAGCTGATGAAAGATGGGAACAGCTGCACACTGTACACAAAAAAGGTCCAAATAATAATAATACGTAACTTACTCCAATGTTAGAGACAACCCTGGTGAAATACTCGGCTATAATAAGTACCATGTTTGTACTTTGTGCTAAATACAGAAGCTATGTAGTAATAATCTCGGTATTGCCAGGATTTTATAAAAACGTAAATACTTTCCTCCATAGCATGGCTTGAGTATCACAACATGCACAAAATGTGAAACCAAAGCACGCTACCCACTGGATTTTGGTTAGCTATAGTTTCAACTACACTATTATGGCTGTGGACTAATTGAACATTTAAGCCCCCCAATATTCGTGCGGATTTCAGTTATTTCACTGAAAATATTATGCATTTGCAGGGGAACTATCAGAATTAGTTGTAGTTATTTTATATAGAACTTAACATACAAAACTAGTTTGCGAATAAGTGACCAGTGTCCACATATCATTCAATTATCAATTCCATTATTCATATACAGTTTTCAAATCCAAAAAATAAAAAGCTTTCATAATGCGATGACTTGGTTTGTATGCTAACCCTCATGGGTGGACTCCTAATAAAGATATTCTTTTCACCGGACCAAGGAAACCTTCATTTTACGGCGCTCACTATTTAAACTAACAAACTAAAGTGAGTTATCTAACATTGCATGTTGAATGAATGAGCTCAAGGGATGATGAAGGACTGAGCGACAGAAAAAAGGAGCAGCAGCAGTATTAGCCCATTATGCATGGTCCATATTATGGTGTACCGGTGGTGACTGACTGACTGACTCAAGTATCCCGTCAAAAATGTTTTCTTGTTTGTTGGCTCACTCACACACAGAGACAGAAGCTACACATGGATTTGTCAATAATAAAGCTATCACACACACACACACAAGATGAGGACCAAGATGTTTCAACAAAAGGGCAGCTTGTTTTTCTTTGTTCTGTCTGTGTAAAAGGTCTTGAGTGGCTTTACAACAACCAGCGAAGAAAAGATGCTTTGAATTTGGAAAACCATGACCAATGTTGTTTCCTTTTTTGTAAAAAAAAATGAGAAAATAGTCTCCCTCCAGCCGGCGACTTAAACTATCTAATAATGTAGAAGCTAATATGTATACTTAAAAAATATAGACCATACACAGTAAACCAACTAAACTATAGCAGAGAAAAAAAATCCAATCAAAAAATTATATTCAACAAACAGCTACCTTATGCAAAAAAATTCTCAATGGATGAAGTAAGTAAGTATGAATAAAATTCTGATTTTTTTGAGCATAAAATACTTTTTTACTTACTGATCGTATATTGCGTACAGTTAAAATTGTGTAGTTGTCCCTGCAATAGAAATATTAGCACAACATAACAACCATAACCTCAAACGTAACCAGTGAACCCTTGAACCTTTTGGCTGAAACTTCCCACATTCCCACCTATGAAGGAACAATTGAGAATTCTACAGGTAGAAAAAATGTATGCCATTGCATTGATTTGATAATGATTTGAGTGAGCAAATGGGTATGTCACTCCACTCATCATTGAAGGGAGGGAACTTTTTTCATCAACAGCCCTGCAATTTTCATTGCATTTCTGCACCCATTGTGAGAATTAGTTGAGGCGAGAGAGACTCCATTTATTATTACTTAATAGGACAAAAGGGACCGTCCCAAGAAAATATCTGTATGTGTGTGTACGAATGAACGCATTGTTGTCCCTTTATTGTTGTGTAGTCAACTGTATTTACTAACTCGATCCAACTAACTGAAGGACTGACTAACTAACTAACTAAGGTGCATGGCTTGACTCAATATATGAATTTTTGAGCACTTCATTTCATGTTACGTAGAGTTTTGCTCTGCCAGTGTCTGAAAATTGGACAGTAGCAGTATATGATAGGATGAAATGACACACAATGAGTAAGATTCTTGTGCTGTGTGAAATGTAATGAAAAGTTGTGAATTTTTCTCAACTTTCACTGAGGAACTAAAATGAATTGGTAGCATGGCAAAGATATTGGATTTGGAATCGGGTCACCGAATAGACTTTTGTTCTGAACTCAATAACAACAACAAAAGTGAGAAAAGTTGGTAGTTCCTTCAAAAATATGGTCATAAAACTAAAGCCACTGATGTGACCACTGTCTATATTGCGAGGTTTGCTCTGTTGTAAATTTTAAAATTGCTTCATAGAGTATACTACATAAAATCAATGGAATTTTTTTCCATCTTTATCACAAAAAAAAGTTACACAGAACAACAAACAGTATCTGCTAGATCTCATACAGTTTCTCAAGCTATCTAGAAATATAGTACACGGTCGCCAAATGTAGCATTTTTCCACTCATTTTGAAGGGATTCAACACGATGTTTCAATTAGAATCAGCTTTAACGGTAAGTACGCAAACAATCTAACAAACATCCATGTACGGATTACATGGGAAGTTTACAAGATTTTAGCCGCAAATCTTGAAAGACTTTGTGAAGAAACCTACTGTAAAATATTGCCACAAACCCACCGGAGAAAAAGTCATGTCATAAAGTGTACATAAAATTGAACCGTTGTTCAAAGGTTGTGGTTCATTGTTAACCTCTGGTAGCTCGTGCTGCCCATAATGCATGTTGTCTTATTATCTTGCTCCTTCAAATTACGATCATATAAATTCTTTGAGGGATTACATCCAGTACTTTCAAAACTTTATGGCCTATTGAATTATACTCCTTGTCCCGTTAGTCTCAACATGATTCCGAATATGTCATAAAGTCCTGTCAAGTCAACTGCACAACTAACTTAGTTAGCTCCAGGTTGTGTGATAACTTGCGTTTTTGTGGGAAACCAAACATAGTTTGATATTTATTCACAATTCTTATCTGAAAACTGAAACTAGAATGCATCTTGATTTGCTGTGAAAACATTAGCTGTAAAATCCTTTAACTTTTTATTAAAAAGCGATTCAAATAGGGGACAAAACCAACTGACAACTATATAGTTATAACTAGAAGCAATAGGAAATTGAATGGTGCATCATATACATACATATTACATTGATGCCCAGCACGCAAATTTTACATACTAACTACACGCGCACACCCCATGAAAAAAAGTTTGCTCTGGTTGCGTTTATAAAAGCGTTGCAAATGCTATTTTATAGTCCCCTCATTGAATGCATCATGCATCACCACGATCCATGATTACCATCCATTTCCATTGGACATGCACGCAATAGGATTGTTAACAGAATGAGATGTTGCACAGTTTGTTCCTATGCACATGGTTAGTTAGTTAGTTAGTTACTAGCACCCGCTGATGTCTTCATTAGTCCCGAATTAGTTTTCCATCGCTCGTAAATGCACAAAATTTTAGCCAGTTATTCATTTTTTTTACTAAAAAAGGATGCCTTTAATGTATACAGCATGAGATTCAAACAATGTATTATGAAGACCATAAAAACACATGTCAATTTGCTTCTTCAATCATCCCATTAAGTTTATTTTGAATTGTTTAGAGCCTGTCACTCATTTGCTGTGTGACTTTACATGCAATACGTCATGTAATGTGTTGCATGAATAATATGAACTTGAAAGAAAACCTTAGTGCATGCTCTGCGGGCTACTGCCAACAATGTTCACCCAAAAACTGACATCTTGACATTGACAGAGTGAGTGCAAAAGTGAAAGTTGCACCCTCTCAGTTTGTTAGTGGCGATTACTGGACTAATTATGAGAATCTCCTGGTGAGGTGACTAATGTTTAGATTTCTGCAAAAAAGGACATCCCGGAGTGCAGACCAAATGTCATGTCAGATTGGGAATACACTTTTTTTGCAGTGAAACAATTTACAGAGTTATCTACGATGTGAGTTCACCAAGTAGTTAGAGCAGAATGAAAAATGGAGACATAAAAATAAAAAGGAGGAATATACTAACGAATGCTAGCATTATTATGAGTTGGGATAAACCTATATTAGATTATTTTGACATGTATGGGAGCATGTTAGCTTTTTCAGTTGGCTATATAAAGACCTGTTATTGCAATTTTTGGGAATTATTAGTTAAAATTTCTGACTTTTAGTTCAAATTTTGTTTTACAAGATTTTCAGCTTGGGGTTTGAGAATCCAAAGCAACTTACCGTCTTTTTCTATAAAAAACTAAAGCAATTCTACATAGAAATTAATATGTTTTTTGGTAATTTCTCACATTCCAGTTTATAGTATGGGTTATTATACGAGATGTGACATGGAGAACTGCAACTGCAAAGCTTGGTTCGTATCTAAAGGCAAAAGCTACCGATTTTTTACGGTCATACACCAATTCCTATGAATGTAGTACATAGCCAAACTCAAACGTACATAATAAATGTACCGAGAGCAGAGGACTTGGCACCGCATTGGCATCGTTTCTTAGGCTATCAATTGCACCACATTGAATTCCATTGTGGGAGACCAACTAGAGCTCTTTGTCTTCCTCCGGTGACATTCATGAATGGAGTTAGTGAGTATATATAACCTCTAGTATAAATTTTTTCTCATTTTTTTCCAACACAAGTTAGTTCTCTCTCTGCTCTCCTTTTATCCCAGTTCATGTCCCATGCAGAGTATGTGTACTTACTTACGTACTCGCTCTCAACTGGATTCAATTCATAGTGGGTTCACTTACTCGCTCTGCAATAAAAATCTTTTCACAACCAGTATGCAGAGTGGTTAGTTTCTAGTTATGACTGTGTGACACTTTTAGTGTTAAATCAGGCTTAGTAGTCCAATTCAATTGGTTTGCTTTCTCACAGTAACTAGGCATGTAAATGGGATCAGATTGATTTCTATTGCATTTGAAAATCTGCAGACAGATATTAACAATCTTATTACATGTAAAAAAAGGGTTGTTTGGGCAAATCTAAAGAATATACACATATACAACAAGAATTGTGCGGTAGTTAGTTTAGTAACTCACTCACTAAGTGTAAACTTATATGTTGCAAGTATAAAGTTAGAGGACGAGTAGTTTTGCTCTGGTACGAATGTACGAAATAAACGGATAGATGTGGTATGATCGGTGAGCCTTGGTACTATCCTGTGTGTCACAC
>Ga0210040_10008899_pt1 | contig 11781 bp, 12 predicted proteins | sample CryGeyCG12114_NA_FD_185462 | JGI IMG/M metagenome (GOLD analysis project Ga0210040, IMG submission 185462) | Groundwater microbial communities from aquifer - Crystal Geyser CG19_WC_8/21/14_NA (SPAdes) (version 2) | ecosystem: Environmental > Aquatic > Deep subsurface > Groundwater | place: USA... | reverse complement strand
TGACACGCGTCAAAAGGCGTTATCATGTAGACGTTACACCTTTCCGGGCCACTAGCAAATTCAACGTGGGATGCTTCTTAATGTAATCCACGGCTTTTTTATGGGTCACCATTGTAAAATCGTATCCATTGCATTGGAGGATTTTATCATGCATTTTCAACCCCGCTTTGTCAGCTGGTGAGTCTGACACGACTTCTGAAAAATTAAAAAAAAACGTGATTGCGAATTTATGTCAACCGAGTTTCGAAGGCCATTACTGATTGGATGAAAAAAATTCGAAATTTTACCAGTTACGTAAACTCCATTGTCTGTGTAACCATATGGGGATTGACGAAAATCTTGATCTATTCCACCTCCAATCTTGAAACCGCATTTGAGAACTTCGTTCCCATCCGCATCTATTCCTGGCTCTTTGGTTAGAGTTAAAGGGATCTGGAAAAATTCATACAAGAAACCGCATTGTAAAATTTTAACCAAATCTCAATGCATAGCATTATGATGAAATTTAGAGTTTTCAAATTACACTGAGGCATTCCATAGCTGTTCCTGCTTGGTGTTGAAAAGCAGTCATTCTCTCCGGAGCTTGCATATTACTGTTTTGGATGGAATGTTTTTAGTTTTAAGCTTTGGAATAGTTTTGACACTTGCACGGTTATTTAGCCTGCAAAAAATCGAAATTGGTTAGCCATGTTCCCATGTTCATGTTCTCAACAATGAAATGATGACATTGGAATATCACAAATTTGGTATTGCCTAAGTGATATGTAAGGATTGTTTGTGATTATAACCCCAAATTGAGAGTACTGTTTTCTGGAATGTCAAATCTTCCAAAGCATTATTTTGTACGGTTAAAATTTGTATAATCTTCTCATCCCTCTGCTAAGTTGACGGATTCAAATTGCAGTTTCATTTTCAACAGTTAAGTAACGTTTACTTTGATTTTTAGCCCAACACAGGCCTAATTACAGGTAGTCATTTTTGCATGGGCTACTAAAATTCATATTCAACTAATTTATCTATTTATAATTCACTTTATAATTTGTGGGACGATGCGAATTGCGAATGTCAGCATGAGCAATGAGCATATATGCATATAGTACTAATATTCCGTCTCGGTCTCAGTCTCAGTGACCTTTTTTTTATCTGTCATACTTGAAATAATTTAATTTTTTTATGCGGGACGCAGATATTCAATATGTTGTAGAGCTTTGATTTCAAAATATCTTTAGCTTACTTTCCCTTTTCAAATTAGTTTGACTTGACTTGGCTGAACGTCGCTGTGTACTTCTTTTGAGAGACTGAAAGATGCGTAGACAGTTAGTTAGTTTTTGGTTTTCGTTCGAGTAGCAGAATTTATACTTTGAAATCACAATTGAACATGTGTAGCTTGAAAGCTAAAGTAGCACTAAACTAATCACCACTTTAACAAATCCAAACTGACTCATTAATAATCATCAGCCAAAAATACTTTTGCTTTATTCACACTGGAGCACTATTTACGAACAGTCACATGTGTATTCGTATTGAAAGGCATATATTATGTTAATGAATTGATGATGCATACACGAACCTACTCACTACAAAACCAATTACATATCATACATATATTCATTGCGTATTATAAAGATAATTTAAGTGCGCGTGTAGTGTGTAGTTGTATAGTAAGTTCTGTACTAAAGTAGTCACGTACGTTCACCTAAAATTGACATTGGGAATTTTGGGTGCAAAAGAGTTGAGAAGTTTACCATAGAATTTTCTCTATACGTTCTTCAATATGAAAGGTGGTGAAAATAAAATTCGTTCAAGCTGGGGTCCTGCTGCAGTACGAAGACTCCTCGAGCCAGTTCAGATTTGGCGAACGCAGGAACTACTGGTATCTTTGGAGCTGTCCCATTTTGTGGAAAAAAGAAAAAAGTTGACGAGATGTCTTTAATTCACTCTGTTGTTGATAAGGTAAAGTTACATTTTTGTTTTTTTATATGTAATTTGTAATCCGCTACATAATAATTTGTATCTTGTTTGACAATTATTTTGGGCGGTTAGCTAATGGCTATAAGTGCAAAGGAAACCGAATTCAATGTTGTTTAAAATTGCATAGGCTAATGGCCGTGAAGAGTTTTTAAAATAAGTTAAGTTAATGTGTGGGTCAATAAGTTTGTAAGGTAATTGGGCCATTGAAGTTCTAAAGTTGACGTTAGACGTTACTTGTCCCGGTTAATTTTTAATCAATTAATAATTTTAAGGTTCAATTAATTCTATTCGGTTTTAAAACTAACTGAAAGTCAAATTTTGAAGAAAAATGTTGCATAACAGTTTAAAGGACTATGTCATATATTGATATATTCATTTGTATCATTTCATTGCTGATGAAATTTGCCAGCCTTGTGTGCTCGACCACAACAGTTCTATGTTTTTGTTTATTGTTATGCTTCTTTCTTTTATTTTTTATTCTTTATGGGCTTATGTTTCACAAAAGCTTGCATTTTTGTGACATGAAATTAGACAAATTTTAGTAAAATGTGGTTGGCCTGTTCAACTATTAGCTTTGGTCTCGATGAGCCACATTTGAATTCGTATTTCATACTGCATCGGCATCCTTTGTTGATTGTGGTTTTATTATTTTCTTATCTGTCAACAAATTCGCTTTCTGAGGTGGTTATTGACCACAGTTAGTAGATCTATTTGTTCACATTTAGCAGGAACCTTGTATCACGCATTACGTATTCATTGCGGCATATGTCTTGTATTCAAACTGTATTGCATGTTGTAAATTATTGTCTTTGCAATATTGCTGTATATAGTTTCATGACGATTAGCTCGTGCCAATGACTTATTGCTCAAGTGGTGCAATTGACTATGCGTTTGGCAAACTTCGACAGTCTATAGTTTAATTCTACATCAATAAATTATTAACACTGTAATACTTGAATGCGTAGGTTTAACTGACACTACTTGAAACTAGTTGACGACAGAAAGTTAGCATTGACGAAACACAAATAATCTGCAAAATTGGTATTATTGACTGTGTGCATGTGTAAAAAATATATTTAGTTGTTAAAAACTTCAGTATGAGGGGGGAAATGATACATTTAGCTGGACAACGTGTATCTGTCTCCCATCTGGATCCCCGAAAGTTTTAAGGCGAGGTCTTTCTGCTTTGTTCTATAAAAGAAACTATAAAGTTACCAATTTTTATATACATGATAAAATAATAGACAGTATAAAGCTCATTCGCCATAGAAGATATTTTTTCCTTGTTTAAATATTTACTCATTGATCGGTTCCTTTAGAGCAGGCTCCATGTATTAATGTGTCACCCTGGAATGAAATTATACAGGCTTGACAACAAAACACCATGTATGAGAGTGAACGGAGAAAGTCCCATGCTATGTTGGTGTGGCTGTAAGTGAAAATGTACAACAAAAGATAGTATGGTGAACAGAGACTATGAGTTAGCAAGCATATGTCATTACAACTCGGACTCGTGAAATAACGTTGAGTGCCAGACTAGACTAATCAATCATCCATCTTTCACTCTATAATAGTACTTTAGTACTTTTACTAATGGACTAAAAATCAATGACTGAATTGTACCTTAGTTAGTGTCGTCTTTTTTTATCAGTGAATGCTTTCCGTACACGTGCACACAAATATTAATTATATTTTTTCCGATTATCTATATGTAATGCATAGGCAAGAAAATGGCTACGCCAGTTAGTTAGCACGGGCTGTGACATGATTAAGATCAGTAACAAATTACATGCGAAATTATAAAAGATTAGAATGATAGTTTTTTTAACTGCTTGTAATCAATATGGTAATGTTGTACCTATTTTTGCTTTACAGGCGGATTTTGATTCCCAGTTGAAAGAGGCTGGCGAAAAACTTGTTGTCGTCGGTATGTGATTTTGTTAATAAGCTTGATAATGAATTTAAATATTGATTGATATTAAAGTAGCGTAAAAAATTCATAACTTCATGCTCAGATTTCTACGCAACATGGTGCGGTCCATGCAAAATGATCAGCCCAAAACTGGAAGAAATGGCCGTCCAATACACGGACGTTATCTTTTTAAAAGTTGATGTGGATGAATGTGACGAAGTTGCAGCTGAATACACCATCAGCTGCATGCCCACCTTTATGTTTTTCAAAAAAACAGAAAAAGTGAGTGAAAGTTATAATATTGATTGATCGTTTTGTTGGTGTTTAATAATTTTTTAAGCCCTAAACTCGAAATTTTAAAATGATTTTGCAGGTAGGAGAGTTTTCTGGAGCCAACGCTGAGAAACTAAGAGAACTGGTTGTTCAACACAAGTAAAAAGGTCCATTTACAATAGCTTTCTCTTTTACCTAGCTGAAGAGTAAATTTTTACCAGCCCACACATATATCATGGTTGATTAAAAAGTATGCAGTATCTGTAGCTTTCATCTTTCTTATTGTGTAAATCCTATCATCACAAAATGCAAAGGGAACATTGTGTCACTCTACTCACTATGTGTGCTCAACATTCCATCCATTTGATATTTTGTTCCTGCAGGAAAATATAGTGTAACGCATTTAAAAATCCGGTATTCTATTTTGCTGTAAAGCCTTCTGACACTAAATTTTGTGAACTGCTGTCTGTTCAACTGGCTGCCTTGTGCTATATGATGAATTTTGAATCAGTGTATTTTTATTGGTAACAAGAAATCAATAAAATGTGTTTAATCACTACAGTTTCTGGAAGACTTTTATTTTCATCACAGTAAGATTGTAGTAGTAGTAACTAACAACTCATTAGCTAGTGTTAGTAGTTCTCGTCTTATTTTCTCATCTTCAGTACTACACAGCACACAAAAAATAGTAAAGAACCTGCAAAACAAAAAAAAATATCATTGCATGAAGTCGTCACGTACACATTGCTCTGTAATCCTTGAACGTGGTATCCTTAACTTACATAGAAAAAGTGATCCTGAGTACATTATGGCTAGAGCCCGTCTAAATCCAATAGCATTCTTCAAAGGATCAATAGCTACAGGAATATTGCCTCCAATATTATTTATGATAAACAAAGTTACTGTTACTGCAGTGGCTCTCACATTTTTAGGTACTAGTTCCACCAGAATTGCAAACATAACTCCAAACCACATGCCAGCTGTGTAGAATAAAATGGATGGATTGAATTTATACAAATTAAATCAATCCCAAAGTAATTTCATTCTTTATTACTTACATGTTAAAAGTCCAAAAAATATCAGAATGAATGCATATGGTGGTTCTGTATACAAGACTCCTAATGTGATAGGGCACGAGAGAAGCTGCGGGCATGAAACATTTGAGCATTTTGTGCTGCATACAAAGATTTTTTGACGTTTAACAAATATCAAACTACCTGACTAATGCCCAAAACTATAGCCCGAGAAGGAATTCCCATTTTGCTAATCAAACGATCCGAAATGAAACCACCAATAGCGGCCCCGGCTGTGCCACCTAACACAGCTGTACTCATTAGCCACCATCCTGCATCATAGTTTGGAAAGTATGTTTGAAAGTACAGGGCTGAATTGTACGACCAACAAAACCCGGCTGAAATTCACGCATACACAACTGAGATCATAATTTGAGCTTTCATTTATATGACTAAATGACTAAAAATCCCAATTGACCCACCAATTTGTCTAACAGAAGAAGCCAAAACCAGCACAACAATGGCAGGATCCTTAAATGTGTTCCATGCCGAGTATTTTGGAGGACGTTGAGACTCTAAAACTCGCTCCTCATCTTTTTGAGATTGTTGTTGTGAACTACTAACGCTTGTCCTATCATCTATTTCTTCAGCCTCTTTCTTTTGGGCGTCTAGCAGTGAAAGTCGAATTGGGTCGACTACCGTTAAGATCAAAATGAGTCCTAAAAGAATGCTAGGAATTCCACTTATTACAAAGGACGACCTCCAGCTCTGGATGTGAAAAATTGTTGTAATTTTTATGGTGCTATATAAAGGATAGTCATATAACTTAGCTTTTGAGTGTTTTATCTATCCAATAGACACCTGGTCGAAAATGTTTGCATCTGTCACGTAGTTGCCCACAGCATATGATAGACCGAATCCTATGTAGATGCCCCATGTAAACAAACTCATTGCCAAGCCTCGTTGATTAATGTCAAATACGTCGGAAATCATGCCTGCTGCGATTGGATTGCAGGCAGCTTCACTGGTTCCAGATAAATGCATATGCAATGATACATTTTATTTTTTAAATCCTATTTACTACTTACTACTCAATTTACCCAGCAGCATGGGTCATTCTCAAAGCAACGAGATGCCAATATTGTGTAGCAAATCCAGCACCAGCTGTAGCAAGGCCACAAACTATTGTAGCAGCAGTCAAAAGATAGATCCGATTTAGTCTCGTTTTGTCTGCAATGATTCCCCATATTATGCCCGTTACAGTAAACACTGCAATAAATGTAGGACCGGCTAGAATTTGGTATTCCAATCCGGATCCAGTGAAGTCCCAAGTGCACGGGGAAATTCCAGTCTCATTGTTGTATGCGATTTCAAAGCATCTAGTATTTATGCTCAAATTGAATTATTATAGTTTTAATAGTTGTGATTGGCACAGAAAATAATGTTATTCTTACTGCTGAGACGAATGAGCATCTTCACAATCAGATGCTGTTGTGCCTCCGACATTTACATCACCTCTCAAAAGGCAACCTTTATTTCCATATTCCAAATCTTGGGCTACAGTCCGACTAGTAACCCCAATTAGAAAATGCCCTAGTTCAGCAAAGACGTAAATATTTACCAGAAGACACAGCATATAAGGCCCTTTCACTCGTTCTGATAAACGAATCATGGTTAAAAAAAATGGTTGCAAAAACCCTTGAGAAATGAAACTAAATGAACGGCACAAAATTTTGCAGGAATCTATAGCTCAATACTACTGGAACTGGAAACGTGAGCTAACATCACGCTACCCACCATAAATATAAAGTATAAACTTCCTGAACCAAAATGATGTACTTTCAGTTAAATCCAGTTTTGAATTCATGCATGATTGTTCTTGTTAATGTATATCCAAGAATGAAAAGTTTACTGCATTGTTTTAATTCATCGCATATGATGATCAATGGACAAAGTCCAATTTCAGTATATAAGCAAGCTGATTAGTGATTAGTGCAGATGGCATTCGCGCATGAAACTTTTATCAATACATGCATTAATACATAATGGAAGAGACAGAGGCAAGTCGTTTATGAGTTATGGGTCTACGTGAATTGCATAACACTATGGATTAATCATGTTCTAATTACCTATCGAAAAATTTATCAATTTAAAGAAGTTCATAGTTTTGGAATTGATTGATTACGCACACACATTTTGCACAAGAAAGAGATGGATTAATAGTTGCCATATTTGCCTCACAGTACACGGGAATTCCGCAATGCTGTAGACCATAGATAAAAGCGTGGGAAGCTTGAGTTTTACTTTCGTAAATATCTTTTATTTTATTTAGACTAAAACAAAATTTTAATTAATCTTTAAATTTTTAAAGATTAAATTTGTTCGGTGTTAAATTGATTAATTCAATCGATTTGTATCATGGGATGTGATGGAGGCACCATTCCTCGTAGGGACGAGTTGGTTAAAACAAAAAAGAAACCTGAACAGGTATGGCATACAGTATTTCTTTATTGTTGGTTATGATTAACAATTATTGTTAATCATTTACTATTAAAGGCGCAATTAAAATCAAAAAGAATGACGATGATATATTGTTGAACGACTGCATTGTTTTCTCACAGAAAGACAAGCATTCAGAGCGTGCATTTCGATGGAGGCACTGTGCAGTCTCCCAGCAGCGTTTAGAAAAACCCATCGTGTCCTGTGAGATGGGGAAACTTTACAAGAAAGATGTGGTGATTGAAAACCTTTTAGACAAATCGGCTCAGAGTGAAACCCAACAAGCTGTCATGTCTCACATTCGATCTCTCAAGGATGTCAAGGAACTCAATTTGACCGAAAATCCTGCATTCTTTGTTTGCGCCACTGGAGAAAAAGGGGATGCTTACATTGATGAGCAAAAATCCAAATGGATTTGCCCCATTTCTGGACAAGAAATGAATGGAACTTTCCGTTTCTCTTTCATCTGGACCTGTGGATGTGTTTTGAGCGATAGAGCTATCAAGGAGTTCATCAAATCCAAGAAATCCGCTGAACAAACTTCCTATGAATGTTTGAAGTAAGTGTGCGTGTACGATTATACAGGTTTCAGTTGTTTGTCCTTTTTTTCCGATATATATTGCTATTGCATTTTTCCTTGGTCATAACAGATGCCAGAAACCGTTTTCTTTGGATAACATCATTCCATTGAATCCTACTGAACAAGAAGAAATCACCTCCGTGTATGAAAAGATGGTAGCTCGTCGAGCACAAGCAAAAAAATCCAAAAAGGACTCGAAAAAGCGTGAAGCTACTGTTACTTCTGCAAATGGAGATTCTAAAGAAACTACTGTGAAAATTGAAGCCTCGTCAAATAGCAGTAATAGTCCCTCATCTTCCAAAAGCAATGGGTCTTCTATATCTTCGAATTTGGCTGAACCTCCTGTAGCGAAAAAGGGCAAATTCAATGGAGCCGTTGCTGGAGCTGCTATTGCAGGGGCAAGTAGTAGTAAAATTAGACCTACAACAAGTACCAATGGTAAAGTCGGATCTACAGCAAACGCAAGCAGTAGTAAAATTGGATCTACAAGTACCAGTAGTAGCATCTCGAAAGGCGCTTCTAGCTATTCCGTTTCGAAAGATCCAAATGCGTCCGAAGTTTACAAGTCCCTATTCACAACCCATAATACAGCAGACACTCAGCAAAGAGCTCATTGGATCACGTACAATCCGTTTTATAACTAGATTATATTTTTTGCATTTGTTACTCGGTAGTGTGTAATGCTAAGGGAATTGTAGCGTTTTTTCTCAAATTGGCTACCGCGACCGCTTATTATGCATTGCTGTGATTTTATTTGTGATTGTACTATGATTGATGTGCCACCAATAAAATCACACCGCGTTTTATTTAATTTCAAGATATATAGGTTACTTTTTTTGACACGATTTGTCTAGTTATAGAAACCAGTTTTAGCGTTACTAGAAACAGAAAACATTTTGGTATGTAATGCAAAATACATGTTATGCTATAATGATAGTTAAATTTTCATTGAATAAATTAAAGACTTTTTCTCCAGCCAGAATGTCTAAACTCATTTTTTGTACTTATTGTAAGAAGTCCAGTCCAAATCTTGGTGCTAATTTTAGTAGTTAGTTTATAAATACAATTAGCAGATGGGTATAGTTGCATGCAAAAAAAATCCTGTTTCAAGTGTTTACTAACTAACTATGCACATCTATCCCTTCTATCTAATGCAGTACCAAACCACGCATTTCTGCGAAAAATCTTTTCTATGCATGCATTCTATATGCTGATCTTGACGGAAAACCGGTTTGGCCAAAATATTATTAATTGTATTCTTATTACTGACTTGGTAAGTAAAAGGCCTTGCATTTCAGGACATTGCGTAAGCATCAAAAAGCATCCTTACAATCTCAGAAGTCCAAAAAATCGAGAGTCGCAATTTATTCACAGCGAAAACGCAATAAGTCTTTGAACCTGTCTGTATATTACGAAGTATTCATTTGGATGAAAAAACGCTCGTTAGATACATTTTAAACCCTTAATATCTCCCTATGTACTGAAAAATGCCATACAAATCGAGCAGAACAGTTAAATTGTGAGTTTTACTATTGATTTGCTAACTAACTATTAGTAATGAACCGCTTTTAGTTAGTAGTTCCTGTTCTCACCTCCTTCTCAAGAACATACTATCTCAAGTTCAAGTTGACTCTCGTGTTGCATAATTTCTTCCGCAGTTTCAGAATTCATAATGAGTTAGTTAGTTAGTTTTATAGTTGGCAAGTAATTCGAGACAAATATTGCCCATACACATCTAAACTGCCAACCAAAATTCTTGGCCCACTCGTATCTACACACCACTGTATTATGGATGGGTCTTCTCATGCTATCCAAAGCAAATCAGCCATAGCCCTATTAACTCCCCATGATGAATGATTTACCCGTGTGTATCTACATAGTATCATATCCTCCATGTATGAATGTACTAATGAGCCAACAGAATAGCACATTTTGTTGCATGGAGAATAGCCACATGCTTTGTTTCAAGAAAAAAAAATGGATAGAAATGGCATGTGCACCTTCCAGGCAATCTGCATTAGCAAACTTGGAGGGGCATCAGCAATTACATAGATTTCCATGGGTGCGTCGTCAGAATAATTTTTCTCCCAAACTCCGTGGTTCCTTTTCTAACTTGACTGAAAATCGTTTATTGTTGAAATTGAAATTTTTTGTACGCAAACATTTTTGTGTTCCAAGAAGAAGAAAAAACCCAAATCTCAAAATGGTGTTATTATCAACAGTGCTCCTTTTAAATATGTTTTGTACGTACTACGATTGTTCCTATCACAGGGCTATGCCTACGATTGAAAATCGAAATGAGCCTCCAGAACTGTCTAGGTTGATGAGCCCAACAAGTAGTAGTAGAAATTTGAAATCAAGAATGATAGATTTAGCAGAAGTTCCTGAAGAAAAATTTCCCATTGTAGTGACCAAAACTGGAGTACTTCAAGGGTATCAAATGAAAGTGTCAAATGGGCGGGATGTTTACGCATTTGAAGGAGTCCCTTATGCAGAGCCTCCAGGTCGATTTAGAGTGAGTTATTATCATTTGCCGTAGTTAGGGCACTGTGATGCAAAAATAACTAACTAACTAACTAACGAACTAACTTATTACATGTCTACTGACTTTAAAAAAGGATTTATTTTTTGTTCGTAGAATCCCGAACGCAAAAGACCATGGAGAGGACTACGTACCGCATTTTCTCCAGGTGCAGACTGTCTCCAATTAAGTGTTATACATGCATTGAGAGTGATTGGCTCAGAAAACTGCCTTTTCTTGAATATTTACACTCCGCAGGTAAGCATACAAAATATAGCATGCATGCACCCCCAATCACCCCTCACTTCCCACTTGTTTCAATCAGTGGATTTTGTTCATTCATTGTTTTTTGTATTTCTATTCTAGATCCTTTCAAAACCGGGAGAATCTCTCCCTGTAATAATATTTTTACATGGTGGCAGTTTCATTTTCGGTACGGGCAAAGATTACGGACCATCCTATTTGTTAAACAAGGATGTAATTCTGGTTACAGTAAATTACCGACTTGGAGTTTTAGGTATGCAATTTTGATCTGCGATTCAAATATACCTACGTGCCTAAGACGTGCAAACTTAATTAACTAACATGATTTTTTTTTGCGTTTTTTTAGGATTTTTGAGCACTGGAGATTCAGCCAGTACTGGAAACTACGGACTGAAAGACCAAGCGGAATCCATTCGTTGGGTATATGAGAATATCGACTCATTTGGAGGAAATAGATCCCGGATTTCAATCATGGGTCAATCTGCCGGCTCTGTCTCCACACATTTGCAGCTTTTGTCCACTACTAGTGTAGCTAAAAACATGTTTTCATCGGCAATGAGTATGAGTGGCACCGCTTTTAATGAGTGGGCGGTGCAAAGTCCAGAATATGCCAGAAATTGGACAGTAAAAATTGCGAAAAGATTGAATTGTCCAGTGACCAGTTCTAGTGAGGCTATAATGGATTGTTTACGTTCTAGAAATCCAGATTTCATTGTGGGGGCTCAAATGAATTTATTTGTAAGTTAGT
>Ga0210040_10008898_pt1 | contig 11784 bp, 11 predicted proteins | sample CryGeyCG12114_NA_FD_185462 | JGI IMG/M metagenome (GOLD analysis project Ga0210040, IMG submission 185462) | Groundwater microbial communities from aquifer - Crystal Geyser CG19_WC_8/21/14_NA (SPAdes) (version 2) | ecosystem: Environmental > Aquatic > Deep subsurface > Groundwater | place: USA... | reverse complement strand
GCTCGCGTCGCAGGGGTGGGCGGTCGCGATCCTCGACCTCGACGCCGGCGCGTCGCAGGAGGCGGCCGCCGACCTCGCCCGGCGCCACGGCGTCCAGGCCCTCGGGGTGGCCGCCGACGTCTCGGACCGCGCGTCGGTGGACGCCGCGATCGCGGAGGTCGAGGGGCGGCTGCCGCCCGTGGTGGCGCTGGCGAACGTGGCCGGCATCAGCTCCCCCACACCCTTCCTCGACGTGACCCCGGACGAGTGGGACCACGTCTTCGCGGTCAACACGCGCGGCACCTACCTCGTCACCCAGCGGGTGCTGCGCGGGATGGTCGACCGGGGCCTCGGGCGCATCGTCAGCGTCTCGTCCATCTCCGCCCAGCGCGGCGGCGGCACGTACTCCAAGGTCGCCTACAGCGCCTCCAAGGCCGCGGTCATCGGCTTCACCCGCGCGCTGGCCCGCGAGGTGGGCGCGCACGGCGTCACGGTCAACTGCGTGGCGCCGGGACCGGTCGACACCGACATCATGGGCGGCACGCTCACCGAGGAGCGCAAGGCCGAGATGGCGGCCGACGTCATGGTCGGGCGGGTCGGTGGCGTCGCCGAGGTGGCGGCCCTCATGGCCTTCCTCCTCGGGGAGGACGCCGGCTACATCACGGCCGCGACCTACGACATCAACGGCGGGCTGCAGGTCTCGTGACGTCCGGCGCCCTGGGAGCCCTGCCGCCGCCACTGGTGCTGCCGGACGCGCGCGAGCGCATCCGGGCCGCCCGGGCCGCCAGCGGGCGGCGCACGGCGGTCCTGGACGACGACCCCACCGGCTCTCAGGCCGTGCACGACGTCTCCGTGGTCACCGTCCTGGACGCCGGGGAGTACGCCGAGGGCCTGCGCGAGCCCGGCGCGACCTGCTTCGTCCTGACGAACACGCGCAGCCTGCCGGAGGCCGAGGCGGTCGAGCTCACCGGCCGGGCCGGCCGCGACCTCCTCGAGCTCGGACGCCGGCTCGGCGCGCCGGTGGACGTCGTGAGCCGCAGCGACTCCACCCTGCGCGGGCACGTCATCGCCGAGGTGGCGGCCCTGGACGACGCGCGCCGCGCCGTCCTCGGCAGCGGCTACGACGGCGTCCTGCTCGCCCCCGCGTACCTGGAGGCGGGACGGCTGACCGCCGGGGACGTGCACTGGGCGCGCGTGCAGGGCGAGCTGGTGCCCGTGGGCGAGACCGAGTTCGCCCGCGACGCCACGTTCGGCTACGCCGCCCCCGACCTGCGCGACTTCGTCGCCGAGCGCAGCCGCGCCGGGGGCGGCTCCCTGCGGGCCGACGACGTCGCGAGCATCACCCTGGACGACGTCCGGCGGGGCGGGCCGGAGCGGGTCGCCGAGGTGCTCGCCGGGGTGAGCGACGGGCAGTTCGTCGTCGTCAACGCCACGGAGTACGCCGACCTGGAGGTCGTCGTCCTCGGCCTGCTGGAGGCCGAGGCGGCTGGGCGCTCCTTCCTGCACCGCACCGGCCCGTCGTTCGTGCGGGCCCTCGCCGGGATCGAGCCGCAGGAGCCGCTGACCGCCGAGCAGGTCTGGCGCGGGCGGCCCGCGCGGCGCGGTGCGGGAGGTGAGCGGGCGCACGGGCTCGTCGTCGTCGGCTCGCACGTCGGCCTGACCAGCCGGCAGGTGGAGGGCGCGCGGGCGCGCGGCGGGTTCACCGAGGTCGAGCTCGACGTGCGGCGCCTCGCGGACGACGGGCAGCGCGAGGCCCACGTCGCAGAGGCCGCCGAGCGCGTGGTCGCGGCCCTGGCGACCACCGACGTCCTGCTCTACACGAGCCGCGCGCTGCTGCGCGGCGCCGACGCGGACGCCAGCCTGGCGATCGCCCGCGCCACCTCCTCCGCCGTGGTGGAGGTCGTGCGCGGCGCGCTGGCGGCCCGGCCCGCGTGGGTGGTCGGCAAGGGCGGCATCACCTCTCACGACGTCGCCGTGCGAGGCCTCGGCATCCGGCGCGCGACCGTCCGGGGGCAGCTCCTGCCGGGCCAGGTGTCGGTCTTCGAGCCCGTGGAGGCCGCGCCCGAGGTGGTCGGCACTCCCTACGTCGTCTTCGCCGGCAACGTGGGCGACGAGCAGACCCTGGCGCACGTCGTCGAGGTCATGCGCGGGGGCCCGGGGGCGGTTTGACACGCTCGGACGCGCTCGGGTTCACTTCGGACGACCATCCCGAGCGGCTGAGAGACCTGGCTCCGCGACGCCGCAGCAACCACCCCCGACGGGGCCGGTGCTACCGCCAGGACCGATGGAGGAACACCGCACTGTGCCCACTCCCGTGCCCACTCCCGTGCCCACTCCTGTGCCCGCCGGCGACCAGCCCCACCTGACCACCCTGCTCGACGAGCAGCGCCGCTTCCCCCCGCCGCCGGAGCTGGCCGCGAGCGCCAACCTCGGCGCCGAGGCCTACGCGCGGGCAGCCGCCGACCCGCTGGCCTTCTGGGCCGAGCAGGCCGGCGAGCTCACCTGGGACGCCCCCTGGCACACCGTCCTGGACTGGCAGCCGGCCACCGAGGGCGAGGACGGCGAGCTGAGCGTCCCGGCCGCGCGGTGGTTCCTCGGCGGCCGGCTCAACGCGGCCGTCAACTGCCTCGACCGGCACGTCGACGCCGGGCGCGGCGAGAAGGTGGCGCTGCACTTCGAGGGAGAGCCGGGCGACCGGCGCACCTACACCTACGCGCAGCTGCTCGCGGAGGTCTCCCGCGCCGCCAACGCCCTCACCGACCTCGGGGTGCAGGCCGGCGACCGCGTGGTGGTCTACATGCCGGTGATCCCCGAGACGCTCATCGCCACCCTGGCCGTCGCCCGGATCGGGGCCGTGCACTCGCTCGTCTTCGGCGGCTTCTCCGCCGAGGCGCTGCGCTTCCGGGTCGCCGACACGGGGGCGAAGGTCGTCGTGGCCACCGACGGGCAGTTCCGCCGCGGCCGCGCGGTCGGCGTCAAGGCCGCCGTCGACGAGGCGGTGGCCGGCCTGGACCACGTCGAGCACGTGCTCGTCGTCGCCCGCACCGGCGACGCGCTCGCCGAGCCCGCGCCGTGGACGCCGGGGCGCGACGTCTGGTGGCACGAGACCGTGGACGTCGCCTCGCCGCAGCACGAGGCGGAGGCGTTCGACGCGGAGCACCCGCTCTTCGTCATCTACACCTCCGGCTCCACCGGGAGGCCGAAGGGGCTCCTGCACACCACCGGCGGCTACCTCACGCACGCCCGCTACGCGCACTGGGCGCACTTCGACGCCAAGCCCGAGACCGACGTCCACTGGTGCACCGCCGACCTGGCCTGGGTCACCGCCCACACCTTCGCGATCTACGGGCCGCTGACCAACGGCATGACGCAGGTGGTGTACGAGGGGACGCCGGACACCCCGCGGCGCGGACGCCACTTCGAGATCATCGAGCGCTACGGCGTCACGCTGTACTACACGGCGCCCACCCTGGTGCGGACCTTCATGACCTGGGGCGAGGACGTCCCGGCCGCGCACGACCTGTCCACGCTGCGGCTGCTCGGCAGCGTCGGCGAGTCGATCAACCCCGAGGCGTGGATGTGGTTCCACGCGAACGTCGGGGGCGGGCGCTGCCCGGTCGTCGACACCTGGTGGCAGTCCGAGACCGGGGCGACCGTCGTCGCGCCGCTGCCCGGGGCCACGACCCTCAAGCCCGGCAGCGCCACCCGCGCCCTGCCTGGCCTGGACGCCGCGGTGGTCGACGACACCGGCGCCGAGGTGCCGCCCGGCGGGGGCGGCTACCTCGTCATCCGCCGGCCGTGGCCGGGGATGGCGCGCACCGTGTGGGGCGACCCGCAGCGCTACCGCGACGCCTACTGGCGCCGGTTCGCCGCGCAGGGCTACTACACGGCCGGGGACGGCGCCCGCACGGACGCCGACGGCGACATCTGGCTGCTGGGCCGGCTGGACGACGTCGTCAACGTCTCCGGCCACCGCCTGTCGACGACCGAGATCGAGTCGGCGCTGGTGGCGCACCCCGACGTCGCCGAGGCCGGCGTCGTCGGCGTCCCGGACGACCTCACCGGCCAGGCCGTGGCGGCGTTCGTCATCCCCACCCGCGCCGCGTCGCTGGGCGGTGGCGCGGCGGCCCTGGCCCACCTCGAGGCCGCGCTGCGCGCGCAGGTCACCACCGAGATCGGGCCGATCGCCCGGCCCCGGCACCTCGTGCTCGTGGCCGACCTCCCCAAGACCCGCTCCGGCAAGATCATGCGGCGCCTCCTCGGCGACCTGCTGGTCGGCCGCGAGCCCGGAGACACCACCTCGCTGCAGGACGCGAGCGCCCTGGACGCCGTCCGGGACGCCCTGCGCGAGCGCCGCACCCGAGAGGCAGGATGAGCGCTGTGAGCGAGACGAGCACCGGGCCGGTCGACCCGGTCGACGAGCCCCTGGCCGAGCAGCCCGGCAGCGAGCGCAGCTGGGGCTTCCGCACCCGCGCGCTGCACGCCGGCGGCACCCCCGACTCGGCCACCGGCGCGCGCGCCGTGCCGATCTACCAGTCGACGAGCTTCGTCTTCGAGAGCACCGACGACGCCGCGAACCTCTTCAGCCTCCAGAAGTACGGCAACATCTACAGCCGCCTCGCCAACCCGACGGTGGCGGCCTTCGAGGAGCGCATCGCCTCCCTGGAGGGCGGCATCGGGGCGGTCGCGACGGCGTCCGGGATGTCGGCGGAGTTCATCACCTTCGCGGCCCTGGCCGGCGCGGGCGACCACGTCGTGGCCGCGGCGCAGCTCTACGGCGGCACGACCACCCTGCTCGACGTGACGATGCGCCGCTTCGGCGTCGACACGACCTTCGTCGGCGGCTTCGAGCCCGAGGACTTCGCGGCGGCGATCCGGCCCGAGACCAAGTGCCTCTACACCGAGGTCATCGCCAACCCCACCGGCGAGATCGCCGACCTCGCCGGGCTCGCCGAGGTCGCGCACGCCCACGGCCTGCCGCTCGTGGTCGACGCGACCTGGAACACCCCCTACCTCGTGCGCCCGATCGAGCACGGCGCCGACATCGTCATCCACTCCGCCACGAAGTTCCTCGGCGGGCACGGGACGACGCTGGGCGGCGTGGTCGTGGAGTCGGGGCGCTTCGACTGGGGCAGCGGGCGCTTCCCGCAGATGACCGAGCCGGTTCCGTCCTACAACGGCATCCGGTGGTGGCAGAACTTCGGGGAGTACGGCTTCCTCACCAAGCTGCGCAGCGAGCAGCTGCGCGACACCGGCCCGACGCTGTCCGCGCAGTCGGCCTTCCAGCTGCTCCAGGGCGTCGAGACCCTGCCGCAGCGGATGGAGGAGCACGTGGCCAACGCGCGCACCGTGGCGCAGTGGCTCGAGCGCGACCCCCGGGTGAGCTGGGTGAGCTGGGCCGGGCTGGAGGGCCACCCCCACCACGAGCGGGCGAAGAGGTACCTGCCGAAGGGGCCCGGTTCGGTGTTCTCCTTCGGCGTCGTGGGGGGCCGCGCCGCCGGGCGCACGTTCATCGAGTCCGTGCAGCTGGCCAGCCACCTCGCCAACATCGGCGACACCCGCACGCTGGTCATCCACCCCGGCTCGACCACCCACCAGCAGCTCTCCGCCGAGCAGCTGCAGGTGGCCGGCGTCGGGGAGGACCTCATCCGGATCAGCGTCGGCCTCGAGGACGTCGAGGACATCCTCTGGGACCTCGACCAGGCCCTGACCGCCGCGACGAAGGACGCCTGATGACCACGCTGACCACCGACCCCTCGCGCACCTGGGTCGGGCCGACCGCCCCCGAGCGCCTGGCGCTGCTGCGCCGCACGCGCTCGATCGCCATCGTCGGCGCCTCGGAGAACCCGGCGCGCGCGAGCTACTTCGTGGCCACGTACCTGCTCTCCTCCTCCCCGTACGACGTCTACTTCGTCAACCCGCGGGCGAAGGAGATCCTCGGCCGGCCGGTCTACGCCTCCCTGGCCGACCTGCCCGTGGTGCCCGACCTCGTCGACGTCTTCCGCCGCCACGACGACCTGCCCGAGGTGCTCGACGAGGTCCTCGCACTCGGGACGCCGGGGCAGGGCGGCGCGTCGACGCTGTGGCTGCAGCTCGGCTCCTGGCACGAGGACGTCGCGCGGCGGGCCGAGGCCGCGGGCCTGGCCGTCGTCATGGACCGGTGCGTGAAGATCGAGCACGCCCGCTTCCACGGCGGCCTGCACCTCGCCGGCTTCGACACCGGGGTGATCTCCTCACGGCGCCAGCTGCGCGCCTGAGCCGCCCGGGCGCGCTTCCTTCCCGGGAGGCGCGCCCGGCCCTACAGTCGCCCCGTGGCGCACAGCCCGCTCGACCTGGTGGAGGACCTCGACGCGGACGTCGGTCCTCCGCCAGGCTCCGCCAGCCCTGGCCCCTCCGCGCCTGACCCCTCCCCCGCCGGGAGCGGCGGCCCCGGCTCGGGCGGGTGGCGGACGCCGTCCTGGCCCGAGGGCACGCCCGGGTGGGTGCGCTCGCCGCTGGGTGCCCTGGCCGTGGCGGTGGTCACGGCCCTGGTCGTCGGCGGCGCCGGCGTCCACCAGGTGCGGACGCAGGCGCAGGCCGACCTGGCCCACCAGCGCGACCTCGCGCTGGTGCAGGTCGGCGCGCCGGTCCTCGCCTACGACGGCAGCCAGACCCCGGCTGACGACAGCGCGCGGGTCGCCCTGCAGGTCGACGTCTCCAACGCCGGGACGCAGCCGGCCGGCGTCTCCGTGCTCGACCTGTCCACCGACCACGTCGAGCTGGTGGAGCCGTCGGCGCCGGTCGAGCTGGACGCCGGGGAGAGCCGCACCGTCGCGCTGCAGGCCGTCGTCGACTGCGCCCGGGTGCCCGAGCCGTCGGGGGCTCCCGCCCCGACGGCGCCCGAGCCCCAGTGGACCGAGGTCGCCGTGGAGGTCGCGGGCGAGCGGCACGTGGAGCGGCGCCTGGTCCAGGCCACCTTCGCGGGCCAGCTCGACGACATGCTGAGGTGGGCCTGCTACCCGACGTGGGGGTCCAGCTCGTGGGCGGACCTCTCCCCGCAGGCCGACGGCCGCCTGCAGGTCGTCGTCGCCGGCATGGGCGACGTCGCCACCACGCTGGGCGTGGACGCCGACCCGGTCCTGGGCCTGAGCAGCGACGTCGACCTGCCGGTGGAGCTGCCGGCCGGCGGGTCGGTCACGATGAACCTCGCCCTGGCCCCGGACTGCACCGGCAACGCCGGGGGGCTCGGCCGCGACGTCACGGTGACGCAGCAGACGGCCGAGGACGAGAACAGCCACAACGCCATCTCCGACTCGACGGTCACCGCCGCGTGGGTGGCCCGCCAGGTCGCGCTCGCCTGCGGCTGAGGTGCTCAGACCTCGAGCTCGGCCTTCAGCCGCGCGAGGTCCGCGGCGACCGTGCGGGCGTCGTCCTCGAACGCCTCGTCCGTCGTGCCCGGCAGGCGGATGAGGGTGAAGAGCACCTCGCTGCCGGTGCCGTTGGGCACCACCCGCATCGGCACGTGCACCACGACGCCCGGCGCCGGCTCGATGTCGTGGTCGAGCACGCCGAGGTCGTTCGCCGGGGAGGGGCGCAGGCGGGCGGTGCCGCCGGCCGTCGTCACGCGCCACCGGTCGCCGTCCGGCTCCGCGGACTCGATCCAGGACCACCGCGGCAGGTTCCGCGGGTCGGCGGCGAACGCGTAGACGTCCTGCGGCGAGCGCAGCACGGACACCGACAGCGTCCTCGCCTCGTGCAGCGCGCCCGCGCTCTCGCCAGCCACCGGACCATCCTGCCGCCGCCGCGGTGCCTCCGACATCCCTCGTGCCAGGGGATCGCGCCCGGGGCGGGATCCCCTGGCACGAGGGGAGGGGCTGGGGTCAGGAGGTGGAGCGCCCGACGGTGGTCCGGGTCTGGGTGAGCGCTGCCTGGTGCCCTCGGCGGCGTCGGAGACGCACGCGGGCTTCCGCCAGCGGCCCGCGGTGGGCATGATCGCGGAGGTGACCACCGCACCCCCGACCCGCCGCACCGGCGCGCCCGGCGAGGACGTCCCGGACGGCCGGGGCCGCACCGGCTGCACCGCACGGGCCGCGACCTGACCGGCAACCCCGACGTGCTCGTGCGCGACGTCGAGGTCATCAGCGACGGCTGGCACGTGCTGCGCCGCACCACGCTGGAGGTCCGCGGCCGCGACGGGCGCTGGAGCACCCAGACCCGCGAGACCTACGACCGCGGCGACGGCGCGGCGGTCCTGCTGCACGACGTCGAGCGCGGCACCGTGCTGCTCACGCGCCAGTTCCGCTTCCCGGTCTACGTCAACGGCCATCCCGACGGGCTGTTCCTCGAGGTCGCGGCCGGGCTCCTCGACGACGACGACCCGGAGACGGCCGTCCGGCGCGAGGCCGGTGAGGAGCTCGGCGTCGTGGTCGGCGAGCTCGAGCGCGTCTTCGCCGCGTGGACCAGCCCCGGCTCCGTCACCGAGCGCCTGCACCTCTACGCGGGGCCGTACACGGCGGCCGGCCGGACGACCGACCACGCGGGGCTGGTCGAGGAGGGTGAGGAGACCGAGGTCGTCGAGCTGGCCTTCCCCGAGGCCCTCGCCATGGTGGACGACGGCCGCATCGCCGACGCGAAGACGATCATGCTGCTCCAGTGGGCGGCGCTGCGGGGGCCGTTCCGGTCCGCGTGAGCGCCTCGCTCATCGCCGCGTGGTCGACGTAGGCCTCGAAGCGCTGCACGCGCCCCTGGCGCACCGTCCAGACGTGGACCTCGCGCACGTCGAACGCCGCGCCGCTCGCCCGCACCGCCCCCCGGGTCCGCCCGACCTGCACGACGTGACCCGCGCCGTCATGCAGCAGCAGCTCCGTCTCCGCTCGGGAGTCCAGGCACGTGCTCAGCGCGTGCAGGAACCGGCCGACGCCCTCCACCCCGTGGTGGGTGCCGCCCCAGGGCAGCGCCGGTGACTGCACGACCGTCACCTCTGGCTCGACGAGCGCGACCACCGCGCCCAGGTCGGCGCGGTCGAAGGCGGCGTACACGCGACGCACGGTCTCGAGGTCGTCCTGCTGGACCATGGGGTCTCCTGGGTCGTCGGGCGTCCAGGCTGCGCCCGCGCCCGTCGCGCGTCGTGGACGTCCGTGCTGCGCCGTGGACCGTTCGTGCGCTCGGCGCGCGGTGACGAGCCGGCTCCCCGCTGACGCGCCGGGAGGACCGGGCCTTCCTAGGCTGGCGGGATGGACCCCGACGCCCTCCTGCTCGACGCCTTCGGGCGCATCCGCGACCTCGTGCCCCAGGTGGTGGACGGCCTGGACGACGACCAGCTCGCCTGGCGCCCGCAGGGCTCCGGGAACTCCATCGCCTGGCTGGTCTGGCACCTCAGCCGGGTGCAGGACGACCACGTGGCCGACGCCGCCGGCACCGGCCAGGCGTGGCTGGAGGAGGGCTGGCGCGAGCGCTTCGCCCTCGACCTGCCGACCGAGGACACCGGGTACGGGCACGGCCCCGAGGACGTCGCGAAGGTGCGCGCGAGCGCCGACCTGCTCACCGGCTACGCCGCGGCCGTCGCCACCCGCACGGAGGCGTTCGTGACCGGCCTCGGCTCCGGCGACCTCGCGCGGGTGGTCGACGAGCGCTGGGACCCGCCGGTCACCCTGGGCGTGCGGCTGGTCAGCGTCGTCTCGGACTGCCTGCAGCACCTGGGCCAGGCCGGCTACGCCCGGGGGCTGGCCGGCGCCTGAGCCGGGAACAGACGCGGGCCGTCCGGGGCTGACTCCCCTGCACGGCGTGACGACGCGCCTCGCTCCCGATCCCGAGAGGCACCTGACGTGACGTCGACGCCCCCGCACCAGCCTGCGCCCACCGCAGCCGCGCCAGCCGTCCCCGACCCGGCGCACCAGCGCACCTCCCACGCCCACTTGCCGTCGTGGATGGTGCTGGCCATCGCGGCGCTGGCCCAGTTCATGGTGGTGCTCGACGTCTCCATCGTGAACGTCGCCCTGCCGGCGATGCGCACCGACCTGGACCTGTCCACCTCCGGCCTGCAGTGGGTGGTCAACGCCTACGCGCTCACCTTCGCGGGCCTGCTGCTCCTCGGCGGCCGCGCCGCGGACTTCTTCGGCCGCAAGCGCGTCTTCGTCATCGGCGTCGTGGTCTTCTCCCTGGCCAGCCTGGTCGGCGGCTTCGCCCAGAGCGAGGCCTGGATCATCGCCGCCCGGGCCGCTCAGGGCGTCGGCGGCGCCATCCTCGCGCCGTCAACCCTGAGCCTGCTGACCACCACCTACACCGACCCGGGCGAGCGCGCGCGGGCCCTCGGCGTGTGGGGCGCGGTCGCCGGAGCCGGCGGCGCCATGGGCGGCCTCGTCGGCGGCGTCCTCACCGAGCTGCTCGACTGGCGCTGGGTGCTCTTCGTCAACGTCCCGATCGGCGCCGTGCTCGTCGCGGCCGCCGTCTGGGCGCTCACGGAGTCCCGCGGCCGGGTCACGAGCGTCCGCGGCCTGGACCTGCCGGGCAGCCTCACCGTCACCCTGGGCCTGACCGCCGTGGTCTACGCCGTCGTCGGCACCGACACCCACGCCTGGGACTCGGCCGCGACGCTCGTGCCGCTGGTCGCCGGGCTGGTGCTCCTGGGGCTGTTCCTGCTCATCGAGAGCCGCTCGAGCGAGCCCCTGGTGCCGCTGAGCATCTTCCGGCTGCGGGCCCTGTCCGCCGCCAACGGCATCGCGCTGCTCGTCGGCATGGGCATGTTCTCGTTCTGGTTCTTCGTCTCCCTGCACCTGCAGCGGGTGCACGGGTTCGACGCCCTGCACGCCGGCCTGGCCTTCCTGCCCGCGAGCGCGGCGCTGATCACCGGCTCCACGGTCGCCTCGAAGCTGGTGAGGCGGATCGGCCCCAAGCCCCTGCTCGTCGCCGGGCCGCTGCTGGCCGCGATCGGCCTGCTGTGGCTCTCGAACCTGTCCGCCGGCGGCTCCTACGCCAGCGAGATGGTCGCCCAGACCGCGCTCGTGGCCCTCGGCCTCGGCGTGACGATGGTGCCGCTGACGGTCGCCGCGACCACCGGGGTGCCCCACAGCCAGGCCGGGCTCGCGTCGGGCCTCATCAACACCTCGCGCCAGGTCGGCGGGGCGCTGGGCCTGGCCGTCCTGTCCACGATCGCGGTGCACCGCACGGCGCAGCTGCTCGACGGCGGCTCGGCCGAGGCGGCCAGCCCGGCGGCGCTCGTCGCCGGCTACGACCGCGGCCTGCTGGTCGCCGCGTTCATGGTCGGCGCGGGAGCCCTCGTGGCCCTGGCGCTGCCGCGGCGCGAGGCCCGGCCGCGCACCGAGCCGGTCGCCCACCCGGCGGGCACCGAGCCCGCCCCGGTCGCTGCCCGCTGACGCGGCGCGCTGACGCCGTCCTGCAGTGGCGCTGCTCTCAGGATCGCCAGAGCAGGATGAGCGCGCGGTCGTCGGACTCGGCGACGTGCGCGGCCTCGACCAGCCGCTCGGCGTCCCCCTCCGAGCAGCCCTGCGCGCAGATCTGCCCGGCCAGCCCCACGAGCGCGCCGATACCCACCGACAGGTCCTCGCCGGGGACCTCGACCATGCCGTCGGTGTAGAACACCATCGCCTCCCCCGCGGCGAGCGCGCCGGAGGCGGCGGGGAAGTCGGCGCCGGGCACGAGCCCCAGCGCCGGGCCGCTGTCGGCGTCGACGAGCCGCCACGCCCGCCCGGGGGCGCCGGTGGCCACGGGCGGGTGCCCGGCCCCGCGCACGCGGTAGGCGCCGGTGGGCAGGTCGACGACGACGTGCACGGCGGTCGCGAACCCCTCCGGCCAGTCCTGGCGCAGCAG
>Ga0210040_10008897_pt1 | contig 11784 bp, 6 predicted proteins | sample CryGeyCG12114_NA_FD_185462 | JGI IMG/M metagenome (GOLD analysis project Ga0210040, IMG submission 185462) | Groundwater microbial communities from aquifer - Crystal Geyser CG19_WC_8/21/14_NA (SPAdes) (version 2) | ecosystem: Environmental > Aquatic > Deep subsurface > Groundwater | place: USA... | reverse complement strand
ACCAATGATCGTAGTCCTTTACCAGAACTCGAATAAACTAGACGTGTTCAAATACTGCTCTAGATTTCACGTTACTTTTGTTTTATGTAGCTATCGCCTCGCATATAGTACAGAGCATAATACAACAGAATCCAATCTGTGTGCATGAATTCAAATGTAATGTACATGATCCACTAAAAGCAAGGAGATAATATCCTAATCAGTAATCAGTCATATACTCATTTGATTTCAATGCCTGCATTATATACAGACTGACTACCACTATCATACTCATCATATTTAGCATAATACTATTGATGATATGATAATGATTAGTTAGTTGGATTGATAATATAATTTTTCTTTTTCTTGTCTTGTGACCCAGGCACACCAATTAACCGGTTACCCATCATGGCGAAACAAGTGTTGGACCTCTATGAGTTGTATAATCTGGTCATCGCTCGTGGCGGTCTAGTGGACGTGATCAACAAAAAACTATGGCAAGAGATCATCAAGGGTCTTCGTCTCCCATCCTCAATTACCTCTGCCGCCTTCACCCTTCGAACGCAGTACGTGGCCACTGAGCAATTTTTCCTACACAAATATCTCTAAGCCTTTTATCTAGCTGAACTACTCGAGCTCAATTGTATTTAGTATGTGTATGCTTTGGGCTGGTCGTGCTTTAAAAATTAATTGGAATCGTATCAAAACTTACTGGCATTTTCATTATTCCCACCAGTTAGTTATTGTAGTTAGCTGCTGAATCCAACCAAGTCACATGTGTTGAGTTATTGGCAAGTATTATTGGATAAGCAGGGGCTGCCAATAAGAATCGGAAATAGCTGATCTATTGTTAGTCAGTATGAATGATGCAGAGCAGATTGAATAGTTGAGATAGTAGACAATTTTTCGTGGAGATGTGGATGGCATGAAAAGGGAGATAGTCAGTTTGGAAAAAAATGTGGATTGAAAACTTGACACGTTGGTTGATGTTATGTAGTGAGTGTAATGATGGGGCTTTTAATGGATGATGGCTATGTATGCAATGTGTGGTGGTAGCTGAAGCTGACTATAAATAACCTTACATTTCTCTGTTTATGTCTCTTGCTCATCACACATACATCACATCCGTGGTGCATTCAGGAGTCATCTAATTTTAACTGGAACTCCGGCGGGCATAACCCTATGTACTAGCTGGGAATCGAATATTATGAAATGGATGCATGATATGAATGATGGGAGCAAGCACGGAATAATAAATGGTATTCAACCATATATCCTTTCTTGACACATGCCCGCTATAACTTTTAAATAGCTAGCTAGTATTCTTCACTGTTTACATGTACTACGTTAGTCAGTAGCGGTCGGATCAACTATTAAAGTTTGAACATGATGGCAAAAGAAGTTTTTTTCACAGTTTTAATAATAAAAGAGCATGTACAGTAGTATCAGTCAACACGGAAATCTGCCGTGTGAAAAGGATAGAGAGATTACATCGTTCAACTGTGATTTACTCTAGTCTTATAGCTAGTGCAATGGCAAAATGGAACCAGGGAGTGTTTTTTTTCTCAGTTTTCCATATGGGAGTAACACGTATGAAGTATGGTGGGATGTCTTTATATAAAACGATTCATCTTCACCATCCATTTGTTGGATGACTGTGGATGATCAGACACATGCATAATGTGTCTGTGTGGTACGGAGACGCATTGAAGCCCGAGTTTTTGACATCTTTTCTTTCTCAAATGGAAAACAAATGATGTTGGGCATATACTATAGTTGTAGCTCCTTGCTCCTGTGTTGAAGCTTTCACTTTCCCGATCTGTAGAGACATATGTGTGCTGTGTGATGTATAAATAAATAGTCGTCATTATTCTAAATTTATCACTTTCATATCAACACAAGTTGGCTTCCCTGCATTCTGTCAATTTACAACTACTTACTATCTGTCCGACTTTTTCACCCGAATTGCTCAACTGTGAATGAATGAAGTCGTCGAAGCATTATGTGCCAGTCTGTAATTATTCTTATTAGCTTTAAGTTGGCTTCAGCATCCCTTTATTATTTGATCTTATCATGTTATTGCGAATCCTTTGCCGCTTCAAGTCATTTACTATATGATTTGTAATGGGTATGAAATTCGTTTGTCATTATTTGTGTCTAGCTTAACTTGTGTGTAGTCATGTACACATGTCATGTTTACAACTATGTACAGAGTGAGTAGTGAGTACTTACTTAATCACCGAATAACTGATGTATGGAAATGGCAAACTAACTGCAGGGAAATATTTTCTGACATTTTTTTCTTTTCTCTTCCATATTTAGATATATGAAGTACCTGTATCCTTTTGAGTGTGAAAAGAAGCGGCTGAGCACACCGGCAGAACTACAGGCTGCAATCGATGGAAACAAACGGGAAGGGCGACGGGCGTCCTATGGCCCTTATACAGATATGGTAAGACAAGAGGCACGTTTTTTCAACTTTTAGATTCCAACATGCATTTGGAATCAACCATACAAACAAGTTAATAACTTCATTTCAACGAATCATGGTCAATTCCATTTCACTCAACAAACATAACTTGGGTTTTTTTGTGGATTCCACATGGCTCTGACTATAGTGGTGCAATATGGCTTCGTATGATAAACTCACGTTTTAGATTCAAAGTATTTACTAGGGCCTGTGGATATGTACATGAGGATTGTGAATTCATCATTTGAAATGATGAGCATAATGATAATAACAATAAGAGTCTCATATTGTATGTATAAGGGATGCGTGGAGCATTTGTCTTGTGATTTGATTTTATGTGAATTGTTATGCCATTGAGTCGTGGGTTCATTATTTCCTTTGGAGCTGATCATAAATTAAAACATTTATTGATATGCTGGAGAGCCAACTATAAATTATAGGGATGAGGTCTATATAGTTTGAATCATTTCAACTCATCTATTGTTTGTTACTTACTCACTTTATATTCCCCCCCTCAAGAGTCTTTGGTCCCATTTGCAATTAGTATTTTTTTGTTCACAGTTTTTTTACTTGTTTCTTGCATAGAATGTATTGTAGTGTAGCTCTCTCTTTATACGGCACGTTCTTTATTAAATGCATGTTGTGTCTGTGTGTATGTAATATGTGGTGTGGTGGTGGTGAGTGAGTGAAATGGATGCACTCTCCTATTAATCAATGAATTGTTGGAGCAATTCAATATGTTCTCCTGTAATGGATTCTGTCTTTTCACAAACTTGCTATCCTTTTATGTATACTAAGGTGGATATGTATATGTATGTGCATAGATTGTACAAATGTACACATGTGTGTGTGCATTCCATCAAAGGCTTATGGTCTTAATTCAAAAATTGACTTTTAGTAACTAGTATGTTGGTAGGATTTGTTAGATAATTGTCCGCATTCAAGTTATTTATTGAGTACATGCATTAAGAAAACACTTGAGGCTATAGTTGGTTAGTTAGTAAGAAAACTAAAAGCCTATGCATTTAGTGGGTAGCTCTAATTTCTATGATCGTAGTTAGTATTTAAAATGATATGTTATCAGAAATCTGGATTTTTATGGCCGCTATATGGCCCCTTGCCCAAATTGAATTTAAAAGATATCGTTAATGCTCTAACTGAAATAACAGGGTGCAATTTCGGTCTTGGCTTTTATTTACTACTTTATTATTTGAGAGTTTGTGGGTCTGCATTTATTCATTCACTGGAAAAGATTGAATTTTTTTATCCGCATGGCATTCATTTTTATAACTGTAGTGGTGTAAATCTGCCACTCAAGTATTTGGTAGGCTGTATAAATTTCGAAATCATGTTGAATCACAATATCTTGACTTTAAAGGGAAATAATTCGTTGATGTTCCAGATGTCCCCTTTAACCATGGTTGGTGGACGACCCCAGATGAACGGGAATGGAAACTCTCAATCAATGCATTCTACAAGTAAGTCATTTGTTCACTTTACCTATGCAATATAGTAAGTTTAGTTGGTTAGTTGAGCTTGTATATACAACATGATGCACAATGCTCACACTTACACTAAATTGACTCAGTCAGTCAGAGAGAAAAAGATGTTAGCAGTTTGTATATTGTTATTGTGTCAAGTGCAATTCTTTTGCTTTAGGAACACCAAAAAAAGTATTAGACCAAAAAAGAAAGGGTGAAAAATATTAGTACCTCTCTGCGTAACTTTTTATATTTTTTCCTCCCATAATAAGGGCAATTTTATGTGGCTCGCTAAAAAAGACCAGAGTAGATATTAAACCACAGCACTTTGCATAAAAAAGTAACGCCGTATGTTGAAAAGTCCAACTCTTGCTTGGCATTAACAACCTCTGATACTCTCATTACCAAATTACATTGAAATGGATTTTTTTAATTCGAATGCTTAGAAAAATGTTTCTCATTCTATCTCGTTTGCCATGTCTCACAACCTAAAATACCAAATTTCACTCAAATCGATCAAGATTTGGAGATTTTAAAAAAGGTTATTCTTTCGAAACTTGTTTATGTGTCCTATCTTGTTGAGCAAGGTTTACGAAACCTGTAAATAACATTTTTTAAGTTGATCGACCAACTTATGCCCGAGTTATTCACGATTAAGTGATTTCTCCCCTTCCCCCATGGTATAGAGAGGGGGAGGGTTGATATACAACCTTGTCGAAATAATGTGATGCACACTCAATATTTCTTATTGAACCTTGCTAAGCTTCGCTTTGTTGCACTCCTTAATAATAAGATGCCTTTGATTAAATCAGCATGCAATATACTATCAGAACATTTTTTTGCTAGGAGAAAGTAATGTATAGTGTTGAGCTTTGTTTGGTGGCCTGAAATGGCCATATAATGCAGTACAGTGCGTAATGCTAGAAAAATGTGCACACAGAAAACATCGTGGCATGTACATGTTCATTATGTGTGTGTAATGTATGTGAGTGAGAGACTATATAGATCTCACCTGTAATTATGATTTTTTGATATCTCCCATGGCTCGTTCGTGATACTGTTTTTTGTGCTCAAGTTTTACGACTTTATTTTGAACCAATGTTTTTCATCAGTCTTTTACGGTTTTGGCTTTCCACCCATGAAAGTTGAAATGATTCCACCCACTTATTCTCGTGAATGGGATATGCTGATGGGATTTTTGTGATGTATCATGTTATGGTTTGAAGATGAGCCTGTTTTCTGTGCACATTTAATGATGTAGTTAGTTAGTTGTGTGATGCATTTATTTGGGAATTGTGGAAATGTAAATAAGAGGACGGATCTGCCAGATTCGCTCGTAAACTGAACTGACGGACTCAAAGAATCTCTCACCCCTTGATTTTGCTAGCTAGCACCATCATTATCATGAGAGATAAGAAAATCATTCTATTCAGTTAGTAAGTAAGTGCGCTTAAATATGAGAACACAGGATTTTAATCTTTTGGGGTAATTGTCCGTATTAAAAAATTAAGTAGTCATTATAGCAGTCCAAATGGATTTATTAAACTGTGAACAAAACCTGCGAATCACATTGCGTAATCGTTAATAAAAGGATTGCTCTAGCTAGTGTTGTTGATCTCCCATTTTTATTTGCAACCCAAGTATTTGCCAGTAAGTAAGTAGTACATGTATGCATGCACATTCAATGTCAGCCAGAGTCATGTAAGCACACTTTTTTATTGCTTATTATTATTGTTATACTATAGTTTTATTATTGCTCTACAAAACGCAAAGGTAGTTAGTTATAAGTTACTTACTTATAGTAGTGACGGAGTTTGCAATTTTTTCAATCCCTCTTTCATGTTTTCATGTGCTGGAAATAATAGTTAGACTTTGGTTGGAACCTTAGTTAGTTTGTTCATGGAACCTGATCAGATGAGAAAGGCAATTAAATGGCGTGTATGAAAAATGCACCTTTGCGTTAGCTAGTATAGTACTGCAAAAACGATGATGATGAAGCAGACAGTCCCTCATTATATTATTATTATTATTGGCTGGTTCACAACTAAAGTCCACACAAGTGTACATGTCTACATGTCTACTCGCGGTGCAAATAAGCAGACTGTGATGAATAAAATTCACAGGGTCGTAAAAATTTTTATATCATGATTTTGCACACCCTTTGTAAACTAAACTTGGTTCCTAAAAAAACCAATCCACCACCACATGTGGAAATGGAATTTTTGCACTTGTGCATTCACAAAGCCTTATTTGTTGTCCAATATGGGATACCGCGTGGGGCACACACTTTATTAGTTGCTCAGTTAGTATTACGTGCAAGCTAGGCTCGAAGGAACCAACGAAAGTAAAATCATGTATCCATTACGATGAATGCATGTTATTATTATCAGATTCGCCCTTTTTTTTGCATATGTGTTAGTTGCCTTTGGGTTTTATTTTTGCCCAGTCAGTCTCTGTATAAGATTGGTGGTTTAATACTCCATGTTTTTTTAATGTTTCCCCTCCTACATTTTGGAACTAATAGATCCAGTCAATCATACAATGATGGTGAATGGAGTTGAGTGTTTCATTTTTGGATATGTATATGCTATGGAAAATGGCAATAATAAGTTTGTAACTAACTAACTGGCTACTGAACTGAAAAGCATACATCATCATGCAGAGTTGATGATCATCGGAGAGGGAATGAGTATAGAGTATATAACATGGAAAGAGTCGTTTTTTGTGCCGACACAAATAATGTTGAAGTTTGCATGATGATTATTATATATGTTGGTTGAAATTTTTTCGGGCTCTGCTTTTATGTAAAATTTATTACCGCTCGTAATTTCCCTCACATTAAATGAAAATCTCTTATCAGGATGTTATATATGCATGTAATGTTTCTTTTTATTTCATGCCGAAAAAGTGGACGCGAAAAAAAACTGTGTACGATTTGAGTTTCTTTATGTATTTTGGCTTTCCCTAATTTTACTTTTATATGTGCTGGAAGGAAATTCCTGTATTATTTTAATCTGTTAGTAATTACGCGTATCCCGTTTTTTACCCTTGTGTATAAAGTGTATTTAATACCTTTTTTATTCCTCTGTTTGCTGTTGAAAAACAAACGGATTTTATAGTCATGCATGTGTACTAAAAATTGAAGGGAAGGAACCTTTTTTTCATGTTGTTTGTTTGCTTCTTTCATTTGATTGTATGCATGCATGTGCTCCTTTTCTGCTATGCTAAGGAACCCGTAATTCCTTTTGGTAATATAATTTGATGAAATGGGTGTTTACGTTTTTTCTTGAGGAGAGCACTGACCCAAATTATTATCATTATTGAGAGAAACACATTGCCATCAATAATTAAAGTGCTGAGGTCATGATGATCATCATTATTCCGTTCTAAAAGTGCCCTTTCATTCCTGACTTTTGAAATTCAAATTCAATAATAATGTCAGGTAGATAGTTAGGTATCCCGACCCCCAAAGTTTTCTCTTTTCTTTGTGACTAACTCGAACACAGTAGTCACGATGAACAGAAATCCCTGTCTTGATCTCTATTGTGGCACTTGTGTATGCTTCAAACACATTGGTGTCATACTTGGTACAATTTTATGGGAGCCTTGTGGGCATTAAATTGTTTTTCAGTCACTCAATGGAAAGTTTGAAAACAACAAGTCTGTATGGATTCTGAATGCACGTGTAGTTAGTTTGTTAGTTAGTTGATTGCTCAATTTTTAGTGGCGTGACCCAATTCTGTGGGAGAAAAAATGGATTGTTTTTGTTGTCATATTGGAATATTATGTAGTTTGTGTAGTAGTGTGAGAGCAGATCAGATATTGTAATCATTTTGATTTGAGGAACAACAACAACAACAACTGATAATGGTGCTTTGTAGCGGTGTGTTTGTTTATCGATGAATTGAGCGCACAATGAAGTAAAAACTTTAGGCTCCATCTAGTGGCATGAGTTGTAATGAGATTTGTGTTTTTTTGTGTGCAGGTCCTAACTCACCCCCGAATGCAACACCAGCACAAAATGCTCGTGACGCCCTGGCTGCACTAGAGCTGTCAAGACTGACATTATGGAATTTGTATGGAGGGGCCACAGCGCCGCCTTTGCCGGATCCAAAAGCTCCACCACAACAAGAAGCCCTGAACCTGGAAGTTCCTACCAGAAGCTCGGAAGGAGCTCACACGCCAAAAGCTCCTATTTCCAATCATGTTCCAACCTCACCCAGATCTTCCCTTTATACAGTAAGTGGGACATAGTGCTAATGGACATAATTTTTTTATCAACTACAGAGAGAGTACAAAAACAATGATGTGGGCTATTTGTTTTTGCAGCCTGAGAAGGAGAATGGAAAGAGACATGACCGCCACGATCGCCATGATCGCCATGATCATCACAACAATAACAACAATAATCACCATCACAGTAATAGTCACAGTGGGCCTCCACCATCCAAAAGGATGGCTCTGGATGAGGCGGACACTCCAATCTCCCGCCATTCGAGCATATCTCCCATGTTAGGAGCCAATATCAAAATCAACTCCAGAGGGGATGGACGGGGCTCCGGCTCGTCGGACTCATCTTTGGTCGTCTCAATGGAAATCAATGGGATCATGTACCAAGGCGTCCTGTTTGCCCAGTCTACTCCCACAGCTACACGGGTCGTGTGATTTCAAAAGCTCTAGCTTAACTACCTAATCTACCTGTGTAGTTAAATAGTTAGTTAACTCTAGTAAGTTAAGTAAGTTAAGGAACTGCAATCTCTCCTATACTCACGGCAGTAACATACACACAATTTATAATACATGTTTAGTTAGTTTTTTGATTTCAATTGTTTCAATGGACACAAAAGCCAAGGTATAGAATTGGTTTTACCTACCAAGTTGTTTGTTTTACGTGGTGAAAATGACATGGCTCATTTTGTATAGTTAGTTAGTTTCATATTATTTTTTGTCCTCGTTTTGTTTTTATTATGAAAAGTTTTAGTATGTCTACTTTTACTAACTACTACTACTGTGGAAGAAACGAGTATAGCTGTAATATAATGATCGGTGTTTTTTCAGCTATTCATGCGTATTTGCTCTAGTGTTTTTTTTTTCAATCCGCGACGTACTTTTTTCTGTTGCAATATAATGTAAGAAGACGATGATTAGTCTGTTTTGATTTTGGTGCGTCCTCTGTACAGGGAGTTGAACAGAAACGGGATATTGTTTTTATACAGATTTGTCTTGTTATTTGTTATTGTGAGTTAGTGAGTGGATTTGTTGACAAGCTTTTAAAAAGTGAGTATAATATATAAATGCGCTTTGGCTAAATAGTTTCAGACAGATCATGTAATAATGCCATGTACAAGCATTCGTAATGTTTTTAAAAGGTGTTGATTAAATTGTTTGGTTCTGTGAAAACAGTTAAATGCATTTACATACATTAGAGATGATTTTAAGAAACTTATTGGTATATATATAGTTTGTTGAATACGATCGAGAATACTATTAGACAGGCTGTTTCCTATCTAATGGTAAGTACTGTTATGGTTAGTAAATTATACATTTCTTTTAAGATTATGAGATTGTAGTTTGGGAGCTTTGTTTTTTTCTTGTGAGGAGTTGCTCCGCATTCGACGACGGTATTTAATGCGCATCCACAAACTTTGATTGAATCCTATTGATCTCTGCTAAGTCAAAACTATATACCATGTTCATGTGTCATAATATTAATGTAACCTTATGTGCAAATAGTTTCGTTAATTTTTTTGCAACTTTCACGAACTAACTAACAGTACTACTAATGTAAAAGCACACAGTTCAGGGATCGCGTCACGGTATTACACAATTTACTCTAGAACAGTAGTAGTATATTTACTTAACTAGTTGCTACATTATTATGATGAAAGTATCTATAAATAATACAATGTAAGGCTGCTGTTAGTTAGCTAGCTATACATGGAAATTTCCAGTATTGGTCATTCACAAGAATTTTGCAACAATTGAGTAAAGGTGTCAAACTATCATTTGGTTTTGTGCATGATTAATTATTTTAATGTATAGTGGCTAAAAGTTAGTTGGATCGTTAGTTAGTTAGTAGTGTCTTTTACACCATATATGCATTAACCAACTATCCTTGATGTGTGGACAAATGGATCTGGAAACTGTAGACGTCATTTGGTATACCCTTTGTAAGATACATGGCTTAAAGAATTGCGTGGGCTACTACTTTACTACTTACTTTGAATATGATAAAGTTTAGTCATTTCAATGTGACTTGATTACCGATACGGTATTAATATACTATGGGGTGTGCAGATATTTATAATTAGTGAGTGTGTTCTGTGTAGATCTGCTGGATATAAAGAATGTTTAGTAAATTCGGACAATCAGTATTGTCAGACAATTGAAGCCATATGAGAGAGCCCTGAAATGTCTGTATATTTATTATTGAGTAGTTAAATTGCTAGATAGTTTATCATCATGTTGAGATGTCATTTCCAAATAGTATTTGTAATTGTATTGTAACTAACTAGCTGACTGTTGGATCGAACCAGTCTTGTACATACAGGTAGTTAGCTAGTTGATTTGAACGATTTTGTCCAGTAGTTCTGAATAACTATCACGATATCTGTACAGTCCATGAATAAATAAGAGTTGATGACTTTTTCATGGAATTTTGTGTTTCATTTGGTATTCAGTGTTCTCTGGAGGTATTGATGTGCAGATGGAACAATGATGATTACATTTCCAAGTGCGTAGTACACAACATCACTGCTGTGAAGTAGATGTGTTTGCCGTTGTAGTTTGACGTCCCAAACCGAAGTCAAAAGTCCCGACTAGAAGTATTACCATACCTTGTTTTTCTGGTACAACTTGACAAAGCCTGAGATAGAGACTTCTTTCCTACCGGTCCAAACGGACAATAAATGACACATTCTAGTAACTTGCAGTCCGTCATAAAATTTGTGGATTATTGAAAATTTTGCAGGTTTGATTATATTGTAAGAGTCAAATTAAATTTAATAGTAGTAGTTTACTAGTAAGCTAGTCAAGGTACTTTGACCAGCATCTCTGAAAATAACTAATTGTTTTTATGCAATCGGTTACTGAAGCAGTGCTATTATCAAAAGAAGAACCAATGATTGAAAAGGCCCTAGCAATTATTTCCCCATTTTTCATACGTTCGTGCTTTATGCTTAAGATAATTTAAAGAGCCCCTGCTAAGATCTCTGAAAATGTTCATATTTCATTCACAATGCTACGGCTGACTGTTAACTGTACAAATTTTAGATGGCGAGTATGCATTTTAACTTTGTATATAAAATCTTAGTTCAACATGGAGATAAATATCCTAACGAGTAACCATGCGATACTTTGTGTAGAGCTTTCTTCTATATTGCATTGCACAGCTTAAGTGACACATGCATGAATTCATGAAGCAAATAAACCTCAGCAAGAGGGTATTACGACGAAGCCGGTTTATAAGGAATTATTTATATTAATATTTAAAAAAACCAGTAATAATAATTAGGGGTTTTTATCGTTTTTCGGATGTCGGATGACTTGCAATCGCACATTCAAAATGAATCAATCACATTTGATTTTCGCGCCAATAATAATAGTACTACAAATTTTTACAATATACTTATCACGTGATGAAAAAAATTACCTTACTGTTCCAAATTGAAACAATTAATTAAAAACTGAAACCACTTTTTGATCGATTGGGGTTATACTACTTCCGTTGCGTATCGCGACGTCGTTCTCTTTAGGTCGTCTTACTCTACGTCGCCGTTTTTAGGTCGCTGACTCTTTAGGTCGCCGAATCTTTAGGTCGCGGTTCTTTACGTCGCCCAGAAGGAAATTAGC
>Ga0210040_10008896_pt1 | contig 11784 bp, 1 predicted proteins | sample CryGeyCG12114_NA_FD_185462 | JGI IMG/M metagenome (GOLD analysis project Ga0210040, IMG submission 185462) | Groundwater microbial communities from aquifer - Crystal Geyser CG19_WC_8/21/14_NA (SPAdes) (version 2) | ecosystem: Environmental > Aquatic > Deep subsurface > Groundwater | place: USA... | reverse complement strand
TAATCTTAAGGCTTTATAGTAAGCTACTTATTATTCTAGGCTAGCTAGTACGTTAACGTCTACTAATTTAGAGAAGTCTATTAAGAGTTATATATAGATAGTAGTAAGTTCTATATATAACGCTTAATATATTTAATAGCCTTTACGTAGTCTTAGTTATCTTAATTAGTATACTAGTTCTTAATAGTTATAAATATATTATCTTTAGTATCTTTAGTATTAAGAAACTAAAAAGATATAAAGTAGCTATTAATATACTTAGTAAGTAGTAAGTAGAAAAGCTTATTCTACTAAGTTAGTAAGTCTAGATATAGAATCTAAGTATACTTAGTAAATTTAATAGAGAATTCTACTTAGTAATTAGAGGCGCTTTATATATACTTATTAGGTATAGAGTACTAGAACTTAAGAGTCTATAGCGTATTATTAGCTATTCTTTATTTATTCTTATTACTATAGTAAGTATATAAAGCGTATAAGTAATTAAAGAGGGTATTAAATTTATAACCTAAGCTATATATATCTTCTAGAAAGGTATATAAGTTACTAGAAACTTAAATAAAGAGTATATTTATATAGGCTACCTTATTCTAGTAGTACTTACTATTTATCTAAAGAAATCTAAGTATTTTAGAAATAAATTCCTTAAAAGAGCCTCTAGCGCTAGAGAATATTAGAGTATAAATACTATAGTTCTCTTAAGAGAAGAAACTATCTAGTATTTTATATTACTATTATATCTTAATAAGATAAAGCGTTAAAGTAACTATAAGTTTTCTAGAAAGTATATAGAAAGTATCTATAGTACTATTTATAAGGACTATAAACTCTAAGAGTAATAGATTATTATATAAGTTACTATAATCTAAAATCTTAAGTAGTTAATTTTAAGTAATACTCTAAAGTTCTTAAATAACTTATAAGCTTTATAACTATTACTAAGTATCTTAATTAAGAATTTTCTACTCTTCTAATACTAGGTACTTAGTTTCTATCTCTTTATACTAAGTAACTACTTCTTTAGTAGCTTTTTTAAGTTTAGTATACTTATCTTAAAAAGTAGTATATTTAGTTTAAGCTATCTTAAAGTATTAGTAAATTATATCTTATTTTTTAAGTTAATCCTTAAATTAAAGCTTATATTTACTAGTAATAGATACCTAAGCCTATAAACTATTAGTTAGTGCTATAGTAGTATATAGTATATTAGCTAGAGAAAGAATAGCTAGCTGTAAAGCGAGATTAAGAATACCTATAGAAATATCTTTATCTTCTACTACTAGTAGCGTCTATAGTATAAACTATTTAAATATAGCTACTTAATTAAAGGTCTCTTAGCTAAGATAAGAAGAAAGTAATATAGTAAATAGAGTTACTTAAGCTTTTACTAACTAATAGTAGCTGCGTCTTTATATATCTTATAGAATTTCTATATTAATTTAAGCTAGGTTAATCTTAAGATATACCTAATCTTTATAAAAAGTTAGAGTTAATATAACCTACTAGAGTAGTAGTAAGTTATTTTATAGCTATAGAGTTATTTTAATTAAGGCCTTTAGCTAGTTAAGAGTTAGTTCTTCTAAGTCTTAGAGAGTAGCGTTTCCTATAAGCTTAAGACTAAGTAGTATAATAGTTTAATTACTCTTATTCTCTATATTACTTATAGAGATACTAAATAGTTTTATCTACGTAGTATCTTTATAAGGTATATATATAGTATCTAACTTAGTAACTAGTAAGTTACTTATTACTACTCTTTTATAAGGACTTAGTAGAGTTAGATCTAGTCCTTACACTTAAGTAACTTAACCCCTATTAGGAAAGAGAGTGAATTTAGAGGTCTAGAGTTTAAATCTCTCTCTATACTCTTTTCTAATAGTAAAAGCCTAAGCACTTTCTAGACTTTATATCTTTTAGCTATATAAGGTAGTAGGTATTAGCTATTAGTACCTAATTAGAAGAAAGGAGCTTGCTTTAGAGCTACTATATATACTACCTACCTACTCTTTAGATTTAGAGCTAAATCTAGAAGAGGGAGGGAAACGTATAAGGTATATATATAGTATCTAACTTAGTAACTAGTAAGTTACTTATTACTACTCTTTTATAAAGACTTAGTAGAGTTAGATCTAGTCTTTATAATCTTAAATTTTAGAAGCTATAAGTAGTAGAAATATAGAGAAGCTTAAGGTTCCTTAATAGGTCTAGAACTTACTAGAATAGCTAGAGCCTAAGCTTTTAGGCTTAAGCTTAGAAAGAGTAGCTATAAGCTTAATACCTATTAAATTATAGATCTACTTTACCTCTTTACGCTCTTAGTACTATTCCTTAGATTCTATACTTTTAGAAACTAGCTTATTACTATTTTATTAATTACTACTATCTATAGTAGTAGTAGTAAGAGAGTAATTTATTAAATCTTTAAAAGAAGTTAAAGCTTAAAGTAAAGTTAAGTAGGTAATAAGTAAGTATTAAGATAAGCCTAAAGAGGTAAGGTAAATTTATAATAAGTAGATACTTAATAGAGTAAAATTTTTATAGGTGCTAAATAGTATAATTTAGTAAGTAACGTTAGGGTCTAGAGATTAACTAGTAGTTTAGGTAGTAATTCTAGATAAAGTAGTAAGCTTTTTTATAGGTATATAGAGCTTCTAGTAGAGTAGTAACCTAAAATATAAGTAGTAAAGCTCTTTAAGTAGCTATTAAACTACTAGTAATAGTAAAGCTTACTTACTTTATAAGTAAGAGTAAAAACTAATTCTAGTAGAAACTTTATAGATTAGCTACTAGACTTAATAAAGAGTTAATAACTTAAGTTTTTCTTTATATAATAACTAAGAGTAAGTAAGAACTACTTACTTTAATTAAGGCTGTAAAGCCTATAATTACGCTAAAAAGCTAAGGTCTACTATTATATAAAGTAGACTTTACGTATAAGTAGGTAAAAGTTAAAAGTAGCTCTAGATTTAACTAAGTAGAGAATAGTAGATAAAGAGCTAGTAGAGGGCTAAGGGCTAGCTCTTTATATAGAGAAGAGAGAAAGCCTAGTAAGCTAGTATATATACTAAACTATAAGAGGATAGCGTAGGTACTAGCGTATACTAGCTCTAAAAAGCTAAAGGTAAAAAGAAAGCTCTTTACTCCCTTATAGTCTACTAGTAAGCCTATTCCTTAGTTACTCTAGTTCTTTTTCTCTATCTATATATACTCTTTTAGCTTTACTACTATATAGGTAATAAAGATATTTTCTTCTTCTTTACTCTACTCTACTTTATTCTTTTATTAACCTATTATAATATATACTAGTAGGTTAAGTATAGTACTATAATATAGTAGTACTACGTTAAAAGTACTTTATAAAGTAAGCTTAATAACTAGTAGTATAAGCTATTCTACTAGAGTTAGTATTTATATATAACTTTAGTTCTATATTAGAGCGCTTTAGTTAGCCTTTAGAATAATAATAGTAGTAGCTATATAGGCTTAAATCTAACCTAAAGTATTATACTATTTAATAAAGTCTATATTAGGTTTTTTAATAGCTTTTATATACTATAGTATCTAACCTTTATCTAATTTAGACTTAGACTTCTTAGTATCTTATAGATTTAACTTATCTAACTTCTATTTAGAACTCTTAAGCTACCTATTATCTAATAATATTATATCTAATATAAATTAAGAACTAATACTAGTTAGTTTACTAGTTATATTTTATTCTCTAATTATACGTATATATAAAGTATACTTATACTTTCCTAATGCTCTTTATAGCTTAATATAATTATATTAGTTAAGCTTATTATAGCTATCTATTAGTACTCTATTTTTATTATCTTTATCATCTTTATTATCTAGATATTTATACTCTAGTTAGTAGCTTAGTAATAGATTAGAGTAAGATAGAGTAAAAGGTATTAAAGTAGTCTATAGGCTTATTCTACTATCCTTATTTATTAGACTATATAGTAATACTATCTTAGAAAAAAAAGAATCTTACGTAATTTATAAGTTTAAATAACTTTAGTAGCTACTAAAGAAGACTATACTTACTATATAAGAGATATATATCTTATAGTAGTATTTATAAGTTTTCTATATAAATAGGTTAGTACTTAGTTATAGTAGCGGCTTTTAATTAGGTAAATAGTAGTATCTTTTATTAGCTCTTTAATATAGGAAGTATATAAAACTAAGTAGATATAAGAGTTAGCTAGTTTATTAATAAAGATATTATTATCTTATCTACTAAACTATTATTATTATTAAATATAATTTTCTTTATAGTTACCTACTTTTAAAAGAGTATACCTAATACTATTTTACTTTTTACCTAGGTACTAGACGCTATATACGTATTACCTTTATAATTAAGGCTTAGGTTTACTTTATATAGTAATCTACTTTACTTAGCTAGAGGTATAGTAGATATTTTAGTCTTAATTCTCTTAGTAGTTCTATTAATATTTAGAGAGTAGAACCTAGGTTAGTAAAGAAATATAAGTAGGATTTAGTTTATAGGTATAATAACTATATATCTATACTATAGTATATATTAGAGTTAGTATTAGAGTTAGTATTAGAGTTAGTATTAGAAGTTTTAAAAAGAGTTAGGTTAAGTAGAGTTAACTATATATTTAATTTATTTTATCTAAGATATAGAGCTTCTATATAGTATATATAATAACTTATATAATAATCTCTACTCTTAGCCTATACTTATTATTATTAGTATATATAGCCTATCTCTCCTTATAGTATAATCTACTAATTCTATCTTAAGCTCTATTTAAGATACTTATATATATTTCTTCTCTTTACTACGCTTTATCTTAAGTATATATAAGAGTAGTACTACTACTACTATATATAGGCCTTTCTTATTACTTTTAAGTAGAATATCTTTTTTAATTATATACTAAAGCGTAAAGTATAATATATAGGCGTTAGTAATAGTATAGTTCTTAATAATAACTTAGTTTATATTATCTAGTATTAATAGGTTAGGTAGAGAAACCTTAAGCTTATAAAGTATAGTATATAGTATTTTTTTTATACTAATATACTTCTTATAGTTTAGTATTATTCCTACTTATAATTAGTAGTAGAGGGTAATAATCTTCTTAAGCTATAGTATAATAGAATAGATACTAAGTACTTTATATTCTATATAGAGGAACTTTATAACCTATTTACTTTCTATTTTAATAGAGATATTAGTAATTATCTTACTTAGAGAGAGTTAATAATATATAGGCTAGAAAGTATTTACTTTATTATCTTACTAAGCTCTAGTTTTATTATTAGTAATTGCGATTAGGTTACTCTTAGTACCTTCTATAATAATAATAAGATTACTAAATATACTACTTACTTTAGAATAGTATAGTTAAATAATAGTAAGGTTTTTTTTAAACTTCTTAAAGTTACTCTTACTACTATATACTCTTATATAGCTAGCCTCTTAGGCGTAATCTAGTACTTTATTATTAGTACTAGAGTAGTATTTACGTATACTATTATACTTAGATATATCCTAAGTCTAAGCTAAAGTACTTACCTACTTATTAATTATACTAGTAGGTTTATTCTATTATCTACTTATAAAAGACGTAAAGTATAGAGTTATACTTCTATTATTATAATATAGCTATAATAATATATTAGTATAGGCTCTAATTATATTATAGTTAACGTTAATATTATTAGTAATATAATTTTCTATACTATTAATATATAAGCGTATATTAACTAGTAAATAATATATACTTAGATTCTTACATAGTAGATTAGGTAGTATTAGTATTTAAATATAAAAGCTTTAATATAAAAGAGTTATAGTTATTAAAGGTAAGTCTAGCTAGCCTATTTACCTATTAGTACTTATTAAGCTACTTAATATATATTATTATACTTATATAGAAGGTAAATCTAAGTCTATATTTAATAGTAGGCTTATTTATTCCTTTATATATAACTAATATTTACTTAAGAGCTATAAGTAAGTATAGGAGATAGAGAGAAGTCTTATAAAGTAGATTTATAAAAGATACTAGTTAGCTAACATAGTACGTACTACGCGACTATACTACTACTTTTAGGTAATTTTTCTTTACTTTTAATATCTAGTTATATACGTATCTTATATCCTTCTAGATAGAGTTTTAATAAAGTACTAGTATAGGCCTTTATATAAATAGTTAGAGAGATATCTATAAAAATACTTTAGGACCCTTTATAAGCTTACTTAAACGTAAAGTAAGTATATAGAGAGTATATATATACTTATAAGAGTTAGTTATATAGAGGCTTTATAGTAGTACTATAAGTTATATAGATTAGAAGTATTTAGTTACTATTAAAAGAATATTAGAAAGCCTACTTTACTATATACTAGAATAGGTTTAACTTATAGTATATACTTATTTAAACTTTATAATTAAAGGAGTAAACTTTATTATATATTTTTATTTAATTAGGTAAAGTTTTCTAGTATAGTACTCTAATTAGAGTATTATAGTATAAGCCTCTTTTTAAACTTAATCTCTACCTTATAAAGTAACGCGCTTTAACTAATATCTTTTAACTTAACTCTTTAACTATATCCTAGCCTTCTATATATCTAATCTACTTATAGATATTATATCTAAAATTCCTCTTAATCCTAAAGCTAATAAGTATTTTAATTTAACTCTATAGTAGTAAATAGCTAGCTACCTAGTTTAGTATTATTAATAACTTATTATTTAGAATAATATTAGGTATATCTTCCTCTTATAGCTACTTACGTATACTTCTATTCTCTAGAAAAGGATTCTAGGTATTATACTAAGCTATAGATAGTCTAAAGTTATTAGGATAGCCTAGTATATAATTCTATAAGTTAAAGCTATTTAATATAGCTAGGTAATTATAACTTATAAATTAGTTAACTTCCTTAGCGCCTATATTAAAACTCTCTAATATACTATACTAGAATTTATAATTTTAACTTTATTATATTCCTTACTAATCTAATATATTCTTATTAAACTACTACGTAAAAGTAGCTCTAAACTTAAGATTTTATATATTAGGCTAGAGTAGATTAGAAAATCCTTAGCCTATAAATACTATAAGTAAGTTATTTAGAGTTTATAAGTAGAAAGTAGGTTTATATTAAATAGGCTAAAGAGACTAAGTACTCTTAGATAGAGTAGTAGCTATATCTATTATAAATATATTATTACTTAGTCTCTAATACTATAGCTATAGATTATCTATACTAGATATAACCTATATTACTCTAACTCTATTATTCTTTAAGAAGTTAAAGTTAAGTAGCGTAAGTAGCCTATAAAGCTTCTTTTTTAACTTATACTTAAGTTTAAGTATTAGCTTATTAGTATTACCTAATATCTCTTTCTATATAGTAATAGTATTATAAATTAAACCTTTATAATAGGATATAACTTAGTTAACTAAAAGCTTAAGATTATTAATAGTATAAGGTCTAAAAGCTCTATATTATTAAATATAATAAGTATAACTAAGCTCTAGTATATACTAGATAATAGTAAGTAGTTATAAAATCTCTTCTAGCGTCTACTCTTCTTCTTCTTAATATTAAATAAACTTTAGGTTATCTTAGTGTATAAAGCTCTACAGCCTATCTTTATTAATAGCTTTCTACTAACTTTCTAATAACCTTAACTATATCTAAAAACTATACTCTTCTTCTTTAGTTTTAAGTACCTTAAACGTACGTAGTGCGTTAATATTAATAGTAGTAGTAGTAGCTATAAGCATATATACTATAGCTTAAGTATACTAATATATATTAAAGAACTTATATATAAAGATAGTAATTATAATAACTTTAAGAAGTTAGCTAATATAATATTAATAACTAATTACCTAGACCTTAATAGTATTATTAGATAGAAAGTTATTAAAGAAAGTAATATATAAAGCCTTCTATAAGTTAAGTCTAACTTTACTAATACTAAACTAACTATTAAATACTTAGATTAATAAAGATAATTTATTAAACTAGCTTATTATAGAGATATGCTAGTTCTCTAGTATATAAGTAGTTATAGTAATAACTTTAACGTTAAACACTACTACTAACTTATAGTACTATTCTTAGGTAAATAGGTATCTAGACTAATAAATAGCCTTTAACTTATAAAGTATAATATTATTAGCTATATAGTATAGAGTAGTAACTATACGTAGACTATAGTTAATAAAAACTTAAATAATATCTAAAAGCTTATATATATTAAGCTTAAAGTAATTAAAAGTAGTATAGTAATCTAGGTAGAACTTAGATATCTTAATAAGCTTTACGTAGAATCTAATTTTATCTTTAGCTTTTAATAATAACTTATTCTTATCTAGGTAACCTATACTTTTATAGATCTTAGACTTAATATTAAACTAGAATACTTTATTCTAAAGAGGCTCTTTCGTCTTCTTATTATAGAGAATATTATTATCTACTAGATTATATATCTAGCTAAATAATAGATAGAAGCTTAGTATAGTTAGTACTTACTATATAGCTAGATTTAGGATATAGATATTAGTAGACTAAGTAAGATTAGTTAGATCCTTTATAGAATAGAAGAGATAAGAGATAAAGTACTCTAAGAATTAATTAAATATTACTTAAGCTAAGGGTATATATACTATATTAAGAGTAATATATTATAGTAGTAGAAGATATTTTATAATTATATATTTAGGCTTATTAAATAGATAAAAGGAGTTATAGTTACGCTATATTAGAAAGCTACTTAGAACTTCTTAGAGATATACTATCTTCTCTACCTTTTATAAGTTAATATTATCTATAATCTAGACCTAAATAGACTTTTTAGTAAATTAGTAACGCTACTACTTAGGAGTAGCTTTAGGTAAAAATAAGTTAATACTCTTTTTAACTAGGAGGTATATAGCTTTATATAGTTCTTCTTTTTCTATAATCTTTAGATATCTAATAAGATTACGTATACTATAGATAATTAAAGTAGTAGTAAATATAACTATATTATAGTATATCTATATAATTATATTATAGTATATTAATAAGCTATAAAGATTAGTAGCTTTATTATATACTATAAGTTTAAAATAGTTATAAAGAGTATAGTCCTAGTTTAGATTATTATAACTTTATATCTTTAGGTTAGAGATAGCTCTTCTTTAGATTTCTTCTTACTTCTACTTTTCTAGAGTCTACTAAAGTCTATATAACTTCTTAGTAGTATTAAGACTATAACGCTTTAATAGTGTAGAGTATAATAAGAAGATAATCTTAGTATAATTTATAGCTTTATTTTACTTAAAGGAGCCTTAACTTTAAGTAAAAGTATTATTACTAATATTTATAAACTTACCTAAAGTTATCTAAGAGCTTAAATAGTATATCTTAACTATAAAGAGCTTAGAGAAGTTTATAAACTTCTCTATAAGTTAGGTAATTAAAGTAGAGAGTACTACTATAAAGTAAAACTTTATAGGAGGTAGAGTATAGCTATCTTATATAGCTTTATTATATTTCTAGTAGTACTAGTTTATATACTATTAAATCTTATTAGCTTAGAGTATAATAATAATCTATAGACTATTTATAAAACGCTATAATAAAGAACTAGGTATACTTATATATAGTATAATACCTACTACTTTAATAGTCTTACTAGTACTTACTAAGTTAGTAATAAGAGTACTATTAACTTTATTACTCTCTAAGATATCTATTATAGTAGTAATATAAATTACTTACTACTAATATAGAGATATACATAGATTCTACTATTTTATTACTTTAAATTATAAGTATATAATACTAAGCTTATAGAGCGCTGCCTTTAGGTTATTATATTAGAAGCTTTTATTATTTAAAACCTTACTTAAAGTAGCTATATTCTACTTATCTTAGTATATAGAATTACTAAGATAAATACTACTTTCTTAGTTATTAGTAATATTATCTTTTATACTTATAAGGTTCCTTACTAGGTATAGATCTTCTACCTCTAGAGTACTAATAAAGTTTAGTACCTATTTAGATAAGTAACTATTATTAAGATTATTTTAACTATTAAGTATAGAGTATAAAAGTACTTTAGTAGTTATAGAGTTAACTTTTAGTATATTATAGATACTTTATAAAAACTTTATAAGTACGTACTTATTCTTATTATCTAGACTATATTTATTCTTATTAACGTCCTATACAAAGAAGATAGTAGAGTTCTTAATAGTATTAATTATTAAAAGATACTACTACTAGTATTTAGGTAAGAGAGTTATATATACGTTATTAAATAGTTTCTATATCTTATCTTAATAGTTATACTTTACTACTAGTCTTAGCTTCTTTATATACTATTATAGCTCTTTTACTATATTAACTAACTATACTATAAGCTTAGTAAACGTAATATCTATATTAATATTATCTAGGAAGTTAATAGTAGTATATATAGTTATATAAGTAGTAGCTTTATTAGCCTATAGTTACTTAATATTAATAGGATATAGGCCTAGTACCTAAGTTTTAGCCTTAGTCTTTACCTTAGCGTAGGATAAAGGGCCTATCTTTATTTAGATATAAGAAAGGTAGACTAAGATACTATTAGTAGGTAGTACTAGTATATCTTTTTTAGTATTAGAATTAGAATCTACTATAATAGTATTATTATCTAAATCTCTTATAGTATTATTATCTAAGTCCTTTATAGTATTATCTCTAAGCTCTAATACTAACTCTATTACTTTCTTTTACTATATCTTTTTTTACTCTTATAGTTTTTCTCTAGCGCGCTACTTTACTACTTTCTTAGTAATATACTATTTCTACTTCTTATAACTACTATTAAGTTACTTTACTTTACTTAGCTAATAGATATAGTTTATTATTTTTATAATAACTTATTAAACCTTATTTAGTTACTTTAGTAATAAAGTAGAAAAGTTAGAATACTTTAAAAATCCTTATTAGTTATTATAGAAAGTGCGTTTAACTTAATAGAATATCTAGTATTCCTATATTAACTAATCTTATATAGCTTAATTAAAGTTCTAAAAATTACTAAAGCGCTTCTTACTATTAGCCTCTCTAGTAGTAAAGGTTATAATAACCTTAGTATAGTTAAGTTTATATTTTATACTACCTTTAGCTTTATAAAATAGTTTAGTAGTAGTCTTATACTTCTACTAGTCTTTATTAAAGTCTTTATTCTTAAAGAGCTACTATAGTAGTAGTTCTTTAGATAGCTAGAAATAGTTTATAGCTTATTTTATACTCTTTATTACTACTATAAACTTTCTAGACCTAAGCCTAAGAAAGTTCTTAGTACTTTTATAAGTAGATAAGAAGATAGAAGCCTTAGAAGATATACTCTTATAACTATTACTATCTATATCCTATATATTAAGATCTTTTAGTTTATTTATATTTATATTAGGATTATAATATATTAGGTTATTATATACCTCTTTAAGTATACTTATATTAATAGTAAGAGTAAGTTAGTAAATAAAAGATTCTTTTACTTTTAGCTTCTAATTATTAATTAGATAGATAGGAAGTAGTTTAAAGTTATTAATTTTATCTAAGAGTATATCTAAGCTATCTTTAAGATTAGTACTATCTCTATTACTATTAGTTATCTTAATATTAACTACTTTAGTATAGGCTAGTAGCTATACTAACATTAGTAGCTTACTATTTATACTTATATATATTAGTTACTTACTACTAGATAAGATTAAGGTTAATAGTAATTA
>Ga0210040_10008893_pt1 | contig 11786 bp, 6 predicted proteins | sample CryGeyCG12114_NA_FD_185462 | JGI IMG/M metagenome (GOLD analysis project Ga0210040, IMG submission 185462) | Groundwater microbial communities from aquifer - Crystal Geyser CG19_WC_8/21/14_NA (SPAdes) (version 2) | ecosystem: Environmental > Aquatic > Deep subsurface > Groundwater | place: USA... | reverse complement strand
ATTCAATTTGCGATTGCAAGTTGGTGAACAGAGAAAGACTAGCTGATGAGACTACCGAAAAACGATAAAAACCCCTAATTATTATTACTGGTTTTTTGTAATATTAATATAAATAATTCCTTATAAACCGGCTTCGTCGTAATACCCTCTTGCTGAGGTTTATTTATACAAACGATTCAGTCCTTAGTGAGCCTAAAACGCCGGACACCGATATGCCTTTTTTTTGGTTTGTACGTTTTTGATGTCGTCTAACTACTACAATGTAAGTATTACATTTTCTTTGATTGAGGATAGTAGGTTTGTGGAAATAGTTGTAACTAATAACTTCAATCACTTAAAGTATATATAGATTCGCTATATTCCCGTAAAAGTACGTTTTATAGAAGGCGGAGCTGAAAAATTTGGTCGCAGCCAGGAAATGGACCCGGGTAGTTTCGCTTACTTGCAGTATATTTTGTTGGTTAGCCAATATGAATAGAATAAGCTATACAGCAATTTGTATGCTTCAAGTTCTTATACCAAACGCTGCTAATTAAATAATGCTTGATTTCATTAAATATCTTACCTAGAGTAGCGACCGCAGTCAGGAACGATTTCCAAATCACCCGAATCGGTAAGCCGGGGATAACCGCAACGTACAAAACTCCCAAAAGTAGTATCCTTTTCCCCCAGCAGTTTTCCCTGGAAATAAAAAAAAAACATTGTACATACAGTAATAACCAAAGTCTTCAGTTGAGTTAAGTTGTATTGTAGAAGTTAATTTCTTTAGCAATCGCAAAAACTTTTTTCCCTTTCCACAACTTTCCATTCAACAAAGGTGATAAAAAGCAATAGGAATTTAGGATGAAAAAGTTTTTTGAATCATTTTCAACAAGATCGTACTTTCACAATAGCTCCTCCGTACCATATGTTCCATCGACAGAGAAAAATTTCCTACAATTCGTGTTTCTACTGCTATACCGTATATTTATGCCACTTTATTATGATTGCATAGCAACTGTGAGCACAAGCGGAAAAAAACTGTAGGCATCTATTAACTGGGTTTATACTTTGAACACTTTCTACGGAATTGGTAAGCTGATAGATACTGTTTCGGATAGTACCTACACATGAAACTGATAGAATTTCAGTACACTAGTTTAATATGAAAGCCCTTTAGCGATTAATATAAAGTTTAGTCGAACATTTAGTACAGAATTGCTAGTTTCAATTTACATGCAAACTCCTCATGTATAATTTGATATTCGGAATATAAGTCCTAAAGTATCATCATTACAGATTTCTCGAAATTCCACCTATAGTCACAAATTGATCTGAATTTGTATCAATTTATTATTTTTATGAGCTACAAGTGGCTACGATATGAAAGTTTAAACTTTATACTTTAGTTGAATTGACTTGAACATTGAGTTGAAACTTTTTTTGGTTCATAAAGGCAACTGTAAAACTTTTATGGAGATTCATTATAATAACTTGTGTGATGCACAAGCTCTAATGAAATTCGCAATTGCCAGATCCTATCCATTCATGTTTTTATGTCAAAACTTTTGCAAACTCATCACAGAGCCTGTGTTCAATTGTGATTACAAGGAAACGTGTGCGTGTGTGGTGTGAAAAGAATTTATGAAACTAATATATTGTCGCCTCACAACACATTGTTTCAATCATGTGGGCACCCCACAATATTGTTACCAGAAAGGAAACATTCGAAATTATAGTATACCGTAATTTTCCAACCCACATGATACCATATCACTAATAATTTCCATGTTTGGGGAAATGGGGATATGTTCTAACGTACCCACAAGATCACCATTGACTATATGGTGGACTTAAGGTTCACTCGAGCGTGCAAGAAGTTGCTCAATTGACATAATAAATTATTATGAGCCCGGCTTATTGAGACTGTACAGAGAACAAAACCACGGAATATAATGAGACAGGAAACTATCAACAACTTTGGGAGCGAATCCCCTTTTGTCTTTCTGGTGTCCTTTAGTTTCTCATTAGAGGATATGAGATGAGAATTTCGGAGTGTGTAATTTTCACCAAGGAATCCAACGCACTCACAGTTTGCCCTATCCGAGTAGCAAACTTAAACCATAAATTATCATTAGTTGTTGTGCAGGCTCTTGTGTTTCCAGTCTGAAGAAAATAAATAGCTCCTGTTGTTCCTACACATGCATACTAAATAGAGTAGAGACCAAAGTTTCTATAAAACACATTTCTACGCAGCATTTATTTTTTCTCAGCTTTAGTGTTAAAAAAACATTGCACTCGGCTTCTTTTCCCCTTTTAAAGCAAGCTTATTTCAAATGAGTAAGCAGGAAACTTACCAACTAAACCAACCAGCATTGTGATTTGAAGTTAGACACAGCACCTCATGAAAGTATGGCCGGTTAGTAGAGTCATTGCCTCAAAAAAATGTGCGTGAGTCTATTGCAATGCTTAAGACGGAAATATATGGTATATTATGTCCGGGATAAAACTAACTATGCATGATCCTCTGTCGCCCAACCCTAATCCCGAGAACTCGGGTTGCAAAATTTACAAGAAGATCATGAAGTTGGGAAATCCGAGTTTCCACCTAAACTAACTAGCTAACTAACTGTGCATGCAAACCCCCAAAGCTATTTACCATTTATCAAGTTGCTAAAGTCCGTAATACGAATTTCGGTTAGGAACAATGTGTGCATGAAAAATCAAATAGACGATATATAAAGCCGTGGGAGTTAAGTTTGAGCAAGTTTCATGCACACCAGAAGTCACTTTACTTTTTATACGAAATCCATCTGGAGGAAAGGGTTTACTCTACAATCTTCTTCTGTACTCCTTGCCTGACTCAACTTGTGCTCCAATCCAACTCTTCCGTTGACTTGTATAATGCGCCTGATAGTGAGCAGTCTTTGTAAAAGTTTAAGGACGGAAACAATTCCCCAAACCTATCTGCCAGTACTTTTTGTAGAAAGCTTGCACACGGCCTGAGCAAACATATATAGACCATCTGTTCTCCTCTCATTGAGATGAACCGTAAAGGAGAAAAGGTACAAGGATGGTATGCAAAGGTATAATTGTATTATTCGGTTTCTACACTTCCAATTCTGTAGGTACGGGTTGCATATAGTATACCTTTAAAATTCCATGAAAAACAGACCTTCGCCTACAATTTTTGAATGGCTGGAGGCCATCACAACAACTCCATATGATGAAATTGCATCCAAAAGGGACCTTCAAGATATAATACTTGAAAAAGACAAATCCCAGGGCTAGTTAAAAACAAGCCAGGAGTAGAAGAGCGGGTAGTAAAACTAAAGTAGTGCATGAAATTCTCTGGTTAGAAGGCAAAGATTGAATTTGGAGACCCAATTGGTGGTGCATCACATCTCATTTCCTTGTCAAAGTTAGTTGGATGAACTCAACTTGTATTAGTTCCTATTAGAGTCCAAATAGTGAGATTGTTCCCTAAAAATGATACAAGTCTTTTGATTTCCCGTCTATAGTTTCATTTTATGATCGCATGCATTGCAAAGGGCTTACTACATTGACACAATGTGGACACGGGATTTTGAAGAAACGACGAGAGGATTTAATATGTTCGCCAATGTCATTGCTATGTAATTGCTTGCACATAAAAGGAAGGGGGAAAATCAATATGTACATTTCTTCCAATCAGAAAATGGGTTCTTTTTCTGTACACTGTGAGAGTGAGTACGACTTATTTTCTACTTGGCTACACATCCCTGTGTGTGGAACAATTAAATTGAAATTCTGATCAAATCAGGAATGTTTCTCATGTCCCATTTTTTTCGTACACTGTGTCACTGTGTGTGTGTGTGTGTTTGAATTCCCAAAGCGAGTCGAATGTTATATAGAGCGAGCAGATTAAATTCTCAGTTAGTTAATGGGTGAGTTACTGACTAGATTTTATACATTTAAAGAATTTAGATAGTAGTTTCTAACACCAACTGAGGAAAAGGTTGTGCACATAGGAAAAACAAATAATCAGCTCTGAAGGATATATTCATCCATACACCCAGAGCTTTTGTAAGTACTCAGCAGAGGTACATATTTAAAAGAGGGTCTTTTTGACATTAGAAAAACAAGAGAAAAATCATTAAAATTTCATGAGACGACTTGCCAGTTAGTTACCTTCTCATGGGTTTGGACACTCGACTTGTCGGTGGGAAAACAATATGGAGCGGTATTTCGTTTTATGAGAACAGGAATGAATATATTTTTTTAATACGAGGAAGCAAAAGAATGGAACTATTCACAGGGAAAACAATATGAAAGAAAAATATTATGTTGAGACCCGGATTCTTTTTTTTTTTCTTGAGCAAGAAAATCTCTTGTTTGACTTGCTCACTTATTTATTTATCTGCTTTATACTTTGAGCATAATAGAGGCGCTTTGGAAGAAAATCCTTCATAAAAGCTTCACGCTCTGTTTTTTTATCATGAGCGCATATCCTATTATGTAGATTACGTTGGATTTGTCTCGGTCCTTGTCATTCAAATTGCATTACAACCTGTTTTTTTTGTGAGGAACGTTAATGAGATTTTAAGGAACTTTCACCTTATACGAACAGCACAATGTAGTTGGTTAGGCAGTTGGCATGATGTATAGAACTGGATTCAAAGAATAAAGAAATATCATTCCTTTGTGTTTTATTTAGGCGATGTTTACTCAACGGTCTCAGCTTTGATTTATGAACAACTATGAGAATCATGGCAAAAACATATTGTATATACAGAAATTTTGATGATGATAAATGGTTTTTTAACAAGGTCAACTTGAATGTATCTCAAGAACATTAAACCTATAAATAAAATGTTGTTACTTCTAAAGTCCTGTGTATAGTGAAATCAAATACGCAAACACTATGACAAAGATTTATGGACCAAATAGGATTATGGAAGCGGTTTTACTCAACTGTCCGCGAAATTGGATGGACTAAAAGTTATGTCGACTGTCCAGCTCTTTTTGAATCAGACAAAATGCACCCGTTTTTCTAAAAATGACTGTCTGTGTTGGTGCACGTGAAAAACAGGATTGTCACAATCAAAATGTTATTTGCGTTTGTTGAAATTGTTCAGAATGTGGCTTACTGAACATTGATATCGATGTGGAATCCACCCTTCCCGCAATCCATGATGATAATACATATTTTTCTTACCGTAGTCCAATGCAAAGAGAAAGATGTTTTTAAAACAGTACGAAAAAAGGAGTAAACTTACTTATTTAGTTGTAGTATATAACGAATAAACAAAATTCGTTTGTAAATCGTAAAACTTTTTTGTAACTAACTTTATTATTTTACCACATTTCATTTGCAAACTATTCCTACCACAGCATTAAACTATTGGAAGGTTTTCTTCCCGTCTCATTTACTTTTTACAACAAACACTGCCAAGTCGTAACATTGGGTAGATATTCCCCGACAAAATTTGATGAAAGCTCCCACTGGGAATTCAAACCTAAACAAGAATAAACTAACAAGGTTTCTTCAATGTTCACACTCTATAAATACACAGTGCCAAGATACTTTCCAGGATGTAAACTGATAATTTAATTAAGTGAGAGTGAGAAAACATGTAGAAAAAAGTATTTTTCCAAAAAAAAGCACTAACTCACTCCCTACATTATATCTGTACTGGTTGTTCACACACGTTGTTCTAATTTATACATGAGAGGGGAATTACTCGCTCGTCGTATACTAACTATGACTATATGTGGTTGATTATCGAGTTCTATAGTATTTGCTTGAACGGTCTGTAAATTACTTGTTTCTTAGACGTAGGGTGCTTCTCAAATTCAATTATCTGGATATATCTACTGACTGACTAAAATTGAAACATTTGGTTTCCAAACCCTCCAGAATGCCAAAGTAGGAGTCAACTTGGTAGGATCAGAAGTTATTGAAAAAATAATGAAACAAGGCTCGCGTAGCATGGCATTGGTGAGGGATACACACTTACACCCTTTTTACTTATACTGCACAAGAACTTGTGCATTACTAAGATTGTGCATAGTGTCACAACCAATTCCCAGAAACATTAATATCCACAAGATTTATGTGCATGCATAGTTAGAAACTTTTAGCTAGCTGCATAGTGAGTGAGTGACTTCAACCACCCTAGTTAGTTAATATTAGCGATTATTATAAAAAGATAGCAACTTTTAAAAGATAAATTGAGGGACAGGCAGCCGCTCCCGTTGGTTTGACAAGTTTTCATTCTCCGTAGTTAAAACACTGTTGCGTGCATAACATTTCGTTCCAGGAAGGAACTTCATTTTTTCTTTAGTCTATGTATGGCAACAAATGAGCCACTCGTGTTTTTCGGACTAATGAATTTGTTTACGTTTTCTGTATTACGGAATATTGTATTGTAGATTCCTGGTGCTATTATATAAGACTGAACTGTCGTTTCCTGTGACTCGATAGCTAGTTAGTTGTTTAGCTTCAAGCATTCCAAACTTGATGAGCTTAAGAATGGTAGAAAATGTAAATAGGGTTTATGCATGCAAGATATCACAACAGAGACTCAATGAATACGTACGCATGGATTAAGAATTGCTTCCGCACTCAATGTTTTTACTATACTTCAAAGGCTCTTTAGTTCTTGTTAATGAGTTCTACTGGCTGGCAATTGCAAAGACTGTTTGTAGTTAGCTGGATGAAAAACAATTAGTAGTCTTGTATCTGGAATAGTTACCAAGTATTTAGGTTGGGTAACTAACTAACTATACAGTTAGATGGACACAATGAACGACTGTGCTAAAATTGTAACTTGCATTGCTTACTAACTTACTAACAAAGACGCAGTTATTATTGTGGGTTACGAAAAGAACACAAACTTTTTAATGAGAACACTTGAAACGTTCCAATGAATCCGTTGGAATAAAAGCTAATGTGACAAGAGGGATGTTAATGGCGCCAATGACTTTTGTACGAGTAGTGAATACGAATGGCAAAGTATAGGATGCTCATCATAATAATGTCGTCTGGAGAAAAAAGTTTTGGATATTTTCGTGTTCCACTTCACATGGAATGCAATTATTTGGAATTTGATACGTCTTCTATATACTTGGGGGTCATATGATGATCATGTTATTTTATGGACTGTGTATGTATGCATGTAGTATACCGTGTAAATTAAATGCAACTCACTGGGAGCATATAAAATTCAAATTTTCGGGAAGTGATACCAACAAACTAGTATTGTGAGTGTGTAAGGGAAATGTTTATTTCATTCAATATTCATGATTCTTATATGACCACCATAAAGCACACATTCGTGTTGATAGTCAGTCAGTCATCACATTACATAACGTCATGTAATGAGAGACATGACTTGGTAGATTTAAACAACTAAAGGCTCCCTACGGAAACTTGGTTCACTGGATTCTACATTTTCAACTGGTATGTGAAACTCACCCCACAAGAGAACAATATTGGGCCGCCATATTTCACAATTAATAATAGACATTACGCTGGCTAATATGGGAAGCACATGGTCACCTTGAAATCTCAACTTTTATACGCTTGAGCTACCGACAGGAAATACAAGTAGTCTATAATTAGGTGTCATTTACTTCTACATAAAGGAACCTACTGATAACAAAGCCTCAAACAATTTTATTGTGATTAAACTAACTAACAAACCTGTATCCAGAAGGGTAAATAAAATCCACAGCAGGCTAAAAGTGCGCCCACCATGGATATTAAAGCCCAGCATATTCCCAACGGGCTCAAACTCGTACTCATCCTGGATGAATTCACGGGCGGAATTGACAAAATGTTCTCAAACTTTTCACATTCACCGCACCACTTTCCAAACGTCAACTTTGGACTAGAGTATTTCTTACTCAATCTCAATCAATCAAATCCAACCGATGGAATGTATATATTCCCAGCTTGAAGGAATGATGAAACTTCTCGAGGCTGTCAATCAAGCTCTATGAGAGTTCAGAGAGATTTTCGATGACCTCTGAACAACAAAAAATAACGCACTAAAATAACAGATGCATGCATCGAACCAAGAAATGAGTCGATTACTACTTCGTGCTGGTCTTTTTATTTCACAAATCACTCATTAGATTAAAAAATATAGTTACTTGCCAAGCAATCAACTAACTCGAGTCAGATTGACAATCGCACAATGATAAACTAACTGCACTCATCATTTACGCAACAAATCTGTTTGGTTTCAGCTTTTTTACCACCAATATGGACGATTGATGATATGAGGTCAACTCAAAGAAAATGTTGCACTTTTTTGGTAATTTCTAGAGCAGCAGTTAGTTAGTTAGTTTCAGTACAACTGACATTTAAGGAACAAGAAAAAACTCTTTGATGACACGAGAGCCGAATGAAAGTTTTATCTTAGATGGCAAGTCTTGTGGAAAAAGTAGGTAAAGTTGAAAGATGGCAAGTCATCAGTTGGCTGATACAAATTTGGCAAAAACACACTCGAGTGATGACGCTAACACATACTAACCAAGTAACTTGTGTCAATTTTGCAACCTATTCACTTTCTGTCTCTCTGGACGACACAACTGTTAGATGTTGGATTTAAAAGACAGCTTTGGAAGACAACCTAGTCACTCACTCACTCCCGTCACTTATTTTCCTTCACTATACATGGGATCTTTTAGCAAACCCTTTGGAATTTCCAATCTGCCACTTTTCAGTTTGTAGTACTACAAAGTGGACGTCTCTGTGAGACTGACCGAACGTCCATCATACCTTTGTCTGAATGATGGTGATAAAGATCCCGAAGAAAACTTTTTATTAGTGCCAATAATTTTGTACAGCACTTGAGATGGCTCTTTCTTGTTTGCTCTTATTGAATCAAACTATATATTAGCTAACCAACCAACTGAACAAACTTTTAGATCTCGAACACTCCTTACTAAATGTGTACACAACACAGATATGTACAAATAAACTCACCAGTCTGTCTTATTCATGTCTGTGATGACGGTATTTGGTACTATGGATAAATGCATTTTTATGGGAACTAAACCAATCATAATTCACATTTTCACTTTGGTTTCTGTAGAAAGAGTGAACGATGGGAACACTTCCTTCCGGTATCGCACAGTTCACAGTGGGAATGAGTTTCGCAAATTCCATCAACAAACTAACTAACTCACTTGGCGACTTGAACGGATAAACTTTCGCATACCCATAAGAACCAAGATCTTATCGGCTCCAGAAGGACTCACACTAGGGAAATTGCCACTTTATCATATCACCTAGCACGTAAGTTAGTAAGTAAATGGGAATTTAATGATTCATAATTTATAGTTGAGTAATGTCCTACTATGAGAACTGGGACAGAATCCGTGTAGGAATACAGATAATTCGATGAGGCTATGGAAAGTATTTCTTGTACACGTTAAATTAAATTGGTGGAATGAAAATTTCCTCTTTTTCCTTACGCTACTGATAATAATGGAACTACATTCGATACACACATACGCTTCCAGTGCACCCAACTTGCTGACTGACTGGTTGCAATGGTTGACTCTCTCTTTTTAGTGCAAGTAAGTTTAACTGTGTACGGAGATAGGGCCTGCACAACATGCGTATGATGATGATCCCATAAGTTAGTTAGTTAGTTAGTTTGGGCCTTAAATTCTACTCCAATATTCCATTCCAGCTAGGAGGGATCGTAACACTATATAGTTATTTTCTAGTTCCTACCCGATGATCATGGGGATGGCAAATGTGCTGCACTGTATGTGCATTATAAATAAGACCCTTTTCTTGCTACCAATATTATTACCGTCCAAGTTTTTCCCTTTTCATCACTCTATGTAGGCAAGTCTCATCATCATTGGTTTGTTGGAACGAGCATAAAAGCTGTTCGCTCTCATTGTAGTTATTGCCGGCAGTCGAGTATTGTTAGTTATACTTGGAGAAGAATAATCTTTGTAGTTAGTTAGTTAGTTAGTTAGTGGATTTGTACCGGTGTGTTTCATAGATATAGTGTAACGTGGATTGTGGATTCTGTATAGGAAAGCGCACTTATCAACATGGATAGAGACAAAAGGGTCGTACAGGGAGTCTCAGTTAGTTACTCTGGATTAGTCTGTTTTCAAAACTGTAGTTTTTTGGTGCTTGACGATAAAACTAACTGAAATGGACTTTTGGTTTGTTAGTTTGTTATCTGTACTATTTTAAGCTTATAGTTAGTATTAATATCACGGTAATGCGTGTCACGTTTTGGGACCGAAATGATGATAAGATATTATAGAGTTGAACTGATCAAGTTAAGTGGATACGTATTTACCCTATGTTGCAAGCTAGACATATAACTTGTAGTAGTAATTATTTTTGGGGTTTGTTGTTGTTTAATGGCACTGACCTTACTTGTTATGTCGTTTTGAATACGACCATAACAGTTTTCATGCATAAATGACCAATATTGTATGTAGTAGTAAGTTAGTTACACAATTGATGTCTATGGCTTTAAAGAAAGAAAAATTAGGGTGTATTTACTTGGTTGTTCGTGCGCCTGGCATCGGGTTTTGTTCAATTCCAAGCTTACAAGTCATAAAAGTAAGTACACAAACAGAAAGGACCCTTCCTTTGGATGATGAAAAATCAGTGGTGGAATCAACATGTGAGCACAAGGATATGAAGTGAGGATAAATAATGAGGTCCATAATAATCTTTGTGGAGGATGTAATGCGTTTTATCTTTTTATTGTTTCACGTACAGGTAAAGGAGACGGCTGAAGCTACTGACTATATACATCTGGTCACAAAAAGTGCGTCAATTTTTGTTTCACCGATGATTAAAGATGGAGATAATGAAAAGACTGGGTTAGTTAGGTAGTAGGCAGAATATATGCATATTCACGCTACAATATGTAATTTTTTTAGAAAACTTTGTAGTTAGTTATAGTCCGAGCAGGATTGAAACGGAGGGAATGCAATGCTATGGGACATGCATTTGTGTGTATTCGACGTCCGTTTGAGTTTTGAGAATAGAGTAGCTGGCTAAAGAATGTACTATCATGGTTTTCATTATTCCATTCGTGCCGTAGACATCACTATAATTTGTGTCTTATTGCAGTGAGAAAAAAACGGACGTTGTCAAGTAAGTCGAATGAAGGAGGGTTGCAACTCTAACTTGGATGGAACGGCATTTTTATTATTCAAACCCCCTCCTTTCAGCTGTCTCAGGGTAATACGAATTCACACTTTGGCATTCCAGTCTTATAATATTACAATGGGAAAGAGTAGTCAGTCACCCACTATAGAAAAAGAGTATGTTAATGCCACTTTTAAAATGGGGTCCACATTGTGAACAGTGTGCAAATGGATTTGGGAAATTTACATGTTCTTGCATTATCTTCTGAGACTTGATTACCCATTTTAGCGCCTTGGTGCAACTTGCGTTTGTGTGAATGTAAGTGATAAAGTGGCTTGCAGCAAATTCAGTCAGTAGGGTGCATGGGATCCAGCACAAGGTTCTTTATTGCATACTTTGGGAGCAATCCTGTGGTGGAATTAGAGTCCACAAGAAAGAAAGAAGAAGAAATGAAGCTAAATTGACTAGCATCATGAATTGAAGATTTCATGCAATACTAATGAAATGCGGGGGTAGCAAGTCATATAAATTCTTAATGAGTTGTACCCGTGAGGCAAAACCACAAAAATCTTTAAATCTTGGACGAAACAAATTCATAATAAATTATATCTCTTTGTTGTGTGCTACGGTCGTAAAAAAACCTGATGCTTTGATTCGTGCACAATTATTAAATTCTCAT
>Ga0210040_10008892_pt1 | contig 11786 bp, 15 predicted proteins | sample CryGeyCG12114_NA_FD_185462 | JGI IMG/M metagenome (GOLD analysis project Ga0210040, IMG submission 185462) | Groundwater microbial communities from aquifer - Crystal Geyser CG19_WC_8/21/14_NA (SPAdes) (version 2) | ecosystem: Environmental > Aquatic > Deep subsurface > Groundwater | place: USA... | reverse complement strand
TGCCGCTGACGATCCCCTCGCGGGCAGCGTGCCGCTGACGATCCCCTCGCGGGCAGCGTGCCGCTGACGATCCCCTCGCGGGCAGCGTGCCGCTGACGATCCCCTCGCGGGCAGCGTGCCGCTGACCATCCCCTCGCGGGCAGCGTGCCGCTGACCATCCCCTCGCGGGCAGCGTGCCGCTGACCATCCCCTCGCGGGCAGCGTGCCGCTGACCATCGGTGAACGGGACTCAGCGACGAGGCGGTCGTAGGGCGCGCACTGACGTGAGCGCTAACGCTCGATCAACGGTATGAAGATCCAGAACAGCCCGATGGCAGCGGTACCGCCACCCAGGGCCCGGACGAACCGCGGGGAGCTCATGAAGCTCTCGGAGTAGTCGACACCCCAGGGTCGCGAGGTCTTCAGCAAGGCCGAGTACTTGGTCGCGTTGCTTCGATAGTCGGCGGCCAGGACGAGGCCGCTGGCAGCCAGCAGCACACCGGCCGGCGCGAACACGACGCCGATCCAGGACGGGTCCTCGGCGACCGCGACGGTGATGAACCCCGCGAGGAACACCGCGAAGGTCATCGCGTACAGCGTCTTCAAGGGTTGGGGCATCTGCACGAGCAACCGCAGCTGAGGGCCGCCTTCGACTTCTGGTGGTGATGAGGCGCCGACGGCGCCGTCGTGGCCTCCATCGTCTACTGGGCCGGGGTGATGAAGTGGGATCGACTCGTCACGCCGCCCAGTCAGCGCAGTACGGCGCAGAAGAGCCGCCATCCTCGTCAGAGGTGGCAAGGCCGGGCCGGATGATCGTTGAGGTGGTCCCGTGGCCAGGTCCGCCATCGGCACGCTGCCCGCGGAGCCATCGGCATGATGGAGTGATGGCGACCATCACCGTCCACCGCGAGTACGGGGTGCCGCTCGCGCGGCGGATGAAGGTGTTCATAGACGACCAGCTCGTGGGCAGGGTCAAGAGCGACGCCCGTGCCGACTTCCAGGTCGAGCCTGGACCTCACATCGTGCGCGTTGCCCTGGATTGGCAGCGAAGCGCTCCTGTCAGCGTGGATGCCAGCGAGGCGAGAGCGATCACGCTTCGAGCTCGCATGACGTTGCGATCTCTGACCTGGAAGAGCCTGGGCTCGCAGTCTGGCCGAGCCATCGATCTGGATGTCGTCTAGCCACGACCACCGGAACCTCATCATCCGCATCAGCGCCAGTGTCGGGAGTCACCGCCCGAATCAGCCGGGATCCCTTGGCGGGCAGCGTGTCGCTGACCATCTCCTCGCGGGCAGCGTGTCGCTGACGATCGGTCAGCGGGACGAGGAACTCGAGACCGCCTGCTTCTGGCGCTGGCTGAGCACTATCCCGCCGAAGGCGAGCCCACCGAGGACGAACCAGGGCTCGATGGCGAGGAGGATCCAGGGTGTCTGCCGGTCGAACGTGCCGGAGAGCGCGCTGACCCCGAGCAAGGTCACCCCGAGGGCGCCTCGCAAGAGCAGGGCGACGCAGGCGACCGTCGAGGCGACGATGAGCCAGCGTCGCACCCGTCGACCGCTCCACGTCGTGGCGAGCACGCCTCCCACCACCGCGCCCAGGATGCCGCACCACCCGGCAGCCGCGTTGTAGATCGCGAACCAGCTCTGCTGCAGCGCGGCGTCGGCTGCAGCAGCCTGGGCGCCCAGGCCCGCGCGGCCTCCCAGTGCCCAGTAGGAGTGCGGCGCAGCGAAGATCAGCGACCAACCGCCGGCCAGGAGACACCAAAGGAGCCGCGACGGCGAGGTCGTCCTCCTGGGTGTCATGTTCCCGACCGTATCTGGAAGGACCGGATGCCGACCTGCCTTCGGGGCACCCGGCAGCCGAGGCAAGAGAGCGGACACCCGTCGTGATCTTGCGTCACACGGGATCGTCGTGCTGGTTGCCTTCGGAAGCGGATCGGCGTACAGGACGCGCATCACGAGGACTCACGTCGGTTGCTCAGGAAATCGCCGCTGGCTCACGATCGCGCGGTGGACGTCGTGGTGGAAGTGGGCGGTTGGGAGCACCAGTGCTGCGGCCCGGCCATCGAGCGCGATCAGCTCGTCGACCTCGGGTGCCTTCGCACCACCGGTTCGGATGGCCAGGCCACGCTCACCGAGACCCACCACCACCTCGAGGCCGAGGTGCGGGTGCGAGGACGCGTCCACGACATCCAGGTCCTCGACCCAGGGGACACCAGCCGTCCCGCCCGCTCCCTCCAACGCCTGCCCAGCGGGCGCGCGCTGCGCGGCTTCGACCCCGACGACGAGGGCCACCTGCAGGAGGCGTGGACCGGAACCCCGCTGCCCCCGGCCGAGGGGTTCCGGCTCCTCGTCCGCGTGTCCGGCCCGCTGGCGATCTGAACTGACCGGTGGGGAGCACGGCGCAGCACGCTCGTGGCTACTGGTCGAAGGTCTCGCGCAGGTCCCCGTTGATCAACCGGTTGAGGCGCTTGCGCATCGCCCTGACCTCCTCGACCTCCTGGGCCGGGTCGGGTAGCAGCAGCGTCCAGGTCAGGTCTGTACCTGAGTCGTGGGCTCGCTGGGTCAGCTCGATCTGCACCTGGGCCTCGGGGTGCGCGGTCCACAGGGAGGACCACACCAGCAGGTGCGGCGGCTGTGCCCGCACGACCGTGGGGCGCACCTCGGCGGGCAGCAGGTGCATCCATGGACGATGCGGGTCGCGGTCGGGCTGGGTGAGGGCCTCGAAGACGACGTGCGGTGGAGCGGGCTGGCTCTTGCGCCGGCGGGCCGCTTCGATCACCCGGCTGACCGTAGGGGTGGTGTCATCCCTGCGCTTCGTCGTCAACGCGTCCTCGTCCTGCCGATCGCAAGCCGATCCGCTACGGGGCCTCGATGGCGCTGGCGACCGGAGGCCTGATCGTGCTGCCGCTACTGGTCGAAGGTGGCGCGCAGGTCCCCGTTGATCAACTGGTTGAGGCGCTTGCGCAGCGCCGCAACCTCGTCGGGCTCGCGGAGCGGCTCGGCCAGCAGCAGTGTCCAGGTCAGGTCCGTGCCTGAGTCCTGCGTCCGGGCGACGATGTCGATGCGGACCTGCGCCGTGGGGTGAGCAATCCACAGGGAGGACCACACCAGCAGGTGCGGAGCGTCGGCACGCACGATGCGGGGGCGCACCTCTCGGGGCAGCAGCTGCAGCCACGGGCGGGAGGGGTCGCGGTCGGGCTGGGTGAGGGCTTCGAAGACGACGTGCGGTGGGGCGGGCTGGCTCTTGCGCCGGCTGGCCGCTGCCATCACCCGCCCGACCCTACGAGCGGGAGGCGCGAGTCGCAGGCCCCCTCTTCAAGTGACTGGCACGGCGGTGCCCACATCAGGATCCTCATGCGGCTACGCGCGGGCACTTGTTGTCTCGGTGGTGACATGCGCTGGGCGATGGTTCATCCCTCGCCAGGATCCGCCGGCCAGTGGGGTGAGTGCTACGAGGACGTAGGCGATTCCGATGGCCGCGAAGACGACGAGCAGGTCGACCCGGTCGGCGGCGAGCCCGGCGAGCAGGGACCCGGCGGGGATGCCGGCCCAAGCGATGGCGATCATGAGGGTCTGGACGCGGGCGAGCATGTGCGGTGGGGCCAGATCCAGGCGCAGGGTGCCGATCAGGGGGTTCAGGGTGCCGGCGACCAGCCCGGTGACTGCGCTGAGGGCGACGAGGGTCCCGACCGGGGCGTGCAGGGCGAAGGCGGCCGAGAGCGGCCCGCCGGTGAGGATGAAGCAGGTGATGAACACTGCGCGGCGCGGCAGGCGGTGCCCCCAGGCGCTGAACAGCACTGCCCCGCCGATCGAGCCGCCTGCCAGGGCTCCGGTGATCAGGCCGGCGGCGGTGGCGCCGCCGAGCTGGTCGATCGCGTAGAGCGGTAGGAGCACGGAGAAGCGGGCGGCGTCCAGGGCGTTGAGGACCAGGACGACCAAGACGATGTTCCTCAGCAGCGGTGTGCGCAGGACGAACCTCAGACCGTCGCTCAGGTCGCGCCAGTACCCCGCCGGTGCGCCGCCACCGGGTCCGGGGGAGGCGCCGGGGCTTCCTGCGGTGAGGGAGGCGGGGATCAGCGCCACGACGGTGGCGGAGACGGCGAAGAAGGCCGCGTTGACGAAGAAGGCGTTCGCCGGGCCGAGGAAGGCCACGAGCCACCCGGCCAGCGGGGCGCCGATGAGCATGGCGGTGCGCTCGGCTCCCGAGCTCAGGCCCACGGCTCGTTCCAGGGGTGTTCCCGCGGCTCGCGCCAGGGTGGGTAGCAGGACGGTGCGGGCGGTCTGGCCCGGGGTGTCGAAGAGGCCGCTGGCCACCAGCAGGGCGAGGAGGCCCTCCAGCGGCAGGTGGCCGGTGGTGCCGAGTGCGGCGATGGCCAGGACGGTGAGGCCGCTGACGACGTCGGCGGCGATGCTGGAGCGGCGGTAGCCGAAACGGTCGACCAGAACTCCGCTCAGCGGCCCGCCCACGATGATCGGCAGGGTCGCGGCGGTGGTGGCCAGGCCGATGTCGGTCGCGCTCCCCCCGAGGGAGCGGACGTAGAACGGCGTGGCGAACACGGTGATCGTGTTGCCTGCCATGGCCATCGTGTGGGCCAGGACCAGCGCGGCCAGCGCGGCACGAGGACGACCTGTCCCGCGCTCCGAACTCGTGAGGGTCTCGGTCACGGCTGCCGACCGTCGTCGGCGGCCGGGGGGTCCTGCTCGGGGTCGGGGAAGAGCTGGTACTGCATCGAGACGATGACGGCGTCTGCGGGCACGTCCCCGGTCCCTGGGGCGACGGAGGGGTTGTGGCGGCGGTAGCGGCCGAGCAGGTCAGCGAGGTCGCGGCGCAGTTGCAGGGTTTCGGCAGCGGACAGGCGCAGCGCGACGTCGCCGATCCCGCTGAGGTCCTGCCAGGTGCGGGGCCAGGTGTGCTCGGCGGTCAGCCAGGCCCGCGCGCGGTCTGCGTAGAGGTTGACGACCGCGCGCTGGTAGTCCTCGCTCGCCGCCGCGGCCGCGTCGTCTCCCTCGGGCGGCATGCCGGTGTGGGTGGACTGGCGAGCGGCCTTCCACCACCGGTCCCGCCCGTGCGTCTCCATGCCGGCCAGGTCAGACGGCTCGGCGTCCAGGACGAAGCCCGCTGCGGCGAGCTGGCGCAGGTGGTAGCTGGTGAGCCCGGAGGACTCCCTGCACTGCTGCGCGAGCCGGGTCGCCGTCGACGGGCCGTGCAGCCGCAGCAGCCCCAGCAGCCGCAGCCGCAGTGGATGCGCCAGCGCCTGCAGCTGGCCTGCTTCGGTCACCACGTCACGCTCGGGATCGAACGTCGGTCTTGTGCTGCGGTCGTCTGCCATGCCAAAGACTATCTTGCAAAGGATACTTGGCAGCAAGGAGGTGAACTCACCCGAGGTCAGCCCCAGGCGTGAATTAGCCACTGACTGAGGGCCGACCCGGCTGGTCGCCGTAGGGGATTGCTCCTGCGGGCTGCCTCCGGACGGGAATGGGCTTCCGAGACGTCGTTCGTCAGGAGGTCAGGGATAGGTCCTGGTGGCGGTGGAGGCTGATGCGGCCGTGGGCCTGCAGGGTGGCGAGGGCATCGACGGTCAGTCGAGCCCGCCATTCGGTTGCCACGGCTGGCGACCATGTCTGCCAGTCGAAGTCCCAGCCGCCGTCGGGACGCTGGTCGGCTTCCAGCCGGTCGAGTTCGGCTTCGACCGCTGACTCATCGAACAGGCGCCGGAGCGCGCCACCTGGTCGCGGAGCCAGGTCGAGCAGCCGCAGGGTCTCTGTCTCGGTGCCGCCGTCGACGGCCAGTCTGCCGTCGCGCGGCAGTGAACGTCCCAGTACCTGGAGGCCGGCGGTGTCGCCGCTGGCCTCGAGGAAGCCGAGGGCGTACCTGGTCTCGTACGCCGACAGGTCTTCGGCGGCGCTGATGGCCGTGCGGCAGTAGTCGCTGGCGGCCTCGATCCACGGGCCGGTGGCCCCCAGGCGCAGGGCAGCGGCTGTGACTGCTGCGGTCATGTGCAGCGAGGAAGCCGGGTTCGGCTGCATCCACGGTGCCTGCGGTGCACCGTCGGCGGCGGGGAGGTGGAAGGGGATGCCGCCGTCGTCGTTGCTGATTTGCGACAGCCACTCCAGCGCGCGGCCCGCTGCGGGGGCACCGACCTGGGCCTGGACGTCGAAGGCGGCCAGCGCGGAGATCGGCTGGCTGGACAGGGTCCGCACGTCCGGCTCGAGCAGACCCGCGTAGCCGCCGTCGGGATTGGCGTAGCCGGCGACGGCAACCACGACAGCCTCCGCGGAACCTCCATCGATCAGGTGCGCCAAGCGGCGCCGGTCGAGCAGCCGCCCCGAGAGCTGGACGAAGTGGCAAGCGGCAGCGAGGTCGGTCACCGCAGCAGTCTGTGGTCCGCGCTCCCGCAGGTTTTGAACGATCCGGCCTTCTCACCGGCTGCCTTCGCTCCAGAGGCGAGCAGCTGCCGTGGGGTCGTGCCCGAGAGCTGACGCACCTCCCGGCTCATGTGCGACTGGTCCGCGTAGCCGGCCGCTGCGGCCAGCTCGGCCAGCGGCATGTTCGGCGCCTGCTCGTGCCGCGTGAGCACCCGCTGCAGGCGGTGCACCCTGCCCAGCATCCGCGGTCCGTAACCCACCGAGCGGGCGAAGCGCCGGCGCAGCTGCCGCTCGCTGACGTCCAGGTCACGGGCGACCTGAGGCAGCAGGACGCCCGGGACGGCCAGCCGCCGCGCAGCCTCGCGCACCAACAGGTCTGGCTGCCCCGCCACGGCCGAGCCGGCCAGCTGCTCCACCAGCACCCGCAGCCCCGCCCGCGTGCCGCTCCGGCGAGCCCGAGCCACCCGCCCCTGCACCCTGGCGCCGGCCCTCGACCCGTGCACGTCGGCGAGAGGAACGTCGACGTCACGCAGGACGTCCGCGGGCACGCCGAGGACCCCCTCCACTGCGCCAGTCCTCAACCGCACCCCGAACGGTTGCTCCCCGACCGAGGCCGGAACCGGCACCGCGGTAGTGGCCGGTCCAGCGACGACGAGTTCGCCGTTGACCCACACCACATCGACGCACCCGTCCGGCAGGACCGCCGTCGGGCAGCCGCAACTGGCCCAGCCGGAAGCGAACAGGGCGTCGATCACCGCCCCAGTGTGATCGACGGCTCCCACGCCTCACGGCGGAGCGGCTGGGAGATGTCCGCGAGGTTCTCGCAAGGCGATGGGCGATCGCAACCACTGGTGCAGCAGACCCGTTGGTCTCCGCGGCGGCCCGCGGCCGCGGAGAGGTCTTCGGGCGTGTGCTCGCCGGCGGTCGCAGAGCGAGGCCGGTCGGCCTGGCAGAGTCCCGGGCGTGGGAGGACCCGTGGTGTGGCCCGTGCTCCCGGACCTGCACGGGCTGGTGGACTTCGGTTATAGCGTGCAGGTGCGTTTGGGCAGTGGGCCCGTGCTGCCGGACGCGCGGGCCGCGCTGGTATGGCTTGGCGACGGACGGTCCACGTCTGGGGCCCGCGGACGCGGCCGTGGACGCCGCGGCGTACCGGCGCGGACGTCGTCGGCCTCATGCTGACCCTGGGTGCGATCCCCGCGGTCCTGGGGGTGCCAGCGCACGTCCTGACCGATCGCCGGGTGCACCTGCGCGACCTCTGGGGCTCGGCGGCGACGAAACCACTGGAGCAGACGGCCAGCGCACCCGAGGCAAGCACCCGAGCCGTGCTGCTGCAGCAGGCCGTCCTGACGCGCGGTGCGGACACCGCAGGCCCCGACCCGGCGGTCCAGCACCTCGTGGGGCGCCTGGGCGAGGCCGACGCCGGGGTGAGGCGGATCGCAGGCGAGGTCGGGCTCTCGGAGCGGCAGCTGCGACGCCGGTGCCTGGATGCCCTCGGCCTTCCACCTTCCGTCCTGAGACGACTGCTGAGACTCCACCGCTTCCTCGACGCCACCAGGACGGCCCACGCGGGAACGAGCCTGAGCGACCTTGCTGGCGTCGCCGGGTACGCCGACCAGGCCCACCTGAGCCGGGAGGTCCGAGCGCTCACGGGACGGAGCCCGGCGCAGTGCCTGGCTCGGTCCGCGGGGCGTCCGATCCGTTCAAGACCTCGCCTGCAGGGACTCCCTAACGTCCGCAGCTCAGTCGTCTGATGAGCGAGGGAGTGAGCATGAACGCACCCGACCAGACCATGCGTCGGCTCGGTGAGGCCATCGAGCTGATCGGGCGCGGGGAGCGGCTGACCGCCCGTCAGCTCCTCCTCGAGCTGTGGGAGCAGGTCGGCCCCACCGGTGACCCGTTGCACCGGTGCGCGCTGGCCCACCACCTGGCTGACGTCCAAGACGAGTTCGTCGAGGAGCTCGTCTGGGACCAGCGAGCCCTGCAGGCGGCGGACTCGATCACCGCGGAGCGAGCGGCTGAGACCGGTGTCGCCGGATCGGTCGCCGGCTTCTACCCGTCCCTGCACCTCAACTTGGGCGAGGACCACCGCCGGCTTGGCGACATCGACGCCGCCCGCCACCACCTCGCCCTGGGCCAGCAGGCATCTGCCGCGCTAGGCGACGACGGCTACAGCACCATGATCAAGGCCGGGCTTGACCGACTCGCCGCCCACCTCACCGACGAGTAGCGACGGCTACGCGACGTGGTGGCACCTGACCTCCGACATCCGTAAGCCGATGGTCTGGCGGGAGCGTGCCGCTGCAGATCGCTGTGCGGCCGCGGCGAGTGTTGGCGCCGGTAGGTCAACGGCATCTGGCTCTCCGGCCAGGGCCACCCGACTGCGCCTAACTCGCCGATCGGGCGCCAGGCAGGTACTCGACCTCAGAGGGTGGCCTGCCGCCGTATCCCTAGAACTGGCTTCGTTTGCTGTGCTGATACAGCACCCCGAGGATGATTGCGATGATTGCGATGCCTGCGCTCATCACCACCGCGACAGGCCACCTCGAGGGATCGCCCGAATACAGGTCCCAAACCCAAAGGAGCGCTGACATCACCGCCAACCCCGCCCAGACGAGGGAAAAAGCGAGCAAAGTGCGGGCGTGACCGGCTTCGGTCACGAGTGTTCCTCAAGCTGCACCGTCCCCGCATCCACATACCTGAGGCAGCGAACAGCTGCTAGTGGCGATCATGCCAGTAGGGCGTGTGCGCGGCGTTTGCCTGATGGAGGCTCGCCCACAAAGGCGAGGCCGACGCCGAAGAGTGTGGCGCCGCCGAGGTGCTCCTCCTCCGAGGTCGTGGAGCGGCTGACGCAGCGGCCCGTTGTTGCACCTGGACATGTGTCGCTGCCCTCATCTGCGGAACGACCGGTACTGCAGCCGAAGCGCCGCGCTGGTGCTCGCGCCCGCCGGCCTCTTCCGGCCTCGAGGCGGCGTCCCGATAGCGGGCCGGCTACCGACGATGGTGCAGCTCAGCGCGGTGGTGCCGTGCTGGGCGCGACGCCGCGTCCCAGATGACCCGCCCGCGGAAGTGCCCGGTGGCGGGGCCTCGAACGGGAAGCGCCCAAGGCGTGGAGCGGGTCCCTCGACGACGCCGACGCGCTCCTCGTCGTCGCCGCCAGGGCTCAGCGCCCCAGCAGCGCCCGCACCTCGCGGACGGCGTCGCGGCCGGCGCGGTTGGCGCCCACGGTGCTCGCCGAGGGGCCGTGGCCGAGCAGGTGCAGGCGCGGCTCGCGCACGGCCCGGGTGCCCTCCACGCGGATCCCGCCGCCGGGCTCGCGCAGGTGCAGCGGGGTGAGGTGGTCCAGCGCCGAGCGGAAGCCGGTGCACCACAGCAGGACGTCGGCGGCCACGTGCGTGAGGCCGTCCGGCCCCACGGGCGCGTCCCAGGCGATGCCGTCGGTCACGACCCGGTCCATCACCGGGAGGCGGTCCAGCACGCCGCGCCCGGCGGCGGCGCGCAGGGCCGGCGTCCAGGGCAGGCCGGTGACGGAGACGACGCTGCCCGGCGGCAGCCCGGCCCGCACCCGCTCCTCGACGAGCGCGACGGCCCGCCGGCCGGCGTCGGCGTCGAACGGCTCGTCGCGGAAGACCGGCGGGCGGCGGGTCACCCACGTCGTGCGGGCCACCGCGGCGACCTCCACGAGCAGCTGGACGGCGGAGATCCCGCCGCCCACGACGACCACGGACGCGCCGGCGAGCTCGTCCGGGCCCCGGTAGTCGGCGGTGTGCAGCTGGCGGCCGGCGAAGGCCTCCTGGCCGGGGTAGCGGGGCCAGAAGGGGCGCGTCCACGTGCCGGTGGCGTTGAGCACCGCCCGCGCGGCCCACCGCCGCCCGTCCGCAGCCTCGACGACGAGCCGGCCGGCCAGCGCCCCCTCGCCGCGGCGGACCGAGCGCACCGCCACCGGCCGCACCACGGGCAGCTGCTGGTCGCGCTCGTAGGCGGCGAAGTAGGCGCTCACCGCCTCCGCCGCCGGGGCGACGGGGTCGACCGCCGGCATCGCGGCGCCCGGCAGGTCGTGGACGCCGTTGACCGTGGCCATCGTCAGCGTCGGCCACCGGTGGCGCCAGGCCCCGCCCGGCGCCTCGCCCGCGTCCAGCAGCAGGTGCTCCACGCCCGAGCGGCGCAGGTGCCAGGACGCCGAGAGCCCCGCCTGCCCGGCCCCGACCACGACGGCGTCGAGCAGCAGGGGGTCGGTCGGCACCGCACGATCGTCGCGCAGGCAGGATGGGCCCGTGACCTCCGCTCCCCGGTACGGCCTGCTCCTCGACGTCGACGGGCCGATCGCCAGCCCGCTGACCCGCACGATCGCGCAGCCCAGCATCGTGCCGGACCTGCTGGCGCTGGCCGCGGCGGGCATCCCCCTCGTGTTCAACACCGGCCGCTCCGACGCCTTCCTGGCCGCGCAGGTGCTGCCGCCGCTGCGCGCGGCGGGCATCCCGGCCGGCGCGCGGATCCACGCGGTCTGCGAGAAGGGGGCCGTCTGGTTCACCGTCCACCCCGACGGCGACACCGAGCTCGTCGTCGACGAGGCGCTCGCGGTGCCCGCCGCGTACGGGCGGGCCATCGAGCGCCTCGTCGCCGAGCGGTACGCCGACGCGATGTTCTTCGACTCCACCAAGCGCGCGATGGTCTCGGTCGAGCAGCACGTCGGCGTCCCGGCGGCCGACTACGCCCGCGCCCAGGCCGCGTTCGACGCCGACGCGCTCGCGGCGTTCGGCCGCCTCGGCCTCGGCGCCCGCCTGGGGGAGCGCGAGGTGCCCGACGCCGCCGGGGCGGTGCAGTACCGCGTCGACCCGACGATCATCTCCACCGACGTCGAGTCGGTCGTGCTCGGCAAGGACTTCGGCGCCGCGCGCGCCCTGCAGCTCCTCGCCGCTGACGGCGAGGCGCCGCGCGCGTGGTTCACGGTGGGGGACTCGCGCACCGACTACGCCATGGCCGACTGGCTGCACGCCCAGGGCCACGAGGTCAGCCACGTCGACGTGCGCCCGGCCGACGGGCTGCTCGAGCGCCCCTACCCGGTGCTGACCGAGCCGGTGCTCGTCAACGACGAGGCCGGCGCGGCGCTCCTGTCCCGCCTCGTGGCTGACCTGCCGTCCTAGGGCGTCATCCCCGGGGATGACCCCCGGGCCCGCGAAGACCCACCGCTGAGCGGACGCCCGGCCCACCGGTGCCGGGCCAGGCTCGTCGCATGGCCACCAGCACCCTGCAGCGCGAGCCCACCACCGCAGAGGCGGCGCGCGCGGCGGCGCCGTTCGCCCGCCCGCGGGTGCGCCTGGCCCCGGTCGAGGAGGTCGCCGCCGCGCTCGACCCCCGCGCCGCCGCGGCGCTGCGACCCCCGCCGTGGGTCTCGACGACGCCCGGGTGGACCGCCAGCGCCCTCGGCTGGTTCGACGCCGA
>Ga0210040_10008891_pt1 | contig 11787 bp, 13 predicted proteins | sample CryGeyCG12114_NA_FD_185462 | JGI IMG/M metagenome (GOLD analysis project Ga0210040, IMG submission 185462) | Groundwater microbial communities from aquifer - Crystal Geyser CG19_WC_8/21/14_NA (SPAdes) (version 2) | ecosystem: Environmental > Aquatic > Deep subsurface > Groundwater | place: USA... | reverse complement strand
TATAGTTCAAAATATACCGTATCAAACAAAAATGAAATAGAAAGTGTATGAGTTAGTCAGTTAGTTACTAGCTAACTGCCCACTCTGCACACATACATACATAATCATATTCATTGTTGTGGTGAGAAGATACGCACATGCATTCACATACAGGAAATATTTTGCATGTGTGCCATGAGCACAAAAGTAGATTACTAACTAGCGTGTGTAAGAAGATTTCATGTGCAGTTGGAGCAGTTTAAAATTATATGCGTGATTATTTAAATAGATCATAGAGAGTAAATGAGTGACCATTGTTTTCTTTGAAATGCAGTTCTTTTTCTAATTAGTTACATCATCATACTTTATTGGTTACGTGTGATTGCTGATAAATCGCGTTCAGTTTTAATTATTGTCTTCCCATCAAAAATTCCTTACGCAATAATTTATCCCTAACGTCATAGTTCATGACACTTGAAGAAGAAATTTTATATGCTTGCTAACTATTGGCCTCAGCGATTGTATTGTTATTATCATGGACACCTTTAAATTTTTTGCTACCACTGAAAGATACTTTATCGATCAAATTTTGTAAAAACAGGGCAGCACTCGGATCATGACTATAATATTTATCTCCAGATGGACTAGTATACTTTGGACCCCTACTTTTAGAGAACGGTGAGGTCAATTGAAAACTTTTCATTGGACGAAAAAGTGAATTAAACATGCTCATAGGGTCGATTTTTGAAGATTTTCTCAATAGATTTTTCAACGGGTTCATAACGCGACCATTTTTATCGAAAATGTAGGTAAATAGACTTCTTGGCTTAGCTCTCCATTTTCTTAAAATCGTTGAAGCTCCTTTTTCTGCTATCATTAACGTGCTCGCTTGTGTTCCTCCTACAACTATTGTGGGCTGAATACTGGCATCAATTACTCTCAAGTTTTGGGACCCTAAGACTTGGAAATTAGAATCTACCACTTGGCGCATTGATGCAGTTCCTACGTAGTTAAAAGATGAGATGCTAAATCTTCGGATGTAACAATTGAAGTATTCTTCACTACGGAATAAAAATTCTTCACAGCCTATAAAAAAATCGTGAATCCAATATAAAATAAGTATGTATGAATGGCAAAAAATTTGAAGTTTAAGATAGGTTTATGTACCAGGTAGAATAGACGTAGTAAATTTTGCTCCCAAGTTTTGAAAAGTAGTAAAATTTTCCACAAGTTGCAATGCAATCTTAACTCCCTCGGCGAGAATTCTAAAATCTTTATTTTCTTCATCTCCTAAGTAGTTGGGATCAATATTCAGCCCATAAAGATTTTTTCCAGCACTATTCAATGTAATTTGACCCCGTGATTTGGGTCTTGCTGGTTGTACAAGGATATGAAAAGAATCTAAATTGGAAGTTGAACCGTAATACTTCCAAATTTCATCTTGTTTAAGTCCAAAAGAGCGGGAAATTTCATGGATGAAGTTGTTGTCTACAGAGTTCCCATACAAAGTTAGCGTTAAGTCAGGCCAATCACTTTGGTTATCAGCATGAGCAAACGATGATGCAATAGCTGCAGTGGCTTGAAATCCAGTAGAAGATAAGGGTCCTTTGCCTTTAGAAATCCACTTTGAAAATGCTTCTGGTTGAGTATCTCTCCCAAATATTAGAGATAATGGTTTCGAGATGAGAAATGGACCCAAAAATACAGTCAGATGATCTTGAAGCTAAATTTTTTTCTGAATCATTTTAATCAATCTGTTCAAACTTAATAAAATCAAATTTTTTTGCAAGTTTTATATTGTAGCATACGTTTTTTCCCACTGGAAGATCTGAGTTTGGTCTTGGGGTGACCTACAAAAAATTTGAAAATAATATATAACATATGCGTTTAAATACACATATTCTATGATAGTTTTTTACGCAAAACTCGTAAATATAGCGCAAAACGAAATTTTTTCATGATATATAGCTTGCATTTGCATACCCCAGCTTTTTGAAGCATTTGTGGATCCCCAATCCCAGATAACATTAAAATTTTGGCACTCCCGATCGCTCCAGCAGAAATAACCACTTCTTTTTTGGCGTATGCTCGATGATTTTTTCCCATGCGGGTATATTCTACCCCTGCAGCTTTATTTTTGGCATTTCTGAATATGATCTGAAAATTATATTGTAAAATATAGTATATATTTTGCGAATTTCGTCTACTTTTTGGGGTGAAATTTCCAAAAATATAATTTAAGATGACTAACTCGGGTAACTGATGAATACAACTGAATCAGTAAGTTTTTCCTATATTTTGCTGGTTTAACAAATGCGTCATATGTGGACAATCTCCGTCCATTTCTCATCTCATAAAGCAATGGACCAAATCCTATAAAAATTTTCAACAAATATGTTAGATCCTAAAAAGATCATGAATATGGAAAACTTCACACACACTACAAACCTTCTTGATAAAATTCATTGAAATCACAAATATTGTATCCTACTGATTCCCCAGCTTGAACCCATGCATTCCCAAGTTGATGAAAATCTGAGTTTTCTAAATAAGTGTCTTTATTTTCGTCTATTTGCTCCACTCGATTAAAAAGAGGAACCACATTTTCGTAACTCCATGAAAAATCTCCGGTTAGGTTTGCCCAATTGTCAAAGTCTTTGTAATGACCTCGAGTATGTGTCATATAACCAATGGCACTGGAGCCTCCAGTAACTTTGCCAGCTGATAAAATTGCTTCCTTGAAAAAAAGTTCAATCGTTTCATGTCAGTCAAGTCACAAACAAAACTCTTCTGTCTGTAGTGTATCAGTACTAACTATTACCATACCATAATGAGCAAAATTTTACCTGATTCACCGAATTTTGGCATGCATACTTCTGTGGCACACTTTTGTACAAAAAGTCAGTTTGTTGTCGGTTCACAAAACTATTTTGGAAGGCAGGAACTGACATAAGTGGATTAGAGTTCCCACCGGCTTCAAAAAGTAGTACAGTGAAATGTTCTGATAATCTTTCTGCTAAAACTGATCCAGAGGTTCCTGCTCCAACTGTAAGACAACATAAAAAAATTAAAATTGTATTTACTTTTTGATTTGACCCAATTGTAATGCAATTTGTAGTAAATACCGATAATAAAATCCACTTTGATGTCTTTGGCCCGGAATAAATCTTTTGCACCATCATTCATGCGATCAAAACGTTCCCAACTGTTTAAAAAGGAAGGAATCATATGCATAAACTGGTACAATATTGGAACCAATACTATAGAATTCAAGACAGTCTGAAGATTGGAAATGCTAGCAGCTACTGTGACCATTTTGTAGCTTCAAAATCCATGCTTCTTGCACAGATCGAAACTCTGCTTTCAATTGTGACAAATTAAAGAAAGAGACTGATACAAGCTGTAGAGAGTTCAACAATATGTTTTGTTATGTTGTTGAATTAGTTCCTCTACAATGGAAATTGCATATGTAGTTAGTTCGTCAGTTAAGTATATGTGAGGAAGGAAGTTTTGTTCAGGAAGCAATGCAGCACAGTATGTGATAAGATGGTTATTTAGTTTTATTGCAGTTTTAAACATGTTCATGTAATAGTGCATGGTATAGCGATTCATTCCTCACATCTAGTTAGTTAGTGCATGAAAAAGAAATAATACTTAATTGTTTGTACTCTAGTAGAAAGCACTAGCCCTCCATTTTCTGCATTATTAAGGTGCGCGTACTGTATAGTATAAACTAAAAGCTTCACTGAAGTAAAGCGGTGATATAGTAAAAAATCATAATCTTACAGACTAGCGCGTAAATTATCTACAGATAAAAAAATTAATTCATCCATCCATGAATTCCTAATGAGTTATAGAAATCGCAAGCTATAGTTTTTGATGCAGTTGTAAGTTAATATAAAACATTTTTTGCAAGTTAAACCCACCAAGAAGTTAAAAGCCCTCAGAAAAAAATTTTATGCACAGTGTACGCATGAAATTTTAATCCTCATGTCAATATCTTTATTTGCCAGTCAAAATTTTTATACAATGTCATACAAGCAATTAGTATGAAAATGGTGCTGCATTTATTCTCACACTCATTACTTTATACAATAGTAATTATATGCTCTTTGTTGTACTGCACTTTCAGAAACAATGGGAGAAAAAGGTGTAACAATCCCACACGTGTAAAAAATGTCTAGTATTAATAAATCGATTATTTTTATGAGTTTCATATCTATAAAACTAACTCATGGACATCATCATCTCATCACTATCATCATTTGAACTATTACTAATACTGCTAGGAGTTTCCATAAAATCTGGCAACATGATTTTCGGTTCAGGATTCATATCTACAGGAACGATAGGATGAGTTTTTAACATTTTGCTATCATTTCCCCCTTTTTGACGCATTTTCAAAACATTCTCACACTCAAGTTTCCCAATAGTTCTATTGTTTCTACTTCCATTATTGCATTCTATTTGACCTTCACTTTCCCTACTACTTTTCATAATGTCCACATCCATCAGTACAATGACATTATCATTACTGCTACTCAATTCATATTCTTCAATACTAACTTTCCGTTTTTGAACAACTTTTGGTCGGTAAGATTCGCTAACTTTTTTTCGTCTAGTGCCCATGTACCGTTGCCAAAATAGATTCCTCGACTTTTCTGCACCAGTCAATTTGTTCTGACTCTTATTGGCAACAATGGAGACTAAATCCGGATCCAAAGTATTATTATTTACAATCTTAGGACGTTTCTTTTTTCGCCGTCTCACAATAACATATCGTCTGGGAACATCATGCTTAAAAACTTGCTGGGTACCAAGCTCAAAATTCCCTTCTTGCGTCCCATTTGTCAAGTACTTGGCTGGCTTCCGAATCCTCGTCACATTCCTGTGACCTAGTTGGGCTCTAGTATTAATTTGCACACCTGTTAGCCGTTTCCTATACTTTTTGCGTCTCCGTGGATTTCCATATTTGGATGTCGGCGTCACAGTCGCTCCACTTTGCGATGTTACAGTTGTACTGCTGCTATCCCCCATCGTAGAACTTCTCAACTCATTCGAATTCACATGAACAGCACTAACGGGAAAACTTTTCCCTTGCCGATTACTCTCGTCTTTTGAATTCAACAATTCCGAATTTTCATATCTACCAGCAGTAGTAGTATCCCTAATTGTAACAGGATTATCCCACGTTTGAATTTGCGATCGTTCAGAGCCAGCTTCAAATGGTCTCTGTGTAGTGAAAAAAGGATCTTTGGGATTCGGAATTCTAAACTCAGTAGAAAATCCTGGCTGCCCTGGACTGTCATGCTGCTGAAAAATTGTATAATCGTTGTATTTATGTTGAAAATTTTGAACACTAAACGGTGGAGGAGTTGGAGTTACTAATTCTGGTACATCTTGTTCAAACAAAACGCCATTTTGGTACTCCAATGGGTGCGAAGTAGTAGCAATGATTGGTGGATGAGGAAAATTCAAGTTATTGACGATTGACGGTTGTTCTCTACTTTTCCACTGGTGCGCAATGACATGCGCAGCTCTCTCTGCAATCATCATAGTTGGTGCTTGGGCATTAGCCCCAGTGATCACAGGAATGGAGCCGGCGTCTACTACACGTAAATTTTTAATGCCCAAAACTTTAAATTGTGAATCTATTACTGCTCCCATGGCTGTCGTGCCGACAAAATCATTCATCGATACGGAATAATGGCGGAGATAACACTCCCAATATGGATCACTACGAAACCAATGTTTTTCACATCCCGGGAAACTTTTCGAATGATAGATTGTTCCTAGTTTTTGGAATATTGTTGTGTTTTCAGCCAAATGTAGAGCTCTTTGTATCCCTTCTTTCATTACAAGTAAATCTAAGCCCAAAGGGTCAGATAAATAGTTAGGATTGATTTGTAGGTGCTGTCTTTTCGTTAAACATAAGTCGCCTCGAGAGTATGGCCGAGCGGCAGACACTGTAATAAAGAATGCCGGTTTTCCGATAGCAGGGGAGTAGTATTTGTGCAGGATAGATTCTCGGATTCCGAATGCGTTGGCCATGTCGGATGAGAATAGTCTGTGTGGAGAGAGACCGAAGAGGGATAATTGAATGTCGGGCCAATCTTTCTCTCCGTTTGATTGAGCGATAGTGCTGGTTAGGAGAGCAGTAGCTTGAAATCCAGAGGAAGTTAAGGGTCCTCTGCCTTGCGTTTTGAATTTTAAGAAGGTGGAGGCTGAGATGTCCTCGTCGATTGAGAACGCTTTGGACGGATTATTTATGTAAAATGGACCTGGAATAGAAAACATTCTACATTTTTAACGACTATGCGTAGTTACTTAAGTGTAATAACAGTTGTATTATTTTGTAATCTGACCTAAAATAGTCGAAAAATGGTCTTGTAAATTCTTTCCTACAGGCAAGTCCGCTTTTATAGGAATCTGTTAAAAGATTACAATTTTAAAATTTACATATCAGAAGGAAGAGTATGGGATTAATTTGATTTTGAGATGAACGTACCTGTAAATCGTGGAGGTGAGGCGCTGGACCAATTCCAGACTGTATGAGAATTTTCGGTGTTTGTAGAGCTCCTGCACTTAGAATAATCTCTTTGTTTGCATAAGCAAGTCTATTCATCCCATGTGTGCAAAAAATAGTGCAAGATAAAGTAATTTATTTGAAATTTTTTGGTTCATGATGTGATGCGAATTTGTACCTTTTTGTTCCATGTCGAATGTAAACTATGGCATGTGCAACATTTTCTTCGCTAATCAAAATCTGCACATCACAAAATTATTGTGTTAATTGTTATGTGGCAAAAACATTTTCTTTCCACTAGGACTAAATTCATGTTCATACCTTTTCTACCGAAGAAAATTTCTTGATAGTCAATCTTTTTCTGTTTCTAGCAGGTTGAATATAGCCACTAAATGCTGCTCTTCGTAGCCCAGCTTTAACAGCGTATCTGATCGTATCGGTTCCTATAAATGAATCACCAAAAATGCTTAATGTATAATATTTAAATTTAAACTGTCTAAAATACTTCATTATATTACTTTTACCTTCATGAAACCTTCCGTTCAGATCTACATGGCTGTACCCCATTTCTTGCAATCCCCAATTCCATTCTTCCGCTAATCCAATGAAATCTGGCACTTGAATATGCAATGGACCACTTTTCCCATGTGCATCAGCTAATCAAGCAAAAAAATTTTGATCAAATGCTTGAGTTTTGCCCTAAAAATTTCAAGTGTCCAATGCACTACACTTACGATCCGTTGTTGCCCCATGGTAATGCTCACTGCTCTTGAAAAATGGCAGAATGTTCTCATAGGACCATGATGGGTCCCTCAAAATATCTACCCAATTATCATAGTCCTTGGGATTTCCTCTTAAGTGAATCATATAGTTTAAATTGGAAGTGCCTCCCAGACCTTTCCCTTGAGATAATTTGAACTCCTACATAAAACAGGACAGTAGCAATTAGCAATGATTAACACCCCTGATTATTAGCAAGCATTTTACATGAGTTATATACATTATTATTCACCATACACAGTTTTTGCATGCCAAACAAGTCTTTGTTTGCGGAACACTTCGATGACGATAATCCGTCGCTTTATAGTTCTGTAAGAACAATGAAAACGCTGGAATCGTTTGAAATGGATGGGGTTCTCCTCCAGCTTCCAAAAGAAGAACAGAATACCATTGGGATAGTCTATTGGCTAGTATACTCCCTGAAGTTCCTGCTCCAACTTTATTACAAAAAATAATTTGTGCGTAAAATGGAATAATAATCTTATATCGATTTGTGGTTCAATATTTAATACCGATAATGAAATCAAAATGTTCTTGTTGATTTCGAAATTTATCCGTGATTGCATCTTTTAGTCGATCCCCTTCTTGCCATGTAGCCGTGAAAATTGCCAACGAAGCAATCACTTTGTAGAGCACAGGAGTGAAAAATAAATTTTGGAAGGCAAATCGGAATGCAGATAAAATGCCCATGATTCGGGAAATAAGTTATCGAGTTATCCCATGGTTTAAACTTTTAAAATCAAAATATGTACTGCATTTTTATGAATTCAGTTAATGGTTGAATGAATAAGTTTGAACTGAATTTGAGAACTATTGTACTGAGAATGTTTGAGTGAGGAATAGATTTTTGTGTATTTCTCATGACCTTTCTCTACGATAAGGTGCAAAAATTTCGTAACATGCACGGTATTAAATGTGTTCACAAAAATATGATTGAAGTGGTCTATAAAGCTCACATAGCCTAATTAAAGTAGTTCCTAAGGACATAATCAACTATAGTGCATTTGTTGTTAATGTGAGAAAAAAAGAGATTCCTTGGGCACATTTTCAGTACAAAAGGTAATATTTTACTTGATTTAGGATGATTTGTCACAAATATTGCTTATAGTTTATGTGTTGATGCATAGACATTCTGCAGACTACCAACAATGGTTAAACATGTGGGAATAAAGTAAGTTAGTTAGCAACAGTTTAATTGTTTAGGCAGTACAACATTGTTATAATAGTTAGTCAAACACTTGCATGTTTGCTCCCTCCGGTCGGAAATTATGAAGAACGATTTTTGCAATCCCTATGATTTCATAAGCATGCTCACGCACATGTTGTGAACCTAAATTTTTCCTAAAGCAGCATAAAAATCGAAGCAAAATACTCTAGCTATGCGTAATTGTAAAATAACAACATTTAGCTGATACTGCTGCATTCACTTTTTTAGCCATATAAATTAGTGTTGCTGTCAATATGAAATACATTTTGGTCTTTGGTTTGCCAAACAAACTAATTTACCTTTCCGCGTCTGCAGCTAGAGGGCATTTGAATAACTACATGACATGGGTAACAATGCAAGTTTTAACATATCGCACCTGGCACCTGAGGAGGCTCGATAAAAACTCAATGTTTGTTTTCCTTATCGTGTCTAGTCTAGGACAGGAACGAAGAACGATTACCGGCATAAATGATCGCTATAAGCTGAAACATTTGCCAACTATGACTATGATAATTGTTGTAAATACAATATCTTGCATTTGCTACATCCCTGACATGAATTGCTATAAATAGCCAGTTGCCATGAATTGAATACTTTAAGGGATTGAGATTGTGATTGGGCATTGCATCAATTAAAGCAACTTAAAACTGACAAAATCGATGCGAATGCTTCAAAAACTGACTACAAAAATTTAAAAAGCTGTTTTCATCACTGGTTGGTCTTCCCAAATGTTAAAATAATGTTAACTGGAACTGGCCATAATAAATCATACTTTTTCCAAAGAAATTTGTGATACGCAATGATTTGTACTACTTCCTAGAAATTTACGCTGCATTCAGGTGTACGCCGTCGCTTTGTTTTCTTTCGAAGAAATTATTCCGTTCCGATCGCAATTCGTATTATATTAATTTATAATTTATCACCCTAATGCCCTAACCAGTATGCCTTGTAATTGCAAGGCATTTTTGCATGAATCATTGAACAAATGCAACTTGTAAATGGAGTGCATGTGGAGCAAAATGCATTATAGGTGGAGATGTGTAATGTGTCCAGTTCCATACTGAATTCCACATGTCCCAAATTCGTAAAGATAAGGGTTTAAGGCAGTATATAATTTGTCTCTGCGTATATTTGCAATAAGAAGTATCGTTTTTTCCAACATGAAAAAAGACTGTGAGATAAGAACAACATTGAAGGATGAGTTTTGGTCCACCAACTTTGGCTGGCTGTTCGCATTTAGCCGTTGCATATGCTCATTTGAAATTATTCTCCTATGATAAATCAGGATGGCAGAATTTAAATAATCATTTCTTGACGTAGTTGAAAAAGTGAACCCAAAACTGAAAATTCGACTTAACAAAGTTCAGACAGAAAACTTTGTATTTCGGATTTTTACTAAATTCGCTCCTATTAGTTTGATTGTATGTTGTGGATTGGTAACTTTGCAAAAGTTGATAGGTAAGTCCTGACAATATCTTCAAAAAGCATTATACTTCCGATTTCAAGAAGTAAATTATTCATTTCACAGGAGAACATATACGATGCATGCTTCCACCCAAGGAGGATATGCGAGAACAAGCGTTGAGCAGCTATTGTTTCATAATGGGAACGTACACACTGCCCGAGTTGTGAGTTATAACCAGACATTGGATGCAAAACCCTATTCGATTTTTAATCAAATCCGACAGTCTTTATTCGTAGGTTCAAAGCACAAGTGGGCACAGATACAGCTCATTTCGGTGTGGGTCCATGGGATGGAGACACTAGTAAACAAACGTATCATTATTACTACCAGTGGGTCCCATTTGCTTTGTTTTTCCAAGCCTTGTCATTCCTTGTCCCACACATATTATGGAAAATGATTGAAAACAATGTAATCAAGACATTATGCACTTTGGAAATCGCCGATAAAGTTGACTTGAAAGTAATTTCAATTAAAAAGTTTCCAAACCCACTCTTCTGATATTCTTTTAATCTAAATAATTTCGTCTATGCGTAATACAGTCTAAAGATCGATGCATGGTCGACTTTTCCAAACCCGAAGTCAAAGAGAAAAAAACGGAAACATTTCGCAAAGCGGCCACATATTATGTTCAGACCCTGCAGTGTAGACATTACAATTTACCTTACTCTACAGGCTATATAATTTGTGAATTCCTCAATTTGGTCATCGTCGTATTGAACTGGCACTTTACAAATGCATTCTTGAGTCAGCAATTCACCACTTATGGATCTGATGTACTCAAAGATTACCGAAGAGATGAAGATTACAAATTAAATCCAATGGACGTTGTTTTTCCAAAAGTTGCCAAATGTGATTTCCACAAATATGGTCCTTCTGGATCGCTCATGCGATATGACATCATGTGTGTTTTGGCGTTGAATATCATCAATGAGAAAATATACGTTTACTTGTGGTAAGGAAGGGATTTTTTTATTGTTTCAGCTTGCTGAATAGTACGCTTATCTGTGATGATTGAATATGTTTTCGTTGTCTAATTTTGACAGGTTTTTGTTCATCATTTTAATGATTCTTGGCTCATTAGCAATTTTGTACCGACTAGCCCTGGTTATTTCTGCTCCTGCTAGGGCTGCAGTGATAAGCCTAAAAACAAGAGGCTTGAGGATTAACATGGAAATGAATAATTTTCTGCGCAATTTGAGTTACCCCGATTGGTTTCTTTTGGATACGTTGGGCGATAATTTGAATCAAATGAGTTTTGAAGATTTGATTCATGCTATTGATGAGAAGTTATCTATAGACGATAGACCGTGGACGGTTTTTAGACTTTCGGACAGCTCCAGTCCCCCACCAAGATACAACGGCAAAGATCTAGATCAGAAAGATGGGAAGGAATAAGAAGATTTAATTAATTAAAGATTAGGGAATTATGGTTAAAAAATCTTGTATTTTATGTTATAACTGATGTGAGTCTTATGTTAAAATGAGTGCAAAATTAATGCGTTTTGTGTTGCATGTTGCTCAATATAAGTGTGATTTTTCTTTGCATGTACTTTTGATATTACGGTTGACATTGACAAAGTGGTAACTGGTAACGTTTCCTGTAAAACGCTCATTCATTCTTTCGTCCTGTCCATACCGTTGTATGACTTAAGTTAGTTAATGTGTATAAGTACAGTCACAGTGCACCCCTCACCCGCCTCATACATAAACCCTATTCAAAAGCAAGTGATCAGATTCATCTCGGGATTTTATCAATGATTGGTTTCTAAACTGCAGAAATTCTGACTTACAGTGTAAACTATTTTTCCTCTCTATTTCCTTTCTAATTAT
>Ga0210040_10008890_pt1 | contig 11787 bp, 10 predicted proteins | sample CryGeyCG12114_NA_FD_185462 | JGI IMG/M metagenome (GOLD analysis project Ga0210040, IMG submission 185462) | Groundwater microbial communities from aquifer - Crystal Geyser CG19_WC_8/21/14_NA (SPAdes) (version 2) | ecosystem: Environmental > Aquatic > Deep subsurface > Groundwater | place: USA... | reverse complement strand
ATAATATAATCTCGATTGCGCACAAACAATACATTACGTTTTCATCTACATGTGCCAGCAAGATAAAGTCGTGTCAGACGAGACACCAGATCAAACTCATATACTCATATCTATTATTGTATAAACAACGGCATTAGCTAAAAAGTTGCAAACCAATGCAGCTGATTTGGAGATTACGTGTCTTTAAAAGTAGCAATTTATAGCTTAGTTCCGTATCAAATACTTTTAAAAAACAGTTTAAATATAAAGAAACCAACTGTAAATCCATGATGAAGTAAACTAGTAACTAAACTTCATCACAATCAACAATAATGACACTAATTTAAGCTTAGCATTCAATAATTTCTTGAGCTTCATCTTTTTGCACTAAAAGAGACACAGCGGGAGATTCACAAATTATATTCGCGTCTACTCTATTGTTCTCAATTAGCATCATTGGTTTCATCCCATCATCTCTACCATCATACTCTAATTGCAAACATGTTGGTAACATCTCTTTAGAAACACAACTGGATTCCAATATCCCAACCTTTTTTAAACTTTCTATCCATTCAGAAGAACAATCCAAAAAGATTAAATTCTTGCCCCCAGATTTCATGGATTGATAAATACTCACAAATGCACAAGTTAAAGTATAATCACAATAATTCCATCGGTCAAAGTCTATCACAAAGAATGTATATTCTAAATTGTTTAGCATCAACTTTTTCATGCAATGTTGAATATAGCCTGCACTGGAAAATGACAAAATGTTAGGGTCAAATGCGATCAAAATGTATTCTATAGAAGATTCACGATCAATCATATAGTCTGTTCGGACGGATGGACGCAATGATCTGAGCAGTTGAACTCCCAGCGAAATCATTACACCGCCAATGATTCCATATTCCATCCCAAAGAATATCGAGAGTAGGTATGTGGCCAGAAATGCGGAAAAATCCATTTCTAAAGAGCGCCATAAACCATTATTGTACCTGCATTGCATTGCATCATTTTGGATAACACTTGAACTTACTGTTAATAGTCCACATTGGAATAATAGAACCAAAATCTATCATAAAAATCACTGCTGAGATTATAACGGCAGCCAAACTTGCTTTAGGGATGTAATAAAACGATGGAGTCAAAAAACCCAATGCCAAAAGCACCAAGATTCCTGCGAGGTAAATAAATAAAAACCAGCTACATAAGAATTTATCTAAGCTTGTAGCCAAGCAATTTAAAACTAATAAAACCCTCGCATGTAAGCTACTCATCGTTTAAAGTCAATTAAGGACGGTATGAAAAAAATTTAAAACAGCATCATATAGTCTTACCAGTGTAAAGTCCACCAAAAGGAGTTCTCACACCACTAGCTTTGTTAACAGCAGATCTTGAAAAAGATCCAGAAACGGGCATAGCACTGAAAAAAGAGCCAACAATATTTGCCGCACCTAAAGCTAACATTTCTTGAGTAGCATCAACAACTTGATTTGTCCCGAATGCCTTAGAAATAGCTACATTCTGGAGAATCCCAATTACTCCAATAGTTAATGGACCGAATCCAAGAATACTATTCCAGCTGTCCAGCACAGACAGTTGAATAGCAGTTGTAGTAGCATTATATGGTAATGCAAATTCAGGTGGACCAGTATTAGGAAATCCACCTTTTACAGTTCCTGTTAATCGGAAAAGGGGAGAATTTTCAGTCAAGTCGACAAAAAAGTATGCTATAAGGGAAGTTAGTATCACAATTATTGCATTTCGTGATACGGAGAGGATCCAGTAGAGTTTTAGTCTAAGTTTGGTATGTGGAGATTTAGCGCTGGGTTTGCAATCTTTTAGCTCCTATGTAAATGGATTAAAACGTTATCATGACTTGTTGTTTGATTTGGCAATTTTTTTTCGTAAGGTATTTAACATACTCTGAGGAGAAGAATTGCAATAAATGAAGAGATTCCTAAAGCAGCATCTCCAAGACTTATGCTAGACATATCTTGTATTGCAGATACCCAGTAGCTTATAAATCCACTGCCTTTGTCTCCCGGGATTCCTAGGAAGTTTTTAATTTGAGATGAGACTATAGTTGTAACTGCTCCGGCTGTGAATCCGATCTACATGAAAATTTGATGCATGATATAATGAGACGAGTTCATGAATGACCCATAAAAATAATCCAAAAAACTTACGGAAACAGGTTCAGAGATAAAACTCGCAACCCAACCTGCAGAAGTTGAGTAAATACAAAAGATAGAATTTTTACTTAAAAATCGTCAAACTTTTCCAGTGGAATAATGCTATTTTTTAACCTAGTTGCAAAAGGGCCATGATGAGTTCAAAAATGCCAGAATAAAATGAAAGTAATGTAACCGCAAGGGGGAAATTATGGCCACAAGTTTCGAACGTAATTAATGACATCACTGCAGTAGGCCCAATAGTGACTTCTCGACAGGATCCCAAAAATACATAAAGGATGCATCCTATATAGGAACTGTACAGACCGTACTGTAAGTAAAAAGTTTGTTGCACAGGAAAATCTGTTTCTTAATCATTCAAGGTTCACGAAATATAGTATTTACTTTAATTGGTACAAACCTCTGGACTCAGACCAGCAATTGCTGCATAGGCCATACTTTGAGGAACTATAGTGAGACCTACTGTGATTCCTGCTATTAAGTCTGAAATTGCATCTTCTTTGGAGTATGAAGGGATCCATGAGATAATGGGACATCTTTTGGCCAAGAACTTTTTCCATTTTCCACTGCAATTTTTCCGTGGATAGCACATTTCAAACTACATGTATTCCAATCATTCATAATTGATCAAAGTCCAGTTAAGTCCATTGTAAAATGTATATAACGACTGTGGTCTTACGATTTTAATTCAGTTACAATGCAATGAATGAATTCAATGAAAACAAAATCATGCAATTGTGTTTACTTTTGATTTAGTCAATAATACGGACGCACAATAGTATGCGGATTGTGATTCCATATAAACTTATTAATAGACTGGATTAACTTAGTTCACATAATAAACAATCCTAACAACTTATTGTGCAACAAAAATAGCTAGTGCAAGTGAAAATAGGAACCTAAACTTTTGAAGCAAAGACTTGTGCGAGTGAGAGAGGAAACTAATATGCCGCATATGACTGTAAAATGTAACGATCTTTTCATCTAATGAGGTTTGTCATTATGAATTCAGCTTAACGTGTTTTTTATCAATCATTAAAGAAAGTCGAAACATTGCATTGGGCGTACATAAAGATAAGGGTTGGAATTATATTTTTTGGATATTTAACTTAACATTTTGTTCCTTCATGTGTCTTATGCAAGGATACAAAGTGTGTTACGACGATAGCGAGCAAAAAAAGCGAACAAAAAATGAAACAAAGAAAACAATATCACATGAACGAAAATATATTTATAGCGATTTGAGAAGGTTACATTGTTCGTGACAGCTTAAAGTAAAAGTTTTGTATTTTGTTTGTACACATAATGTTCAAAATATTGTTTTGACTCACCACACACAAATTGGGACCACAATCGGGCTCGTTACTACAAATTATGCATGTTGATGACTCTTTTAACTATAATGACTCTCATATCAGTCTTCGGTATCTAAGTTCCATTCGAATAAACGCTTTGATATTTTCATCTTCCAACTTGTCAAGCTCTTCTAAAACTTTGGTCTTCGTTAACTCAGGATTTGAATAGTACTTGACTAATCTTTCAACATATTCAATCCACACACAATTAGGGCAACCTGACATGCAGCAATTTGTAGGGGCGTCTAAAGAGTCTTCAGCTGCCACACTTGCAGCAGTACCCACATTTATGGCTTCATCAGTACTACTCGTGATTAAAATCTTAACTTCTTCTGGATTAAAGTAAGGTCTAGTCCCACTTCCTTTCCCTCTGTTTTCTATCGACCCAAAAACTCGTTTCTTTGTTTCGTCTTTAGCAGGATCATCCGCTAAAGAAAGTCACGTAAAGTTCCAATTAACCATTCATCACGTAGCATAACAAAACATTTTTATAGCAAAAAATTACTCGATTGAAAGTGAGCATACGAGGATCTGGGGCATCAGTAGACGAGGAAGAATTTCCCCTTTGTGATATGGCCACCAATAAAAGTCGCAATGCTTTTTGCTTAGGATGAAATGGTTTACGATATGATGATGAACTTGACCAGACTAATGAGCGAAGAATGATGGCGCTGGACATTGACAACCCCGAGCTCAGTCAGCAAACAAGATTCCGAAATCTGTTTGTCAAGTTGAACTCCGCTTTTAAATAATTTCCTTGACCCGAAGGTTAATCTTATCAAACGCTTCACGTATTTTTATTTTTTGCCGAAAAATTCTTACATGTCGTGCAATTAACTCCAGTTAAGAGTGTTTTCTTCCCTTGCATGAAAATATGAACATTTGAAAGCAAGCAGATGGGACGAATTCACAGCAGTGACTGAATTCACTGAATCACGAATGAAACTGAAAAATGTAAAATTCACACTCAATGATTTTGCAAGTTGTGAACGACTTTTAGATGCAACAAAAGGTTCTTTGAGAAAACCTAAACGATGCGAACAAGGCAAGCCTTATATATTTGCGGGAAGTACAAAATTTTTGAAATAATCAATCGACCGGGTTGACTTGTCAGTTTGTCGAAGTTAATTAAGTTTAATTTAAAGAAATTTTGATTTGACTTGTTTACTGACATTTATTCGTAAGATGTTCATGTGCAGCTAATGTTTGTGGACTGAAGAAATTGACATTGCTACATTGTCTATGGTTCTCGGTTTCACTACTATAGATAGTTAAAGTTTGAGATTTTTAACTTTGATTTTTTGACAAGATGCCTTTTGAGCCTAATCCAACCGGGGGAGCGAATCATAAGTTTTATGAGACTCCAGAGATTGTGGCCAGTTTTGATACTGTTCGGCAGTGGCTGAATAAGAACTTTAAAAAGGTTTGCACGTTTTGTAACTGTATAAGATTAAAGAGAGATTTATAGGGTAGATTTGTCGGCGCCCTTTTGCCATTAAGAAGAAATGTTATCCAGGAATCTTAATCATAATATAATTGTGTTTGTTTTATATTATTTAGCATGTTCAAGCGGAACCTCCATCCAACAAAGCATTGGCAACACTGGTCACTCAACTTTGGCAGTTTCAAGAGGATCATTTTGGTCAGAATGAGCCTAAGCGATCAATGACGAGAATTCCTGTAAGTTTGAATAGGCTCTGTGCATCAAATAATTATTTTTGAGCATTTGAATTTTTACGTAATTGAATTTGTTTTTACAGACTCGAATTCTAATGGATTTTAAAACGGGTGGTGGATTGTGCCAAATTTTGGGGGCTGCGTACAAATACAAGACTGAACAAGGATGGAGAAGATTTGACTTTCAGGTATTTTTTAAAAGCCTGCATTATCTTTAAGTAAATTGCTCTTTAACCTGGATGGATCTAATTATTGGTTTTTGTTTTAGTCTTCGGGGAAAGTTGAAAAAATAATTGAAATGTTCCAAGCCATGGAGGCTGCTCTCATTCAGTCTAAATGCTGGACTTACCCAAAGATTTTTTTCAGTCCAATGGTCATGGAAAAAGAAAAAAACCAAGTGTCTAAATATAAAGAAATTGCTCTTCGGCACAAAGCACAAATAGTCGAAGACGAAGATTCTGCTTCACATATTATCTTCCCTTCACTTGATCCTGAAGAGGAATTTGCTCGTCCAATTTTCAAAAAGGATGGCTATGTTTTGTTTCATTATTATTATCTCCCCGACAATCGTGACACTTGGGCCAAGGCTGATTTGTCCGTTCTGGATCGGGTTCCACCTGATCAAATCCCCCATTTGAACTTACCAGCAGATCACTGTTGGTACGTTTCTTCCAATTGGCTCAGTGATTTGGAAGAGCACAATGAATGGATGAACGAGGAGGATTATGAAGTCGATGATGATGGAAAGAAAAAAATCCATAAGCTTCGAATGACCTATGAAGTAAGTATCTTCGCCTGCGTCAGTAATGCTTCTGCTGCAGTCGTTATGTGCTGTATGTTAACTTGTTTGTTTGTTGTCGTTTGTTATTTTAGGACATGGAAGATCTCGACACTGCAGAGGGTTCTTCAGTGGGCTCGGAAAAATCGACACCGAAACCCGGTTCAACTAAAAAATCAGGCCGTGAAAAACGTAAAAGAACACCATCACCTCCTCCTAAGAATTCCAAGCGAACAAAAAAAGGAGCCGGTGGTGGGAGCGGCAGTGCAACTCCAAATCGCAATACCAAAGGAAATAACAAAAATGCAGCCGAAGAAGAAGACTTTACTCGTGAATTTGAAGATCCACCTGCAGAAACTAATCTCACGGAAGTACAAGTTCCTAAACTTCCCCTGAAGAAGTTAGAAACAGACCTGCAGCCTGTACGTGGAGGAGTTGTAGCAGATTTAGATGAGGATTCTCAAACTGGAGGAGACCGCACTGCTGATGAATTGGCTAAAATGCCTGATTTGACGAAAAGTATTCGAGAAGAGGCTGCAGCTGCTGGAGGAGCTACTACTAATGGATCTGCTGGCCGAGAGGAAGAAGACAATGTTACAGAACAGTTGCACCATATTGTAGTGCCCAGTTACTCTTCTTGGTTTGACTACAATTCTATTCACACTGTAGAGAAAAGGGCGTTGCCGGAATTTTTCAATGGCAGAAATAAGTCGAAAACACCAGAAATCTATCTAGCCTATAGAAACTTTTTGATTGATACTTATCGGCTGAATCCAAACGAGTATCTCACTAGTACGGCTTGCCGAAGAAATTTAGCGGGAGATGTTTGTGCTATTATGAGGGTACATGCTTTTCTGGAGCAATGGGGATTGATCAACTATCAGGTATGCAAAGCGAGATTTACATCGCTATCGCTGCTAGTTGTGTTTAAAATTGTTTTTGATTGGAGATCGTTTTGTTTTAGGTGGATGCAGACAGCCGGCCATCAGCAATGGGACCACCCCCCACTTCACATTTCCATGTTTTGGCAGATACACCTTCTGGTTTGCAACCAGTGAATCCGCCAAAAACACCACAGCCATCTGCTGCTAAAGCATTGCTAGATTTAGATGGAGCCAAGAGAAAAGATGATGAAAAACGAGAGCTTGAAATTGGCACCAATTTTGGACTGAAATTAGACCAGTACGTAGCTTATTTTTATTGAAGTTGCTTCTAGAAAGCTGATATATTTTCGATTTTTTATGTTCTGATATTGATGTTTTATCTCGTCATTTAGGTATAGCAAAAAGAGTTCAGCGTTGAAAAATAAGAACGTGGCGTCAATGACTCGTGATTGGACTGAACAAGAGACTCTGTTGTTACTTGAAGCTCTTGAAATGTACAAGGATGACTGGAACAAAGTTTGCGAACATGTTGGCACTCGAACTCAAGAAGAATGCATTTTACATTTCCTCAGGTTACCTATTGAAGATCCTTACTTGGATGATCCAAGCTGTGGTAAGTTAGTTTCTTATACCCCATGTCTATTCGTAGTGGTTTAAAAATAATGAGATTCAGATAGATTATAACTCCCGTTTCTCTTTTTTTTATAGGTGGAGGTGCGCTCGGACCACTGGCATTTCAGCCAATTCCTTTCAGCAAAGCAGGGAACCCAATTATGTCGACTGTTGCATTCCTTGCTTCAGTGGTGGATCCACGAATTGCGTCGGCTGCGTCAAAAGCAGCCATGGAGGAATTTGCAAAAATCAAAGACCAAGTTCCCAGCACTCTTTTAGATTCCCATTTGAAAAATGTTTCTAAACTTGCCACTGAAACAGGATCCACAGATCCTAGTGCTGGACTGGCTCAGAGTGGAATAGCGGGAACAGCACCCATAACAGAGAGAGAAAAAAGTGAAAAGGAGGAAAAAGAGAAAGATAAAGAATCTACTAATAAAGAAGAAGAAATAAAATCTGAAGAAAAAGAAGAAAAGAAAGAAGAAGCAGCTACTGCAGGTAGTACAGAACCTGAGAAAATGGAAGTTGATGGAACTGCAGAGAAGCCTAAAGAACAAGAAGCAGCAAAGAAACCTGAAGAAGCTGAAAGAGCAGAGACAAAGGATGAAGAGAGTAGCAAATCAGAAGATGAAACCATTATGAAAGATACTAATTTGCAAACGGCTGCTGCAGCAGCCCTTTCTGCTGCGGCTGTAAAAGCCAAACACTTAGCAGCAGTAGAGGAAAGGAAGATAAAAAGTTTAGTTGCGTTGTTAGTTGAGACGCAAATGAAGAAGTTGGAGATCAAATTGAGGCATTTCGAGGAGCTGGAAACTATAATGGATCGGGAAAGAGAGGCCTTGGAATATCAAAGGCAGCAGTTGATTGCTGAAAGACAACAATTTCATTTGGAGCAATTGAGAGCAGCAGAAATAAGGGCTAGACATGTCGCGCATCAAAGGTCCGTATAGTAGTACTTTCTAGCATTTGAGAAGTCTGACTATCCATCTACCTGGTTTAGATAATTTGAATTTTAAATTAGAGATAAATTGGGTCGAGTTTATTTACGTTTTTCTTCCCTTTTTTTGCAGATTGGTCTCAGAGCAGCACCAGCAACAGCAACAGGCTCATTTGGCTGCTCAACAGCATGGTGCTGCTGCCAGTATTCAGCCACCGCCAGCTTCGGTCCAACCACCAGCACCGCAAGCTGAGGCTAGCCCAGAGGCGGCTGCAGCGGCCGCTGCAGCAGCAGTTTCAGCTTCGGCTCAACCACAACCGCCAAGTTCTACAGCAGTGGTTCCTCCGCCGCCACAGGCTCCTGCTCCTGCAGGACCAACAAATCCTCCAGCTGTACCGGCTGCTGAAACAGCCACTCCCACTGCTCCCGCCACGTCTACTTAAGGCTTGTAGTTAGAACTGGAAAATGACATATTTCTGAAAATCTCAATGAAAAGAATAGATGATGAGAGCACAACATACTTTGCATTATTTGTTATCCATACGTGCAGGTGATTTAAATATTTATATTAGATGTTTACAGTCAAATATTCCAATTCGATAACTAATACTAAAATACTAACCAGTTGCTGGAAGGTAGGTACAGTTTGAGATGTTAGTTAATGTACTTTGAAGTGTTACGTGTGAAGTTTATTTTAGTGCTGAATGAAAACAGTAATATTGGAAATGAAGGTTTGCAGAATTTGCTTTACTATTGTAAATATTAGATATAGGTTGTTTTTATTTAATTTAAGTACTGTTTTTTACGGGAGAAGAGCGAAAGTGTTTGGATTTTACTAAGTTTGACGACAGGATTTGATCTTGTAGCTATGTCTATTGTATACTATATGCCCAGCCTACTACTGAAACAACTCAATGAAATATTATCGTTTTTTTCTGATCATGACCATATAAAAAGATTCAAAATTAGTCCCATAGTGGCTTTGTAATATCAAATTTATTGATCATATAAAAATCACGCAACAATAATGATTAGGAATTTAGAGGAATAGGAAATATAATCACATATTATTACACAAAATATAAATAACAACTGTCACAGAAAAATGTCAAAATACAAAAGAAGTTTAGAAATTATACCCATTCCAAAAAATTACTTGTCATACGCCACTAGAACAAAGTTTACCGAAATGTTGTCAATTTTAGGGGTAGAATCGTTTGGGATCCTATCAAAGTCATCCGCAACAGTTAAAAGCTCCATCTGAGACAGCACAGAAGTTTCACCAGCCTCGAATACCTCATCGTCTTGAATGCCTAGAAATTGAATCTCAAATCAATAATGACCCCTGCATTTAAACACATGAAAGAAAAACACTTGTTTGTAATCATTTCTAATTTACTGAGGGCATTTAAGTCTGGAAACTCAGAATTAATAGCTTCAGCCGCTGGGCTTTTCTGCTCCTCCTTCTCCGCAATATCCCACAAACTCTTGATCCCTCGGGACGGTGTGAGCGGAGGTTCTCCGCTCATTTTAGTCACTTCAAAATCGCTACCGATTCCATGCAATGTAACAGCAGAATCGGTGTATCTATGAAACAGTTTTATAGCTTTACGCACACAGTCCATCTGCTGTTCGCATTTTCTGTCAACAGAAGTTAGCATAAGCGCAAATTTGCACTGGTCCTTGGGAAATTCACAAGCATAAAAGCTGCTGATCTGAAAAACATCCCAACGGTAAATATCTTTCAATTTTTTTATTCAGTAGAAGTGGTTATTAGTAAATGTCACAGTTGGTTAAGACTAAGACACACAATACCGGAGCAAATTGAAGACACATTTGTACAGGGTTATTGATCCCCGGCTTTAAAGGTATTTGAATGGTGTGGATCTCAACCCTTCCACTAGGACCAGTCTCAATAATTATGCCACAGGCCAAGCAAGTGAGATCATTGTTCACATTTGACCCGAATGCATGAGCTATAGTGGATATGATTCCTTGGCATTCTCGAAAGTAGCTGAAATAACGAAAAATACAATTGGCACAAAAAAGCTATTTCAGTGTTACTCATTAGCATCTACTCTTATTCTTACTTAATCTTTACCTGTGTACATAATTATGAATCCAGGTATCAAGTTCTCCGTCCGCATTAAACTTGAACAAAATTACAGCTTGAGGCTTCATCCCAGCAGGGCCAAAATAGGAATTGTCTTCCCAGTGGTAACCACATTTCTACAATGGGGTAAAACCAGAATTTTAAACAAATCTAATAATACGTTGACAAATGCAAGACTAAATTGATTAATTATTTCCGTTAGACAGGTAGGCTTACCGAGAATACAGAGAACACTCGGATTTGAAATTCTTTAGAGTTGGGAATACAGAGACTTTGAAGCGCATTGCCCTGCACGGTTCCATTATCCGTGAGCCAATCAATAGAAGTTACAGTTGTCTTTTGAATTTTCTTCGATTCACATGGTGGAGGCGTCAGTAGGATCCATGGATTCAGTACGTAGATAAAATGACTCACGTTAGGAAAATCTACAATTCAGTAACAAAACACTGAATTATTATAGGATGCAGAAATGCAAGATGCAAGAAAGCTATCAGTAGCTATTACAAACACTAATTAAAACTTACTTTTAGAAGCAAAAAAATCATGCTCCATGTCCTCGGTTCCAAACGTTATAATAGTATTGACATGCTGAAGAGAAGCCGTATCGTTCCCATTGAAATCCATTGAATTAGGGCTAACGTTGCTTGCAGTGAGTAGAGTTGGCTCTTCACTCCGGGGGAACAGAAATGTATGATGATAATGTTTTTCCAAAGACAAAGAACTGTCAACTACAGTTTCCGGATAAAAACCATGGTGGAAGCCACCCACGATAGGTTCCCGTGAAACCCAAGAGATCAAAAATGGCATGTTTTGGAAATGATTCACCCGAATCCGTTTGTACACCCCCTTGCGCCATAATCGACAAACACGAGCTGTCGCACGAAGATCCTTTTCTGATGTCAAATACTGCAAGACTTTATTCAACATGGACGGGTAACGTTCCAAATAATATTCAGCAGGACTTCGTAGCATCCGAGATTTCCGAGTCGGGATCACCAGATTGGTCTTGGAATTCCCATACTGATGCGTAATGACTTCCAAGTCTTCTGGCTCTGCGGCACGTCGTTTTCTAGTCCCAGGAATATACGGAGGCAACAACGCAATGGTGGCATTAAGTTGTTGTGCCCTAGTTGGAAGTGTCATCTGAATGAGTTGGGAAACAGTTACAGATCTACTTGGAATTCCATCCCCCCAGTCGTCGTCATCCTCCACTGGCACTGAAATCGGTTGGAGTGGCAGGTTGGCATTCCTTCCAGG
>Ga0210040_10008888_pt1 | contig 11788 bp, 12 predicted proteins | sample CryGeyCG12114_NA_FD_185462 | JGI IMG/M metagenome (GOLD analysis project Ga0210040, IMG submission 185462) | Groundwater microbial communities from aquifer - Crystal Geyser CG19_WC_8/21/14_NA (SPAdes) (version 2) | ecosystem: Environmental > Aquatic > Deep subsurface > Groundwater | place: USA... | reverse complement strand
CGGCTGGTCGCGGCTGTTCCGCCGCAGCGCGAGCGACATCCACAATCGCATCGTTCCGCTTTCGGACTTCGGCGGGGCCGATATGGCCGAGCGGATGCTGGCGGCACTGACCGAACTGGGCAGTGATCGTGACATCAAGGGGGCGCTCGACGCCGTGCTGGTGGACCTGCTCGGCCCGGTTCACCCGGACGAGGGGCTGATTCGGCATCTGGCGCTCATCACCGTGACTAGGGACATCCTGGACGTAGCGGAGGTGGCCCGCCAACTCGGGCTTGCCCCGCACCAATTGCGCGCCTTGTCGCGTCAGTTCTTCGGCATGACGCCCAAGCTGTTGCTCCGCCGGGCCCGGTTCCTTCGATCCTTGCTGCGCCTGTTCGCGGCGGGGGACGCGGCGAACTACGACCTGATCGACAACAGCTATTTCGACGCGTCGCACTTCCTGCGCGATGCCGAAACCTTTCTCGGCACCACGCCGCGTCGTTTCATGGCGCGCCCCACCACGTTCCTGGCCGCGAGCATCCGTGCCCGGGCGGCAGTGCTGGGCGTGGGGACGCAAGCATTGCACGATCCCGCTCGCCTGGCGCCACTCACGCCGGTCGAGGGATGATGAGCGACGGGGCGGGTGCTGGCCAATCTTCGAATGGCGGCGCCGCGCCCTTGTCAGCCGCCGAGCGCGTGGAACTCGAGGGCGAGTGGCTACACCTTACGCGTGAGACGCTGCCCGCGCTGGCCCGCGACCGCGGCTGGCCGGTGAAAGCCGATCATTGCTTCCAGCGTATCCTTCTCGACAATGCGCTGGGAGGACGCTGGTACGACCATGTTGCTGCTCGGCCGGCCTATCGGCATATCGATGGCGCGGCGCTGGTCCGCGCGGTGGAGCTTGCCCGCGCAGCTATCCGGGGCGAGGTCGACCTGAGCGACCTGAACCGGCTTTCGCTCGCCTGGCGTGGCAAGCGGTAGCGTCAGCCGAGGCGCGTCACCATCACCGCCAGGGTCGGCGTCTTGGCTCCCGAGACTTGCAGCACGTAGCGGCCCGGCGTCAGCTTGAAATCCACAAATTTGTGCACGGTGGAACAGTCGGGTCCATGGCCTTGCGCGACCGATGACAGCGCCCTCATGCCGCTCGACCCTTCGCCCGCTGCGAGTAGGTCCACCCACGCCGCCGCGCCCAGCGCAACGCGATAGATGCCTGGGGTGGTCACATCCACCGCGAACACGCCCGCTTGCGTGCCCGACGGGGCGGCCCGCTCGGGCTTGACCGGAAAGGTGACGCCAGTGGCGGGTGACAGCGACGCCCGTGCGCTGCGCCCGAGCGCCAGGGTCGACGGCACGGCGACGCTCGTGCCGGCCGATACGCCCTGCATCGCGTCCCAGCCGTCATAGGTCGCCGGCAGGGTCACGCTGGCGCCAGGCGCGCACGTGGCGTCCTGCCTGACCGGAGCGGCCGCAACCGCGAGCGCGGCGGCTCCGGCCGCCACCAAAATCCCAAACACAATCGTCTCCTATGTCGCCGCCGCGATACCGCGAAGGTGAGGGGCGGTGCAACGACCGGGTATATCGGTCCCGATACTCCCCACGGCCGCCCGGCCCTTGCTTGTCACCTCAACTGGCAACCAGCGAGGTCGTTCCTATCTTAACCCTGTCCTACAGCGTCCAGAACGGATAAAGAACACCCCTATGTCCCTGACCACCATTTCCGTCCGCGGCGCGCGTGAGCACAACCTCAAGGATGTCGATATCGACATCCCACGCGATACGTTGACGGTGATTACGGGCCTGTCGGGCTCGGGCAAGTCCTCCCTGGCGTTCGACACCATCTATGCCGAGGGGCAGCGCCGTTACGTCGAGAGCCTGTCGGCCTATGCGCGCCAGTTCCTGGAGCTGATGCAGAAGCCGGACGTCGACCATATCGAGGGCCTATCGCCGGCAATCTCGATCGAGCAGAAGACGACCAGCCGCAATCCGCGCTCGACTGTCGCCACGGTGACGGAGATTTATGACTATATGCGCCTGCTCTGGGCGCGTGTCGGCATCCCCTATAGCCCCGCCACCGGGGAGCCGATCGCGGCGCAGCAGGTCAGCCAAATGGTGGACCGCGTCATGGCGCTGCCGGAGGGAACGCGGCTGTTGCTGCTCGCCCCCGTCGTCCGCGGCCGTAAGGGCGAGTACAAGAAGGAGCTGCTGGAGTGGCAAAAGGCCGGCTTCACCCGCGTCCGCATCGATGGGCAGGTTTATGAGGTCGATGAGGCGCCCGCGCTCGACAAGAAGTTCAAGCACGATTTGGAGGTGGTGGTCGACCGTGTCGTGGTCGGTCGGGTGGACGCGACCCGACTTGCCGAAAGCTTCGAAACCGCGCTGAAGCTTGCCGACGGGCTCGCCTATGTGGACCCCGCCGACCCGGTGGATGTATCCACGCCCAAGTCGGCCGTGCTGGGCGACCATGCCCCCGCCGGTCGCATCGTGTTCTCCGAGCGGTTCGCCTGCCCCGTGTCGGGCTTCACCATCCCGGAGATCGAACCGCGCCTGTTCTCCTTCAACGCGCCGCAGGGTGCCTGCCCCGCCTGCGACGGCCTTGGTGAGAAGCTGCTTTTCGACGAAGACCTGGTCGTCCCCAACCACGCGCTGTCGATCAAGAAGGGGGCGGTGGTTCCCTGGGCGAAGTCCAACCCGCCATCGCCCTATTACATGCAGGTGCTCGGCTCCCTCGCGCGCGAGTTCGGCTTTTCCATCGACACGCCCTGGGGCGAGCTTGCGCCCGAGATTCAGGACACGATCCTGCACGGGACCAAGGGCAAGCCGGTGACGCTCACCTTCATCGACGGCAAGAAGAGCTACGACGTCAAGAAGCCGTTCGAGGGCGTGGTCGGCAACCTCAACCGACGCCTTCTCCAGACCGAGTCGGCCTTCATGCGTGAGGAGCTGTCCAAGTACCAATCGCCCAAGCCGTGCGAGGTTTGCCACGGTGCCCGCCTGAAGCCCGAGGCGCTGGCGGTGAAGATCGCGGGTGAGGACATCAGCCACGCCACGCACCTGTCCGTCGTGGACGCACTCGCCTTTTTCACCGCGATGCCCGCCACGCTTTCCGACCAGCAGCGCGCGATCGCGGAGCGCATCCTGAAGGAGATCATCGAGCGGCTCGGCTTCCTCAACAATGTCGGGCTCGACTATCTGAATCTCAACCGCACGTCCGGCACCCTGTCGGGCGGTGAATCGCAGCGAATCCGCCTGGCGTCGCAGATCGGCAGCGGCTTGTCGGGCGTCTTGTATGTCCTTGACGAGCCCTCGATCGGCCTGCACCAGCGCGACAACGACATGCTGCTGGCAACGCTGCGCCGGCTGCGCGACCTCGGCAACACCGTGCTGGTCGTGGAGCATGACGAGGACGCGATCCGCACCGCCGACTATGTGATCGACATGGGGCCGGGCGCGGGCGTCCATGGCGGCCAGATCGTGGCGCAGGGCACGCTGCCCGAACTGCTGGCGTCCGAAGGCTCCGTCACCGCCGATTACCTCAACGGCACGCGGGAGGTCGCCGTTCCTGCTACCCGGCGCAAGGGCACGGGCAAGAAGCTGACGGTGCACAACGCCACCGCCAACAACCTGAAGGGGGTCACCGCCTCCATCCCGATCGGCACCTTTACCTGCATTACCGGGGTGTCGGGGTCGGGCAAATCGTCCTTCACGCTCGACACGCTGTTCGCCGCCGCCTCGCGCCAGCTCAACGGCGCGCGCGTCCTTGCCGGGCGCCACGACAAGATCTCCGGGCTACAGCACCTCGACAAGGTGATCGACATCGACCAGTCGCCGATCGGTCGCACGCCCCGATCCAACCCCGCGACCTATACCGGCGCCTTTACCTGCATCCGCGACTGGTTCGCCGGGCTGCCGGAAGCGCAGGCGCGCGGCTACAAGCCGGGCCGCTTCTCCTTCAACGTCAAGGGCGGGCGGTGTGAGGCGTGCCAGGGCGATGGCGTGCTCAAGATCGAGATGCACTTCCTGCCCGACGTCTATGTCCAGTGCGACGTCTGTCACGGCGCACGCTACAACCGCGAAACGCTGGAAGTGAAGTTCAAGGGCAAGTCGATCGCCGACGTGCTCGACATGAACGTGGAGGATGCCGCCAGCTTCTTCGCCAACGTGCCCCCGATCCGCGACAAGATGGCGATGCTGGCCGAAGTGGGCCTGGGTTACGTCAAGGTCGGCCAGCAGGCGACGACCCTGTCGGGCGGCGAGGCGCAGCGTGTGAAGCTGGCCAAGGAACTCGCCAGGCGGGCCACCGGCAACACGCTCTACATCCTCGACGAGCCGACCACGGGCTTGCACTTCGAAGACGTTCGCAAGCTCCTGGAAGTCCTTCACGCGTTGGTGGAGCAGGGCAACACCGTGGTGGTGATCGAGCACAATCTGGACGTCATCAAGACCGCCGACTGGATCGTGGACCTTGGGCCGGAAGGCGGCGTCAAGGGCGGCGAGATCGTCGCGGTCGGCACGCCTGAGGAGGTCGCCAAGGCACCGGGGAGCTACACCGGGCGATACCTGGCGCCGTTGCTGGAGAAGGGGAGGGCGGGTGTGCAGCGGGCGGAGGCGGCGGAGTAGATAGGGAGAGGAGAGCTCGGTAAGGGCGCTTCTTCCAGCAACACCTGAATTGCCGCTTTCGCCGCGGGAGTGTTCTTGCAACAATTCAGGACTTCCAGGCTGCGCGGATCTTGTTTCGCCCCCGCGCTCGGCCTGAGGAAAGCGTCGTACCGCTTGGGAGCAGTGCAACCCATCTTTCGCCGCGTGGCGTTCCGCTCGGTCAACGCTCACAGGTGACCCGTCCAATGCCTCTCGGACACGATCGCGATCGGCACACCCGCTTCGCGCATGTCCACGGCCTTGATGATCTTGGTCCCGAAGGAAGAATGTTTCCAAGACTCGGTCGCGTACATCCCGCTGACCAGCACGTTAGTGTTTTTGGTCAGGCTTCCGCAGTCGCCGCCGCGCGTAGCCACCGCACCCTCGCAGTCCCGTCGCCCACCGAAATTGAACGTACCCGTGAAACAGTAACGCTTACCGGCGAACGTCAGGACAGGCGTCGGGTCGCATAGCGGCAGTGTCGTCGCCCTCAGCACCTCGCCTAACTCGAAGTCGCGATTTGAGAAGCTGTTCAGCGTATCCAGCAGATCCCGGCACTCATCGGCGTCGGCGATGCCGTCTGCGAGTATGCCGTTCACGCGGTCATACAGTTTGCGGATCATTGGCTGGTCGCTGATCGCGACGTTGGCGGCCAGCCATTTTTGAAGGAACTCAATCTCGGCCTGATTAATCATGCCATCAGCCGCAAGGCCCCGGGCCAACCCGACCAACTCATCCACCTGACGGGATGTGATACGGTCGCCATTGAGTGTGTTGTAGATAGCTTCATTCGTCATCGCTGTTCCCCCCCTAGCCAATGCTGCGCGACGGAGCAGTCAAGTCAAGTAGCCGGTCCGAGTTCGGATCAGTTTGCACAGGATCCCGTTGCGCAGGTCACCTGCGGTAACGATCACTCGTGGCGCCCCCCCCCTTGGCGGGAACTCATCCCACCGCCGGCGCGAACTCGCCGCGGCAAAGTTGCGCCACAATGGGTAACTGTATGAGAAAGTACGCCAGTCGGCGCTATGGCGCCGCTGGCCGCCGTCCTGATATGGTGGCCAGCAGCGCTGGCCTTGTACTCGCTTCGCTTCGTAACCATATCACTGACGCTACAGTCGCATATTGACGGTTTTCGGCGCTTTGCGGCTCCTTCTCCTTCCTTCCCTGCTTCCCACGGCACCGGGCGGGCCGACACGCGGCTTGCCCCATCAAAGAAGGAAGGCTCCCATGAGCACCACTGGCACCGTTAAGTTTTTCAACGCCGACAAGGGCTATGGCTTCATTGCGCCCGATAACGGCGGCAACGACGCGTTCGTGCACATCTCCGCTGTTGAGCGTGCAGGCATGATCACACTGAACCAGAACCAGCGCGTTACCTTTGAACTGGAAGAGGATCGCCGCGGCAAGATGGCTGCTGTGAACCTGTCACACGCGGACTGATGTCCGCCGCGAGGGCGTAGCGGTTGCTACGCCCGAGCCGATGGCGGGCCGGCCAGCAGCGCGACCAGCGCCGGCTGGCGACATGGGGGTCAAGCCCCGTGTCGGCCCGCCCGAGGTTCGAACAGGCCCAGCAGGGCCCGACCTGATAGCTCCTCCATCCCCAGCCCACGGAGCCGCCCATGCGCGACAGCGACACCTTCACCGCCCACGCCACCCGTTGCCGTCAGGAAGCCGACGCCGCGACGCTCGACAATGTTCGGGAACGCTCGCTCCGCGCCGAAGCCGCCTGGATCGCCATGGCTGAGCGTAGCCTGAAGTCCGAGACTGCTCGCGACGCCCGCGAGGCGCGCCCGCTGGAAGATGTCGCGCCAGAGGTCTTCCTGCCGAACGCAAGCTGACGACGGGAGAGACGTTTCCACCTTCTCGCCATGCTGGCCACGACGGTGTTGGCGAACGGGGCAAGGCAAGCTTGCCCGCGACCTGGGCTTCCCACGTCCGCTGGCGCGCTGACCAGGCGTTTGCCGGTGAGAACGCCCGCGCGGTGCGCGGCTGGATGGCGGAAGGCTTCACGCCGCTCCCCAGGACCCGCTCGACATAGTTCTTTTGGCCTGTCACTCACCGGCCAGATCACCCGGTGCCTGGAGAAGGCTGAAGGCGAAGGCGGTTTGGCTCGCAGCCTTGTCGGTGTCTTGCACCTTTCAACCGCACAAACAGTTTGTCGGAACCCCAGGTTTCCACATTGGCGATCGCCGCGCTACACGGGCGGGCCAATTTGGAGATCACACGATGAACAATGCTGAACTCGCCGAGATTCTGGTGACGGACCACGGCCTGACAAAGGCGGATGCGCGCAAGGCGCTTGACGCGGTGCTCGGCGCGATCGTCTCGACCGCATCAAAGGGCGAAGAGGTTTCGCTGACCGGATTTGGCAAGTTCAAGATCAAGGACAGCCCCGCACGTGAAGGTCGCAACCCGGCCACCGGCGACACGATCCAGATCGCCGCTTCCAAGAAGCTGACATTCGTACCGGCAAAGGCTGTCAAGGACGCCTTGAACGGCTGAAATGTTGCGGCCGTGCGGGTTTTACGCACGGCCGCCTCTTCTCCCGCGCCCCGAGCTACGCCGTGTGCGGTCGCGCCTTCCACGATGATGGCGGCGTGTTTGCTGCCCTTTTGGCGCCCTAACGGTGTGCCAAGCCTATATTGACTGGTTCCGCCGTATGAGCGCGCAGAGGGACGCCACGCAACGATCTCCCTTTGATCAGAGTTAAGTCTGCATCGACCCTGATCGGAGTCAATCGTATGCGTGGCTTGTCCTCGGCCTCATTGCCGCTTCCACCGCTCTCGCCGGCTGCAGCACCTATGGCGGCGGCTATGGCGCCGACCGCCGCTATTCTTCCTACGACTATGATCGCCCGGATCCCTCCTACGGTGGCTACGACGCTGGCCGTTACTACCGTGACGACAACCGCTATCGAGAGCGCCGCCTGACCCGCAAGGAGCGGGTCTATCGCGGTCAGGACGGGCGCTACTACTGCCGCCGTAATGACGGCACCACGGGGCTGATCATCGGCGGTGCGGCAGGCGGCCTGCTCGGCAATGCGATCGCACCCGGCGGTTCGGGCCTGCTCGGTACGGTTCTCGGCGCGGCCGGCGGCGCACTTGCTGGACGGGCGATCGAGCGCGGCAACGATCAGGTTCGTTGCCGATGACACCGCCGGGCCGCTTAGTGCGTTAACCCCGGCGCGGTTAGCCCCGCGAGCTTCAGGAGCAGTAATTCATGAGTATTTTCGGCGCGATCAAGCACGCGATTTTCGGCGACAAGGGCCCGCTCGGCGGCCAGTTCTCCGGTCACAAGGACACGGCGCAGACGACGAGCGGCCACGCCCAGACCACCGGCGCCGCCCCGACGCAGCTAGCTCCCGCCCAGGCACAAGCGCCGGCCCAGGCGCAAGCTCCGGCCCAGGCGCCCGCCCAGGCCGTTGACGTCGAACAGGTGCTGACCGGCATTGCGCAGCAGAAGGGCAATCCGAACCTCAATTGGCGCACCTCGATCGTCGACCTGATGAAGCTGCTCGACATCGATTCCAGCCTGAATAACCGCAAGGAGCTCGCCACCGAACTCGGCTACACCGGCGCAAAGGACGGTTCGGCAGAGATGAACATCTGGCTGCACAAGGCCGTGATGCGCGAACTTGAGAAGAACGGCGGCAAGGTTCCCGCTGGCCTGAAGGATTGATCGATTCGCGGTGGGCGGGCAGGGGGCTGCGCTCTCGTGCCAGCCCACCGCTGCTGCGGCAAACGGGTGGTTGGGCAGGTTGGGCGCTTGTTTAACTGCCTCTTTCGCTCGACACGCCCGTCGGCGTCCGCCCTGCCAACAACCTGGTCGAACAATCGGCTTCCCGGTCCGACGCCGGAACGCCTCGCGCCGCCACCCGTTGGCTGGCAACACAGGATTGCTCACGGGGATAGCTTATGGATTTCAAGAAACTCGGGCTGGGCCTCGTCGCCTTTACCGCGGGCGTTGTCGCCTGGTCGGTCGGCGCCGCTCGCTTTGGCCCCAAGTCGGGCCGGCAGCCTCTTTCGCCCCCTGCTCGGCCCACCGATCCGCGTGCGGAAGCGGCTGACGTAGGAGCCGTCCCCGGCGACAGCGTCACTGCGCCCCTGGCACCACGGCCGGCTACACTGGCAGCTGCCCCGGTCGGTATGGCCGAGACGGAGAAGGCGTTGCCCCAGGGTGAACCGAACCCCGCCGCCGAACACGTGCCTACTGACCTGCTAGGGGACGAGCCGCCCCGGCCCGGCGACCGCGCGCCCGAGGCTTTCCGCCCCGATCCGACCGCGGTACCAACGCCAGAGGAGCGCGAAGCGCTGCGTCCGGCGACCGGCCCAGCGCCGACGTTGGTGGCGGACCGTGGCTCCGGTTTCAGCGAAGCGGCTGGCGCCGCCTGAGGAGAAGATCGCAATGACGACCCGTACCGCTACCGCCCGCTATGAAGGCCTTGGCAAGACCGGCCGGGGACAGGTGTCCACCCAGTCGGGCGTGCTCGACGGCACCCAGTACAGCTTCAACACCCGGTTCGACGATGGCAAGGGGACCAACCCCGAGGAACTGATTGCGGCCGCGCATGCCAGCTGCTTCACCATGGCGCTCAGCTTCGCGCTCGCCGGCGCGGGGTTCACCGAAGGAACGCTCGATACCAAGGCGGCGGTGACGCTCGACAAGGATGGCGACGGCTTCAAGATCTCGAAGTCCGAGCTGACGTTGACCGCCAGCGTGCCCGGGATCAGCCCGGAGCAATTCGAAGAATTGGCGAACGGCGCAAAGGCCGGTTGCCCAATATCCAAGGTGTTGAACGCGGAGATCTCGCTCAAGCACGAGCTCCGCTGACGCCAGCCATGCAGTCGACCGGGCTATGGGCGTCGCAGGCGTCCATAGCCCCGCCGATCACGCCGCCGCGCGCCAAGCCTCCGCGCGGGCGAGGGCAGGCGGATCGTCCACGTCGAGCCACTCAAGGTCGCTGACGTCGACCACCTCGGCGCGCCCTTCAGCCGCCAGCACCCTCACGCCATCAGATAGAGACGGGTCGGGCAATGCCGATAGGGCGTCGAACAGCGCAGGCCCAATGGCGAAAACGCCCGTGTCGTACGCGTCGTGGTCGGCCAGTTCCTTGCCGATCGCCTCGATCCGTTGCCCGCTGGTGCGCACGCAGGTGACGTCGAGCGGGTCGACCCAGGCGTGCCCCAGCCGGCGGTCGATGCCGAGCCGCAGGCCGGGCCCGGGCCCGGCCTCCGCCATGCGCCGATAGAGCGCCGGGTCGACCAGGTGGTCGCACATCGCCAGGACGGCACCAGAGCCATCGATAAACGGCGCCGCCGCAAGCGCGGACACGCCATTCGGGTGAGCATGGTCTGTGATCGTGACCAAAACCTCGGGAGCACTCCCGCCGCGCCGCGCGCGCGAGGTTAGGTGCTCACGGATAGCCGCTTCACCATAGCCCAGCACCACCACGCAGCGGGTCAGGCCCGCCGCGGCAAGCCCATCCAGCGCGTGGTCGATCAGCGCCTTTCCCGCCACGCGGCAGAGTGGCTTAAACGGCGCGGAGGGCCGCAGCCGGCTACCTTCGCCGGCTGCGAGCAGGATGGCGGTCGTGAGAGGGTTGGCGGTCACGCAGCCTTGATGAACTGCTCTACGGCTTCATGCGCCTGGTCGTCGGTGACCTGGTGGCGGGGATGCTTGCAGAAGTAAGCGCTGGCGGGATCGATGACGCCCGCGAGGCCGCGATCGCGCGCGATCTTGGCGCAACGGATCATGTCGATGGCGACACCGGCCGAATTCGGGCTGTCCTCGACCGACAAGCGCAGTTCCAGGTTCATCGGCACGCCGCCGAACAGCTGGCCCTCCATGCGCAGGAAGCAAACCTTGTTGTCGTTTTGCCACGGCACATAGTCCGACGGGCCGATATGGACGTTCTCGTCCGACAGCCGCTCGGCCGCGACCGACTGAACAGCCTCGGTCTTGCTGATTTTCTTCGATGCCAACCGGCGATGGTTGTGCATGTTGAGGAAGTCGGTGTTGCCGCCAGTGTTGAGCTGGTAGGTTCGGTCGAGCTTGACGCCGCGCTTGGCGAACAGGTCGGTCAGGACGCGGTGAACGATGGTCGCGCCGAGCTGAGCCTTGATGTCGTCGCCGATGATCGGCACGCCGGCCGCCTCGAACTTCGCGGCCCATTCGGGATTAGACGCGATGAATACCGGGATGTTGTTCACGAAGGCAACGCCGGCTTCGAGCGCGCACTCGGCGTAGAATTCTGTCGCCTGCTGGCTGCCTACGGGCAGGTAATTCATCAGAACGTCCGCGCCCGAACGCTTCAGCTCTGCGACCACGTCTTCCTTGGTCGGCTGTGCGTCGTTCGCGACAACAAAGGTCCGCTCTTCGGGGAACTCATCCATATGGTCGGCAACGCCGTCCAGCACCGCGCCCATGCGTACGATCGTGCCGGTCGAGGGCACGTTGGGCGCGAAAACCGCGGTGCAGTTGGGCTTTGCAAAGATGGCTTCGGCAACATCCTTGCCGACCTTTCGCTGGTCTACGTCCCAGGCGGCCACCACCTTGATGTCGCTCGGGCGATAGCCGCCCATTTCCAAGTGCATCAATCCGACGACGTCGTTGGTGCCCTCACGGTAGTGCTCAAGTCCCTGGACGAGCGAGCTCGCGCAATTGCCGATGCCGACAACGGCGATGCGAATGCTGGTCATGAGTGACGGTGTTCCCTTGTTGATAATGCCGCCGCGAGCGGATCGCGGTCGGTCGAGTAGAAGGGCCGGGCGAGCGCACGCTCCACCTGGCGATGACGAACAATGGTGAGGACGGCGACCAGCGTCAGTGGCACGATCTCGAACCACCAGAACGCGCGCGGGTCGCCCATCAGGCAGGCAATGGCGATTGCCCAGACCCGGACGTTGGCAGTCAGCAGTGCCATGGCCTTCAGGACCGGTGCCGCCCGTTGACCATAGGCGGTTCCAAGCGCCGTCGGATCGGTCGCGAGCGCCTTTTCAAACGGGCGCGACAGTCGCTCGGGCAGGCCGGCCACACGATCGTATAGACGGACGAACGGGTTGCTGGCCGGCACGGCCGGGGGCGCGGCTATCCCCTTCACGCGGCGATGGAAGCGGGCTCGCTCGCCCTCGTACAAGGAAGACTGCACGGCATGGGCCACACCCGCCAGCGACGC
>Ga0210040_10008887_pt1 | contig 11788 bp, 14 predicted proteins | sample CryGeyCG12114_NA_FD_185462 | JGI IMG/M metagenome (GOLD analysis project Ga0210040, IMG submission 185462) | Groundwater microbial communities from aquifer - Crystal Geyser CG19_WC_8/21/14_NA (SPAdes) (version 2) | ecosystem: Environmental > Aquatic > Deep subsurface > Groundwater | place: USA... | reverse complement strand
GCGACGATCACGGGCTTGCCCGCCGCGCGGCACTTGCGGATGAGCCGCTTCTGGATCGGGGGCACGTTCTGGACGGGCAGCTCCACGCCAAGGTCGCCGCGCGCGACCATGATGCCGTCCGACACCGCGAGGATGCCGTCGAAGGCGTCCACGGCGGCAGGCTTCTCGATCTTGGACAGGATGGCGGCGCGACCCTTGGCGAGCTTGCGCGCCTCCTCCACGTCGGCGGCGCGCTGCACGAAGGACAGCGCGAGCCAGTCCACGCCGAGCTCGCAGACGAATTCGAGGTCCTTGCGGTCCTTGTCCGACAGCGCGGCCAGGGGGAGCACCACGTCGGGGACGTTCACGCCCTTGCGGTTGGAGATGGTGCCGCCGACCGTGACGGTGCAGTTGGCGAAGTCGGGGCCGCACTCCTCCACCCGGAGGCGGATCTTGCCATCGTTGACGAGGAGGCTCGATCCCGGGTGGAGCGCGTCGAAGATCTCCTTGTGGGGAAGCTGGACGCGGGTCGCGTCGCCCGGCGCGGCGTCGGAATCGAGCCGGAACGCGGCATCCTCCTGGAGGTCGAAGGCGCCCTCGCCCCCGAAGGTGCCGACGCGGAGCTTGGGCCCCTGGAGGTCGGCCAGGATGCCGATGGGGGAGCCCAGCTCGGCCTCCACCTCGCGGATGATGCGATGGCGGGCGGCCACGTCGTCGTGGGTGCCGTGGCTCATGTTGAGGCGGAAGACGTCGGCCCCGGCCTCGTGGAGGGCGCGGATCATCTCCTTGGAGGAGGAGGCCGGGCCCAGCGTGGCCACGATCTTGACGTTGCGGTGCCGTCTCATGGGGATCTCCTTGGGCCTCGGACTCGTTAGCGCTAACGGTGGCCGTCCACGCGGGGGGGCTTATGGCGCGATTCCCTTCGCGCGACAACTGGCCTATGGGCAGGGCATGACGCGTCGCGCCCCGAATCCCTCATGACACATCCGGCTTACGAGATCGTTGACGCCGCGGCGGCCGGGCCCTGGGTCGTGACCTGCGACCATGCCTCGAACGCGGTGCCGGACTGGCTCGGGGGCGAGCTGGGGCTGCCGGCCACGGACATGGAGCGGCATATCGCCTATGACGTGGGGGCGGCGGGGCTCGCTCGGGCGCTGGCGCATCGCCTGGATAGTCCGGCGATCCTGGCGCGGTTCTCGCGGCTGGTGATCGACCCGAACCGGGGGGAGGACGACCCGACGCTGGTGATGCGGCTCTACGACGGCTCGATCATCCCGGCGAACCGGCGGGCCGGGGCAGCGGAGATCGGGGAGCGGCTCGATCGGCTCTACCGGCCCTATCATGCGGCGCTGGGGGGACTCCTTGCGGGGCGGGACCATCCGGCGGTGCTCGCCATCCACAGCTTCACGCCGCAACTGAAGGGCCGCCCGCGCCGGCCCTGGGAGGTCGCGGTGCTGCATTCGCATCTCGACAACCGGCTCGCGCTCGCCTTGCTGCGGCGACTGCGCGCGGGGGGCGACCTTTGCGTGGGCGACAACGAGCCCTACAACGGGCACCTGCCCGGCGACTCCATCGACCGCCACGCGCTGCGGCCCGGGCGGCCGAATGTCTTGGTGGAAGTGCGCAACGACCTCATATCCTCCCCCGAGGCGCAGGAGGCCTGGGCCGCGAGGCTCGCGCCGCTCCTGCGCGATTCGCTGGACGAGGTCAGGAGGACCCCCCATGGATGAACAGACCCGCACCGAGATCGAGGCTGCCGCCTTCCGGGCCCTGCGCGCGCACCTGCTGGAGGCGCGGCCCGAAGTGCAGAACATCGACATGATGAACCTCGCGGGGTTCTGCCGGAACTGCCTGTCGCGCTGGATGGGGGAGGCGGCCGCCGAGCGGGGCGTCTCGCTGTCGAAGGACGAGGCGCGGGAGATGTTCTACGGGATGCCCTACGCCGACTGGGTCGCCGGCCAACAGACCGAGGCCACGTCGGAGCAGAAGGCGGCCTTCGAGACCGCCTATGCCGAGAACGTGGGCAAGCGCGACGAGGGTTGAGCCGTCAGATCGCGGCCTTGCGGCCTTCCTCGATGTAGAGCTCTCGCAGGCGGCGCGCGATGGGGCCGGGCTGGCCCTGGCCCACGTCCTGCCCGTCGATCCGGACCACCGGCGTCACGAAGGTGGTGGCGGAGGTGATGAAGGCCTCGTCGGCGGCCTGCGCCTCCTGGATCGTGAAGGCCCGCTCCTCGACGCGGAGCTGCGCTTCCTGCGCGAGCCGCAGGACGGCCGTGCGGGTGATGCCGGACAGGATCTCGGGCCCGAGCTGCCGGGTCACCAGCGTGTTGCCGGTGACGATGTAGGCGTTGTTGGAGGTGCCCTCGGTGACGACGCCCTCCTCGACCATCCAGGCGTCGTCGGCGCCCGCGGCCTTGGCCATCATCTTGCCCATCGACGGATACAGAAGCTGCACCGTCTTGATGTCCCGCCGCTTCCAGCGCTGGTCGGGGATCGAGACGACGGTCATGCCGCGCGCCGCGAGGGGGCTGTCCACGAGCTGCGCCTTGGCCTGCGTGAAGAGCACGAGCGTTGGCGTGACGGAGGCGTCCGGGTAGGCAAAGTCCCGGTCGGCCGCGCCGCGCGTGACTTGGAGGTAGACGAGGCCGTCCGCGATGCCGTTGCGCGCCACGAGCTCGCGGTGGATCGCCAGGAGTTCCTCGTCGGTGGCGGGCGAGGCCATGTCGATCTCCGAGAGCGAGCGGCGGAGGCGGGCCGTGTGGCCCTCGAAGTCGATGAGCTTGCCGCCGAGGACGCTCGTGACCTCGTAGACCCCGTCCGCCATCAGGAAGCCGCGGTCGAAGACCGATATCCTGGCCTCCTCCTCGGGGACGTAGGCGCCGTTGACGAAGACGATGCGGCTCATGCTCACCCCCAGAGTTCCGCCTCGGGCGGATGGACCCCCGCCTCGTCGTAGGCGAGCGGGTGGGCGCGGTCTTCGGCCAGAAGCAGGGGCCCGTCAAGGTCCGCGACCTCCGCGCCCTGGGCCAGGAGCACGGCGGGCGCCATGGCGAGCGAGGTGCCGACCATGCAGCCGACCATGATCCCGAAGCCCATGGCCCGCGCCTCGTCCCGCAAGCTAAGCGCCTCGGTGAGGCCGCCGGTCTTGTCGAGCTTGACGTTCACCACGTCGTAGCGGCCCCGCAGCGCCGCGAGGGAGGCGCGGTCGTGGCAGCTCTCGTCGGCGCAGACGGGGACAGGGCGGGCCATGTGGGCCAGCGCCTCGTCATCCCCGGCGGGGAGCGGCTGCTCGACCAGGGCGACGCCCAGGCGCAGGAGATGGGGCGCGAGCTCGGCGTAGACCTCCGGCGTCCAGCCCTCGTTGGCGTCGAGGATCAGGCGGGAGCGGGGGGCGCCGCGCCGGACGGCCTCCAGGCGGGGCATGTCTTCGGGCGTGCCGAGCTTGATCTTCAGGAGGGGGCGGTGGGCGTGCAGGCGGGCCTGCGCCTCCATCGCCTCGGGCGCGTCGAGGGACAGGGTGAAGGCGGTCACCACCGGGCCGGGCGCGGAAAGGCCCGCGAGGTCCCAAGCGCGCCGGCCCTGCCGCCTGGCCTCCCAGTCCCAGAGGGCGCAGTCGGCGGCGTTGCGGGCGGCGCCGGGCGGGAGGAGGTCTTGGAGGGCCTCGCGGGTGACGCCCTCGGGAAGGGCGGCAATGACCTCGGCCACGCCCTCCACCGTCTCGCCGTAGCGGGCGTAAGGGACGCATTCGCCGCGCCCCGTGACGCCGTCGCGGGTGACGGTCGCCGTAACCACCCGCGCCTCCGTCTTGGAGCCGCGGCTGATGGTGAAGGCCTGCGCGAGGCGAAAGCTCTCGGGCCTGGCGGCGAAGGGCATGGGAGGCTCCTGGGTCGGTCGTCTCTCGTGCGCTAGCGCGTCCGCCCTCCCGAAGGCCAGAGGTCATGGCCGGTGCGATGGGCGCCTCGGCGCTTTCCGGCGCGAGACTACCCGGGGGTCCGAGCGTCCCCGGGCGCGGCATCTCCCGCCATCCGAGGCCGCCCGCGAGAGCCGGGCCCGGAGCAGCCCCCTGCCCTTCCGTCTCCGCCTCCGCTAGAGTGGAGGGCATGGACCCCGCCCTCCTCCACGCGCGCGCGGCGCTCGACTGGTTCCTGGAGCTCGGCGCCGACGAGGCGATCGGCGAGGCGCCCGTGGACCGCTATGCTCTGGGCGAGGCGGCGCGGGCCGCGAAGGCCCCGACCACGCCGAGTCCCGCTGCGCCGATGATCGCCCCCGTGGCAGCGGACCCCGTGGCGACCGCGCGCACCCTGGCCGCCCAGGCGCGGGACCTCCCCTCGCTCGCCGCCGCCATGGAGGGCTTCGACTGCGACCTGAAGCCCCAGGCGCGGCGCTTCGTCTTCGCGGACGGGACGGCGGGCGCGCCCCTCATGGTCGTGGGCGAAGCTCCGGGCCGGGACGAAGACGTCGAGGGACGGCCCTTCGTCGGCGTGGCGGGGCAGCTCCTCGACCGGATGCTCGCGGCCATCGGGCGGGACCGGACGGACCCGGACCCTGCGCGGGGGGTCTACGTCACCAACGTCCTGCCCTGGCGCCCGCCCGGCAACCGCCGCCCGGAGACGCCCGAGATCGACCGCTGGCGGCCGTTCCTGCGACGCCACATCGAGCTCGCCGCCCCCAGGGTCCTCCTGATCATGGGCAACTCGCCGGCGCTCGCGCTGCTCGGGCGCGGGGGGATCACCCAGATCCGGGGCACCTGGACCGAGGCCGTGGATCGCCCCGCCCTGCCCTCGTTCCATCCGAGCTATCTCCTGCGCACGCCCGCCGCCAAGCGCGAGGCCTGGGCGGACCTCCTCGCGCTGAAAGCACGCCTCGCGGCGCTCTGAAAGGCTTCCATGTCCCGCATCGACGAATCGCTTCCGTTCCATCCCGTGCGCATCGCGCTCCTCACCGTGTCGGACACCCGGACGCCGGGCACCGACCGCTCGGGCGACACGTTGGCGCAGCGGATCACGAACGCCGGGCACGAGCTGGCGGCGCGGGCGATCCTGCCGGACGAGCGGGGGCAGGTCGCAGGGCAGTTGCGGCACTGGGTCGAGGACCCGGGGATCGACGTGGTAATCTCCACAGGCGGGACCGGGCTCACCGGGCGGGATGTGACGGTCGAGGCGCACCGGGACGTCTACGAGAAGGAGATCGAGGCCTTCGGGACGATCTTCGCCCTCGTCTCCTACGAGACCATCGGCACGAGCGCGGTGCAGAGCCGCGCGACGGGGGGCGTGGCGAACGGCACCTATCTCTTCGCGCTGCCCGGAAGCCCGGGGGCATGCCGCGACGCCTGGGACCGCATCCTCAAGCTCCAGCTCGATTCGCGGCACAAGCCCTGCAACTTCGTGGAGATCATGCCACGGTTGGGAGAAGGGCGGCCCGGGTAGTCGTCCGGGCGTCGCTCCCTGCCCTTCGCAGCCGCTCAGGGCCTTCGCCGCCTGGATCGGTCCAGCCCCTCGCCGATTGGGCGAGGGTCGCCGCTCAGCCCGCCTGACACCCCCGGATGTCCACGGCCTTGCCCTCGCCCAGCACGGTGATCCGCAGGTCCGAGCGGTCGAGCGCCAGGGGGCCGCCGTCGCGGGACAGCGCCTCGGCGGTGGCGACCAGGGTGCCGCCGTCTCGCTCGGAAACCGCCTCCGAGACCCAGAGGCCGGGGTCGCCGGACTCGATCACCACCGCCTCGTCGAGGCCGAGCGGCGGCAGGACGAGGCGGACGGTGAGCGAGACGCCCTCCGCGCCGGGCGCGACGGCGCAGGTGGCCTGGGCGCCGGCCTCCGCGCTGGTCATCGGGCGGTCCACCAGGGCGGCGGCGATGGCGGGGTCGCGGCGCCCCTCGGCGGGGAGGTCGACGGCGAAGCTCAGCCGCACCGGCATGCAGATCTCGTCGCAGACGCCGATCTCGATCTCGCCGGCGAGGCGTGCGGGGCCGCCGGTCAGCGCGAGATCGAGGGGGATCGTCACCGCGTCCTCGTAGCCGATGGAGCGCATGCCGTTGAAGGTGAAGACCCTGGGCACCGGCCAGCGCGCCTCGGCCCCGCCGATGCCGGTCGAGCCGGACAGGTCGAGGAGCGGCGCGAGGCCCGCCGCCCCGGGCGAGCGCCAATAGGTCTTCCATCCGGGCGCGAGCGTCAGGCGCAGCGCCGCCATGTGGCGCCCCGCCTCGGTGCGCCAGCCGGGCAGCACCTCCAGCCGCGCGACCTCGGCCGGAGGCTCCTCCGCCAGGGCGGGCAGCGGGGAGCCGAGCAGGAGGAGGACCGGAAGGGCAAGGAGGTGGCGCATGGGCCAGTCATCCCAGAGGCGCGGGCTCCCGCAAAGTCACCTTCGCGCGAACCGGGTGCCTGACCCGGCGTCGTGCCCGGGATGTGACGGCGCCGGACGGGGACAACCCTTGATCCGGCCCTGTCCCCGACCCATCATCAAGGCCATGGATACCGATGCGAACACCCTGTCCGGAAAGCTCCTCATCGCCATGCCGGCCATGGGCGACCCCCGCTTCGAGCGCAGCGTCGTCTATGTCTGCGCGCACAACGACGAAGGGGCGATGGGCATCATCGTCAACAAGCCGGTGCCCGAGCTGCGCTTCAGCGACCTCCTGGAGCAGCTGGGCATCCCCCGGCCCGACAAGGGCGCGCGGGACATCCGCGTCCACTTCGGCGGTCCGGTCGAGGGCGGGCGGGGCTTCGTGCTCCACTCCTCGGACTACGAGTCCGAAGGCGGCACAATGCGGATCGACGACGAGGTCTCGATGACCGCCACGCTCGACATCCTGCGGCAGATCGCGGCCGGCGATGGGCCAAGGTCGTCGATGCTGGCGCTGGGCTACGCGGGCTGGGGGCCGGGGCAGCTCGAGTCCGAGATCGGGCAGAACGCCTGGCTCACCGGCCCGGCGCGGAGCGAGATCCTGTTCGGCCGCGCCAACGAGCACAAGTGGGGCGCGGCGCTCAAGGCCATCGGCGTGGACCCGCAGATGCTGTCCTCCAGCGCCGGGCAGGCCTGAGCAATCTTCACGAAGTCTTAACCTTTGTCTGGCAGGGTGAACCTGTCCCTGGGTCGCCGCCCGGCGGGGTAGGGGGAGTTGCGCCTGTGCGGTAGCCGGACCGGCGGCCCTAGTCTTCGGCCCCGTCCGCGGCGATGGCCCGAAGGATCGCCAGCGCGCTCTCGCTCGACCAGTCGGCGTCGCCCTGAAGCCGCGCGATCTCCTGCCCCTCGCGGTTCAGGATCACGGTGATGGGCAGGCCCAGGACGCCCATCGCTCGCGCGAGCCCCTGCGAGGGATCGCGCCAGCGGGGGAGCGAGTCGGCGCCGACCTCCTGGAGGAACTGCTCCAGCTCCACAGGGTCGTTGCGCCCTGTGGCAATGGTGGCCACGCGCACCCCTTCGTCCCCGAGCTCCTCCTGGAGCTTGGCGAGCGTCGGCATCTCCTCGCGGCAGGGGGCGCACCATGTGGCCCAGAAGTTCACCACCACCACCTCGCCCGCGAGGTCCTGGAGCGTCGTCTCGGCGCCGTCGTCACCCTCGAAGGGGGTGGCCGAGACCTCGACGGGGTCTCCGTGGAGGACGAGCTTCCTCATGTCGCCCTCCTGCAGGGACGCGAGGTCCTGCGCGAGCGCGCCGTTTGCGGCGAAGAGCGCCCCCGTGTAGAGAGCCGCGACGAGCACACGCATTTGACAACCTCCCGAGGACGCATGGCCGAGAAATCCGCGAACGCGATGTGGGGCGGGCGCTTCGCCTCCGGGCCCGACGCCATCATGGAAGCGATCAACGCGTCCATCGGCTTCGACCAGAGGCTCGCGCGCGAGGACATCGCGGGCTCGCGGGCCCATGCGGCGATGCTGGCCGCAGTGGGTATCCTCTCTGATAGTGACGCCCAAGCCGTTCGGGAAGGCCTCCTCACGGTCTTGTCGGAGATCGAGGCGGGGACCTTCCGCTTCTCGACCGCGCTCGAGGACATCCACATGAACGTGGAATCGCGGCTGGGGGAGCTCATCGGCGAGCCAGCCAAGCGGCTGCACACGGCGAGGTCGCGCAACGATCAGGTGGCCGTGGACTTCCGCCTCTGGGTGCGCGGGCAGTGCGACGCGGCGGAGGAGTCGCTGAGGGCGCTCCAGCGGGCGCTGCTGGCACAGGCGGAACAGGGCGCGGAGTGGGTGATGCCGGGCTTCACGCACCTCCAGTCGGCGCAGCCCGTGACCTGGGGCCACCATATGATGGCCTATGTGGAGATGCTGGGCCGCGACCGGGGGCGGTTCGCGGATGCGCGGCGACGGATGAACGAATCGCCCCTGGGGGCGGCGGCGCTGGCGGGGACCTCCTTCCCCATCGACCGCCACCGGACGGCCACCGAGCTGGGCTTCGACCGGCCCATGGCCAACAGCCTCGATGCGGTGTCGGACCGGGACTTCGCGCTGGAGTTCCTGGGCGCCGCCTCCATCTGCGCGATGCACCTGAGCCGCCTCGCCGAGGAGCTGGTGATCTGGTCCACCGCGCAGTTCCGCTTCGTGCGCCTCAGCGACCGCTTCTCGACCGGCTCCTCCATCATGCCGCAGAAGCGCAACCCCGACGCGGCCGAGCTGGTGCGCGCCAAGACGGGGCGGGTGTTCGGTGCCTCGGTGGCGCTGCTGACGGTGATGAAGGGCCTGCCGCTCGCCTATTCCAAGGACATGCAGGAAGACAAGGAGCAGGTCTTCGACGCGGCCGACTCGCTCATGCTCGCGCTCGCCGCGACGACCGGGATGATGGAGGACCTCCAGGCCAGCCCCGAACGGATGCGGGCGGCGGCGGGCGCGGGATTCGCCACGGCGACCGACCTCGCGGACTGGCTGGTGCGGGCCAAGGGCATGCCCTTCCGCGAGGCGCACCACGTCACGGGCGCGCTGGTGGCCAAGGCCGAGGCGAAGGGCGTCGATCTGCCCGACCTCTCGCTGGAGGAGATGCGGGCGGTCCACGACGGCATCACCGAGGAGGTCTTCGGCGTCCTGGGCGTGGACAACTCGGTCCGGAGCCGCACCTCCTATGGCGGCACCGCGCCCAGCCGGGTCCGGGAGCAGGTGGCCCGCTGGAAGGAGGCTCTCGCATGAGGATCGCAGCCCTGCTCGGGCTCCTGGCGCTTGCCGCCTGCGGAGCGGACGGCCCGCCGCTCCGCCCCGACGGGAGCGTGGGGATCGGCGTCAGCGACGGCGGCGTGGACTTCGGAGGCGCCTTTGGGGTGAGCAACGGCACCCTGGCCATGGGGATCGGCCTCTAGGCTAGGGCCTCAGGCGGGCTCTTCGTGCCGGGCGAAGTCGGCGCGGCGCCAGCGGCCCAGCGCCACGGCCACGGCCGCGAGCCCCGCCGCGATCAGGCCGTAGTCCTGCGGCACGTCGAGAAGGAGGGCGGCCGAGCCCCCCACGTCCGACCACAGGACCGGCAGGACCAGGAGCCAGCGCGCCGCGCGCCAAGGCGCCAGGAGCAGCATCCCTATGGTGAAGATCACCGTCGGGCAGGGTGCGACGCCAAGGGCTGGGACCGCCGGCCAGCGATGGCCCGCCAGCGCCCCGATCAGCAGATAAGGAACCAGCGCGTAGGCGATCAGCGCCAGCCCCAGCGCGGACCGGGCATCCCGCCGGACCGTGAAGCGCAGGTCCCGCACGATCAGGGCGGCGGCTGCAAGCAGGATCGTCTCGGCCACGAAGCCCACCGCGAAGACTCGGGCGGCCGGGTTGATCGTCGCGAACCAGGCCCAGTGATAGCCGAGTCCATTGATGGCCCAGAAGACCGCTAGGGTCGCGGCGATGCCCCGGGCCGCTCCTCAGGACGGTCGTAGCAGCACGGCCGTCGCGACGAGCCCCACAAGGGCGGCAGCGACCTGGAGCGGCCAGATGGCCTGGTTATAGGCCGCAAAGACGGCGAAGAACTGCTCGGTCGTGAACGGCATGGGCGACCCTTTCGGCCGCGCTGCCGGCCCATCCTGCGGCGAAGGGGCCGGGGCCGCGTTGACCTGCATCAAACGAGGGGCGGGACCCGGCCCGGCGACGTCACCGGCCCGTGCCTTCCGCCCGTCGTCCCGCCGGGCTAAGAGGTGGGGCAAGGGAGGCCCGCCATGGATCATTTTCTCAGCCGCGATGGAGAGCTCTGGGCCGAGGACGTGCCCCTCTCGGAGATCGCGGCGGCCGTGGGCACGCCGGTCTACGTTTATTCCTCTGCGACGCTGCTGAGGCACCTGCGGCTCTTCGACGAGGCGCTCCACGGGACGCCGCACCTCGTCTGCTTCGCGGTCAAGGCGCTGTCCAACGTCGCGGTCCTGAGGCTCCTGGGCGAGGAAGGGGCCGGGATGGACGTGGTTTCCGAGGGCGAGTACCGCCGCGCCGTCGCGGCGGGCGTGCCGGGCGACCGGATCGTCTTTTCCGGCGTGGGCAAGACCCGGGGGGAGATGCGCGCGGCGCTCCAGGGCGGCGTGCGGCAGTTCAACCTGGAGAGCGAGCCCGAGATGCGGGCCCTGAGCGAGGTCGCGACCGCGCTTGGCGTCACCGCTCCCGTCGCGATCCGGGTCAACCCGGACGTGGACGCCCGGACCCACGCCAAGATCGCCACCGGCAAGAGCGAGAACAAGTTCGGCATCCCCATCGCCAAGGCGCGCGAGGCCTACCGCGAGGCCGCCGCCCTGCCCGGCCTGCGGGTGGTGGGGATCGACGTCCACATCGGCTCGCAGCTCACCGACCTCGCGCCCTTCGAGGCGGCCTACCGCAAGGTGGCCGAGCTGACCGGGGCCCTGCGCGCGGACGGGCATGCGATCGAGAGGCTGGACCTCGGAGGGGGCCTGGGCATCCCCTACACGCGGTCGAACGAGGTGCCGCCGCTTCCATCCGAGTACGGCGAGGTGATCCGGCGGAGCGTGGGCCACCTGGGCTGCGAGATCGTGATCGAGCCCGGCCGGCTCATCGCCGGCAACGCGGGTGTCCTGCTGAGCCGGGTGATCTACGTGAAGGAGGGCGAGGGCCGCGACTTCCTGATCCTCGACGCCGCCATGAACGATCTGGTCCGCCCCGCCATGTACGACGCCCATCACGACATCGTCCCCGTGAGGGAGCCCGCCCCCGGCGCGCCGGGCCGGACCTACGACGTCGTGGGCCCGGTCTGCGAGACGGGCGACACCTTCGCGCGCGCCCGGACGCTTCCCGACCTCCGCGAGGGGGACCTCGTCGCCTTCCGCTCGGCCGGGGCCTACGGCGCCGTCATGGCCAGCGAGTACAACTCGCGCCCGCTGGTGCCGGAAGTGCTGGTCCAGAACGATCAATTCGCGGTTATCCGGCCGCGGCCGAGCTATGAAGAGCTGATCGGCAAGGATAGCATTCCCGCATGGCTGTGACGCCCTCGGGCCCCTCTCTGCGACCTGACCGGGGCGTATCCCCCGACCTTCCCGCCCATCTGGGGCGTCCCCTGCGGCTGACCCGGCTCGGGCTGACGGCCGAGCGGATCGCCCGCGCCTTCTGGCCGCTCTGGACGGTGCTGGCTCTGGCCGCCGCCGCGCTCACGACCGACTGGCAGGACGAGTTGCCGCTGGAGGCTGTGTGGACGGCCTCGGTGGTGCTGGCGCTGGGCGCGGGCGCGGCGCTCGCCTGGGGGTTCTGGCGGTTCCGGGTCCCCTCGCGCGAGGAAGCGGTCGAGCGGCTCGACGCCACCATGCCGGGCCGCCCCCTCACCGCGCTACGCGATGCCCAGGCGGTGAGGAGCGACGACCCGGCCTCTCGGGCCGTGTGGGAGGCGCACCTGGCGCGGATGGCCCGGCGCGCCA
>Ga0210040_10008885_pt1 | contig 11792 bp, 17 predicted proteins | sample CryGeyCG12114_NA_FD_185462 | JGI IMG/M metagenome (GOLD analysis project Ga0210040, IMG submission 185462) | Groundwater microbial communities from aquifer - Crystal Geyser CG19_WC_8/21/14_NA (SPAdes) (version 2) | ecosystem: Environmental > Aquatic > Deep subsurface > Groundwater | place: USA... | reverse complement strand
ATACAGAGGAAACAGTTTCTTTATCTTTTCAATGTTTTCCAAATACAGACATAGAGCGAACTAGCAATCGACTGCATACATATTTTTAAGTTCAGATTTAATTGTGATTAAAGCTGATGATCAGTAATTTGGAAATTATATTTCGAGGTTTTTTAATGAGCTATATACATTTTCTAAGCGAAACTGAATTGTATCTGTTTCATTTAATTAACTCAGCGAATAGGGGAACAAGGAAGTTTTATCCCTATCCGTTTGGCTGGATCATTATCATTGAAAGGAGCCATCTATGAGCAAGCAAGTTTCTGATGCAGCAACAAGTGTTGCGTTATATGTTTTTGGCCTTTTAGGATATTTTGCATAAATTCATGCCAGGAGTTGTCTGTGGTAATTTCGATTTACTTGTTTTATCGCTTGATCCCGCAATGGAAACGGACTCTAGCGAGTTCTCAACTTTGGTTGAGCTTATTGAAAAAACATGGCGAGATTTGTTTTTGACATATTTTTTTACGCACTTGGTTTTGATTTTATTACCTGTAGCATATAGTGGTAATATCTGCTTACAGTTCAGAGACTTATAAAAAAGTGGTATATAACAAGAGAAATCAAAAGTTTTAAAATATAATTGTAGACGTACTTAACGATATTTGCCTCACTGTAAATATTTAGAAATAGGTTATCCCTTTTATGAAAAGGAATTAAGGCCTCCTTCGGTGCCTTGCCAGTTACACTTTCTTCCACAAGCCTGAAACGGCGACAGGTTACTTTAACTGTATTTTGCCCTCTTTCATTAATTGATAAATTCCTTAATAGGGATTTTGTTTGCCAAAACTTGGCCACGTTTTGATTAAGAAGATGTGTTTTGTCTCTTTCTTATTACAGCTGATTAATTCCCTGTAAAAAGAGACTATATTATCACATTAGACCTGATATACTGTTTTGGGAGAATATTTCTGGTTCATAACATGTTCCAATAGCATCGCAGTTTTTTTCTCCCTGGCTGTTAAACAAAGTTTAAATGTGGCTTTTCAATTTTATCTGTAAAGTTATGCGCGCGTATATGGCAGGGTTGTTGTTTTTGATTTGTTTCAGTTAACATCAATCTTCGATCAAAGTTGATTGCTGATGCCTGCCATACTGTACGGTCTCGTTTGAAACTTCTTTTAAGAATTCTATATTTAATCAACGGATTTTAAGAAAATCCTAATAACAGCTTGAGCATGTGCGATGGTGTAAAGTTGTATTTTGCAAACCAATCTAAATCTCGGGTGAGCAAACTGCTTTGGGAAAAAATGTCTTGGTATTGCGTCAAGTCACGTTCCATACCTTGAACATTTGCCTCCAATTTATTGTTAAGTTTGAGCCATTTTTGTGATCCATTATTACGAAATCATCCTACAGAATCAATGCTTCAAACAAAACACATACGTTTTCATTGCTTGTTTGATGATCCAATTCTAAAAGTGCAAAAAAGTATCTTCTGTGATCTTTGTTTTTGTTATTCTAATTAGTTCCTAGCCGGTCATAATTTACAGCTTGGATTTTGTGAAAAATATTTATGTTGTGCAAACTTTTGAATGAAATTCTCAGCTTTACCACTTACCAGTCCATGTTTAATGTTAAATTTAGTTTAATTATTGTGTCGTATAATGATCAAATAAAATATATTGAGACAAATCCTGTATTTTTGAATTTTTAAAACAAATGAATTGTCTATATTACATTTCATCCAATAATGATTTTGGTATCGTCACATTATAAGGACTTAAGATTGCAATTTTTTTCATGAAAGAACACAGCTTTCCAACTTGGGGAACAAAATCACATCATTCTTGGCAATATTTTGACAAAAAACAGTTCAAGTTCTGAATCCAATTCATCAATTTCGTAATTGAACAAAGTTTAGCTACCAACTGGATGACTTTAGTCATGAATCCATTCTGCACACAGAGCCATAGAGAAAATACTGCGGCAATCAAAATTATATGCACCTCAGTCTCTTCATTTCTCAACACGTGCATATTGACTTTCGTTTCGGAAGACAACCGGAATTTCACAATTTCCTTAAATTTTTATGAACATTTTTTTTGTTTTATCGTGTTGAGAAATGAAATTGTACCCAGCTTAAGCCAATTACGCATATACGTAATGGGGAAAAGAACCACTACTCGTCATAAGGATGACAATACATTCAGGGTAAGTTAAATTTTTGCCATTTAATTTGTTGTTTACTTCGAAAGAGATTGTACTAAATCACTGTTCGACTAAAACTAACTTTTTCGATAATAGTTCCAAACATTCGAAGAAAAACTTCGAAACATTAGCGTCAATGTGAATCTATCGATTCGAGATGGACGCTCCGAAATTCCCGACGATGATTCCACGTATTTCCATCAGGTTTGTTCATTGGTTGCACTCCATTAGCATTCTCATTATGATGCCCATGTATGTGACAACTTTACATAATATTCAATATTGTATTTTTAACCATCTAGGACATTGAAAAATGGATCGACTTGAATCATACAGAAAGTTTTGGCCGACTGCTATGTAGCATTGGGTCAGATGTGAAAACTTTGGCTCAATTATTACACCAAAAGGATAACCTATGTTCCATTTTATTAGAGCATATACGACTCCCTGAAAACCAACCTTCATTGGAACCCGCGTTTAGTTTAATAGTGTCTTTAGCCCGAGACTTGAGCGAAGATTTCTACCCATTCTTGTCCAAGTTCTCGAAAGTCATCTTTTCTATCGTTCTCACATCCAAAGACACAGAAGTTATTGAAAAGGGATTCAAATGCTATGCCTATTTGCTCAAATACTTGCGTCGATGTGTTTCAAAAAATCTGCCGAAGCAACTAAAATTGTTTGCTCCTTTACTGGATCCTAAGCGCAAATCGTATGTTGTCATTTTTGCTTGTGAAGCTTTCGAAGTCGTGACGGGGAAATACTCAAAGGATCATCCCAAAGCCTTTTTGAAATATGTTTTCAATATTTTGCTTGAGAAGAATTCTGAGGTTTGATTTGCATAATTTTTGTGTTTTTATGTTTCAGAGTAATTTAACATCATTTATTTTTCTTCCTAGAATGCACCAGGAGTGGCAACTCTGTTATTTTCCATATTCAAGGGAGTTGGTGGATCTATTAAATTGCGTAAAAAAGGACTCCAGTTATCCATGCTGTTAGATTTCCTGTCTACTTTAGAATCAGAATCAGAAGGACAGCAGACCTGGATGGATATGTTGATCGACTTATTTGAAAAATTATTTTCTATTTCGAATCCTGCTGATACTAAAATTCTATGGACGATTCTGGAGGTCAGGAATTTGAACCCATGAATAATTGTGTGCGCTTAATGAATAATTTAACAAAAGATTCGTATTCAATTTTCAGAACTCAATAAAGCAATCCAACAATTCTACCTTAAACCATCTGATAACCTTATATACCACATGCCTGCAAGTAGATAGAGGGTCGAAACTAACCGATATTGATTCCTGCTTAGTTGTTTTAAAACAAGCCTTGAGTTTCAAGTCCCATTTGAATCCCAATTTGATCGCTACCTATGTGAAAACTTTGATCCTTCTAAAACGAGAAAGTAGCCCGGAAATTGTCTATAGATTACGAAATGTGATTCTGGAACTTCTCCCTCAAGTTGATGCTGCGCATGTAGAAGAATTAAACTGTGTCCTGCAGCCATTCAGCTATTATTTCCAATTGTATTTGCCAACAGTTGTGAAATGTTTGGAATCAAATTCTGAGGAGCTAATTTGCTCTCAAGTTGTACATTGTGTGAGCGATGCAATTTTGGCTCAGAAAGGATTTTTTATTGTGGCCAATCAGTCCAATGTTTTTCAAGGATTGTCTTATCCCACGTTTTTATATCCTAAGGATTCTACTAGGGTTTTCAATGTCGTTCAGTTGGGGAATCTTTCCAAGGATATGTGGGATTGGTATGTGGACTCTACATGTTTGGCTATAATTAAGTTTTGGTAAATTGTGATTTTTAATCTTCCTTTCTTATTTTCAGTTGCGCCGTTCTAGAATTTGTGAAGAATGAATGGGAATCAGATGAATCCTTTTTTTCCAGCCATGTAGACTATATTGCCAGATTGCTTCTAGTATTGGGAAGAACTCCACATTTGAAAAAATGCATACAGTGCACGAAAAATGTAGCAAATGTGATCGAATATATGCTGAAAAGCGCAGGAAAGCAAGGAAATATAAATGCAGTCACAATGTGTTTATCTTTGGTATGCAATCATGAATGGGGAATGGAAGTGATTGAAAGGAATGCAGAACAAGTTTTGGAGATTTTGAAGAAGACTGCATTAGTGTCAAATAGGGAAAGTTTTTCGCTCTGGAGTTTGAAATGTATAGATTTGCTTTCTTATGCTTGGAAAGGGAGTGAAGAATTTTCTATTGGCTCTGAGTTTTTGAGCGAATTGTCAACCAATTTGAGATCTGGATTCAAAATTGTAAGATTTTTGCGATTCAACTAAAAGAATACAGTGTTTATATTGATGGATAAAGGATTTTGTTTTTGTATTATCAGGTCCGCAGTTTAACTTTGTCCATATTCTTGAATATGGAAGAAAACCAGGATGAGAAATTGAAGGAAATGTGTGAGAAATTTTTCAGTCTGGAAGAAATGCATATTGTGAATCAAAAGTTTTCACCCTTTGCCAATTCGGTTTTGGTTGAAGCAGAAATTGTTGTGTCTAATGATAATTTTTCAATGGAATTGAGAGAAGTATGTTTTTTGCTGTTTAACAAAAATTAAATGCTCCTTCATGTAGCTAATGCTAACTAATTAAATGATACTTTGCTTTTTCGCAGGTTTGCGTAAACTATGTACTGGGACTGTTGTATTCCAACTTTAGCCTATTGTGGCCACCGTGTGTTAAAGTTTTGCAAGCTGCTGGAAACACGGCAAGTATGAAAACATTTTGGGATTGTTTTTCACGCAATTTCTTCCCATTATATCCCAACGATGCTTATGGATATCATCAGAAAAAGTTGTTTGATACTGGCGAAGGTATGGTTTTTAAATTGTTTAATATGATTTTAAAAATTCGAGCTTGGAGTTTGGCTAAAGTTTGGCTAATCATGTTTTGTTTTTGAAGGATTCTCCAAATGCTTAGAAAAAGAAACATTTGGAGTAAAACATGCACAGATGAAAGAGCTATCCTGTGAAACTTTGGATTTTAGCACATATCGAATGAATATGTGGAAAGTGCTTGAACATGTCCGAGTTAATAAAACTCAATTAGCGCAACTAAAACATATTATTCACTGTACTGTTGAGTAAGTGTTGGATTTTAAAAGATTTTTTAATGAAAAGTATTGCAACTATAAGTATTGTCAACTGCATATGTCTTTTTCAGAAACTCGTTCGTTGTAGCTGAAGACTCTCCTTTGGATATTATTGAGTTCCACAAAGAAATTAACAAGTAAGAAGACAAAAGTAGATTTTAAAAGAATCAGGATTTTTGTAAATTGGACTTTTGTCTTTGTAGAACTATTGCACCAATGTACGGATTTCTAAAAGAATGCGAATTGCTGAATGTTGATGATCATCTATGGAGAAAAAGTTTGCAGCTTTTGATTACATTCCCACTGGAACAGAAAGCTATTTGGGGTTTTTTGTATGCAAAGCGGAAAAATAGATTGAAAACTTACAAGTAAGTCATTTCATACCAGCTCTGAAACATTTACACGTAAATGAATAAAGGCAGTTGATTGAAGGAGTAAATTTTTTTCTATTTAGGGAAGATATTGATGAATTAATTAGTAACGAATCATTAGATGTGATTCATAAGCTTCGTGGAGATGCTTTTGATACTACGTTGACTGAAAAATACAAAAATGAGACGAAACCTAACCGTGAAATGCTTATGGACATTGCAATTAGGTAATTCAGATGCACTTAACTAGTTTTAATTATTTTTCAAGTAGTTATGTTTTTATGTGCAAATAATTTTTTACTGTATAGGATTCTAATTGGGAAAGAAAAAATGATGAAACCTGACAGACGAGCCCAAGTTTTGCGATTTATTGCCGGCTGTAGTGAACACGATGCCCGAAAATATGTGGAATTGGCGGTAGATTGTGCTACAACTAGCAATCGTATGGGATGTACCAATATGATTATAAACTTTGTTGGTTTTATAGACAATTCAATTTATAATGTTTTTCACTTTTCAGACGTAAATCCAGTAAAAATTGTAGAAATGAAACTAGGAAAACTCTCCAACTGCATAAAGGCATGGCGATACACTTTTCCCAAGTTATTGAACACACTATTAGAGAAAACGTGCATTTTGGGAGACATGCTACAAACTGAGGAATCTCTTCCAATGCCCATTTTTGAACATCCGCTTCCTCCTCAAGTATTTGAAGAGCAGAAAAAAACTGCCCTGAAATCCTGCAAAGCATGTGTACTCACGTTTTTCAATAGTGTGCCTAAAGTGAATATGGATGAGGACACGGTGACGAAAGTTTTTCGAGTGCTCATTTGGCCTGCTATTAAAGAGTTGAAGAATTCTTGTACTAGTGGAGTCTCTTGGTGTTTGAAGTTGTTGAGTGTATGGAGTCAGCATTCAAGGTTTGAGAATAAGAGAAAAAAATCAGTTATTGTACCCTGCTAAGTAAAATTTTAACTAATCTTTGTATTTAGATTCCATCCACTGTTCTTAAATGCAGAAACAAAAAATGATTTGAAATCTACACCAATTTTGACATTGATTGAACTGTTGGAATTCCCTGTAGCTCCATTTGAAGTGAAAAAATATGTTTTAAACATTCTATTGAATTTAGCATTATCTGGAGGGGAGGATGAGTTTTTGGAAGAAAATAACGCTATGGATGTGGATTTAGAAGGGGATTATGAAAAAATGGACGTTTTGAAGTTGCCTTGTCCTGGCTTTTGTTCTATAGAAAACCCTGGTACATATTTGAAATAATTTAGATCTATTTTTTTTAGTATGGACACAAATTTACGGATTTTTTTTTTTCATTTTATAGTTGAAAATTTGGGACTCAGTATGGTCTTACTCGGTAAAAACCAACTATTCAATCTACTCCAGGATGGAAAAACTTTCAAAAAGCTGGTTTCAGAACGAGGAGGCCGAAGAATTTTAGCCTTGATTTCCTTACTAGCTGAACATTGTCAAGTAGACAATGAAAAGATTTGTTCTATCATTTTGGATACTTTAAGTTTGTACAAAGGCGATGAAGAGAGTTTAATTCGCAGTTTGGAAGCTTGTCAAAAACTTTTGGAGCCCGTGAAAGATGATTCCGTCTGCAAAGAGCTCATTTTGTAAGTCTGTGTAGATATTTGCAATTCGAACGGTTTAGAATCTTACTAATTTCATCAATTTTTTTTTTCTCTAGAAAATTGAGTCCTACTCTATTATGGTTAAAAGGGAGACGATTGCGAACAGCATTTGTGAATGTTTTGCAAGGGAGAGAAAAATATTTCCAATTAACTCAAGGACTAAATTCATGGATGGATTCTGCATCCGATCTCCCTGATTTCAGCCAAAGGCAGAAAACATTTCAGCAGTTTGAGGAACTAGCAAAGGTTGAGTTTGATTCGATTTCTTGGACTCTGATGGCTTACCATGCATTCCATGTGGTGCTTTTTGTAAGTTTCGTACCAAGTGTACAATTTAATGTATTGGTTTTTCGTATGCATTTGTTAATGTTCAATTTTTCCATATAGGATACCGACATCGGCATGAAAAATGCAGCAAAAAGTTCACTAACATCTATGGCGTCGGAAATCTCTCATCACTATTCGAAGGAAGAAAATAAAGAAGGGATTCGTAGACTAGTTGAGTCCGTTATGTTGCCCAGATTGAAAGGAGGAATTCAACACAAGGAGGAAGGACGATTTTTCGATTTTCTCCACGTATTGATTGCATTTGGTCAGAAGAGTGCTAGCGTTCATGGGACTTTCAAAGAAGTTGATAAATTACTCACACCTGAGATTGTTGAGGGATTGCAGGATTTACAAGTGCACTTGAGGACTAGAGCTATGAACAAGTAAGTTGATCTTGTTTTGCTATTTCAGATTTAACATGCGACATGCCAATAGATTGTAATATCCACTGATTTTTTATGAAATGCATTTTTTGCTGTAAAACGGCTACTCAGTAGCATAAGTATTTACATTGAATTCTAATGATTGCATATTTTGAACAAACAAGGCTAGGCACACGAGTAGAACAAATCTGTAAAGAAGTTAGTGCATCCGTAACGAAAGCATTCATCATGCCTATTGCAACCCACAACTTGCTAAATGAAGAGAAAATCGGGAAAAACTACAATGAGCTAGTAGATTCTTCCATAGAAGTAGTGAAAATCATCATGTCAGTAATGCCACATGAAATCTACTTCAAACATTTGAGCACTTTAGTGATGAACCCAAAACAAAAGCCAAAATTGGCGAAACAGTATGAAAGGATTCTTATAGCTGTAATGGATGCTTTCCATTTCGATTTGAATGCGGCTGTATGTGTAAAACCTGTAGACAACAGCGAACTAATGGAAATATCTAAAGAAACTTCGCCCAAAATAGATGAAAAAGTTGCAGAAGAAAACATTATCGCTACTGAGGAAAATTTAGAACCTATTATGGATTTGGAAACTGAAACTACAGGGGAAGAAGCGAAACTTTTCGAGGAAGTTCTTACAGTCCGAGAATTGACTGTATTAACCAAATCAGCAGCCGTACGCTCCCTATCAATCCTAAAATCTGTGATAATTCCACATCTCCGTAGATATTTAAATTTCGAAGAGAAAGCTACCCACAAATTATCCCGTGCGGAAAAAACTGTAGATGAAGATGTAATCTTGAAAATCCCGTGCACAATTGCGTTAGTGAAATTGTTGAAAAAGCTTCCGAAATCTCAATTCGAGGACTCTATTCGATCCATTATCCCATGTCTCTGTGCAGGACTTCGAAATCCTCTTTTATCGGTTCGTAACACTTTGAGAAAAACTTTGCTCCATGTGATTAAGGAGTTGGGTACGCACCAATTGCGTATCGTGTTAAGTTTTTTGAAATCCACGTTACTCCGAGGATACCAAAGACACGTGTTGCACTATACGGTCTCCTATTTGTTGAAATGCCTCGAACCCGAGTTGCGCAAGAATCCGGAACATTTGCCCATCAAAGATATCATCCCGTTTTGTGAGGAGGAGTTGTACAGTGTGATGCATGAGGAGAAGGATTTGACTGCCATAAAAGAGAAAACGCGCGAAGCTTGTCGGAGTAATGCTGTCCCACTATTGCGCATGTGTGGCCGATGCGTTGGTCGCGTCTCAGATCTAAAGGATATGGTGGAACCAGCATTGAGACATTTGAAGATCAAAAAGACGGCTAGGTTGGCCAAAGTGGCGAGAACATGGTTGAATTCTGTGGGGGAGGGTGTGACGGATAATATGAGTGTGGAATCGGATGAATTGGTGTTGTGGCTTCAGGGTGTGCTAGATAAACGGTCAGAGGGTGGGATTGATATTTGCCCGGAAAGTAAGGGAAAAAAGAAGGGGGACTCAGGGAAGAAAAGTAAGTATTTGGAGGAGCCAAAAGATGCCATGTTACTTCCTCAGAAACCGAAAAAGAATGTGGGAGAGAGTAAAGAGGAAGTGGAGATGGTGTTGAAGGAATTTGTTTTTGGTTGTGTGTACAATGGGTTGAACAGCAAGAGTGGACGAATGAAGAAAAATTTGGTGAAAAGTGATCAAGTGTATGTATTGGATGGGCTGGTGGAGAGTTTGATTTCTGGGGTGAAATGTGCGGCGAAACAGGTGAGATTTTTTATAGTATTAATGTTTTTTATGAGAATTTTTGGTAATTTTTGGAATGTTTGGTTTGTAGGTGAATATTGTGGCGTTACGGTGCTTGACAGTACTTTTCGAGTTCGATTTGGGTGGTTTCAGAAATGAAGAGTTGAAGGAAAAGATGAAGATAGCAGGTTTTGCTGCAATGAATAGTCACTGTTATAGAAATACATCAGATCCTGAGATGATAAATGCTACTTTTAAGGTATGTTTTTGTGGGTTGAAAAAGTTTGTATTTTATCATTGATGAAGTTCAACTTGTCTACTTTTGGTTGCAGTTTTTAACTGGATTTTTTATGCGCTTTCCGGAATACAAAATCACACAAAAAGATTTCGAACTTATGTTAAAATGTATTGAAAGCTATTTGACTAGTGATCATTCTTCTGTAAGTAAAAAGTTAATATCATTTTTTTGTATGTTTTTTTTTTGTCTAACTGATTTTTTGCTATGATTTTAGTCGTCAGCTATAACATTGCTCAAAGGTGTTCTACACAATAAATTTCGATCTCCCCATTTGAATGCATTAATGACGGAAGTGTTCAATCAAAGCATTCAAAGTTTGTATACACATATTAATGAGGGTTGTAGACAGGTAACACTTCATGATTATTATGCAATGGCAATTCATTTGAAATTGGACGCTTTGTAGGATTTTGAAAAAGTAATGTTTTCATTGTTTTTAGGCATATCTCATCTTCATTAGCAACTATTGCACAACGCCCAAAGAATTGACATATCATGTCCAATTAATTGTAAATCAATTAGACTATAAATATGAAAATGGTAGGATGAGTGCAGTGGAAGCCATCATTGCTCTGTTGAGTGTAATGCCTGAGGTAAGTAAATTTGATTTGTAATTTTTTGCATGATGATTTACCTGTATTTTAATTTGCATTTTTGGTGTTATTAGGCCAGTTTTGAAGAAGTGAAAGAGCTAATTTTTCTAAAACTTTTCATTTCACTGGACAAAGAAGCGCAAGTACGAGTCAGGGAGAAACTATGTGAAGCTTTGCGAACGTTATTCCATGAGGAAGAGAAAAAATCGCTTGTTAGGCTTATGTTGAAACTAATGACCTCTGATGATCATGTAAGTAGCAAAAATAATTTATTTTCAGCTAAAATGTGAGCGTAAAAATCATCGTTTTGTATTGTACATATTTCTAGATTCAGGAGCTAGATACGCTATTTTTAATTTCCGGAGAAATAATCCAAGATCCCGGTGTTTTGAATGGCCAAGACTTATCTACACTGCTATCTCGTATAGAACAAGTTTTAGATCCCAATGCGAAACTATTCACAGAATTTTCTCAGCAAACTGAAGATTATGCCATATACCAAGGACTAGTCACTTTGAAAAAAGGAATCAATCGGACTGTCAATGGGAATTCACTGTTTGCAATGAAATCACCTTGTGCTGATTCTGTCATTAAAATATTCCGTGAGAAGAAAAAAATTGCTTGCATTAAATATGGATTTTTTTTCAATTCATTATACAGTTTTGCTACTTTTTCAATCTATAGATCATCTGAGCGAACGCCATTTGCTATATGAACACGAGTGGGTACCATTAGTAACTTTAGAAATCCTGGTTGGAGTATTTTCCCAAATCGCTGCCAGTGTCGGAGATACAAATGTATACAGTCAGTTAGCCACATGGATAGAAAAGGAAGAAAATGAGTTCTGCTGGATTCAGAATGCAGAAGATTTGTCTGTACTATTGAAAAATTTGTGGCAACTTTTATCATTTTATAAACATGAGGAGATTCTCAAAATGGTAAGATTTCTAGTGCATTTATTACGAAGCCGAAGGCTGAGGCAGGTAATTACCAACGGGAGCGCCCTATGCTGCACATGTTAAAGCTAAAATAACCTGAAAACGCAAGATGAAATTTGTGTTAGTAAACTCTGTTTGGAACGGGGTAAAAGTTGTGTGCGCAGTTTT